>Ga0209373_10001711_pt1 | contig 24571 bp, 24 predicted proteins | sample Higcelweek5metaG_FD_187173 | JGI IMG/M metagenome (GOLD analysis project Ga0209373, IMG submission 187173) | Freshwater pond sediment microbial communities from the University of Edinburgh, under environmental carbon perturbations - High... | ecosystem: Environmental > Aquatic > Freshwater >... | reverse complement strand
GGTGCCCTTGTATCCACCCTATCCCGATGTATGGGGGCAGGAAAGGCCATTGATGGAGGGAGGGGTGTGGGTTCTCGGAATTCCGCAGGCGGACGGGGATGTGGGTTTGCTTGCCCGTACCATGCCTCATGAGTACGCCGATCAGTTCCGCGGATTTTTTTCGGGGCGTGATGAAGAGGTGTTGTGGGATGGATTTGAAAGTCAGGAAACAAAAAAATGGGAAGATAAATATGCAGGAAAATATGAACAACCATTTTATACATCATCTTTGCGTTATAATAAATTTATATTCTATGATAAAAATAATGATTTTTATATAGGAAGAGAGGGGTTTAAAGGGATGGAAATGTTAAAAGATGGAGATGGATTTCATTATTATATGGGTAATTTCTCAGATGGTTCTAGTAATAAAGAATTGTCTATCTATAAACGATGGTCTTGTATTCTTGGCGATTTCATTCATGTTTTGAAAAATCATCAGAAAGATATTGCGTACAAAATTATCATTCGCCGTCGCCCGAGACTGGAGACGCAGGCTGTCGGTGGTGCAGTGATGTGGCTGGGCATCCCTGCTGGATTATCTTATGACGATTGCCATAAAAAACTCCCTTATGACCGCTATCAGAGTCGGGTTGCCATTTGGCGTTTGGCATCGCATCCCCGTCTGGTGCTGAAAGATGGCACGTTCCTGGCGGTGATTCACTCCGCTCTGCGGGCCGATTGGGCTGGGGAAGATGAATGGAACACCCGGGTGGTGGTGCGGATGCGGCCCGATTTTACCTCGCCCTATCTGGATCAACGCGATGATGTTTATGTCATTGATTTTGCGCGAATCCTGCCGATCCTCAAGGAATCGGAACTGCGGGCAGCGGCTGACCCGTCATTTAATGATGCCGAGTTTATCTTTGCGCAGATCGACGCCCTGATCGATACCCTGCCGCCGAAGCCTGCCTCTGCCAAACACTGAGATTGGTGTTCCGGAGCAGCGCTCCACGGTCTTGTTCCCTGTCTGTGGTGTGTCAAGGCTGGGGCCCGGAACCATGCCGGGCATCTGGAGTAGATTTGGCACGCATTGGGGCGAGTGTAGGTGGTCAGAAAACGGAAACTATGAGTACTCTGGCAGATAACATCTTATGGATGTTGTCACTGTGTTCGTAATGTTCTATAAATGTTCCTTATGTGGCGGGATTTGTGGATCGTGAGGTGACTAAATGTTCCCATAGGGAAATGCTATGCGCGTGTTTTTGCTGTTGATGGTGATGCTGTCGGCTTTGTCCTGTCCCACATGGGCGGGGAAGACGTCAGTGCCTGTCTATCCACCCTATCCCGATGTGTGGGGGCAGGAAGTGCCGCCAGAGGCGGAGAGGCCGTGGATTATCGGAAACCCGCAGGCAGATGGGGATGTGGGTTTACTTTATGGCAGCAAGCGGAGGGTTCCGGGCGATCGATTGCGCGGGTTCTTTTCGGGGCGAGAGGAAGAAGTCTTGTGGGATGGCTTTGAAAATCAGGAGAAAATTAAGTGGAATAAAAGTGACGTAATGAATGAGGGATATCCATTCAGTGTATTGAGTATTGGTGAGAATCAAACGATATTTCGTGATGGTAAACGTAATTTTTACATAAAGAGATCGCGGTTTAATTATTCCATGAATGACTTCAAAGAGGGAGTTTATGGAAGGACTGCCGCCAAATATGGCAACTGGACCTGTATCCTTGGTGATTTTGTTCATATTATGTATGAAAATAAACAGCCTGTCGGAGCGAAGGTGATTGTTCGCCGTCGTCCTCAAGTGGTGGATACATGGATTGGTGGCCCGGTGTACTGGGAATGGGTTGGCAAGCAGCTAGACTACGACAATTGCGGAGGGGAGCTGCCTTATGATGGTTACAGCACGCGAATTGCGATGTGGCGGCTGTCATCGCATCCTCGTCTGGTGCTGAAAGACGGCACTTTTCTGGCGGTTGTGCATTCTTCCCTGCGGGGTGATGACGGAGGGGCTGATGGATGGGATGAGCGGGTGGTGGTGCGGATGCGGCCCGATTTTACCTCGCCCTATCTGGATCAACGTGATGATGTTTACATCGTTGATTTTGCGCGAATCCTGCCGATCCTGAAGGAATCGGAACTGCGGGCAGCGGCTGACCCGTCATTTAATGATGCCGAGTTTATCTTTGCGCAGATCGACGCCCTGATCGATACCCTGCCGCCGAAGCCTGCCTCTGCCAAACACTGAGATTGGTGTTCCGGAGCAGCGCTCCACGGTCTTGTTCCCTGTCTGTGGTGTGTCAAGGCTGGGGCCCGGAACCATGCCGGGCATCTGGAGTAGATTTGGCACGCATTGGGGCGAGTGTAGGTGGTCAGAAAACGGAAACTATGAGTACTCTGGCAGATAACATCTTATGGATGTTATCACTGTGTTCGTAATGTTCTATAAATGTTCCTGATGTGGCGGGATTTGTGGATCGTGAGGTGACTAAATGTTCCTGTGGGGAAATATCATGCGCATGTTCTGGGTGTTGGTGGTGATGCTGTCAGCCTTGTCTTCCCCTGCGGTGGCGGAGAAAAAGTCGGTGCCCTTGTATCCACCCTATCCCGATGTATGGGGGCAGGAAAGGCCATTGATGGAGGGAGGGGTGTGGGTTCTCGGAATTCCGCAGGCGGACGGGGATGTGGGTTTGCTTGCCCGTACCATGCCTAATGAGTACGCCGATCAGTTCCGCGGATTTTTCTCGGGGCGTGATGAAGAGGTGTTGTGGGATGGATTTGAAAGTCAGGAAACAAAAAAATGGGACGATGAAGATATAAGAAAACATGGTCAGCCATTTTACACGTCATCTTTGAGCGAAGACAATTATATTTTCTATGACAAAAAGAATGATTTGTATATAGGAAGAGAGGGCTTTCAAGGAAGGGAGAGATTAAGAGGAGATGATAAATTCCATTATCAGATGGGAAAATTTTCAGATGGATCTAGTAAGAAAGGCTTGGTCATCTATAATCGATGGGCTTGTATTCTTGGTGATTTCATTCATGTTTTGAAACAAAATCAGCAGGCTGTCGCATACAAAGTTATTATTCGCCGTCGCCCGAGACTGGAGACGGAAGATATCGGCGGTACAGTGGCTTGGCTGGGCATCCCTGTTGGACTATCTGATGACGATTGCCATGAAAAACTTCCCTATGACAGTTATCAGAGTCGGGTTGCCATCTGGCGTCTGGCATCGCATCCCCGTCTAGTGCTGAAAGATGGCACGTTCCTGGCGGTGATTCACTCCGCTCTGCGGGCCGATTGGGCTGGGGAAGATGAATGGAACACCCGGGTGGTGGTGCGGATGCGGCCCGATTTTACCTCGCCCTATCTCGATCAACGTGATGATGTTTACATCATTGATTTTGCGAGAATTCTGCCGATCCTGAAGGAATCGGAACTGCGGGCAGCGGCTGACCCGTCATTTAATGATGCCGAGTTTATCTTTGCGCAGATCGACGCCCTGATCGATACCCTGCCGCCGAAGCCTGCCTCTACCAAACACTGAGATTGGTGTTTCGCGTCATCGCGGAGCGCTTTGGCCGCCCCCTGTGTGGGCGGGCGGCTTTTCTGTGCCATAATGAAAGGATCACATGATGGTTGAAAAAAGAACGACCCAAGACCTTATCTCTGCACTTTTGCAATCTGCTGAAATGGGAGGGTCAGGGGATAAGCCGATTTACCGCCTGAGCGATGCCAAGAAAGGGCAGAGTAGCTGGAGTGTTGGAGTGACCCAGATTGATTTGGGTCAGCATAAGGAGGAGCGTAAGGATTTACAGGACCTTTTGGAAAAGTCAGGCAACTTTACCACTAAGGAGATTGCGGCAGTCATGGCTGACCTGCCATACGTCCCCAAGCAGTCAAAAAAAATGTCGCCGGACCTTCAGGCCAAGGTGAATGGGGTCTTGTCTTCCCCGAAGGGGAAAGAGAAGGTGGATGAGTGGGATGCCAAGCAGGTGCGGGATGTGAGCCGCACGGTGGACAGTGCCCGTCAGGCTGCCAGAGAAAATCCCCAGTATAACAGGTCAGAAAGTTTCCGGCGTCAGGTCGAGTCTGATCGTTTTATCTATCTGGTTACAGTGAATGTAAACCAGTTCCAGAATGAGCCACGCCTTTACGCCTGGTTGCGTGGGGAGCCTGTTTCTGCGGGTAAAAAGAGGGTGGATACTGATGGAGATGGGAAGCCGGATCCAATGTTTCTGGTCTTGGGCGATAACATTCCGGATCAAGCTGCGTTTGCTACCTTTGAGGCGTGGAGCGATTATCTTTCCGAGACCCCTGCAAAGGATAAAGCAGCAGAGACTCTCATTGAAAAAGCAGAAAATCTAAAGAGTCAGCATACGCGTTGGCAATCTGCAACTGATGCTGCTGAGAGGCTCGGAATTTATACGGCAGAGGAGGCAGCGCAGGCGCGGCAGAGTGTCCGGGATGGCTATAGTACAGAAGAACAAAGAAAGAACAGGGCTGATCCCAGCAAGTATGAAATTGTGAAGGGAGATACCTTTGAGGCCATTGCAGGTAAACTGAATGTGCCCCTTGATCTCCTTAAGAAGCTTAATAAAGATCTGAACCCGGCCAAAATAAAAATTGGGGACTTTCTGTCCATTCCAGATGAAAATCAGGTAAAGCAATGGCAAGCAGAACAGGACGCTGCAAAGAAAGCCAAGGAGGATGCCCAAAAGGCCAACGGCGGCACACCCGCAAAACCTCAGAAAGGCGGACAAAAGCGCAGTGATCTCGATCCAGAACTGGGTGGAGGAGAAATCACGCTGGTATCGGGGAACATGACCGCTGATCCGGGGCAGGTGCGCAAGACACTGTTGGGTGGCTCGATGGATAGCCCGGAGGTAACCGAGGCACAAAAACGCGACCAGATGTTGCGGGCCCTCTATCCGACCATGTACCCCGAAGGATCATCGGCGCAGCAGCAACCGGCGGCCCCCACTGATCAGGGTGCCGAGCAGGACATGACCGAGGAAGAACGCCGTGAGCGCCGCTTGCGGATGTTGTACCCGACCATGTACCCGACCACTGTGGCGTGATGCTGTTGTTGCCACCCACGAACGGGGTCCGGGGCCTCAAGGCCCCGGCGAGGTATGGAGCAGCGCTCCATGATCGTCTGTCCTGCCTTGTCCCTCAGGCAGCCGAGCGGACACAGCCAACATTCTGGCGGACGAACAGGTCGCGGAAGGCACCCTTGCCACCATCCCACAGCGGCAGCTCGGTCAGGGCGAGATGCAGCGGCTTCATCGGCTGGGTGGACAGCGGCGAGATGGAGCGGCTGGCGAGGGACTTGCTCATATAGGGGGCCAGCATCGACAGCAGGGTGCTGCATCCGGCCATGAACGGCGACAGCGGCAGGCCGCTTTCGGCGATATGGGCGACCTCCAGCGAGATGTCGTGCTCGGTAAGCGGTGAGTTCACGCCGTAGGAATGCTGATCCATGGTGGTGATGTGTTTGACCACCAGTTCGAAAAAGCGGTTCAGCGCCGCGCGCAGGTGCAGCGCCGATGCGGTGCCGGTCTTGAACGGCGTCAGGACGTTGACGTTCCACCAGCGGGTAATCTGCACATGGGCGGCGGCATGGGCCGACGCATCCGCATGGGGGGTGACGTTGCGGCTGAACTGCAGGGCCATCCCTTCTTCTTCCATCAGGCTGTGGATCAGCCAATAGATGGTGATGGTGTCGATGAAATGTTCGCTGAGGGACTGTTTCTGATTGATCAGGGCGTCTTCGGCGCGCGACAGCAGGATCAGGAACATTGAATGGTGCAGGTCACAGTACCAGTGATTGGTCCGCAGGCCTGCTGGCAGGACACGGACGATCCTGGACTTGCCAAGGGTTTCTTCGCTGATGTCGAACTGTTCGGCCAGCGAGTCGACCATGGCGTTGGCAGCATCGGTAGCAGAAGAAAATGGACCGGGGGGCGTTGCTGACGTGGGACCGTTGTGCAGGTCTTTTTGTGAGCGAAGCAAATTCATTCCGGTTTCTCCTGGCTCAGACCCGTCTGTGACGATCTTGCCGCCTGTTACGTGGGCGTTTCCCTGCGGTGTTTTTTGAGGGAGCCTGTGGTCCCTGAAAAAAGGATACGGTGCATAGCAATACTGTTAAACGATGATTAAGGATTTTTCCAGCTTGTGTCGCGTTATACACAAGTATTTTTTATTGTTTATCAGGTGGTTGCGAGGGGTTTTTTCTGTGTAGACATGCTTTTTGGATGCATCGGAAAAAGATTTCAGGTGATTTTTCCGGATCGCCGCACTGCGAAAAAGGCTCCTCGGGGGACCGGGAATGCGCCGAATCCGCAGGCAGGATGGCTTTGGCGAGGTTTTGGACGTGTTCGCAAAACCGGTTTTCGCAACAACACTGCGACAGAACAAAAGGTTAGACCAAGGTGCTTGCGCCTGATTGAACGCACGCTGGTCCAGGCGGGCGGCTGTATTGAGCCACAGTTCAGGGGCAGGGTCTATCCCCTGAAACATTTATAAAAAAGGTCATAAGTATAACGGCCACCTGCATAAAGACAGGTGGCCGTCAGTCTACCCGCTGCCCCCAAAAGGAGCGGGCAACGTTGCAGCTTTACGGGGTCTTATTCAGACGCAGCCGGAGCCTTCGGCGCAGCAGCCTTCGGCGCAGCAGCCTTGGCGGCCGGCTTGGCTTCCGGAGCAGCCGCCGGAGCCGTAAAGGCAGACGGAGCCTTTTCAATGGCCTGCTTCACTTCTTCCATCGACTGGGTCAGACGGGTGTTCAGCAGGTCGATCACTTCGGTGTTGGACTTGCCGATCATGTCGGCCAGTTCCTTCATGTTCGACAGGGCGCGTTCAAAGGCGTCCTTGGCAGCGGCGGCCTGCTTGGCCATCGCTTCGGTCGGGTTGGCCTTCAGATCCGGGAAGTGGGTGGCGGCAGCCGAGATTTCTTCGAGGGTCTGGCGGGCGATTTCCGTCTGGCGCTTCATGATCGCCTGAATGCCTTCAAAGGCAAGACGGTTGGCCTGGGTCAGGGCCTCGAGGTTTTTCTTCTGGGCGGCAACGACCGCATCGACGTCAACGCCGGGAACCTTCAGGTCGCCGGTGTATTTGGTCAGATCGAACTTGCTCAGATCGAATTTGGTCATATCAAACTTGGTCGGATCGAACTTGGAAAAGTCGAGATCCAGGAAAGACGAAAACGGCGACTTGCTCATTGGTCAGCTCCTCTCATGGGGGTGCGAAGCACGGTTCGGGTAGGATGGCTTCGCCTTTTAGGGGCGCGCTTAAGATACGGGTGGGGGCTGTATGAGTCAAAGACTATTTTGCACTGCACAAGATGACCTATGGTGTCATCAACTCAAGATGACAGGCGGTTAACAGAACCTTATCCACAGGCGGCCAGTCGGATGTCATGTGTCTGTAACGGGGCGCTGCGACGGCAGGAATACTGCGGTGCACACATGAAATATGCCGTAAAAAAGGGTAGGTTTCCGTTACGGAATCCTACCCTTTTCAGGCACTTGATGTGTCTGGTTGGACCAAATCAGCCCGCCAGTTCCTTTCCTCGCCGTGTTGCCGCAGCGATGGCTTTGCCCATCACGTCGGGCAGGCCGCCATCGGCAGACATCAGGATATCCAGCGCGGCTGCGGTGGTGCCGCCCGGACTGGTGACATTCTGGCGCAACTGCCCGGCAGGCAAATCCGACTGGTGCAACAGCTCGCCCGCCCCGGCGACGGTCTGGCGGGCCAACAGCATCGACAGGTCGGCGGGTAGCCCCATGGCAATCCCCGCCTGCGCCATTGCTTCGACCATATGGAACACATAGGCCGGACCCGAGCCGGACACGGCGGTGACGGCATCCATCAGGGATTCGTCTTCCAGCCAGGCGACGGCACCGGTGGCTTTCAGCAGGGTGGCGCAATGGACTTTCTGAGATTCGCTGATGCCGGGACCGGCGCACAGGACGGTCATGCCCCGGCCAATGGCGGCGGGGGTGTTGGGCATGGCGCGGACGATGATCGCCTGTTCCCCCAGTCCCTGACGGAAAAAGGCGATGGTTTTGCCAGCGGCAATCGACAGGAACACCGTGTCGGGGCTGACCAGCGGGCGATAGAGCGGCAGTACGTCGGCCATCATCTGCGGCTTGACGGCCAGCACCACCACCTGCGCCGAAGCCCCGGCAGGCATCTGGTCAGCCGAAGGAATGACGGTCACGCCAGCGGGCAGGTCTTTGGCGAACGGGTCGATGACCAGCACCGACTGCGGCGGTACGCCTTCGGCCAGCCAGCCGTCGAGCATGGCTCCGCCCATCTTGCCACAGCCAACCAGCACCAGAGCATAGGAAGAAGTCATCGGAGGACGTCCATTTCAGGTCAGGGAAAAGGCGGGAAAAACAGAACGGGCGGCGACCCGGGACAGGTCGCCGCCCGTCACAGGCAGGCAAATCAGGCTTTGCTGTCCTCAGCACCGGCCTCAGCGCCGGTGTCACCATCCTCGGCGGCGTACAGGCTTTCCTGGTCATCGTCCGGCGGGATGCTGCTGTCGGCACCAAGGGCGGTCGGCGGAACCGAGCGACGACCCTGCGGGCGACGGGCCGGGGTTCCGGCGGCGGACTTGGCTTTCAGGCGTTCTTCCAGCGCGTCCAGACGGGCCAGCAGGGCCTCGTTTTCGCTGCGCGCCTGGGCGGCCATCGCCTTGACCACATCGAATTCTTCGCGCGGAACCAGTTCCATATCCGCCAGAACGCGCTCGACGCGGCCACGGATCAACAGTTCAATTTCTTCCCGCACCCCGGACAGGGCACCCAGGGCGCCACCGGCCACGCGGGCCAGGTCGTCAAACAGGCGGTTCTGGTTCGGCATGATTGCATTCCTCAAGCGTGTCTGGCCCAAAACGTGCCACACCCGGCGCATCGTGATGATCGCGTCCTGCGGGACCGGCATATCAGGCTGGAAACCGGTCAGGCAACCGCCCGACCTGTGATCGGCGCATTATGAAGAGGCTCGTGATGCAAAGCAAGGCCCGGGCAGTGGTCCGGCGGGCAAGACAGGATCGAGATAGCATATTGTCGCTGTTGCATTCCGGTCCTATAAACAGTCGTGCCCGAGACCGGGTCGGCTGCTGAGCCTGGCCGTCTGCGGGCTGACGATCAACGCGACGCAAACGGCGTGACGGAAGGGGTGCAGGCATGTATGTGGTCACAGGCGGGGCCGGCTTTATCGGCTCGAGCATCCTGGCGGCTTTGGAAGAGCGCGGCCTGCGGGATCTGGTGGTGGTTGACCGGCTGCGCGACGGCGTCAAGTGGCGCAACATCTCGAAACGCGAGCTGAGCGACATCGTTGCCCCCGAGCACATCTTTGATTTCCTCGAGCTGCACAAGAAAAAGCTGAAGGCGATCATCCACATGGGGGCCATTTCCGCCACCACCGAGCGCGACGCCGACAAGATCGTCACCAACAATTTCAACCTGACGGTGGCGCTGTACCGCTGGTGCGCGATCAACGAGGTGCGCTTTATCTATGCCTCGTCGGCGGCGACCTATGGCGACGGCACCGCAGGCTTTGATGACAGTCCGACCTGCGAAGCCCTGTCGCTGTTGCGCCCGCTGAATGCCTATGGCTGGTCCAAGCACCTGTTCGACCGCCGCCTGCTGCGCCAGATTGCCGATGGCCGCAAGACGCCGCCGCAATGGGTCGGCCTGAAGTTCTTCAACGTTTATGGCCCGAACGAATATCACAAGGGCGCCCAGTCCAGCGTGGTCAGTCAGGTTTACCCGCGGGCGGCGCAAAACGCCCACTTCGACCTGTTCCGCTCGCATCATCCGGACTATGCCGATGGTGGCCAGTTGCGCGATTTCATCTGGGTCGGCGATGTGGTCAACGTGATCATGTGGATGCTCGACACCCCATCGGTGTCCGGGCTGTTCAATCTGGGTACCGGCAAGGCGCGCACCTTCCTTGATCTGGCCTCGGCGGTCTATCACTCGCTGGGCAAAACGCCGAACATCCGCTTTGTCGATACCCCGGTCAGCATCCGCGATAAATACCAATATTTCACGGAAGCCCGGATGGACCGCTTGCGGCAGGCAGGCTATACCGGAGCCTTCACCAGTCTGGAAGACGGCGTACAGCAGTACGTACAGGGCTTTCTCGCCCAGCCGGACCCCTACAAGTAAGATCACAGGAGGCTCCCCTGCAGTATCCAGCCCTTGATCCCGTCGCCTTCAGCATCGGTCCGTTGGCAATCCGCTGGTACGCTTTGGCCTATATCGCCGGGTTGTTGTCCGGCTGGGGCCTGATGCGGCGGTTTGCCGATGCATCGCTGACCCTGACCCGCGAGGCGGTGGACGATTTTCTGACCTGGGCCACCTTTGGGGTGATTCTGGGTGGGCGTCTGGGCTATGTGCTGTTTTACAAGCCGGGATTTTACCTGCTGCACCCGTTGGAAATCGTCAAGGTGTGGGAAGGCGGCATGTCGTTCCACGGTGGCTGTCTGGGGGTGATCGTGGCGGTGATCCTGTTCGCCCGCCGCCGTCAGGTGCCGGTGTTCCATCTGGGTGATCTGGTCTGTACGGTGGTGCCGCTGGGGCTGTTCTTCGGGCGGCTGGCCAACTTCATCAACGGAGAACTGTTTGGCCGTCCGGCGGACCCGACCGAAGTGCCGTGGGCGATGGTCTTTCCCCGTGGTGGCGCTCTGCCCCGCCACCCCAGCCAGTTGTACGAGGCGGCGCTGGAAGGGGCTGCGCTGTTCCTGCTGCTGATTGTGGCCCGCTCGCTGCCGGTGTTCCGCCGCCATCCCGGCTCGATGGCCGGGTTGTTCCTGACCGGCTATGGTCTGGCCCGCTTCACCGCCGAGTTCTTCCGCGAGCCGGATGATTTCCTCGGCCTGCTGTGGGCCGGGGCCTCGATGGGGCAATTGCTGAGCCTGCCGATGATCGTGGCAGGGCTGGCGCTGACCGGCTGGGTGCTGCGTCAACCGCCCTCGCTGCCGTACAAAGCCTGAGGCGCCGGGCGGTGGTGTCTGTTTCTCCCTTGACTGAACAGGTGCGGGCCCGCTGTCGTGACAGCGGGCCGTTGCCGTTGTCGCAGGTGATGGCCGAGGCGGTGCAGGCCTATTATGCCGGTGGTCGTGCCTTTGGGGCCGACGGTGATTTCACCACCGCACCGGAAATCAGCCAGACCTATGGCGAGCTGCTGGGGCTGTGGTCGGTGGTGGTGTGGCAGATGATGGGCTGCCCGTCGCCGGTGCGCTGGGTCGAGGTCGGGCCGGGGCGGGGAACGCTGATCCGTGACGCCCTGCGGGCGGCGGCGGCGGTTCCGGCCTTTCTGGCTGCCGTTGACCTGCATCTGGTGGAAACCAGTCCGGCCCTGCGGGATCAGCAACGGCAGGCGGTGGGCGAGCGGCCTTGCCAGTGGCATGACACGCTGGCGATGGTTCCTGCCGGGCCGATGATCCTGCTGGCCAATGAATTCCTTGACGCCCTGCCGATTGAACAATGGGTGCGCTCGCCGCTGGGCTGGCACGCCCGCTGTGTGGAGTGGGTCGAGTCCCGGCAGGAGCTGGCTTTTACGCTGGCTCCGGCGCTGTCGGCGGCGGACGAGGCTGCCTTGTGTGACCGCTGGGGCGAGCCGTTCCTGTCGGCACCGGACGGGGCGATTGTCGAGCTGTGCCCGCTGGGGGTGGAGATCGCCGCCGCCCTTGGTCAGCGACTGGCGGAGCAGGGTGGGGCGGCGTTGCTGGTTGATTACGGCTATGCGGTCAGCCAGAGCGGCGACAGCCTGCAAGCCTTGCGGCACCACCGCTTTCACCCGGCTCTGGCCGATCTGGGGCTGGTCGACCTGACCGCCCATGTCGATTTTGCCCGGCTGGCCTCGGCAGCGGTGGCGCAAGGGGCGCAGGCGCTGGGGCCGGTGACGCAGGGGCGCTTTCTGGCCGGTCTGGGCATCGAAGCCCGCGCCAAAGCCTTGATGAAGCGCGCCACGCCACAACAGGCCTCTGACATTGCGTCCGGCGTTCACCGCTTGATCAACCCGGCAGAAATGGGCACTCTTTTTAAGGTTATCACCCTTTGCCATCCGGCACTTCCTTCCCCACCCGGCTTTGAGGCTCTTTTGCAGGGGCGTTCCGCACCATGATCACCGTTTCAGCCTTGAACGCACTGGCGAATGTCCGCCATGGATTTTTCACCCGTAATGGCGGCGTCTCCGAGGGGATTTATGCCTCGCGGAATTGCGGCTTTGGCTCGAATGACAACCCCGAGCATGTGCGCACCAACCGTGCCCGCTGCATGCTGGAAGTCGAGCTGCCGCCGGAGTCTCTGGTAACGGTCTATCAGGAACACACCTCAAAGGTGCTGATCGTTGACCGACCGTTTCCCGAAGGGGAAATTCCGGTGGCCGATGCGATGGTGACCACCGTCCCCCGTCTGGGGTTGGGGGTGCTGACCGCCGACTGTGCGCCGGTTCTGCTGGCCGACAGCGTGGCGGGCGTGGTTGGGGCGGCGCATGCGGGCTGGAAAGGCGCGCTGGGTGGAGTGCTGGACAACACCATCGCCGCGATGGTCAGTCTGGGCGCCAGGCCCGAGCGGATCGTGGCCGGGGTCGGGCCGTGCATTGCCCAGCGGTCGTATCAGGTCGGCCCGGAATTCCCGGCGGCCTTCCTCGCCGAATTGCCGGACAACGAGCGTTTCTTTGCGCCGTCGGCCCGTCAGGAAGGGTACTTCATGTTTGACCTGCCCGGCTACGTCGCCCGCCGCCTGGCACGGGCCGGGGTGGGCGAAGTGATGCCGACCCCCTGCGATACCTGCCGCGAGGAAAACCGCTTTTTCAGCTATCGCCGCAACACCCTGCGCGGGGAACGCGACTATGGTCGGATGCTGTCGATCATCGCGCTGGAGCGGTAAAGGGATACAGGGCGTGCTGAACACGGTGGGTGTGCGTAAATCGGTCAACGGATTGGCGGCGCTGGTACTGGCCGGGCTGCTGCTGGCGGCCTGTGGCGATTTGCCCAAGCCGTTCCAGCATGCGCAGAGTGGTCAGCCGCTGACCCGGCTGGAAACGGCGGAACTGGTGACGGTGATGGCTGATCCGGCCACCCCCGAGGCCGCGCCCGCGCTGGTGCAAAGCCTGTTGGCGGCGGGAGTTCCGGCCCGGCTGGCAACCGCTGCCGATGTTGGCGGCTATCAGGTCGGGCCTGACCTCGCACGGGGGCAGTGGGTGCTGCGCAATCCCGAAGGCGTCGGGCTGGTTCATGCCAACAACGCAGACGGTGTTGCCGCCCTGAGCAGTGCCATCAAGGCGGCGGTGGAAAAGGACATGGAGTCTCCGCTGGTCCTGCGCATGGCCGCTCCGGCCCCGGACCCGATTCCCGGCCTGCGGCCCGCGCCCGACCCGCGTCTGAAGCCCCCCGGCAGCAAGGATACCGGCCCGCCGGGGCTGGACACCATTCCCGCCCTGTCGCTGGGAACCATCGGCGGATTTGGGGCAAAAAAGGACGACATCCTGCGCGGGGCGCTGGAAACCTCGCTGCTGCGTGCCGGGCTGAAGGTCAGCGAGACAGCCAGATTCGTCATTGATGGCGATATCTCGCAAGAGGTGATTGGCGGCATCACCCGTCTGCGGGTGGTGTGGACCGTGCGCGATACGCAAGGGCAAGAGGTCGGTACGGTCAGTCAGGAAAACCCGGTCGAAGCCGAATTCCTCGACGGACAGTTCCCGGCACTGGCGGTGGCGATTGCCGACGGCGGCACCGAAGGCGTCTATGCCATGCTCAGCCGGGTGCGGCTTGATCCGGCCAGTAACGACCAATAGCATCCGCCCGGAAAAGTGCCGATCAGGGGGCAGTTGCCTGTTTACAGGCGGAAACGGCGCTGATATTTTCCGCCCGCCTGCATCAGGGACCGCTACGGGGGTCCAACCAAGCGGGCTTTTTCCATTTCCCCTCATCTAACCGCATTGCGGGAGTCTGGTCGCATGAAAGTTCTCGGCTGCAACGCCAACCGTCCGCTGGCTGAGGCAATCGCCGCCTACCTCCACCTCGATCTCACCAGCGCGAGCATCCGTCGTTTCTCTGACATGGAAGTGTTCGTCGAGATCCACGAGAACGTGCGTGGCGAAGACGTGTTTGTGGTTCAGCCGACCTCGTACCCGGCGAACGACAACCTGATGGAACTGCTGGTGACCCTCGACGCCCTGCGCCGTGGCTCGGCCCGCCGCATCACGGCGGTCATTCCCTACTTCGGCTACGCCCGTCAGGATCGCAAGACCGGCCCGCGGACCCCGATTACCTCCAAGCTGGTGGCCAACCTGATCACTCAGGCCGGTGCCAACCGCGTGGTGACCATGGACCTGCACTCGGGGCAGATTCAGGGCTTCTTCGACATTCCGGTCGATAACCTGTATGCCGCCCCGCTGTTCACCAACGACATCCGTGACCGCAACGGCGACGAACGCCTGATGATCGTGTCGCCGGACGTCGGCGGTGTGGTGCGTGCCCGCATTATCGCCAAGCGTCTGGATGCCGATCTGGCAATCATCGACAAGCGCCGCGAACGCGCCGGTGTGTCGGAAGTGATGAACATCATCGGTGACGTCAAGGGCCGGACCTGCATTCTGGTTGATGACATGGCCGACTCCGCTGGCACCCTGTGCAATGCTGCCGGTGCGCTGATGAACGCCGGTGCGACCTCGGTCAGCGCCTATGTCACCCACGGCGTGCTGTCCGGTGGCGCGGTGGCCCGCGTCAGCTCCAGCCCGCTGAAGGAACTGGTGATCACCGACTCCATTCAGGCGACCGAAGCGGTGCGGATGGCTCCGAACATTCGCCAGATCTCGATTGCCTCGCTGCTGGCCGAAGCCATGGCCCGCATCAGCGACGAGCGTTCGGTGTCGTCGCTGTTCGACTAAAGTCGCGAGCGTTACCAGAGGACACGACAGTGGGAAAGCAAGGACGTGGAGCGCTGCTCCACACCTCGCCGGGGCCTTGAGGCCCCAGACCCCATTTCTTTGAATTCAAAGAAAAAATGGGGGTTCGGGGGCATTGGCCCCGAGCAGTTCAGGCAGCAGCCTGCACTTTTGTACGCTTGATCCTGAAAAAGGGCCCCCGTCTGATGACGGGGGCCCTTTTTGTTTCTCCGTGGAATACAGAGGAAGGATTGTGCGGCGGCACCTCTTCTTTGTAGCTATCGTTGTATCTGGGAATGGTGCACTACCGAACCGATGGCTGTGGGAGGAAACAATGTTCAGTCTGTTCTCCAGTAAGAAGGGAGGAGATGCTCAGGCGTCCTTGTCTGCATTGCGACATCAGAATGAACATGGATATTTCTTTGTCAAATCCAGCGTTTACCAAACAAACAGCAACAACAATGTTACGACGATAGGCGGGCCGTGCCGTGTTGACTGTACGACCATCGACAAAGGATTGCGGGTCTGCCGGCTGGATGTGAGCCAAGGGACAGGGGATTATTATTTTCCCTATGTTCAGGTTCCCCATGGTGGCGTTGGCGTCTGCATTGTTCCTGCAAGCGCACCACATGGTACTCTGGTCCTGACCGGGGCGATGAATGGGTGTTCCCTGCAGGTGAACCGCTCTGGGGCAGAGCTTTACTTTTATCATGATGCCAATGGTGTCAGTTTGAGGAACAAATTGACACCCGGCGACGTTGTCTGTCGTGTTGATTTTTCGTCTTATGCCGGACCCGGGAATTTTGCGACGAACTTTGCCTTGAGTTCGGGAACCGGGGTCCATGCCACGTACCTGATTACGGTCCGGCGTGGGGATCGCTGGCACGTTTATGCCAATTCATTTTTTATCTATGGTCCACCTGACAGTGATAAAGCCGTATGGAAGCCGGTACACCTTGCCCTTTCAAGATTGATCACAACATTTGAGGCATGAGTCTTCGTTTGTATGGGATGATCAGGGCAGTCAGGACAGGCAGAGGCTTCCGCTGATGCTCCCCGTTGCTGTGGGCCCTGATGATTGTGGACAAGGTGTTCCGATGCTGGCCGCCAAAGACCATGCCGATCTTGAAAATGCCGTGCTGTTGCTGGAAAAGCCGGGGTTGCTGATGCGCCTGTCCAATGCGTTGGGCGAGCGTCTGGAGATCCCCCTGAAAGCCTTGCCGGAGAGCGGTCAAAAGGGCATCGCCAAGGTCTCGCGCGTTGCCATCCGCAAGGCACTGGAGGCGGCGCTGTATACGGTGCGGGATGCGGAGCCGCAGCCCGCGTCGAACCGGCTGCATACCGGCATGACCATCATGTCCGGGGCGGTCGGAGGCGTGATGGGGCTGTCCGGGCTGGCGGTGGAGTTGCCGTTGACCACCGTGCTGATGATGCGCTCGATCATCGACATTGCCCGTTCGGAAGGCGAAGACATCCGGGCCGCTGAAACGTCGCTGGCCTGTTTGCAGGTGTTCGCCATGGGGTCGGGCAAGCGGTCTGCGGACAGTGACAGCGAATTCGGCTATTACGCCATCCGCGCTGGTCTGGCGCAAAGTCTGGCCGAGGCTACGCAAACCCTGACCCAGCAGGCGGCGAACAGCACCTCGTCGGCGGTCACCCGTCTGATCGGGATGATTGCGGCGCATTTTCACATCGGGGTCAGCGAAAAGGCCATCGCGCAGGCGCTGCCGCTGGTCGGGGCGGTCAGCGGGGCGACCATCAACGCCATTTTCACCCGTCATTATCAGGACATGGCACGCGGCCATTTCATCGTCCGCCGACTGGAACGCGCCCATGGTCCGGCGCTGGTACAGGACCGTTACCGGGAATTGGCTCTGGTGCATGTACCGGAAGACAAGCGGCTTCCGGCTGACTGACCATAAGAGAACGGGGCGCCGTTTCCGCACCCCGTTGCTGCGAGCAGACAGGTTACTGCGGGTTGACCACCTTGCCGGGGTTCATGATCCCCTTGGGGTCCATCGCTACTTTCAGCGTGCGCATCAGGTCGATTTCCACCGCGTCCTTGTAGTGGATGATCTCTTCGACCTTCAACTGGCCGACGCCGTGCTCGGCAGAGATCGAGCCTTTCATTTCGACCACGATGTCGTGGACGATGCGGTTCATGTCTTCCCACAGGGCGAGGTATTCATCCTTGTCCATGCCTTCCGGCTGGGTCAGGTTGAAATGGATGTTGCCATCGCCGACGTGGCCGAACGGGCAGGGGCGCAGGCCGGGCAGGCGCTCGCAGACGGCGGCGAGGGCGCGGGTGAGGAATTCCGGCACGCTGGATACCGGCACGGCCACGTCGTGCTTGATCGACGCGCCCTCGTGCTTCTGCGCCTCTGGGATGCCTTCGCGCATGTGCCACAGCTGCTTGGTCTGCTCCAGGCTTTCGGCAACGATGCCGTCAACGATGATGCCGTCTTCAAAGGCCGCTTCGAGGAAGCTCTCGAACAGGCCGCGCAGGTCGGCATTCGGGCGCGAGGTCGAGAACTCGACCAGCACGTACCACGGATGCGCCTCTTCAAACGGATCGTGGACGCCGGACAGGTGGCGGCAGGCCAGTTCAAAGGCAAAGCGCGACACCAGTTCAAAGGCGGTGACCGCATCGCCCGACCATGAGCGGGCCTTGGCCAGCAGGGCGGTTACGGCGTTGATGTCGTCAACGGCCAGCAGGGCGGTCTGACGTTCGGCCAGACCGGGGTAGACCTTCAGCACCGCGCCGGTGATGATCCCCAACGTGCCTTCGCCACCGATGAACAGGTGCTTGAGGGCATAGCCGGTATTGTCCTTGCCCAGAGCGCGCAGGCCATCCCACACGCGGCCATCGGGCAGCACCACTTCCAGCCCCAGACACAGGTCACGGGTGTTGCCATAGCGCAGCACGTTGATGCCACCGGCATTGGTCGACAGGTTGCCGCCGATCTGGCAGGTGCCCTGCGCCCCGAGGGCCAGCGGGAAATAGCAGCCCATCTTGTCGGCTTCGGCTTGCAGGTCTTGCAGGATGCAGCCCGCGTCTACGGTCATGGTGAAGTTGATCGGATCGACGCCGCGAACCTTGTTCATCCGGCCCAATGACAGGATCACCTGCGTCTCTGCCGACACCGCACCACCACACAGACCGGTGTTGCCACCCTGCGGGACGATGCTGATACCGGCGTCGGCGCAGGCCTTGACCACGGCGGCGACTTCGGCGGTGTTGGCCGGACGGACCACCACCGGGGCCTGACCCCGGTACAGGCCACGCTCTTCGGTCAGGTAAGGCTCGCGGTCGCTGGCGTCGGTCAGGACGGCCTTGTCGCCAACCAGAGAGCGGAGAGTGGAGAGAAACGCGTCGGTAACAGCCACGGCGGGGCACTCCAGAGCCGGAAAAGATCAGGTATGGCTGGCTTATCCTGTTCCGCCGTGCAGGGCAAGAGCAGGATCACTTTGGTGAACTTTTGATCGAGAGGGGCGATTATAACGACTGTGATAATCCGGTTTTCTTTGTCGCCGTTTTAAGATATTAATAATCAATCGCAACAAAGCAACCGCAGCCGGAGATGCCGCCATGCGTGACCTGATCAAAACCCTGACCTTCGCATCCCTGCACTTCATGGTTGGCTTTGGCGTCACCTATGCCCTGACCGGCTCGCTGAGCATTGCCACCGGCGTTGCCCTGATTGAACCGGCGGTCAACACCGTGGTGTTCTACCTGCACGAAAAGGTGTGGGGGGCGGTGAAAACGACCTCCAGCGACGGCAACGGCCATGGGCACGGGTCGTTGCTGGAGATGGTCCGCGGGGAGGCCAAAAGCTGAGACACTCCCGATTCAGCCCGGCCAGTCCTGATGATGGCGGTCGATGACATAGGGGTGACGGTGCTGATGGGCGGCGTGGCTGTGGGGATGGCTGTGCATTCCCGCCACATCGGGCTGATGCTGGTGGCTGTGGTGGTCATCGCCATGGCTGTGCAGGTGATCATGGTCTTCGGCGGCGTGATGGTGCGGCAGATCGGCATGATCGGGTGACGGCCACACCAGCCCGGCGACCACCATTCCTACCACGGCAATGCCAGCCATCACCGGCAAGGTCAAGGCCAGCCCGCCATAGGCGGCCAGCGTTCCGGCCAGCGGGTAACAGACCAGCCAGCAGCCATGCGACAGGGCGAACTGGGCCGAAAACAGCGCCGGGCGGTCTCCGGCATGGCACGACCGGCGCAGGAGGCGTCCGATCGGAGTCTGGGCCATCGACAGACCCACCCCGATCACCGCCCAGCCCAGCAAGGCCAGCGGCAACCAGTGCAGGCCGCCCCATGACAGCAGCAGGCCGGTTGCCAGCAGGGCACAGCCGAGACTCATCACGCTGCGATCGCGGCTGTCATCCGGCAACAGGCGGGGCAGCAGCAGGGCGGCGGCCATCGAGCCTCCTCCGGCCATGGCATAGAACAGGGCGACACCGCTGTCGCCCAGCCCGAACTGCTGGCGGGCGATCAGCACCGTATTGACGATCACCGTTGAACTGGCCGCGGCAATGCTCCAGCTAAGGGCGAAGACGGCCCGCAGGCGCGGGGTGTGCCAGTAAACATGCAGGCCGAACAGGATGCTGCCAAAAATCCCGCGCGGACGATCAACCGGGGCGGCGGCGGGCAGGCGGACACTGACCACCAGCAGGGCCGAAGCGACAAAGGCCACCGCATTGACGGTAAACAGGCCGTGATAGCTCATCACCGCCAGTGCTCCGGCGGCCAGCAGGGGGCTGAACAGGCTTTCCAGATCATAGGCCAGCCGCGACAGTGACAGGGCCTGTGTATAGTCGTCTTCGTTCGGCAGCACGTCGGGGATGGTGGCCTGAAAGACCGGGGTAAATCCGGCCGAGCAGGCATTGAGCAGGAAAATCAGCAGGTAGACCTGCCACAGGGCATCGACCAGCGGCAGGCACAGCACACAGCCCGCCCGCAACAGGTCCAGACAGACCAGCAGTTTTCGGCGCGGCAGGCGGTGGGCCAGCCCGCCCACCACCGGCGCAATGCCGACGTAGGCCACCATTTTAAGGGCCAGCGCAATCCCCAGCGCCATCCCGGCCTTGTCTCCGGCCAGTTGATAGGCCAGCAGGGACAGGGCGACGGTGGTCAGTCCGGTGCCGATCAGGGCGACAACCTGCGCGGTGAACAGGTGGCGATAGGCGCGGTTAGACAGCGGGGACAGCAGCATTGCGACAGGCCGGAGCTGGAGTGATCAGGCACCCGTCTTCCAGACGCAGGGTGCGGGTGGCAATCTTGCGGCGGAAATGCGGATCGTGCGAAATGACGATCATCGCTTGCGGCAGGCCGAGCAGGATATCGACCAGCCGTTCGGTGGTCGGCTCATCCAGTGCGTTGGTCGGCTCGTCCAGCAGCAGCACGTCCGGGTCCATCGCCAGCACGGTCGCCAGCGACACCAGCCGCTTTTCTCCCCCCGACAGCTTATAGGTGATGCGATCGCGAAAGGCCGACAGCCCCAGATCGGCCAGCACCCGCTCGACGATGATCATCGACTCGGCAGGGGATTTGCCGAGGTTCAGCGGCCCAAAGGCGACGTCTTCGGCGACAGTCGGGCAGAACAACTGGTCGTCGGGGTCCTGAAAGACATAGCCAGCCCGGCGGCGGACCTCGTGAAAATCCTTTTCCTGCTGTCGCACCTGCCCAAAGGCGACGATCTGCCCCGACGAAGGCCGATTCAGCCCGACCAAAGCCTGAAGCAAGGTGCTTTTCCCGGCTCCGTTGGGACCGGTGATCGCCAGCCGCTCGCCGGGGTGCAAGGTAAACGATGCCCCTTTCAGCACCGGTGGGCGATGGGGATAGCCAAAATGCAGATCGGTAACAGCGATCAGGGCGCTCATCAGGGACTCCAGTTCAGGGTCAGCACCAGCAGCAACAGGCCGAGCCACAGGGCGGCAAACCAGCCATCACGGGGGCGATAGCGCAAATCATCCAGCAACGGCAGTTGCCCGGTAAAGCCCCGGCACTTCATCGCTTTCAGGATGCGCTCGGACCGCTCCAGCGCGCGCACCAGCAGCATGCCGATCAGGTAGCCCATACTGCGATAGGTATGCAGGGTGTTGCGGGGTCGAAAGCCGCGCATTTTCATCGCAACCCGCAGCCGACCGTATTCCTGATGGATGACATCCAGATAGCGCACGGTGAACAACAGCAAATGCACCAGCCGAACCGGCACCTTCAGCCGGGCCAGCGCATGGCCGAGGGTGGACGGTTCCTGCGAGCCGACCAGCGCCATCAGGGCCAGCACCACTGCGTTGGCTTTCAGGGCGATCACCGCCGCCTGTTGCAAACCGGCCCAGCTGGCGGGCCAGCCCCACAGGGTGAAGGCAACCGGGCCGGGGACGGTAAACGGCAGCATCAGCAGCATGAAGATGATGAAGCCATCCATCATCACCATCCGTTTCAGGGTGGCCATGACCGGCAGGCGGGCGGCGGCCATGGTCAGCAGCGCGGCCACCATCCCCAGCCCGAGGGCACGGAAGTCGTGTACCGCCACCATCGCCACCGCAAAGGCGCAAGCGGCGATGATGCGGGTGCGTGGATCAAGGCGGCACAGCACAGGGAGAGGCTCGGCCTCTCCCCGCTGGGCCAGTCCCAGCAAAGAGCTCATTGTGGTGGCTGCTTCTTCAGGCGTTGATGGGCAAGCCAGTAAAAGCTAATCCCGACCAGTCCGAGAATATAGCCGATTCCACCAAGAATCGTTTGCAGGGAGTTGTGTTCCTTGTAGGCGGCGATTTCGTGTTTCAGCGGGCGCATTTCATCGCGCACCGCCTGGGCGATCATCGCTTGCAGAGCGGCAGCATCCGGGGAGGCGGTGACTGCCGGACCGCTGGCGGTCGAGGCCGTCGGAGCCGGTGCGGCCCCTGCTGTTCCACCTTGCAGGGCGCGCGGCAACTCCGAGACCTCCATGCGGAACTCGGCCACATGCCCGGCCCCCAGATCGCCACGGAAGATGTGCGGGACGGCTTCGGTGGGGGTGAAGGTGAACAGGCCCTCGGCGTTGGTCTGCACCTCGCCCAGTGTGCGGCCATCGGGGGCGGTGATGCTGATGGTGGTGTTGATCGCCGGGTCGCCGTTGGAAAAGCCCACTTCGCCTTCGATCTTGTCGCCAGCGGCATAGCCGGAAGCGATCACCTTGTGGGCCAAGGCAGACGATGCGCTGCCAGCCAGAACCAGCAAGGCGACGATGGATGTTGAAAACAGCCGTTTCATGCCGGGTGTCCTTCCAGCGAGGCAAACACCGTCGGATTCACCCGGCGGATCAGATAGACGGCGGCGGCACAGACCAGACCTTCGATGACCATGATCGGAATGTGCGACAGGAACACCAGCTTGGCGGCGGGGATGAACTCCTGTCCGCTCAACACCAGCGCGACGGCAACGCACAGGGTGGTCAAGGCAATCGCGCCGCTTCCGGCCAAGGCTCCCCACAGGGCGGCGATGCGCGGGTTGGCATGGCGGATACCCTGTTGGCAAACCAATCCGATCAGCACCGCAGGCAGGGCAATATTGAGGGTGTTGACCCCCAGCACAGTCAGACCACCAAAGCCGAAAAACACCGCTTGCAGCAGCAAGCCGACAAACAGCGCCGGAAAGGCGCTCCAGCCCAGCACCAACCCAGCAAGGCCGTTCATGATCAGATGAACGCTTGATGGCCCGATCGGGACGTGAATCAGCGAGGCGACGAAAAAGGTTGCGCTCAGGATACCGGCGGCGGGCAGCTTCTCCAGCGTCAGCGAGCGAACCCCCAGGGCCAGCCCGCCGACAGTCAGGACCGCACCGCCAATCACCACCGCCGAAGAAAGAGCCCCATCAACAATATGCATGGCTTGTTCCCCTCTGGGTGGTTATGGCGCGCCGGGCAGGTCATAGGCACGAACCCAGATCACCGCGTCCTGCGACAGTTTCTTGTTCTGATACGAGGTGGCCGGGCCGACACCAAGGGCGGCAAAGCCCCAGAATCCGGCCTTGGGGACGCCAAAGGTAAAGACACCGTTGGCATCAGTGACGGCAACCAGCGCGCCACCGGGCAGCGGGCCGGTGGTTGGCTTGGCCGTTCCGTCACCCTGCATGTCGGGCAGGGCGGCCATGTATTCGACTTCGATCTCGGCCCCGGCAACCGGCTTGCCGTCGGACAGGACTTGCCCGCTAAAGGTGGACCCGGCGATGACATTGGTCGGCTTGTTCAGCGGCACGATTTCGGCAGGCAGGCCGACGGCGGTATTCCAGTCGGTCGGCAGGCCGCTGCGATTGACAAAGCTTTTGGTGATTTGCTGGATAAAGACGTCTTCGCTCTTTTCCAGATAGGGCGCGGGGACGGCCACCATGATGTAATCCCCCGACCGTTTCAGGGTCAGGGCCCCGGCAAAGGCCTTGGCGCTGCCTTCGGTGCCTTTAAAGGTGATCGGCTTCAGCGTGGGTTTCAGATCGGTCTTTTCGCCACGGTGGATGACAAAGAACTGCTCCGGCTGGCCCATGTCCATCGCCGGGCCGTTTTCCATCGGATGCCAGAAGATCAGCTTGACCGGCAGGGTGCCTGCGGCCTCGACATTGACCTCGGGGGTATAGATCAGTTGAAAATGCGCTGCTGCGGGCTGGGACATGAGCAGGCCCGAAATCAGGGCGGCAGCAGACAAGAACAGGGAACGCATCAGGGAAATCTCCTTACGCACCTCTCCCTCCCGGAAAGATGCCGTGCGACGAGCAAGAAGATGCCTGGGGATCAAACGGGTCTGCGATCCGGGGGAATTATAGACGTGCGTGGACCATGAAGGCTTAAGCGCAATGCCCCTGTCTCGCCTTGACGCACACCCCGGCATCCGGTCGAAGCAAAGCCCGGTGTGGGCCATGCGCCAGCGGCAGGTCTCCTGGCTCGCGGATATCGGCTTTGTGACACGGCCTTCCCGAACAGGGTGTTCAGTGGCATCGCGATGGTGTCAGCCATCCGCTTACAGTTGCGGGGGCAGCCACGGTTTTGGTCCCTGATGGGTACACCGCACCGTGTTCCCTTTTCATCTCATATGCTTTGCATACAGAGAACCGTTGGTGCCCTCAAGCAAGCCATACCCTCTGCCTTCTGTCAAGGAATGGCCCGGCGGCAGGGGCAGGAGTGAAGGAAAATGAACTTTTTTGAAAAAAGGTATTGACGATGTTGGTCTGCGGCAGTACAAAGCGCCTCCCGACGATGAGGGCGACGGCAACGACGCTGAAAACGCCGGGAAGTTCAACGGGTTAGCCGATTGTGACAATGGTCTGGCGAGCACGGTGAGCGGTTTCGGAACGAGGATGTGAGGCGCTGTAGCGCGGATCTGAAAAGTGACGAAGCGGTGAAAAAAAACCGGTTGACATGCTGCTGATGCAGCGGTAGAAACCGACCTCCCGCTGACGGGGAGCTTCGAGAGAGGCAAACGGTCAAGAAATTCAGGGCCTTCGGGGCTCGCCGGAAATGGTCGCTGTTTGACCCATCTTTTGGTTGCTGTTTAACATTGTGAAGAGACGGAAGGGATGCGTGGGCGGTTGCTCGATCAGTTGAGCAGTTGTCGCACACATCCTTAAGCCAAGCGCTTAGGTTTTTGTGACGGATTGCTCAAGTCAACTTGAGAGTTTGATCCTGG
>Ga0209373_10001710_pt1 | contig 24581 bp, 20 predicted proteins | sample Higcelweek5metaG_FD_187173 | JGI IMG/M metagenome (GOLD analysis project Ga0209373, IMG submission 187173) | Freshwater pond sediment microbial communities from the University of Edinburgh, under environmental carbon perturbations - High... | ecosystem: Environmental > Aquatic > Freshwater >... | reverse complement strand
TCCGCTGTTATCAATTTATAAAAGAGCGACTTCGGGGGCAAATATATAAAATTGTTTTTATACTTGTTTCGAAAACTTTAATTTTTTTCTATTTTTTTTCAGAACTCTCACATCCGGCTTTCACAGCATATTTTTTTCACAAAACTGAAGGCTTGTTTCCATTACAAAACTGAGGACTTGACTCCATTATATAAACTGAGGGCTTGACTCCAAGTCAAACCCTCAGTTATTTTAGCTCGATGACCGGGCGAAGTCGAGGTTGTTGTTTTTACCTGACACAGTTATTTTATCTCGATGACCGAGCGAAGTCGAGGTTGTTGTTTTTACCCTACACTTTTGGGATCATCTACAGTAGTTGTTTACTTCGACTATCCGGCTATGTGGTTGCAGTTCCCTTCACTTTTGGGATCATCTACAGTCGAACTCGAAAACATTAAACTATTCTTTTCGTTGTAGTTCCCTTCACTTTTGGGATCATCTACAGTTGTAAAAAAATTGGCGACATATGGACTTTGTTGTAGTTCCCTTCTCTTTTGGGATCATCTACAGTGCGAAATCCTCACCGAAATAGAGCTTACCAGTTGTAGTTCCCTTCTCTTTTGGGATCATTTACAGTCAATATGCATACATGGTTTGAAACTGTCATGTTGTAGTTCCCTTCACTTTTGGGATCATCTACAGTGAAACAAATCAAGCTCAGTTAAAATTAGCAGTTGTAGTTCCCTTCTCTTTTGGGATCATATACAGTTTCAAAAAAGTAAAAGCGTTTCTTGAAGGCGTTGTAGTTCCCTTCACTTTTGGGATCATCTACAGTAATATGAGACTATTGACTGGAACTCCAAGTGTTGTAGTTCCCTTCACTTTTGGGATCATCTACAGTTAGGCTCTATCAAACCCACAGACGCAGCCCGTTGTAGTTCCCTTCACTTTTGGGATCATCTACAGCAAAACACTCGTTAGGAGTAACGCGCTCTATGTTATAGTTCCCTTCACTTTTGGGATCATCTACAGTAATATGGCATACATAAATACAGGCTATCAGGTTATAGTTCCCTTCACTTTTGGGATCATCTACAGTAGTTCAGTTAAATAAACGCGAAGGTGTTTAGTTATAGTTCCCTTCACTTTTGGGATCATCTACAGTAATTACCTTTGAATCGGCAGCCGGCGTGTGGTTATAGTTCCCTTCACTTTTGGGATCATCTACAGTTGCTATGTATAGAAAAGTAAAGCCTTATTTGTTGTAGTTCCCTTCACTTTTGGGATCATCTACAGTCAATTCCTACGGTTATCATTTTTACATTCGGTTGTAGTTCCCTTCACTTTTGGGATCATCTACAGTAAACGTACGTGTTGGGTATGTACACGTATTGTTGCAGTTCCCTTCACTTTTGGGATCATCTACAGTTGATTTATTTTTCAGAATCTTACTAATAGGGTTGCAGTTCCCTTCACTTTTGGGATCATCTACAGTCGATATGGAGGGAGAAAGAGGAATTGTACGGTTGCAGTTCCCTTCACTTTTGGGATCATCTACAGTCTTTGGACGCGTATATAAAATGCATCCGGCGTTGCAGTTCCCTTCACTTTTGGGATCATCTACAGTGTGGTGGCTGTTACTCGTAGTTGGCGCGTTGTTGCAGTTCCCTTCACTTTTGGGATCATCTACAGTATGTAGCTGATGCGCTAACAGGAATAGCACGTTGCAGTTCCCTTCACTTTTGGGATCATCTACAGTATAATAAGTGAAAAGTTTCAATGTATCAATATATCAACTATTCTTATCGCTACAAAAATAGTATTTCTCACATTACAACCATTAGGTTAATGCTCTTTTTTCATTTCTAACAATGCTTTACAGAGATTGCAATAAGCAGTTTGTACCTGGTTTGTTGTTAAGCTTTTCTCTTTGTCTTTTTTGCTAGTTCCTAAATGATATATTTTTTTAGGGTAAATACTTTCCACCAATAATTCATGTTTTTGATCATCGAATTTTAGCTTCAATACCATACCATGCTTATCAAACAAGTCGATAAATGCGTTAGATACCGCGTTTTTTAATTTTCGATCATATTGCAACAACTTACGCAGCCAATTTATCATATCGATTAACGAATGATCTTCGGCGCCAGTAGTGAGATAATTGAAATGTGCAATATGATTGCGTATCTGTCTATAATCATCATCGCACAGGAAAACTCTTTTAAAGTAAGCATCGTGAGGTTTAACTGCTTTCTCATTCGGTACACCGTGATCGAAATTAAGCAAAGCCCCTCCCTGTAATTTCACCCGCTGCCTATCCATATACTGAAAATCGCGCTCCCAAAGCGCTACAAATCCCGCCATTCGCCCGAGTAATTCGATGGTAAGGCTGTGCAGGCGTTTCAGATGCTCGAAATGTAATTTGTTATCGAGCCAGTTATAATTATTGATTTCGATACAGTTATTGATATAGTCCTCTTCGTTTTTCCGAATAAATTGTTGAGCAAAGTTACTCCTGCTCCTCACTCTCTCCCTTCTTTCTTTATCATCTTTTTCCTTAGCCTCTACCCATGCTTTGTGGAATTCAGTATGCTTAGCCATCTTCTCCTGAATGTCTTTTTTAAGATTATTCCATTTGCCAAAGTTATCATCGTTGATTTTAAACGCAGGTTGCGATGCTATCAGTTGTTCGAGCAAAGCTGCTGTCCCATACTTTACACTCAGTTCTATACCGGCATGAATCACTGGCGTTTCCTGGTCGGTTTGCACATAAAGGTCGCTCCAATGAGCATAATCAGCACCATCGGCAACAAACGGTTTTAACCTATCGAGACATTGTTCGCGGGTAGCATATATCTGCCTGTAATCGGTAGGTACAGCATCAACACCAATCAAACATAGCTCTATGATTTCGGGTAAATGATTCAATGATTCGTTGCCCGACGAAAGCCGGAACTTGATTAATTCGTTTCGCAAAGCACTTAGATGATTTGCATCAAGCAATTTACAATAAACATAAAATGCAATCTGCTCATCTTTTTCGGGTTTTATATACTTGCGACTGATCCGGCAAAGCGGACGAATCGCTTTTTCGAGCGCATTCATCTTATCGGCCTGCAGCTGATTACTGTCCGACAGATTGATTTGTGGTTGAGGCACATTTATAAAAGCATATTCGGCACTTTGCAAGAATGTGTCGAACCCTTTTATAAATAACTGCAATACAAACTTCTCGAAATTGATACGTGTGTCATCCTCCTTGCTATCTTCTTTTTTATTTTGTTCGTGCATCCATTGGCTTTGCACATAAGCCATATAGTCGGCAATGCTTTCTCCCCGTTGCATAAATCGCACATCGGCAAAAGCATATGCATTACCCCCTTGTGCCTGAAGTTTATTCTTCTTTAAGAGCCAAGCCACTGTATCGGCAAAGCCGATGGAATTGTCCATAAATTCAGGCAGAAACAGATAGTTATAAATAGTTTTCAGTAAAAAATAACGTCCATTCCATGCTTCTTCCGAGTAATCATCTTTCGAACGAAAAGCATTCAACTCCAGATTATAAAATTTTTCGTCCTGCTTTGAATTCTGATAACCACTTCCACCTTTCATTACCTTTTTGAAACCCGGAGCAAAAGGAACCACAGTACGACAAAGCTGAAATTCAACTTTTTCGAGCAATTGTTTCAAATGTTGAAAACTGTATTGTGCTAACACTCCTCCACTCTTCAATTGCAGTGCAAAAGCTTCAGGGAGTTTTTCAAGTTCTTTTTCAAAAAGCTGCTTGTAGATAGTCTCCGAATACTTTGGATTGTCACCTTGCAAAGGAAATTCAAAATCAGTTACATTAAATATTGTCTTTAATGCATCCTTTTTATAGTGAGCTACATTATTTCGTATCTGTTGTACAGCTCCACGCATAGCCCACAGACTTTGAGCATTAATATCTGCTTCTACTTCCGGAAAGAATAATTTATATGTATGTAAATTAACTTTATCTTTCTGCAAGCTTGTTGTAAACAATCTTTTGACCAGTATATCCTCTGCTTGTTCGGAGTCAACTATATTTCGGATATTGTTAGCTGCAAAAGCTGAAGTTGTAATCAAATTCATCACAAAAGCTTCGTCTCTTTTCAGGTTGGTAAGACTATCGCTAGTGGTATCGGCATTCAAACCATGATGCTGATATTTACCATTTCGGAGCAAGTTTGCTCTGAGTGCATTTTCAAGCTGGCGGGTAATTGTATTTTTAAGTGTATCTGTTTTCAAATAGTAGCTTATATCGTCAGCAGTATTCCTTCGTTCACTACTTTTGATAGGGAAATAATGCTCCAGATATTTTACAATCTCAAGATTATAAATAGCCAATTGTGCGTTATCTCGTTTATCGACATTCGGATTATCCCGCTTCCCGAAAACAACAGATTGATGGTCTTGCAAAGCCTTTTTTAATTTGCGATGATAAGCATTGCTATCTTTAGGTGTTCCGTTATCCCGCAGTTCACCCATTTCAACCCGACACAAGTCAGCTATCAAAATATCGGTGTTGAACAGGTTGTGAAATTCTCTTAATTCTAATTTTCCACTATCGGTAAATTCTTTCTCCCATGCAAGTAATGCTTTTTGCCGTTTGCTCGGCTCATTGTCAATCGGTATAAGATTATTTACAATTGACTTTTTTATTTTCTCACTTTTATCATCAATATACCATTCTGCCCAGTCATAGTAAGGTTGAAGTTCATTAATATTTTTTGTAGCCACCGCTTTTTTTATACATTCGGAAAGAGCGAAAGAATGCTTATCTCCCTTTTTGTAGTAGGTAACCATAAAATGAAACTTATGGTTAAGAAAGGGAATAATACTTTCGTCATCGATAGTTCCGGGGAGTTTCTTACTCTTAAATATTGCTTCTATATCTTTGTATTTATTACGGTCAAGATGCTGTTTCTTCACCGTTTCATAACGTATAAGTGTTTTATTCAAAATACTCAGATCAAAACTTTCCCTTTTTTTAGAAGGGATTATCTCCTTGGTTCGATCCACATTTTGTTCGTTGGTGTAAATCAGCGCTCCTTTCTCGGTACTGCGATGCATAAGTACCATCTTGTTTACTTTTTTCCCATTTACATCTACTTTGACATTTACTTTTGATACTCTCATGGCAATTTATATTTAATGTAGTTTGTATTCGTAAAATCAGAACTAAACAGTGTAAACAATCAACTAAAATTGAGAAGCTAGTTCAGTGCAACAAATTATAAGATTGATTGTGTATCCAGGCCAATTCAATTTGAATCTTAGATATTTCAATATTAACACAAATGTAGAGAATTATTCTTTTAATTTAATTTTAATTCCCTGATTTTTCAGACAAAAGAGAATTCTGACACAAAAAAACAATATTACATTGAAGCCTTCCCGATTTCAGTCCTAAAAACAAATGCCCCTTTCTACAGTCTAATATAAATCCGAAGATCGAAATAAGACATTTTACAACTGAGGGCTTGACTCCAAGTCAAGCCCTCAGTTGTATAAACACACAAAAGGCGGATCAATTCGACCCGCCTTTTTAATTTCATATATCAATGTCCTTCAACTAAGCCTGAAGGGCTTAAATTTAATTAACCATGGGTGCAACCCATGGAATTTAAGCAGGCTGACTACCCAAAACCCTGAAAGGGGTTTAATATCACTTCATTTTTAAATTAAACCCTTTCAGGGTTTTTCAAATATATGATTCACCTCAACCACAGGTTTTACCTGTGGCTAAGCATATTCAAGCCCTTCGGGCTTGCTTCAACAATTCAACAATTCCACAGTTCAACGTCCGGTGACTGGAGACCGGAGACAATTCCACAATTCAACAATTCCACAGTTCAACGTCCGGCGACTGGAGACCGGAGACCGGAGACAATTCCTCAGTTCAACGTCCGAATACCAAAGACTCTACTTTTTATAATACCCCATAGCCTCGGGCAATACTTTTTTCATATTAGCAATACGGTTTGCGTCGGTAGGGTGAGTGCTCATAAATTCGAGCGTCGAACCCGAACCGTTGGCCGACATACGTTCCCAAAAAGCCACCGCTTCGTTGGGATCGTAACCCGCCATGGCCATAAAAATCAATCCAAGTCGGTCGGCTTCGTACTCGTGTTTGCGCGAATAAGGCAAAATAACACCCACCTGAGCGCCCAGGCCGTAAAGCACATTGATGGTTTGGCGCGTAGCCACCGACTTATTGGACAAAAGAATATCTGTAAGGGAAGCGCCATATTGCGCCATCATCTGCTGGCTCATGCGCTCGTTGCTGTGCTTGGCCACTGCATGGGCAATTTCGTGACCCATCACCACAGCCATTCCTGCTTCGGTTTTTGTCATTGCCAAAATTCCTTCGTAAAAAACAACTTTACCACCCGGCATACAAAAAGCATTGACTGTTGTATCCTTTACCAAATTAAATTCCCACGCATAATTGGCTGTGTCGGCTGCAGCTCCGTTGTTGATCAGAAATTTTTCTACCTCGGTAGAAATTTTAAGCCCTACTTTTCGTACCATTGCCGAGTTGCCAACATTTTTTGAAATCGGAACAGAGTCGATAAATTGTTTGTAAGCCGTAGCGCTCATCGACAATACTTCTGCATCCGATACCAAAAGCAACTGTTTGCGACCTGTAATCAGAACACTGGAGCACGAAGCAAAAACCAAAGCGATAAATAGAAATAAAGATATTCTTTTCATAAAAAATTTATATTAATTAGTGTGTGTTTTTAAGTGTCAATAATTTATCTTTGCAAAGATAAATATTCGCTTTTTAATAATAGCGCATTTCAAATAAAAAAAAGTATTAGCTCGTCTGATTTGATTACAATTTATAAATACATCTAAATGCTTAAAACAGCTCTGAGTTACTGGAAATCCATTTTATCAGTCATTATAATAGTTTACCTGTCGTTTGCTCCTCCATCCGATTTCAGGGAAATGCCAAAGGTAAATATCCCGTTTTTCGACAAAATTGTTCATGTTGCATTGTATGTATTTCTGACAATCGTTTTAATATTCGATTTTCGCAGCCACAACAAATTTAGCAAAAACAACTCCATCTACATTGTGCAATGCATACTTTTCCCCATCATTCTGGGTGGCTGCATCGAAATAGCACAAGACAAATGGTTTTACCCCCGCACAGCCGAATGGGTGGACTGGTTTGCTGATATTTTGGGAGTTAGCATAGGTTTAGTCATCACTCACTTTTATAGAAGAAAAATTCAAGGCTGATGAATAGCGAAGCGTTGAAATATAAAATAGGCATCACACTTATAAAAGGCATAGGGAACAACCTTGCTAAAAATCTGATTGCCTACCTGGGAAGCGAGGAAGCCGTTTTCGGCGAAAAACAACAAAACCTTGCCAAAATTCCGGGCATAGGCGAAGTGCTATCGCGCGAAATAGTAAAGCAGGATGTGCTCCGACGCGCCGAAGAAGAAGTGGAATTTATAATTAAAAACAAAATTACGCCTTACTACTACAGCGATCGCGAATATCCTTTTCGGCTAAAAGAATGTTCGGATGCCCCTATTATGATCTACACCAAAGGAAATTGTAATCTGAACAATGGAAAATTTATTGGCATTGTAGGCACCCGTAACGCCACTGAGTATGGCAAAGAATTGTGCCGAAAGCTCATCAACGACTTAGCCACCATTCAGTCGAACACAGTTATCGTGAGCGGAATGGCCTACGGAATAGACATAAGCGCACACAAAGCCGCCCTCGAATACAATCTTCCTACTGTTGGGATAGTAGGTCATGGCCTCGACCGCATCTACCCAAGCGCTCATCGGCCGGTTGCGGTGAAGATAATCCAAAACGGCATGCTCCTCACCGAATACCTGAGCAAAACCAACCCCGACAGACAGAATTTCGTGCAGCGCAACCGTATCATTGCCGGACTATGCGACGCTACCGTAGTAGTAGAATCGGCCACGCGCGGTGGCGCACTGATCACTGCCGAACTGGCCAACGATTACAATCGGGATGTATTTGCATTTCCCGGCCGTGTGGGCGATGAATGGTCGGCAGGCTGCAACGCACTGATCAGGAATAACAAGGCATCGCTCATCGAATCGGCCGCGGATATCCTTAAGTTTATGAACTGGGAGCAACAAACCGATGCAAAAACAGCCTGCATTCAAACTACTTTATTTCTCGATCTTTCGGATGAGGAACAAAGCGTAGTGAGCACTTTAAGACAGGCCCCCGAAGGATTACAACTCAACGAAATGTCGATAAAACTTGAAAAACCTGTAAGTAAAATCTCGTCGATGCTATTGGAAATGGAATTCAAAGGAGTAGTGAAATGTCTGCCCGGCAATGTTTATAAAATTGTAAAGTAATACAACGGATTGAGTGGATTATCGCGCCTAAGCTAAGCCGTCGCCACCCATCAATACAGCAGCCATAGGAAGTGACGGCTTCACTATGTTTTTGAGAAAAAAGATACCGTCACAACCAACACAACAGTAATTGAATACTGGTAATCGTAAACAAAAAGAAGTGTATACAAAAGACGAACTCAAACAACTGAAAAAAGAATTCTGGGAAGGATTTGGTATCTATTGCAGCCAAATTCCGGCGCTCAAGAAACGCAAAAGCAAATTCATGCTTTACAACACCAAAATGAAAGGAGTGGAACTCAAGTTCGACGCTAACCGCGATGGCGCTTTTGTGATCCTCGAAATCAATCATCCCGATGCCATAAAACGTTTCGAAATCTACGAAAAACTGGAGCTTTACAAATCAATTTTCGAAAAAGATTTTGCTGATGGACTTACCTGGGACTTTGCCCACGTTCGTGAATGTGGCACCGAGGTGTGCCGCATCTACACCCACAAGCCGGAAATCGACATTCACAGGCGCATTCAGTGGATGGAATTCTATCAATTTATGGTAAGCGAAATGCTCAAACTCGAAAAAGCATTCAAAGCCGTAAAGGAAGCGATTGAATAAAAGTAACTGCTTATCACTTTCGGTCAAGTTGAAGAAAAATAAACCACAATAGGCACAATAGTTCATAGTAAAATTGATAATACTAACACTACTCCAAGTCTTACATCTTAAAATGCCGAAAGGCATTGGTCTATTGTGCCCTTTTTTGTATTCTTTATATTTTCTATTGTGCCTATTGTGGTTTTATTTCTTGATTTAAATTTATCAAGTTGAAGTCAGCACCCACACTACTACTGATATATTCTTAACCCTGACTAAAGGGGATAAGCAGTTAAAAGCATTCTGAAAACGAAAAACAAAATAGCAATCAATGCCTTACCATAATTTCTAATGGGTTTGAAAAACAAAATCGAGTCGACTTCACAACGATTGGAAATTATTTTATAATTGTTTAAAAAAAAAACGCAAAACGCTTGTCTTTTTAAGTAAATTTTGTATGTTTGCATACGAGAAAAAGTTGGAAAGATAAGAGTAGTAACAACTACTCTTATTCTGAAAAAGAATTGTGAGATGAAGACATAGGCGCATGAAACACACATTCACACTTCGAGATAAATCCTAAATGCGAATTAAAAAAATCAGAAAGAAAAACTGAAAGAAGTTTGACTTTACTGCTGTTTCCTTACATCAGCAAAAGCAACAAATATATTACGTAAAGTCTTGATATGATAGCAAATTACTTTGTCCTTCGTATCAAGCATTTCAACTTCTCAGAAAATTTATCAATTGATTACTTGTCAAAAAAAATCCGGTAAAAGCATCGTTTACTGAGCAACCGGAAACTTAGCCAACTACCTGTGTGATAAATTACGCCGGCGATAAGGGAATGATCTATGTCATACATGTTAAAAAAACAAGTAACATGGGTTCGTACAACTAACAAATTTAGTCTTATTTAAAAACCGATTGTACGAATACTTATAGCACAATACAAAAGAAAAAAAAATCGATAATGTTTATAAATAGTAGAGAAAATTTAATGTTGTATTTCAAACTCAAACCTCATCCGGCTTCTGCTGCATGGGAAGAGGGACTTGGTTGAGTCCCACGCTGAAAATTGTACTGCATTTTTTGCTTCATCTAACTTGTTTCAATTGTTTTTTTACTAAATGAGAAAAATATCCTTGTCTTTGATATTTCTTTTACTTATTAGCAACTTTATCGCAGCTCAAAAACGTTCGCTCGGACAATTTACGCATAATATTCCCGGGATATTCTCAGTAATGTTTTCTGGTCTGGGTCCGGCATATGTTTTTGGCGATGTAGGCGGACGCATTGAAGATCAGTTGTTTTTAGGAAGTACGGACTGGGATATGACCAAAACACGTTTTTTCTATTCAATAGGCTTTCGTCAGAATTTTCCCAACAATTTCGGACTAAAAGGGACTTTGGCCTACGGACAGTTTGCCGGCTCTGATGAAGGCACCTCAAATCTAGCACGAGGCTATTCGTTCACTTCCGAAATCGCCGAAATCTCGCTACAAAGCGAATATACTTTGTATGGGGGACCATACGCCCGACGCCGGACACCAAACCTTGTGTATGTTTTTGCCGGAGCAGGCATACTCAGTTATCATCCCAAACTCATCTGTGGTGATAGTGGTCCACGCCCCATCGATACGGTAAACGGCCCCGGAATCACCCCGGTAATGCCTTTTGGAATTGGTTATCAATATCGGTTTTCTCCCCGTTTTTCGCTTGGGGCCGAATTTGGATGGCGTTATACATTTACCGACTACCTCGACTGCGTAACAACGCCCAATTCGCGCAACAATGATGTGCTTTCCAACCTGAACTTCACACTTACTTATAAAGTTTATGGCGATGTGCCCGACGACAAATGCAATTGTAACTGGTGGTAATCTAATAATATGTATATGCGTAAATTAGCAAGTATTCTATTGTTGTGTATTATCTCTGTGGCATTGCTTGCACAAAGACGGCAGATAACGTTCAATGGAACTTCCATCGACATCACTGCCGGTCCTTCTACACTTCTTTTGGGTGATATAGGTACTCCGTTTCACGAAGATTATTTCTACACGCGCAACTCATTCAATCAACCATTGCTTGCCAATATATTATTATCGGTCGGTTTTCATCAATCTTTAGACGAATATTGGGCTTATAAAATAGCTGGACATTCCGGTATATACGACCGCAAAAATGAAAACTACTCCTTTCGTTCCAGTGTGTTCGAACTTACAGGTCGTTTCGAGTACCGCTTGTTTGCAGCCTACTACACAAGAGCCAGATCTCTGTATCTTTTCGGGGGTCTTGGTTATCAATACAGTAATTATGTAAACGAAAAATTGATTGCCCCAAAAGAAAAAATAATGAAATCCAATGCTGCACCTGTTGTACCTTTAGGTATTGGCTATAAATATGAATTGTTTGGCAAATTATCGGTAGGTGTCGAATTTGACTTTCATTATACATTGTCTGATATGGTCGAAGGAACAAAAGGCGGCATGCCACACGATGTTCTTTCAACGCTTTCGCTAGTGCTGTCGTATCAAATTTCGGATGGCAATCGTTATTAAAGAAATGGATATTATTATCTCAATAACAGTTTCATTTGGCTGAAACAAAAGGAAGCTATAATCTAAATCTTTGCCTTCATGTCAATTTCAAGCCTGAGTGTTTCGGAGTTTCGTTGAATTGTCAACTGAAGTGGTCGCTTCGTAGATTTCTCAAAATATGCCCTGACATTTGGTAAAGTAAGACCAAAGACCTTTACAAAATTGAGTTCTGTAATCACATCTCCTACCTGAAGGCCCGCACGTTCGGCCGGCGAACCTTTCCACACATTTACAACTTCAATTTGCGGAACAAAAGCCATAGCTTGCGCTACCTCCACACCAGCAATATTGTAAGTAAAGGGATCGTTAAACTTTGAGTTGGGTTTAAAATAAAATTTCTCATTGAAAGTATCGATGATAAGATTAAAACGCGTCAAAAGCTGGCTGCCAATAGTTCCATCCCTGTCGGTATTCTGAATGATATCAGCTATTGCAGCCGAATCGGGGAAAGCAACGATCGGATCTTTCACACAGAAATTAGCAATACAAATTTGTGGTACGCGGGCAAAAATCCCCGTCACCTCACCGCTCAATCCCTGACCAATCCGACCATGAATCGATTTATCAGGTATATTAATTGCGTTATTTGTAAGCGTTTGAAACCATGCATTAAGTTCAGCCCCGGTATCGATCAGCATTTTAATACTTCTACGGGCAGTATCGGTCTCGAGTACCGAAAGATGAATATACATTTTCTGTCTTTCAATTTTCATAGGCATCACCCCATAACCTTTGGGAACTTCGAAGGCATCTTTATCGTAGAACTTCAAACGTCCTCTCGTATAATCCACCTGCACAATATAGTCCTGAAAAAAATCGGCCCCAAGCAATCCGTTGATCTTTGTTCCTGTTTGACGAGTCAGGTTAAAAACATCCTCCTGCAGCACGTAAACTGTTTTGTTGGTGAGTTTGAATTTTTTTGATAATTGCAAAGTGTTTGAAGCACTTAAATAAGCATTCAATTTTGTACCCTGGCCTAAACCCTGCAAATCGCGCACATTAGTATAGTTCAAATCTATGCTATCGCCGGGCAACAACTCTGTGATAATAGTGCTTCTTACACCCGTATCAAGTACAAGGGACAATTTGGTTGAATTATTAATACGGACTTCGACAACAATATAACTGCCGACCATTTCGAAAGGAATGGTTGCAACAGGTTTGATAGGGGAACGAGAGAAACAAACCAGTGAGGAAAAAAATAAAACAACGAGAAAAACTAACTTTCTCATAACATGTGATTTTCAGTATGCGAAGATAATAAATTTTACAATTCATACACAACTTTTTTTGTATAAAAATGGTTATTACTACAGCGAATGTGATAAACCGACAACAACTACTATTCAAACTAATGCATCAAATTTTATAACAACAAATTTTTCTATTAAAAATGGAACAAAGAATAAAGAAAATTATACACTCTGTACAACGTGCCGAAGAAACGGAACATCTTGTTTACATGCGTCTTGCTGGATTATCGAAAGATAAGCACAATGCCGAAATCCTTCGTAAAATAGGATTGCAGGAAAAAGGTCATGCCGCTTTTTGGCAAAACAAATCGGGTCAGGAAGTGAAGCCTGATATGTGGCGTGTCTTTCGCATTGTGTGGCTGGCCAGATTACTGGGTTTGTCATTTGTTTTAAAACTGATGGAGAAACGTGAGGGCACTGGTTCAAGGGCTTATGATCAGCTTGAAGCATATTTCCCTGAGGCAAAAGAATTTTCAAGGGTAGAACTCGAACACGAAAAGCAACTACTTGCAATGCTCAATGAAGAAGCCTTGCGCTATGTCGGGTCCATTGTTCTGGGACTCAACGATGCGCTCGTTGAACTTACCGGTGCACTGGCCGGCTTTACACTTGCACTGAGCGACAACAAAATTATTTCGCTCGTAGGACTCGTTACCGGAATTTCGGCGGCACTGTCGATGGCAGCTTCGGATTATCTATCGTCGAAAGCCGAAGGTGACCCGAAAGCCCGAAAGTCGGCTGTTTATACCGGTGTTGCCTATTTTTTCACTGTTATCCTGCTCATTCTCCCTTTCTTACTGATCACAAGCAAGTTTTTAGCATTGGGCATCACTCTGTCAACGGCTATTCTGATCATCTTTGTATTTAATTATTATATTTCTACAGCAAAAGACCTGAATTTCAAAGCACGTTTTCTGGAAATGGCCACCATAAGTATGGGAGTAGCTGCATTTTCATTTTTCGTGGGTTATGCACTCAAATACGTACTTGGTGTAGATGTTTAACAACTACAGTCAATAGTTTAAAAAGTAGACAACCGTTTAGTGAAATTTACGGTTGTCTTTATTGATGAAAGTTAATAATCAGATAAATATATAAAAAACCACCCTCTTCGAAAACAAAATACTTTATTTTTACCTTCCTAAATGAATAAAGTACTTATTAAGCTATGAAAAAATTAGTTTGCTTTGTTTTATTGTCGTTTTTTTGCGGCCAGACCTTTGCCTCGACGAAACATTCGATAAGTGGCACGATAACGGATAACAGTACAGGCGAGAGCCTGATAGGTGCGAGCGTGATAGTGACTGAATTGCCGGGAACGGGTGCAACGACGAATGCCTACGGTTATTATTCGCTCACTTTAACCGAAGGCAGATATACGCTAATGGTCTCTTACCTTGGATATAAAACCATATCCTCCACAGTAAGTTTCACCGAAAATAAGCAAATTAATTTCAAGCTCGAACCAGAAACACGCCAGCTGGACGATGTTGAAATCATAGCTCAACGTAAAAACCACAACATCACTTCTACTGAAATGGGCGCCGAAAGACTGGAAGTGAAAGAAATTTCAAAAATCCCAGTACTTTTCGGCGAAGCCGACATAATGAAAACCCTGAAACTTACGCCGGGCATAAAATCTGTTGGCGAAGGAAGTGGAGGAATGTATGTTCGCGGAGGTAACAATTCCCAGAATCTTATTTTGCTGGACGAAGCAACAGTTTATAATGCCGACCACTTGTTGGGTTTCTTTTCTACCTTCAACAGCGATGCCATAAAAGACATACAGATGTTCAAAGGTACAGCGCCAGCAGAATACGGAGGCCGCACATCGTCGGTACTGGATGTAAAAATGAACGATGGCAACAATCAGAAGTACCATGTAGGTGGAGGCATCGGACTAATATCTTCGCGTCTGAACATTGAAGGACCAATTGTAGAAGACAAAAGTTCGTTTCTGATTACTGCCAGGCGTACTTATGCCGATTTATTCCTTAAACTTTCGAAAGATGAACTCATTAACAACAATCAACTTTATTTCTACGATCTGAATGCCAAAGTGAATTATAAAATCGACAACAAGAACCGGCTTTTTCTTTCCGGCTATTTCGGACGTGATGTATTCGAGTTTCAGGACAGATTTGGAATTAACTGGGGAAACAGTACGGGAACAATCCGCTGGAATCATATTTGGAACGAGAGGCTGTTCAGCAACACTTCCGTTATTTATTCCGATTTCGACTACAAAGTAGACATTATGCAGGATGCCGGTTTCAGCCTCACTTCGATGATTAAAAACTGGAATCTGAAACAGGAGTTTCAGTTTTTTATCAACAATAAAAATACTGTTTCTTTCGGTTTAAGTTCAATATATCAGACAATTATTCCCGGACAACTTGAATTGTCGGAGGACAGTGACATACTGCCACTTGTTTTACAGAAAAAACATGCCAGCGACAATGCCATTTACGCCAGTAACGTGTGGAAACCATCGTACAATTTGAATATTAATTATGGTGTACGTTTGTCTGCCTACTATCTTTTTGGTCCCGGCGATTTTTACACTTACAAGAATGGTGAGGTAAACAGTACTACCACATACGACAAAGGAGAAGTTGTTCAGCATTATGTTAATATCGAACCCCGTGTCAATATCGCATGGATTCTTAACGACCAAAATTCGCTAAAAACAAGTTATACGCGCAACACTCAGAACCTTCATTTGGTTTCAAACTCCACGTCCTCCATGCCAACCGACATTTGGATTTCGTCGAGCAACAATGTAAAACCCGAAATAAGCGACCAGCTATCATTGGGGTATTTTCTTAATTTCAGTAAAGACAAATATCAGTTCAGCAGCGAAATATACTACCGGTGGATGCAAAATCAAATTGATCTGAAAAATGGAGCCGACATCAATGCCAACGATAAAATTGAAGGAGAATTACTTTTCGGTGTCGGGCGAGCTTATGGTTTGGAATTACTGCTAAAAAAGAAAACTGGTAAAATTACCGGCTGGATAGGATACACTTATTCGACTTCAGAAAGATTAATAGATGGAGTGAATAACAACAAATGGTATCCGGCAAAGCAGGACATAAAACACGATGTTTCGGTAGTGGCTATTTATGAACTAAATAAAAAATGGTCTGTTTCGGCTTCGTGGGTGTACAACACAGGAAACGCAGTCACATTCCCAAGTGGAAAATACATTATCAATGGCAATGTGCAATATTACTATACCGAGCGAAACGGCTACCGAATGCCAGATTATCACAGGCTCGACATAGGCGCTACCCGGAGTTTAAAAAGAACAAAGCAATTTGAAAGCAGTCTGAATTTCTCGATTTACAACGCTTATGGTCATAAAAATCCATTTTCGATTGATTTTCAGCAAGACGAAAACGATCCAAGCAAAACTGTAGCTGTCAAAACTTATCTTTTCACTTATGTTCCTTCCATTACTTATAATTTTAAATTCTAACCTACAGGAATGAAATCTATTATAACCTGCATATTAACATGTACCATTGTTTTGGCAATATCATCGTGTACCGAACTAATTGATATAAAAACAATTTCGGCCGAACCACAAATTGTTGTTGAAGCTACCATTGGCATGAATGAACCTCCTATAGTACGGCTTACCAAAACAAACAGCCTCGATGCCGGAGACAAGTTTCCAACAGTTGAAAATGCACTCGTCACCCTGGAGGACAATAATGGACGAACTGTAATTCTGAGCGAAACTTCACCAGGCTATTACAGCACAACAAGCAACTTTTTTGGTAAAACAGGAACAACTTATGCACTGACCGTAAACGCAGGCTCAACAACAATCAACGCTACTTCCACCATACCTTCCTGGGTGCGCATCGACTCTGTCAAGGTCATCAATTCAATTTATCCCGGCGGTGGCCCTCCAACCGATAGTTTACAGGAAGCCAATTTTTATGAGATAAAAATAAAATACAGCGATCCGGCAAACGAGGCCAATTACTACCGCTTTTTGGTAAGTATCAACGACAGAGCAGCAAAAGGGAATAATATTGTTGACGACCGTTTGACAAACGGTAATACTTCCGAAAGAAATATAATTATTTACGATGTGGACTTGAAACCAGGCGATGTTTTCATTGTCGAGATGCAATGTATCGACAAAGCAGTTTATGAATACTTCGAAAGCATGGGAAATGTAAATATAGGAGGTAATTCCTCAAGTCCTGCTAACCCTTATACGAATTTAAAGGGAGCAACGCTTGGTTATTTCAGCGCACATACAGTAGAGCGAAGGTACATCACCATCAAGTAGGCGATGTTTTATTCGGTTATGTCATCTTCCTTTGTCAGTTCGGCTTCTCCTTTACGATAATAGTAAATAAGACCGAATTGCTGACAATGAATAAGCTTTGAATAAGGTTTCTCATCCCTGAATTTAGCTTCTACCTGATTCCAGATATCAAGAATAATAGCATCACCTTTTTCTCTGATTTTCACAAGTTCCTCCCAACTGCGATTGGTACTGTTCTGATGCAGTTTTTGGGTGGATTTATACTCATTAAACACCTCATAATGCACCTGTACCTTTGCTATTGCCGGATTGTAAATTGGTAATCCGCCATTACGTATGCGCTCGTTTTCGCCATCAATGATGGCTTTTCCCCACTGAATCAAGGCAGTCTCGGTTGTTAAATCAGGAACAATATGAATATTGGGATCAAGATGATAAAAAATTTTGTGGTCTTTTTTAATATCTCCTCGTATAACGGCAAGATTCAGCACCTGTATGAAATGGGAAATATAAATGCGGGCATTGTGAACAATTTGCTGATATCGCTTATTTGCCGATACCTGGTTTTCAAGCATTTGCTTGTACTGGCTTAATTGCTTTTCAAAAGTTCCCAGATAAGTTTTGGCCTCATGTATTGTTTTATAAGACAAAACCTGATCGTTAAAAGCCTGTCTCTCGGACTGATGTATGGCTGTACGCAATGCACGCAAACGGGCTTGATCAGTATTGGGTAATCTTCGATAAGGCATAAAATACAATTTACTGAGTTATGGATCAAAAAATTGTTTGTTGCCCGCAAAGATATTAAATTAATCGTTTCGCGATAGTAATTTTTCGGCTAATTTTCTCAATTCTTGCTTTTTATTGTCCGAAACAGATATTTTATCGAGATTTGCGATGGCCATTTCGTAATAATAACGTAACTTATCTTCGCATTTTTTTCTCACACCCAGCTTATCATACATCAGCGTAACCGATTTTATTTTCTCAGCATCGCTCAGGGTTTTGTCTTCCAGAAAACGATTCAGTTTTACTTTATCTTCACCTTGAGCACACTCTAAAGCCTGTATCAAAAGGTAGGTTTTTTTATTACAAATAATATCGCCACCGATTTTTTTCCCGAAAGTGGCCTCATCGCCATACACATCGAGCATATCATCTTTCAACTGGAAGGCTAAGCCAATATTAATCCCACATTCGTAAAGTAAATTGGCATCTTCGGGACTTGCATTGCCAATAATGGCTCCTGTTCTTAATGCACATCCAAGCAAAACAGCCGTTTTAAGCCGTATCATTTCAATATACTCCTCAATCTCTACCTTTGCGCGCGCCTCATAATCCACATCATACTGTTGACCTTCACAAATTTCGGCAGCAGTTTTCGAAAACAAATTGAGCACTTCTTTTAAATATGGCGTCGGCGTTTGCGCTATCAACTGATATGCTACAATAAGCATCACATCGCCCGACAGAATAGCCGTGTTGTCGTTCCACTTTTTATGAACAGTAGGTAATCCGCGGCGGATATCGGCCCTGTCCATTATATCGTCGTGCAAGAGCGTGAAGTTATGAAACACTTCAATGCCAAGTGCAGGCGCAACAGCAGGCTGCAAATCGTCCGAAAACAGATCACAGGCCATCATTGTGAGAACAGGACGCACACGCTTTCCACCTATCGAAAGCAAGTATGAGATCGGTTCATAAAGTCCGCGGGGCTCGTTCTCCCAATTCAGCTTTTCCAGTTCGATAGAAATTTGATTTCTTAACTCGTTAAATGTTTTCATAGGTTGTTATATTCGTAGTAGTATTGAATGTCAATTCGATTCAAAAGAATTAACTTATCTCATTTTCAATAATTTCAGCCATTACATCTTTAATGTCTAATCCTGCTGCACGCACCTGCTGAGGAATAAAGCTGGTAGCCGTCATACCAGGAGTCGTATTCACTTCGAGCAAATGAATCATTTCTCCTGCTCCTATAATATAATCAATGCGTACAATTCCTTTGCAGCCGAGTATAGTATAAATCTCCGAAGTAATTCTTTGAACTTCGGCTGTAAGCGCAGCGCTGATGCGAGCAGGTGTAATCTCCTGTACCTGACCTTTATATTTAGCATCAAAATCGAAAAATTCATTTTCAGGAACTACTTCCGTTACAGGAAACACCACCGTTTTCTGTTTGGTTTTGTACATTCCGCAGGTAATTTCGGTGCCCGACATAAAAGCCTCTATCAGCACTTCTTCTCCTTCGGCAAACGCCTTAGCAATGGCAGGCTGCAACTGGTCGATTGTTTTCACCTTTGTTACCCCAAAGCTACTACCTCCCACATTTGGCTTCACAAAGCACGGAAAGCCAATTTTCGATGCCACTTCCTGATCCGAAACAGATTGTCCGGCACGTAACACAAGCGACTCGGCTACTTTTATCCCGAAGCCTTTCAGGTACTGATTGCAGGTAAATTTATTGAACGTAAGCGCTGCTGCAAGCACTCCACAACATGAATAAGGGAGTCCTATCAATTCAAAATAACCCTGAAGAATTCCGTTTTCGCCCGGAGTGCCATGTATAGTAATGTAGGCAAAATCAAATCTGGTGATTACACCTGAATGTACAAAACTAAAATCGTTTTTGTCTATGGCAACTTTCTCGTTTGGAGATAATTCCACCTGCCACAATTGGCCTACAATCGTAACAATAAAAACATTATATATTTCTTTGTCTATAAATGAATAAAGGCCGGCGGCACTTTTAAGCGAAACTACCACCTCGGATGAATCGCCTCCTGCAACAATTGCAATATTTTTTTTCATAAAAAAAAGCTCCCTTTGTGGGAATAAATATTTATAAATCTGTTATCTATAAGCCTAAATATTCTTTTCCATAGGCTCGCCACATATCAATTAATTCCTGCATATCGTCAGGCAATTCACTCTCAAAATGCATATATTCCTTTGTAGTAGGGTGAACAAATCCAAGTGTTTTGGCATGTAAAGCCTGACGTGGACAAGCAAAAAAACAGTTTTTTACAAAGAGCTTGTAATAAGCCGAAGTCGACCCCTTGAGAATTACATTTCCACCATATCGCTCGTCGTTGAAAAGCGTATGCCCGATATGTTTCATGTGAACACGGATTTGATGTGTCCGCCCGGTCTCGAGCCTGCACTCCACCAGCGTAACATAACCAAATCGCTCAAGCACTTTGTAATGTGTCACCGCATGTTTTGCAAATGGATTTTCGCCTTCGGGAAAAACCGAGAACAACATTCTGTCCCGTGGGTCTCTTGCCAAAGCTCCCACTATGGTTCCTTCATCTTCTTTTACATTCCCCCACACCAGAGCCTGATAACGGCGCTGCGTGGTTTTTTCAAAAAACTGCTTCCCCAGATAGGCTTTAGCATGTTCGGCTTTTGCCACCAGCAGTAAACCTGATGTATCTTTATCTATGCGGTGCACCAGGCCTATTCTCGAATCGTTAGGATCAAATTCAGGAAGATCTCTCAGATGATAAGCAATGGCATTCAGCAATGTTCCATCAAAATTGCCAAATCCGGGATGAACCACTAAGCCCGGCTGTTTATTTACAAGTATAATGTCGTCGTCCTCATAAACTATTTTGATAGGAATATCCTGCGGAATTATTTCAAACTGATTAGGCGGATAAGCCAGATGAATTGTAATAACATCGAGGGGCTTGATACGATAACTTGATCTGACCGGTTGGTCATTCACCCTGATGTTTCCTGCATCTGCCGCTTCCTGTATCCGGTTTCGGGAGGTATTGGCCATGCAATTGACAAGGTATTTATCAATACGAACCATGGCTTGTCCTTTGTCGACAATAAAGCGGAAATGCTCGTAAAGTTCCTGACCGGAGCTTATACTTCCGTACTCGTCTTCTTCTATCCCTTCGATATATTCTTCGTTCACAGCTATTTTGGTTATTTATCCGGAATACAAAACTAAGCCGGAATACAATTCAACAAACAAGTATTTTTTCAAAAAAGCGCCATAAAATTTCAGTAAATCATCAGAAAAACTCTTCGTTTTCCTGTCTGTCCACCGCTTCATCTTCTTCGAACACTTTATTAAGCATCGATTTATCTTTAGATAACCATACATCAATACGAGTTCCGGCCGGAACTAACTTCCCTTCGCCCGGACGCTGCCTGTATATAACGTATTTATCTTCATTGCCAGCTGGCTCTACATCATATTCAACAGCTCCAATAACCATCGACCCGGTGAGTGCTTCTTCCATACCCGCTTCAAGGCTCATGCCCTTTATACCCGGAACAGGCAATTCCTCACCTCCTAAGCCACTGCCTACCACCAACACCAGCGAACTTCCTTCGGGCACCCTCATTCCTGAGCTTATGTTTCGCCCCCTGTATTTAATGGCAATCACCAAATCCTTATATTCAGATGGAGAATACTCAACACTACTTACATTTAATCCGATTGATTTCAACATGGCATCGGCTTGCCTGAACGACACATCATTCACATCGGGCACAGGAATCTGACGAACCTGACGCGAATTAATAATCAGGTAAATGGGTCGGTTTCGTTTTACAGTAGAATTATATGCAGGAATTTGTTCTATAATCGTTCCCAGCTTTTTATCTCTCACAAATACCGAATCAATCACCATCGAATACAATCCATGATTATTGAGCAACAAATCGGCCTCCTCAACATACAGTCCTCTTAGATCCGGAACGGTCTCTGATTCGCCATGATGCGTATAAACATCAATCAACGCAATAGTTACCCATGCCAACGCAACAAAAATAACGATTGCAAGCAGTAAACGTTTCAAAATAAATCCACCCAAACTGTTTTTCCAAAAATTTTTTAAATCCATAATTGTTTAAAGCCTTAATTGATGAGTTCAGACCCTATTTATCAATCTACCCAAATATTCTCCAAAAATAATGAAATTATTGCTTAGAATTAGGTTTATAAACAAAAAAAGTAAAAACTTCAGTAGAAGTTTTTACTTTTTTTATACTGTTCTAAGCAGAATCGTTACGCTTTGTGACGTCCCTCATCGGCAACGGTAAGTTTTGCTCTACCTTTGGCGCGACGTGCTGCTAATACCCGGCGACCGTTGGCAGTAGCCATTCTTTCACGGAATCCGTGCTTGTTTCTTCTTTTTCTTTGCGAAGGTTGGAATGTCCTTTTCATTGCTTATGATGTTTATGTTGTTATTTTTCGAGTCTTTGAATTCGGACTGCAAAAATAGATGTTTTTTTTGAATTGGCAAATTGTTCATAACTTTTTATTCCTGTTTTATGCAAAACAATTTACAAATCGCTCCATTCTGCGATATTCTCACTGGTTTTTCTCCTCCAGCAGGAATATTTTTGGGAACAGATATGAAATTCTGAGTTTTTAGCAGCTTGCATTTCCTAAAACGAGAACGAGTAAAAACAAAGCAAACCGGTAATCAGTCCACAGCATTTCAATTTGAAAAATTATTTTGCAAGGAGTTTTATCTCTTTTGCAGGCAAACTTTCAACTTCTACTTTTAGTACAATATCACCGGCTTTTCCACTGTTTTGTACTATTGCCAAACATTTGCCAAAGAAAAGATGGCGTTCGGGCTTTTTCAGCGAGTTGTGATCATTCTGATCTCCGTTATCGGTTCCGGCAATAAATCCTTCGCCTTCTATTGTGAATTTCACCAGCTGATCGGCCAACGGACATTGATTTCCATCTTTATCGAGCAATTCAACAGTTACGAAAGACAGGTCCTTGCCGTTGGCTTTAATTTCGCTGCGGTCGGCAGTCAACCGGGCAGCGACAGGAGTTCCGGCAGTCTTTATTTCTTTTGTCAACACCATCTTTCCTGCTTTTCGCGAAACAGCTTTCAACGTTCCCGCTTCGTAGTTCACACGCCATACGACGTGCATATCTTCGCCTTGTTTGCTGCGTTTTCCGAGCGAAACATCGTTCAGGTAAAGTTCCACCTCATCCGCATTGTTGTAATAGGCCCAAACATCAATCATCTGCCCTTTTTTCCAGTTCCAATGCGGAAAAATGTGAAGCACATCGTTCGAAGTCCATTCACTCTGATACAAATAATAAACGTCTTTTGGGAAACCGGCAAGGTCAACAATTCCAAAGAAAGAACTGCGTGAAGGCCACCAATATGGAGTCGGTTCACCTAAATAGTCGATACCAGTCCAAATGTACTGTCCGGAAATATGAGGATATTTTTTTACAATCTTCAGATTTCCTTCGTGCGTCGATCCCCAGGGAGCATGACAGTTATCGTAAGCCGAGCACTTTTGAGTAGGATTAAAATAGGGTGTATCCCAGGTAGCCGGACAGATAATCACACTATCGGACGGATACACATAAAAACCACGCGTTTGGAGCGACGAAACAGATTCAGTAACTATAAACGGCGTTTTAGGATGGCGTTTTGTGATATCAGCAAATTCTTTTTCGTGATAATTAAAGCCAATCATGTCCAATGCTTCGGATTTAAAGAGCGGATTGTTATCATCCGTTCCATTACATGCGGCTGTAACAGGCCTACTCAAGTCATATTTTTTCACAATATCGACCAATCTTCTTGTCAGCTGAGCGTTTGGACCCATTTTTCCTTCATTGGCTCCTACCTTTAAATTGTTCAATGCGATATTGGCATTCTGAAGGTCGCCCAATTCAGTTTTTTCTTCACCCCATTGCTCGCCTACCTCATTTCCAATGCTCCACATAAATACTGAAGGATGATTCCTGTCGCGTAACAACTGATCGACAAGGTCGCGTTCGTGCCATTTGTCAAAATCCTGAGCATAATCGTATTTTGTTTTACTTTTCTTCCACATATCGAAGGCTTCGTCCATAACAATAAAGCCCATGCGATCGCAAAGTTCGAGCAATTCGGTAGCCGGCGGATTGTGCGAAGTGCGAATACCGTTCACGCCCATTGCTTTCATAATTTCGAGTTGCCTTTCCATGGCACGCACATTGATGGCAGCTCCCAAAGCTCCCAGGTCATGATGATTGCAAACGCCGTTGATCTTTACCGATTTTCCATTCAAGAAAAAACCTTTTTCGACATCGAAGTTAAATGTACGTATCCCAACATTTGTTTGATACTCATCATTCAAAATCCCCTGCACATAAATTTTTGTAATAATTTTGTAAAGATATGGATTTTCAATACTCCACAAAACCGGCTTTGACACTATCAAATCCTGTATCACCTGATTAGATGCTCCTGATGGTAATATCAAATTAGCATCTGTTTTTGTCACCAACCTGCCAGCTACATCAAAAAGGCTTTGTTCCACCTTTACGGCTCGCTGTACATTCTTTTCGTTCCTTACAGTTGTCTGAATGGCCACTTTGGCGCTATCGGAAGTCACAACAGGCGTAGTTACATAAGTTCCCCATTGCTCTACATAAACAGGTTGGGTAATCACCAAACGCACATTCCGGTAAATGCCCGA
>Ga0209373_10001709_pt1 | contig 24595 bp, 16 predicted proteins | sample Higcelweek5metaG_FD_187173 | JGI IMG/M metagenome (GOLD analysis project Ga0209373, IMG submission 187173) | Freshwater pond sediment microbial communities from the University of Edinburgh, under environmental carbon perturbations - High... | ecosystem: Environmental > Aquatic > Freshwater >... | reverse complement strand
CGTTCACCGCGTTGCGGACGATGACATCCGCCGCGCGCCCCTCAAACCAAAAGTCGCCGTCCGCGTCAACCCGTGCCATGTCGCGGGTTTCCAGCCAGCCGGAGCCCATGCCCTGGTGGGTGCCCAGTGTGTCGTTCCAGTAGCCGACCATCATGTTGGGCGAACGCACCTGAAGCCGCCCAGGCCTGTCCACGCCCGCATCCCTCCCCTCCGGGCCGATGATCCGGCCTTCCACGCCGCCCATGGGCCTGCCCATGGCGCCCGGCTTGTCCGCGCCGTCCAGCGGCTGGATGAATAACGCGCCGGTCTCGGTCATCCCGAACAGGTTCAGCAGCGGCCTGCCGGTAATGGCGCGCACCGTGCGGAACAGCTCCGCACCGGCCTGGTCGCCGGCGGAAATCAAGAACCGCAGACGGGAGTGGTCTGCCCCCGCTGCCGCCGGGTCTGCCACGAGCTTGCGGAGGTAGCTCGGCATGACGATGCTGTAGGTCGGGTTCGTTTGTCCGTAGAGCCGCCAGAACACGCCGCTTTCCGGGCGCTCGGCCAGGACCATGGAGCCGCCAGCATGCAGCATGGCCAGGAACTGGTGCACAAGGCACAGCGGCCGTATGGCGGAAAATACCACCAGGGCCACATCGTCGGCCGTCAGGGGCATTTCGCGTACGAAGGTCCGGACACGCGCCGCAAGGCGGGCCTGGCTGTGGGCGATGCCCTTGGGCCTGCCTGTGGTGCCGGAGGTGTACACAATGAGCCCGAGGGGATCGGGATCGGCTTCCCCGGCCGGGAGCTGGTCGGAGTCGAGAAGCCCGGCGTGGCGGACGCAGCCGGGGAGCTCCGCCCCGGTGACGATGCATGCGGACAGAGCGTCCAGGGCTGCGGCGGGGATGGCGCTGCGCAGCGCCGGAGACGCGACAAGGGCCCGCGCGCCCGTGTCGGCGAGGATGGCGGCGTGCTGCTGCGGGGCGTATTCTCCGGAAAGCGGCACGATGATTAATCCACGGCGCCAGGCCGCAAGGGCCGTAACCACAAGCTCCGCACAGTTGGGGAGCAGGATCGCCAGGCGGTCGCCGGGCGCAAGGCCAAGCTGTGCGAAACCGCTCGCCAGGCGTGCCACCTGGTCCGCAAGCGACCCATAGGTGACGGCAGCGTCGGCGGTCCGGAAGGCGATGCTGCCCGGGCTTCGTGCTGCGGCGCTTTCAAGAATATGATTGATGGGCATCGTCTCTCCTTTGGCGGCGGGCAACCGGCCGCAGGCTTGCATCGTGAACCTGCGCCAGGTTACTCTAACGCGAGGGGGGTGTCATCAGACCACGCAGCTCGCTGGATCTACGCCCGCCCGCGCTGGCCGCCTCCTGCCCCTCGGGGCTGGTCCCACTGGGGACCAGCTTCGGAAGAACAATGAAAAGATCTGAAGCAGGACAGAAACGAGATGGCGTGCCTCTTCATAGGAGGCCGACACACTCTTTCTCAAAAATAAAGGGCACTGCTTTTTTGGGGACATGGATGAGGACAGGCTTCACCCTGGAAGCACGGAGTGCTGCGTGCCATGGTGAGATTGCACAGGGGACTGCTACCCGTCCTCGGAAGACATTTGAGAAGCGCACTGGCCTAGGCTAGGCTTTCGGAAAAAGGCTGGGGCACTGCCCCCGGGTGTTACATTTCTACCCTTGACCGGGTTCCAAGGGGCAGCGCCCCTTGATGCTTCAGGCGACACTGGCGGAGTGCATGGATATGCCTCCGACGGGCGGGGCTCGCCGCCCACGGACCGGCGAAATGGGGCGTAAAATGTCTCCTGGGCGGGGGGCGGAGGCAGCTCCTGCGGATTCTCTTCCCTACTTCTCCACCCGGTCGGGCGCGAGGAGCGCGGCCAGGGCATACAGCCCCAGGGACGCGCCGAAGACGATGGTGTAGCCGAAGCTGACGGCCAGGATGTTGGCCAGGGGCGTGGCCACCACGGAGAGCGCGCCGTTGACGCTCCAAGCCCAGGGGATGAAGGCGCTGGTGGCCCCCCGGTAGGTGGAGAGCGCCAGGGGGAAGGGCATGCCCATGAAGAACCCCAGGGGCGCGGTGATGGCGATGACCAGGGCGGCCTTGGCCGGGTCGGGCCAGGCCAGGGCGAGGTCGAGCAGGCGCGGCAGGAACAGCAGCAGGATTGCGGCGAGGGTGGCGGCGCAGGCGCAGGCGAGGCGTATGCCCGCGCGCGGCCGAGGCACAAAGCGCGAGGAAAAGGCGCTGCCCAGCCCGCTGGCGATGAGCATGGCCGAAAGCACCAGGGCGAAGGCCCGGGCCGGGTCGTTCAGGAAGAAGGTGAAGCGCTCGATGAGCACGATCTCCACGAACAGAAAGCCCAGGCCGAGGCACATGAAGTAGCCGAAGCCGGAGAGGACGCGACTGGCGGAGATGTCGCCCAAGCCGCGCCGGCGCGCCAGGGGCAGCAGGAACACGATGAGGGCGAAGACTGCGGCCTGGGCCAGCACGGCCACGTTGACGAGGTAGCCTATCTCCTGGCGCGGCAAAAGCTCTATGCGCGCCAAAACCTCGGGGATGCGGTCCAGGCGGATGATCTCGTGGAAGAACGGCCGGTCCTGGGTGCTGGGCGCGAGGTTGAAGAAGCGGAAGCTGGAGGAGCTGGTCTTGCCGTCGCGCAGGTAGGCCACCAGATCGTCCATGAGGGCGTCGCGGGCGGCCCCGCTATCTTCGCCGGCCACGGCGTCGCTGGTGACGGACTCGAAGGACACGGGCGGCAGGTCGTTGAAGACCTCCTCCTTGGCCGGGTCGATGCCGGGGAAGTAGGCCGTGTCGAAGCTGCGCTCGGTCGCGAAGGCGCGGACCGTCTTGATGTCCGCCGGGGTGAAGGGGCTGCGGCAGGCGAGAATGCGCGCGGTGAAGGCGCTGCGCACGATGATGATGTGCTGCGCGGGGTCGCTGACGCCCGCGAGCAGAAGCCCGGCGCGCACCGTGGCGGCGGCCTTGAGCGCATAGACCGGCAGTTCGCTTATGCCCATGGGCAGGGAGAGCAGGCCGTTGGCGTCCAGAGCCCGCACCAGCCGGGCAATGCCCTCTGCCGTGAGCACGTACTTGTTGGCCTGGCCCTGGTCCAGGAACTCCGGCGAGATGTCGATGAGGCTGTAGGGCTTGGCGACGTTTTGCGCCAGGGCCAGGGGCGAGCCCAGCACCGGGGTGGAGGCGTGTCCGGCCGGGGCGTCGCGCCCGGCGGCGAAGGCGGCCTTGGGAACCGGCGGCAGCTTGGACGGCGCGGCCTTGGCGGTCATTGCAGGCGCAAGCTTGCCCGGCTTGTGCGCGGCAGTCTGACCGGACTTGTGCGCCGGGGCCTTGGCGGGCTTGCCCTTGGTGGCCTTGGCCGAAGCGGCGTCCGCCGCGTGCAACGCCGGGGCGGTGGCATTGCCGGTGGTGGCCAGCGCCGCGTTTTCCGCCGTGGCGTTGTCGTTGGTGGCGTTTTCCGCTGTGGCATTCTCGTCCGTGGCGTTCTCCAGCGGCGGCATGTCCGTCAGGGGCAGGCGCATGGAATAGCCAGTGGGCGGCGCGCTGGGGGCGTGGGTGAGCAACAGCTGGTGCAGCACGGGGTCGCTTTCCACCGTGTCCACCTGCCCCGCGCCAAGCTCCAGGGCCTCGCGCAGGCGGAAGCCGCCGCGTCCGCCCGCCAGCAGCACGCGCGCGGGCTTGTGCAGCAGATAGGGCAGCGTGTCCAGCGCGGCCTTGAGGTAGCCGGTGTCATAGGCTTCCTCGCGCGGGAGGGCGGCCAGGCGCTCGCCGTCGCGGTACAAGCCCAGGGCCGCGGGCGGTCCGCCAGCTCCCAGGAGCTCATAGTTGTTGGAGAGGTCCGCGTCGTGCCGCTCCATGTAGTTTTCCAGCAGCATGTAGTAGCCGCGCGGGCTCTTTATCTCGCGGACAAGGCGGTTGTCCTCCACGTTCAGGGCGGCGGACACGGGCTTGTACTGGCTGAAGGCGGCGTTGTTGTGCGTCACGATGACGAAGCCCGCGGCCGTGCCGACCAAGAGCGTCAGCAGCCCCAGGAGGACGCGGGTTGCGGCCTTTTTGCCCGGCAGGCTGGTGAGGGCGGCCAGGGTCAGCGGCGGCAGCAGCAAGAGCGGCGCAAGAAAGGGCGGCACATAGGCCAGGGCCGCCAGCAGCGCGGCGGCGCCCAGGCCCGCGCCGATGAGGTCGGCCATGTAGATTTTGGGAATGTCCTCCTGCTTGGCCAAAAACGACAGGCCCACATAGAGCCCGGAGGCGAAAAAGAAGGGGAACAGCGCGAGGTAGTACTTGCCGATGTTCAGCAGCTGCTCGGTGAAGAGCACCTCGTTCTGCAGCTCCAGCGGATTGAAGGGGATGAGGCCCAGGGCGGCGTAGCCCAGGGCGCACAGCAGCATCATGGCCGTGGGCAGGGCGTGGAACAGGGCGGTCTGGCGGCGCTCGAAGCTCTTGCCGAACAAGCAGAGCACCACGCCGCTGACGGAATAGCCGGCCATGGCCATGGATATGACCCAGTAGCCGTACTCGCTCCAGTTGGTGATGGCGAAATGGCGCACGAGAAAGATCTCGAACGCGATGGAGGCGAGACAGACGAGAAAGATGCCGAGATAACGCATGGGACCCCACACCGCGCCCCGGCCAAGAACCGGTCCTCACACGGCGATAAAATATGCGCCTGGGTACCCCATCCGGGCCGGGGAGGCAAGAACGCGGCGGCGGGTTTCGGGATCAACCCGGCTGGGCGGGCAGAAAGCTCAGGCTCAGGGTGAAGGTGCTGCCCACGCCGGGCGCGCTTTGCAGCTCCAGGCTGCCGCCCATGCGCGCGGCCAGCTCGCTGGCGATGGCCAGACCGAGTCCCGCGCCCGCGTAGCTTTTGGTCAATGGGGCTTCGCCCTGCACAAAGGGCTTGAACACATGGGAGAGGACCTCCGGCGCAATGCCGATGCCCGTGTCCTTCACCTCCAGGCGCAGGGTGCAGGTGGCTGCGTCGCGGCAGGCCACCTGGGCGGAAAGCCGCACCCCGCCCGCGTTGGTGAACTTGATGGCGTTGTCCAGAATCTGGCGCAGAATGGCGGCCAGGTGCCCGGGGTCGCCCATGAGCGGCTGCTCCAAAAGTCCGGGCGCGACATTGAGGCCGAACTCCAGGCCCTTGTCCTGGGCGAGGGCCGTGTACACGGTCTCCAGGGGGGCCAGCACCTCCGCCAGGCGGAAGGACCGGTGCTCGATGCGGGTCTCGCCCGCGCCAAGGGCCGCGTAGTCCAAAATGTCGTTCACCAGCCGGGTTATCTGCTGGGCCGACTGCGTGGCCCAGGCGAGGTATTCGCCGCGCTGCTCCTCGGACTTCTCCGCCCGCAGCAGTTCGAGCATGCCCAGCAGGCCGTTCAGCGGCGTGCGCAGCTCGTGGCTCATGTTGGACAAGAAGGCGCTCTTGGCCTGGCTGGCGGTTTCCGCGGCCTCCTTGGCGGCGGTCAGGGCGCGCTCGGCCAGCTTGCGCTCGGTGATGTCGCGCGAGAAGCTGGCGATCTGCACGATCTCGCCCGCCTCGTTGTGCACCGGATGCAGACGGATGGCGTAGGTGCGGCCGTCGCGCTCCTCCTCGAAGCGCAGGGCCCGCCCCGTGCGCACCACGTCCTCGAAGCGGGAGCGGCGGCCATCGCGCACATAGCTGGGGATGAGGTCGAGGATATTGGCTCCGGCGAGATCCTGCGGGGTCTTGCCGCGCCGCAGGGCCGCGCTTTCGTTCATGGCCAGCACGTGGCCGTCGGGCACCAGCAGCAGCATGCCGTCGCTGGAGGCGTTGAAGATGGCCCGCAGCCGTTCCTCGCTCTCAAAGAGCGCGCTGCGCGCGGCCTCCTGCTCCTCTTTGTGGCGCATGAGCGCCGCCGCCATATGGTCGATGGACCCGGCCAGCTCGCCCAGTTCGCCAGGCAGGTCGGCTATGCCCGTGCGAGCGCTGAAGTCGCCGGCGTCCAGGGCACGCACGGTCTCCATGAGCCGGGCCGAGGGACCGAGGATGCTGCGCCGCGCCCACAGGCGCGCAAGCACCAGCGCCAGGGCCACAATGCCCGCCAGGGCAGCGAGGTGCCGCAAAAGTTTGGCGCTGCTGCCAGCGTAGACCGCATCGCGGGGGATGCCCACGCGCACGTAGCACACCTCGTCGCGGCAGATGTCCAGGCGCTTCATGACGTAATAGCGGTGCACGCCGTCGAGGCCGACGCCCCAGCCGTCCATTTCCTCGTCTCCGGCGCGCACGCGGTCGGCCTGCTCGCGCGGGAGCGACGCCCCGGCGTAGCGCGGCGCCTCCGGCAGGCGGTAAAGAATGCGCCCGCTCTGCCCGGCCAGCACCAGGGTCGTTCCTGGAGGCAGGGCCGCGTCCTCGAAAATTTTGGCCACCTCGCCCACGGGCAACTGGGCAACCACCACCAGGGAGATGCCCCCGGCAGCGTTTTGCACCGGCGCGGCGTAGTTCACCAGCGTGCCTGGCCCCGGGGTATTCTTTTCTTCAACGGAAACGCCGAGGGCGAAGCTTTGCCCGGCCAGGGCCGCCTCCAGCGCGGGGTTGACGGCCATGTTGCCGGGGGCGGGCTTGGCGCTGCGCAGCACCTGTCCGTCGGGCCGCACCAGCAGCAGGTTGCTGTAGTGCGGGGCCACGCGGGAAAAATGCGCCAGGGCCTCTTGGCACTCCGCGCCGGCGCAGCCGCGCACATTCGGATTGGCGGCCAAAAGCTCCAGAATGATGCGGGCGTTGGCGGTCTCCTGTCCGAGTGCCCGTGCGACCAGGCCCGCGGCGCGCGCGGCCTCGGTGACTGCGGCGGCGCGCGCCAGGGCGCGGTCGTGCACATAGCTGGCCAGGGTGAGCACCAGCACTGGGGCGAGGGTGAGGGCCACCAGCCCCACGAGCATGCCGTGGAGGCTGTTGACCAGGTTGCGCCAACGGGCAAAGAGGGCTGTCATGCTATGAACCGGCGGGCGGCTTTGGGCAGCAGGTGGCCAAAAGGTCCAGGGCGGCGGCCTCCTCCAGCGGCTGCGAGAACAGGAAGCCCTGCCCATACTCGCACTTGAGCTCCGCGAGAAATGCGCGCTGGCGCTCCGTCTCTATGCCCTCGGCCACCACGTCGAAGCCCAGGTTGTGGGCCAGGCTGACGATGGTGCGCACGATGATGAGGTTCTCAAAGGCGTCGAGGTCGGAGACGAAGCTGCGGTCGACCTTGAGCGTGTTGATGGGAAAGCGCCGCAGATAAGAAAGGGACGAATAGCCGGTGCCAAAGTCGTCGATGCTGACCTTGACGCCCATTTCGCGCAGGCCACGCAGCTTGTGCACCACGCTTTCCGGGTTCTGCATCACCAGGGTCTCGGTGATCTCGAGTTTGAGGCGCTGGGGGTCCAGGTGGTTGTCGTCCAGGGCGCGGGTAAGCTGGCGCACCAGGTCCGGCTGGGCGAACTGCTTGGCCGAAAGGTTGACGGCCATGGTGAAGTTGCCCGGCAGGTTGTAGGCCTTGGCCCAGGCCGCTGTTTTTTCGCAGCTTTCGGCAAGGGCCCATTGGCCGATGGGCACGATGAGCCCGGTCTGCTCCGCGTGGGGGATGAAGTCGCCGGGGGGAATGAGACGGCCCTCCACCTGCCAGCGGATGAGCGCCTCGAACCCGGCCAGGGTGTTGTCGGCCAGGTTGAAGATGGGCTGGTAGTGCAGGCGGAACTGCTGGCGGTCCAGGGCGTGGTGCATGCTCTGGTTAACGTTCAGCGCGTACTGGGCGCGGGTGCGCATGGCCCACTTGAAGACCTTCACCTTGCCGCCGCCCAGGGCGCGCGCGTGCTCCATGGCGATGCCCGCGTCCTGCAGCAGCTCTTCGGGCTGGGCGTAGTCGGCCGGGCCAAGCACCACGCCCACGCTGGCGGTGAAGTGCAGGGCGTGGCCGTCCAGGTCCATGGGCCGCGCCAGCTCCTGGCAAATGCGCCGGGCCACGCGCAGGGCCTCGCCCGGTGTTTTAAGCTCCTCCAGAATCAGGGCGAACTCGTCCGCGCCGCAGCGCGCCACGGTGTCCAGGCCGCGCGCCACGTTCTTTATCTTTTCGGCCACGGCGCGCAGGACTTTGTCTCCCGCCGCGTGGCCCAAGCTGCTGTTGATGGGCTTGAAGTTGTCCAGGTCGAGGAAGAGCACGGCGTAAAGATAGTTGAGCCGCCGGCGCGAACGCTCCATGGACTGGTCCAGGCGGTCCATGAACAGGGCGCGGTTGGCCAGGCCGGTCAGCGGATCCTGGAAGGTGCGCTCCTGGATGGTCTCCTCGGCCTTTCTGCGCGCGGTGACATCCTCGGCCACCAGGGCGAGCAGGCCGGGACCCGGCACATAGGCCTGGATGCGCAGCCAGCGCTTGATGTCCGACAGGTAGCTCTCGATGAGCCCGCTCTTGCCGGAGCGAACCACCTCGGCGGCGAAGTCCCGCAGGTAGCCCTCGGCGTTGGGCAGCACCTCGCCCAGGGCATGGTCCATCAGGGCCTCGCGCTGGCGGCCCAAAATCTGCTCCATGGCCGGGTTGACCTCCACGATGCGCGCCTTGGGCAGGTCCATCCGCCCCTCGGCGTGGGCCAGCAGGGCAAAGCCGTTGAACATGGAGGTGAAGAGGCTCAGGTAGCGGGCGCGGCTGTCGGAAAGGGCGCGGCTTGAGGTGCGCAGCTCGTCCACGGTCTTGGCAAGCACCTCGCCCGCGCGCTGCACGGCCAGACGCTGGCGGTACATGTCCACAAAGACCTGCACCTTGTTGCGCAGTATCTCGTGCTCAAAGGGCTTGATGAGATAATCGACGGCGCCCGCCTCGTAGCCTTTGAAGACGTGGCGCTGCTCTTTGCTGATGGCGGTGATGAAGATGATGGGGATGTGCCGGGTGCGCTCGTCGGCGCGGAAGCGCTCCGCCGTGGTGAAGCCGTCCAGGCCGGGCATCATGACGTCGAGCAGGATGAGGGCGAAGTCGTGTTTGGCCGCCAGTTTGAGGGCTTCGTAGCCGCTGCGCGCCGTGACGATGTTCACGCCCTCACGGCGCAAAAGCCCCGTGAGCAGCAGCAGATTCACCTGCTCATCGTCCACCGCCAGGAGGTCTATGACTTCCGGCGTGCATTCAGCTTTGCCCATTTTCGGCGCCCCTCGCTCCCCAAGCCATTCTGCAGCAAATGCTGCGGCCGCACCACTTACTCATTATTCGTAGCCGAACCTCACGTGAATGTACAGAATCATTCGACGTCCGCTGTTTGCTTGCGCCTGTTTCCCCTTGTCTCGCCTTCCCTCGTCGGCTATACTTATTTTTGCGCGAATAACTTCGTATCTTATACTTTTGGAGGACTTTCGAACATGCCGCACGCCGCAACCGCCCAGGACCCGAAGGCGCCACTGGGCAAGAAAGACATTGAGGGCGTGCTGGCGAGCGAAAGCATTTCCGTTTTTTTCCAGCCGGTTGTCTCGGTCCGCGCCAAGGGCATTCTTGGTTTCGAAGCCTTCTCCCGCTCCATCAGCGAAGACGGCGCCCGCCTGGACGCCCACGACCTCTTCGGCCAGAGCTGGGACCCGGAAACGCGGCTCAAGCTGTGCCGCCTGTGCCGCCGCAAGGCGCTGGAGGCCTTCCGGCCCATTTTCGAGCGCCACCAGCAGATGCTGCTGTTCCTGAACACCGACGGCGGCGCCCTTTCCGCCGCCACCAAGACCGGGCACCTGGACGCCATGAGCCAGGCCCTGAGCATTCCCCCAAAGCGCATCGTCATCGAGCTGGAGCGGCCGTACCTCACCTCGCCGCATGTGGCCCGCTTCATCGCCCATTACCGTGAGCGCGGCTTTGGCCTGTCCATCGACCTTTGCGGCGGCATGGGCGTGCCCGCAGAAGAGCTTTTCGCCTTCAAGCCCGACTTCATCAAGTTCGACCGGCCGCTGTTCACCGACGTCGACGGCCAGGAGTTCAAGCGCGACATGGTGCAGTCGCTGTGCCGCCTGGGCGAGCGTCTGGGCTGCACGGTCATGGCCAAGAACGTGGAGTCCGAGGAAGAGGCCATCCGCCTGCTGGAATGGGGCATCAACCACCAGCAGGGCTTTTGCTACACCAAGGACAAGGACTCCGCCGAAACCGACCCCATCCGCGCCTTTCAGCAAAAGGTGGAGGACATCAACAGGCACTACCGCGAAAGGGCCCACGCCAACGTGGCGGAGCGCCGCAAGCGCTACGAGGACTTCCACAAGGTGCTGAAGAAGGTGGCCTACAAGATGGCCGACAGCCCGGCCATGGACTTTGCGCCCCTGTGCGAGCGCATGGTCGCCGCGGAGGAATCCCTCGTGTGCGCGTATGTTTTGACCGACGACGGCGTGCAGATCACCCCCTCGTGCTTCAAGCGCACCCTGGTGGGCGACTCGCCGCTGCTGGGCCCGGAGCGCGGGCGCGGCACGGACCACGGCATCCGCGAAGACGTGCTGCACCTCAAGAGCGGCTTCGACAAATACGTGCTGCCCGAGCGCATCTCCATCTACGCCAAGGTCAAGGTCAGCACCATTTCCGCCCGCTTCTACAACTCCGAGGGCTCGCCCTACATTCTCTGCCTGGAGTATCTTTGCGGGTAAGCCCCTAGTATGCAGACGCGCCGGGCAAGGAAAACGTTGCCCGCCGCCCCGCAAGACGCGCCGCCGCACGGCGCAACCTTCGCCAACCCCGGCCGCACGCCCACCACGCGCCAAGGGCCGGCCTGAAGCACATCCGCGCCCGACTGTCCACGCCGCGCACCAACGGCAAGGCCGAGCGGTGCATCCAGACGGCGCTACGCGAATGGGCCTACGCCGCCCCACACTCAATTGAAAGAGCCAGCGAGTTGCCCCGCTGGCTCCATGAATACAACTCTCGCTGGAATCACTCAGCGTTACAAAACAAGCCGCCCATCAGCCGAGTTGGAGAGGCAGTGAACAACGTCTTGCAACTCCATAGCTAGCGCTCCCGGGGTATCCAGATGCGGAAGGAGGAGCCCAGGCCGGGCTCGCTCACCGCGCCGATGCGCCCGCCGTGCTGGTCCACCGCCTTCTTGGCGATGAACAGCCCCAGGCCCGTGCCGCGCGACCCCTTGGTGGAGAAGAACACGCTGAACAGCCGCGCCAGGGTGTCGGGCTGCATGCCTATGCCGTTGTCCTCGATCTCGAAGAACACGCCGCTGGCGTCCGGCCTGGCGCGGAAGCTCACCACGTGCTCGGTCTTGGTCTTGTCCTCTTTGCAGGCGTCCATGGCGTTTTCCAGCACATTGACCATGGCTGCGGAGAGCACGACCTCGTCCACGGCGAAGTCGCCCACATTCGGGTCGATTTCCACGCTGAAGACCACGCCGAGCTGCTCGGCCTTGGGCGCCACGGCCTCCGCCACCTGGAGGGCCAGGCTGGCAGCGGACATCTCGCGCAGCTGGAGCTCGCGTTTTTTGGCGTAGAACAAAATGTCGAGCACCATGCCCTTGATGCGCCCGATGAGCTCCGTGACCTTGGCCCAGCCGCTGTGCACCATGGCCTGGTCGCCGCTGCGGATGCCTGCGTTGACCTTGAACACGCCGCCGTCCAGCGCGGTGAGCAGCCCCTTGATGCCGTGGGACAGCGAGGCGATAAGCATGCCGAGGGAGGCCAGGTGGTCCTGCATGCGCGAAAGCTCGGTGATGTCCGTGGCCATCTCCATGACGCCTTCGATCTCGCCCGCGGCGTTCCGGATGGGCGCGGTCCACACCACCACGTTGACGGGCTCGCCGTTTTTTCCGCGCACGGTCAGCTCGGTCTGGTGCGACTGGCCGTCCTCAAAGGTCCTCAGGGTCGGGCAGCCGAAGCAGGGGCGCTCCGACCCGCAGTAGGCCTGGTAGCACAAGCCGCCGGTGGCCGGGCCGAATTCCTGGCGGAAGCGGCGGTTGGCGGCCTGGATGCGCAGCCCGCGGTCCTGCACGGTGATGAAGCAGGGCGCTTCGTCGAAGAGCTGCTGGTAGCGCTGGCGGGTTGTGTGCAGTTCATCCTGCAGGCGCTGCACCTCGCCCGCCTCCACCAAAATCTCCAGCACCAGGTTCACCTGGCCGTTGGCGCTGTGGATGGGCGCGGTGTGCACGGTGACGGCGGAAAGGGTCTCCTCAGGTCCGAAGAGCCCCTCCCGGCTTTTTTGCCCCTGGCCGGTGCGCAGGGTGCGCGCCACCGGGCTGTCCAGCCCCTCGCCCGCGGCGCCGGCATAGATGGCGAAGCCCGGCTGGCCCACGCGGTCGCCCAGGCGCTCGCGGTAGAGCTGGTTCACGGAGAGCACGCGCTGGTCGCGGTCCTGAATGGACACGAGACAGGGCAAGGCATTGAACATGGCGAATTCGCCCGCAACCTCGCCGGCCAGCCCGCCCATGGCTTTTGTCAGACCTTCCACGGCCTCCTGGGCGGCGCACTGGCGCTCCATCTCCACAAGTTTCTCGGCCTGCTCGTTAACCTGGAATTCCAGGTTCTCAAGGTAGTTGCGCATGCGCTGGCGCAGCACGATCTTGTCTGTGGCGCGTTTGAGGGCAATCTCCAGTATCTCCGCGTTCACGGGTTTGGAGATGAAGTCGCAGGCGTCGAGCTTGAGGCCCTGCACGGCCATGTCCATGTCGCCGTGGCCAGTGACGAGGATGACCTCGGTCTCCGCGCTCTCGGCCTTGATGCGGCGCAGAAGCTCCAGACCGTCCATGCCGGGCATGCGGATGTCGGTGAGGACAATGGGCGGCTTTTCGCGCTGGAAAACCGTCCAGGCGTCGTCGCCGCTCACGGCCTCAAGCACGGTGTAGCCCATGTCGGCAAGGGTGATGCCTACAACCTTGCGGATGCCGGGCTCGTCATCGACGAGCAGCAGGGTCTTGTCTTTCATTCCCACTCCTGGAGCGCGCCCCGTCCGGCGGACGCGGCTCATGCTCTCTGCAGGCAGAGCATACCTCGTTCCGCCCCGGATGGGGAGGGGGGATTGAACCGCTCCGGCGGGCCTATGGCTTGCCGATGGCGTTTTCCACTATCGCCAGCACCTGGGCCGGATCAAAGGGCTTGCTCACCGTGGCTATGGCCTTGCGAATGGCCAGATGGATGCCCGCCAGGCCGCTGATGACCACCACGGGCAGGTCCTTGAACTCCGGCTTTTGGCTGAACTTGCGGTAGAAACGCGGCCCCCACTCCTCGGGCATCTCCAGGTCGAGGGTCAAGAGGTCCGGGCGTTCGCGCTCCATCATCTCCAAAGCGCCCTCCCCGCCTTCGGCGGAACAGGTTTCGTAGCCGCGCTCCTTGAAGATGGACACAAGATATTCCACGATGTCCGGATCGTCGTCGACCACCATGATCTTCTTGGCCATGATTCGCCTCCTTGGGGGTTCCACATTGTTGGGCCGGGCGGACTTACCGCGCCGCGCCCTTTGCCAAAATACGCTCCGCCTCGTCCAGCAGCAGCTTTGCCGTGGGCGGTTTCTCCACGTAGCCGTCCGGCCCGGCGACGCCGCCTTCCGGCCCGGCCTGCAGCAGGGCCAGGGAGTGCCAGAAGGTCTCGCCCTCGATGGCCGAGACCACCAGCACCTTGGTGGCGCAGAACTCCGGATCGCGCCGCAGCCCTGTCAAAAACCGGATGCCGCCCTGATTCGGCATCATGAGGTCCAGGCTCACGAGGTCGGGCTTGAACTGGCGCAGCTTCTCAAGCCCTTCCCCGCCGTCCCGCGCCATGGCCGTCTCATACCCGGCGGACTCGAACACCGCCTTGATGAACAGCCGCAGGTGCATCTCATCATCCACCACAAGCACCCGGCCTCGGGTTGCCGGGCTTTCGGCTCCCCCGGCCATGGCCGCTACTCGCCCGCGCGCGGCGCGCCGTAGGGGCTCACATCCACCTTATCAGGATGGTTCACGCTCAGTACAGGGCAAGCCGAGCGCAGCACAACCTGTTCGATGGTGCTGCCGAGCATGGCCTGCTCCGGGTCGATGTCCTTGGTGTGGTGCGCCATGACGATGAGGTCGGACTTGTTCTCACGCGCGTACTTGAGGACCTCGACATGCGGATTGCCCTCGCGCAGGGCGATGACGTAGTTGTCGAAGTCGCCCATGTTGGCCACGTACTTGTCCTGAACCTTCTTCTCCGCAAGCTTCAGCTGCTCTTCGATGTAGGCTTGGCCGGGCTCGGCCTCGTGCCCCAGGTCCACGCAGTGGAACACGTGCAGGCGGCAGCCTATCTCCTTGGCCACGTTGCGCGCAAACTGGAACGCGTAGTCCGAGGGCTTGCTGAAGTCCGTGGCGACCACGATGTTGGCGAAGTACGACCAGCAGGTGACACAGGGACGGCTGACGATGAGCACCGGACAGCGGGCGCTCTTGGCCACCTTCTGCATGGTGCTGCCCGCGATGAGGCGGTGGCGCATGGCGCCCACGTCCTCGGGCCGGGTGTGCGCGCCCATGACGATGAGGCTGGCGTCCTCCTTCCTGGCCTTGCGCAAAATCTCGGTGTGGGGCTCGCCCGTGGCGGTCTCGAACACGCAGGAAGGATGGTCCTTGGCGAGCTTCTCGTAGTACTGGGCCATTTCCTCCTTCACCAGGCTGACGAGATTCTCGTCAACCGCGTCCTCCTCGCCGGTGCGCACATCGCGGTAGGTGAGCCCGAAACCGCGGGTGGGCAGGCCGAAGACGTGGAACACGTTGAGCCGCGAACGGTTCTTGCGCGAAAGCTCGAAGGCCACGCGCGCGGCGTCGTCACAAGTGGAAGAGGCCGAGGTGGCGAACAATATCTTCTCAAACATGGGGCTACCTCCTTAGTGCACACTCACGCGGTGTGCCGTGAAAAGCGAGCTGCCATAAGACACCCTCGAAAAACTCGAACAGATTGCACACGGTCTCGAACGTGAACTCCGCGATCCTGTCGCCGAAAACAACGTGCTTGAGCGGCCCCAGCGCCAGCGGCGCATCCAAAAGCGCCTCAACCTGCCAGCTCTTGATCTCCAGATCGCCGCCATCGGGCAGCACTCCCCGCAGCGTGTGGTAGATCTCCAGCCGGGCCGGGCCAGGGTGGCCGATCATCTCCACCACGCGCGAGAGCTCCAGACGCTCCAGCCCCGGAGGAAGGCAACCAGCCTCCGGCCAGGTGTCATACTGTGTGGCGAAGTCCTGGGCGAAGTCGTTGAGGCGGAAGAGCACGGGGTTCGCGCGCAGCATGCGCATGAAGCTCCGCAGGCTGTAGCCGGGGGCGAGGCTGACCCGCGCGCCCAGCGCCCGCAAGACGTCGTCGACGCACGCGCCGTTCCGGTCGAGCAGACTGCCGTCTTCGTTTAGTATGACTTCGTCCATGTTACTCTACACCTCTGGCGTGCTTTCGACTTTAAAAGACGCAGATACGCTTTTAGTCTTATTTCATGCATGGATTTGCGTCAACACTGCAGAGTTGAAACACGCAAAGTTTAAAATCCTACTACGAAACTTTATTTTCATATTGTGCTGGTATGATAATTATGAATGTGCTTCCCGCGTTTTCTTCGCTCGTTGCATGGATGCTCCCGCCATGCGCCTCCACGGTCTTCTTCGTGGTCATGAGGCCAAGGCCGCTACCGCCCTCGCCCTTGGTGCTGAAGAACGCGGTGAACAGCTTGGGCCGCAGCGCTTCAGGAATGCCAGGGCCATTGTCCCGCACGCTGTACGAAACGCCGCCGCCCGGCAGCCCCTCCACCAGCACGCGCACGCGGCCTCCCGGCTTGTCCGCCCCGTAGCCCGCGGCCGCGCAGGCGTCGATGGCGTTGCCCACAAGATTCATGAGGCAGCGGTGCAGGGCCTCCACGTCGAGCAGGGCCGACGCGCCGGGCGCAGGCGCCTCCAAACGCAGCTCCACCCCGGCCGCCCGGGCCTGGGGCGCCAGCAGCTCCACCACCTGCCGGGCCGGCTCCGCGGGATCGGCGGGCACAGGCTTGAGCTCCTCCGGCTTTGCGAAGCGCAACATGTCGAGGGACAGGTTCTTGAGCTTCTGCACATTGGCCTCAAGCATCTCGAAACCCTGCTCCAGGTATGCTTCGCGGTCGCCCGCAAGCCCTTGGCGCAACAGGAACAGGCTGCCCTCCAGCCCGCTGGCCATGTTCTTTATGGAATGCGACAGGCTGGCCACGGTTTGGCCCATGGCGGCCAAGCGCTCAGCCGCCAGCAGTTCGCGCGTCTTCTGCTCCACCAAAAGCTCCAGGTGCTCCGTGTGCTCGCGGATGGCCCGGCGCATGGCCCGGCGCTCGCGCGCGCGGGCAAGGGCGATGTCCAGCGCGTCGTCGCGGATGGGCTTGGTGACGAAATCCGTGGCGTCGAGCTTGATGCCCTGGATGGCCAGGTCGATGTCGCCGTGGCCGGTGATGAGAATGACCTCGCAGTCCGGGTCCAGGGCCTTGAGAGCCCCAAGCAGCCCCAGGCCGTCCATGCCCGGCATCTTGATGTCCGTCAGCACCACGGGGGCTGGCTCCTGGCGGAACAGGGCCAGGGCCTCCTCGGCGTTGGCCGCCGTGCGCACGCGGTAGCCACGGTCGGCCAGGGTGAGCCCCAGCACCCGCCGGATGCCGTCCTCGTCGTCGACCAGCAGCAGGGAGGGCGTCTCGCTCATGCCTCGGCGCCTCCTTCCCGCCGCAGCAGCGGCAGGGTGATGAGGAAACGCGTGCCCTCGCCGGGCGTGGACTCTGCGCGGATGGTGCCGCCGCAGTCCTGAATGATGCCGTAGCTGATGGAAAGGCCCAGGCCCGTGCCCTTGCCCACGCGCTTGGTGGTGAAGAAGGGCTCGAAAATCTTGTCCAGCACGCCCGGAGGAATGCCGCAGCCCGTATCGGCTATCTCCACGCGCACCTCGCCGCCGGAAAGCCGCGTGGAGAGGTTGATGCGCTTCGGGGTCTTGCCCGCTTCCTGGCTGATCGGCTGCCCGCTTTGCTGGCCCGCCTGGACGCCGGCCCACTTGTCCTCTATGGCGTCGCGCGCGTTGATGAGCATGTTGATGAACACCTGCTCCAGCCTGCCCGCGTCGGCCATGACCGGGGGCAGGTCCGGAGCGATGTCCAGCACCACCTCGATCTCGCGCAGCTTGAGCTGCTGGCTGAAGATATCCAGGGAGCGCAGCAGAATCTCCCCCGCGTCCACGGGCTCAAGTTTCATCTCCGGCTTGCGGCCAAATTCCCGCAAGTGGTTGATGATTTTGCTGGCCCGGTCCACGTGGGCATCTATCTCAAGGGTCAGCGTGGCCAAAATGTCCTTGGCCAGCTCCTCGCCGCGCTCGATCTTGCGGCGGATGAAGCTTGCCGCGGTCTTGATGACCGACAGGGGCTGGTTCAACTCGTGGGCCATGCCCGTGGCCATTTCGCCCAGGGTGGCCATTTTGGAGGCTTGGATGAGCTGCTGCTCCGTCTCCAGGCGCTTGGTCATGTCGCTGGTGGTCACAAGGAGCACCTTCTGCCCGCTGAACTCCGAAGGCGACAGGCGCACGGTGACGAAGAGCCGGCGGCCGTCCTTGGCCAGGTTGATGACCCGGTCGTGCAGGCTCTTTTGCCGCAGCTTCAGCTGATAGGCCTCGCGGTCCTCCTGCGGGAACAGCGTCAAAAAGCTCCGGCCCACAAGCTCCGCCTGCTCGAAGCCGTACACCGGCTGCACCGATTCGTTGCAGTCCAGAATGTTCAGGGTGACAACGTCGAGCACGAACACCGGGTTCGGGATGTTCTTGAAGATGGCGAGGTACTTGCGCTCGCTGCGCTCCAGCTTGTCCTCCAACTGCTTGCGGCTGGTGATGTCGAGGCACATCTCCATGGCCGCCACCACTTCGCCCTCGGCGTTCTTGATGGGCGAGCTGGTGACCAGCCAATGCCGCAGCGCGCCGGTGGCGTCCACGCCGGATTCCTCGCCCGTGAAGGAGCGGCCCGTCTCGAAGCTCTTCTCCACCGGACAATTGGGGCATTTGGAGCTGCGGCCCTTGTAGGCGTGGAAGCAGGTGTCGCCCGGCTTGGGCCGAAACTTGTCACGAAATTCCTGATTGTAGCGCAAGAGCCGGAAGTTGCGGTCCTGCACGGTGATGATGCAGGGCACCAGCGAAAAGAGCGTCTGGTACTCGTCGCGCTGGCGGTTCAGCTCAATCTGCTTGTCGCTGATGCTTTTGCCCATGCGCTCAATGGTGTGCACCAGGGTGCCCATCTCGTCGGTCTGGTCGATGTCGATGCGGGTGCACTGGCCGCCCTCTGAAATGAGCTGCGCGCCGGTGATGAGCTTTCTGATGGGCCGGATGACATAGCGGCCCATGAAGATGAAGATGGCCAGCCCCATGCCGGAGAGCACGATGAAGGTGAAGGCCACGCTGCGGCTTTGGAAGGCCGCGATCTCGCGGTCAGTGGCCTCCAGGGAGAGCACCACGTCGATGGCGCCCAGAACCTTGGTGTCCCTGGGGTGGAAGTGGCAGCCCTCAGAGCAGCCTTCCTCGTTGTGGATGGGGCTTATGATGCCGAGCTTGCGCTGGCCGTCGGCGTCGATGAAGATGCGCGTGCGGTTCGCCAGGGGCACGTCGGCCGGGGGCGGCGTGGCCTGGTGGCACACGTAGCAGGCCCGGCTCTTGATGTCCGTGACGGTGTCCTTCTCCGCCGGGATGTTGGAGAACTTGATCTGCCCGGCCTTGTTGTACACACGGATGGCCTGGATGTCTTTTTGCGACCCGATGTTGGTGATGATCTGGTTCAGATCGTCGCGCGAGTTGATCATCATGGCGTAGCGCGTGCCGAGCTTGATGGTGGTGCCCAGGCGGTCGGCCTCGGACACGACGTAGCTCATGAGCACGTCTTCCTGGTGGCTGATGGCGAAATAGGACAAGGCGGCCACGCTGAGGGCCAGCGAAAGCCCCGCCGTGGCGATGAGCTTCAGGACCAGGCTTTTCTGGATGATGCTCCACGGGTTGCGCATGCCTTGTCCCTTGTGGATCTGCCCGGCCTTGGCAGCCGGATATTCTCCCGGCCGGAACCGCGCCTAAGCGAACGCGGCTCCGGCCGGGAATCAGAAGATCAACGCTTGTGGCACTGACCGCAGGCCAGCGGGCCCTTGCCCTTGGCCTTATGGCAGTCGATGCACTGTTTGTGGTAGGCACGCATGAGGCTGGTGCCCTTGCCCTCGGGCTTCACCTTATGGCAGTCGGCGCAGGGCGTGCCCTCGGTGGAGGCGCTCCTGTCGATCTTGCCGTCGGCGCCGCCGTGGTGGCAGACCACGCAGTCCGTCAGGCCAGCCTTTTCGTTGTGCTGGTCGTGGTTGAACTGCGCGGCCGGACGCGTCAGCTTGCCGAAGGCCGGCGGAGCCAGGGTCTTCATGTCCTGCTGCGACAGGGCCGCCTGGGCGCAGGCCAGCACGAGCGCGAGCGTCAGCAGAAGCGGGAGTGTGCGTTTCATGGGTGGTTCCTCCTACGCTTCGGGTTTTTCCATGCACTCGTAGATGATGTCGCTCAAGAACTTCAAGTCCATGCCCAGCTTGTGCTGGTGGATGATGTCGTGCAGGCCGCCGTGGCAGTTGTGGCACGGGGTGATGACCGTCTTGACCCCGGTGGCCCGGAGCTGCTCGGCCTTGACCTTGTTGCCCTCCACGCGGACGTTCTTGAACGGGGGGCCGCAGTTGATGACGCCGCCGCCCGCGCCGCAACAGAAGTTGTGCTCCATGTTGGGGTGCATCTCGATGATGTCGCCTTCAACCAAGAAGCGCGTCACCTCGCGCAGCTTTTGCTGCAGGCCGCGCCCGCGCACAATGTTGCAGGGATCCTGAATGGTGACCGGGCCGGGGAACTTCTTGGCCAGCTTGATCTTGCCCGCCTGGATGAGCTCCCAGTAGAACTCCACGGCATGGACAACGGGCACGGGGTGGTTCTTCCAGCCCAGCCAGCGGTTGCCGGTATCGTACACGGAGCGGAAGGCGTGGCCGCACTCGCCCATGACGATGCGCTTGACCTTGAGCTTCTGGGCGCTTTCAAAGTGCCTGCGCTTGAGCCGGCCCATCATCTCGAAGTCGCCCGTGAACATGCACATGTCGGAGTTGTCCCAGCCGGGCTCCGAGGGCATGGTCCAGTCCACCCCGGCCATGTGCATTATGGCCGCGGCCTGGTAGATGAGCTGCGTGCGGAACTTGGGCTCCGGCGCAATGACCGAGTAGTAGATGTCCGCGCCCTCTTTATCGATGGGGATGCGCAGGCCCGGGAATTCCTCGCGCGCCTCGTCCTCCTGCCACATGAGGGAGTCGGTCCATTCGTCGTCCTTGACCCACATCTGGTTCGAGGTGGCGCTGTGGCTGTGCGCCGTGTCTTGAATGTACTGCGGGGTGACGCCGAGCTTGTGGCAAATGCGCCGCACCGTGCTCATGATGTAGCCGGTGTCCACGCCGATGGGGCAATAGTGCACGCAGCGGCGGCACAGATTGCATTCGGTATAGGCCAGCTGGGCCATGCCGTAGATGAAGTCCGCGTCGACCTTGCCGCCGGTTTTGAGCAGTACGCCCATGGTCTGGTGCACCTTGCCCGCCGGGGTGTAGCTCGGGTCTCCCGGGTGGGAGAGCGCGTAGTGGCAGGCCTCGGCGCAGAGGCCGCAACGCATGCAGGTCTCGGCGTAGGCCTTGAGCCGCGCGCCGGTTTCGCCGCTGATGACGGCGCTGACGGTTTTCTCGATTTTGTCCGGGGTGAGCCGGGATACCCCGCGCCTGAGCCCCACGTCCTCGATGAGTCTGTCCGCAATGCCCATGTCGTCGTCCTCCTTGGGGCTTACCAGTCGCGCGCGTGGCGGACGCCGCCGAACTCCGAGCCCATGTAGGCGCGGGTGAAGGCGGCGAAAACCATGTGGGAGAGTCGGGTGAAGGGAATGGCCGCGAGCATGATCTCGCCGGCAACCACATGCAGAATGATCAAGAGATTATAGTCCAGGGCCTGATGGTAGGCCAAAAAGCCCGTGAGGAACGGGGCCAGCACGATGACGAGCGCCAGCCAGTCCTGCCCGGTGGTGATGAAGCGCACCTCCGGCTGCACCAGCCTGCGCCCCGCGAAGTACAGGCAGGCGGCGATGACCACGAGGGTCATGATGTCGGCCACGTTGTCCGGAATGGTGACGTAGCTGACGCCGAAGGCCTGGTCCCACAGCATGACATGCGCCACCAAAAAGATGGGCGCAGCGAGCAGGCAGATGTGGAAGGCGAAGGTGGCGACGGTCATGGCCGGGCTCTTGCGCCAGCCCAGGGCGTTGAAGGGAATGAGCCAGTTGATGATGGAGCGCAGGGAAAAACCCAGGTCCATGTAGGCCATGGACTGGGCGTCCTTCTTTTTGGCCAGCTGGTACATGGCGTAAAGGCGGTAGGCCGAGCCCAGGACAAAGATGCCCCACGCGGCCCAGGCCAGCGGCCCGGTGACGAATTCATATGCGGCGTTCATGTGTGGTCCTCCTTGGCCGGCTCAGGCTTTGGCCACTTCGGCCACGATGCGGACGAAGGAGCCCTTGTCGATGGCGCGGATGAGCAGCTTGTTGCCGTCCGGGCTGAAGGTGGGCGTGAAGATCTGGTCGAACTCGCTGGCAAAGGTGCGGCCGTCCACTACGAGGGTCTGCTTCTTGCCCTTGGACACCTTGGCCGCCACATGCCCGCCGCTGGCGCTGATGACCGGCCGCCAGGCCATGTCCCACGTGCCAGCCCAGGTCTGGCCGTCCACCATGATGTGCCAGTCCTTGTTGTCCGTGCAGCCCAGAGCGGCCACGCGTCCGCCCTCGCGCCCGATGACGAGGTCCGTCACCACGGGGAAATGGATGCTCCAGGGCTTGGCGTTCACCGCCACGGTGAAGCTGCCGAACTCCGGCGCGACGATGGCCGCGATGTTCTTGCCGTCTTGGCTGATGGCCTGGTGCCAGCACTGGAAAAACTTGGGCTCCCAGATGATCTGCCCGTCCTGGGCCATGCCCCACGCGCCCTTGACGCGCACCGGGGCCACCACCTTGCCCGTGGCCGGGTTGAAGCGCGGCTCCCACACGCACGCGTAGTTTTCGCCCCATTTGATGCCGTCCACGGCGATGCTGTAGTCGTACAGGCTGGTGCGCACCTGCACCGCCACCTTTGCGCCCTGGGCGTCAAAGGCCGGGGTCCAGCAGTTGACGAAGTTCTTGCCCCAGCTCTGGCCGTTCACGGCCACGCCGAACACGCCATTCTGGAAAGCCTCCAGATCGGCGGGCTTGAGGGACTCAAGCTGCACCACCGCGGCCGAGGCCTTGCCGTCGGCGGAGAGCACGCACTGGCTGGCGTTCTCGTACAAGGTCTCCCAGGTGACGCCGTCGATGCACAGGCCGTATTCGCCCCCGGCCTGCATGCAGGCGGCAATGACGTCGCCATCCTCAGAAAACTGGGTGCCCCAGAGGTAGTCGAAGCTTTCCTCCCAGGCCTCGCCGTCCACGGCCAGGGTCCACATGCCGTCCTGCTGGACGATGGCCGTCAGGCGACCATCCGGGCTGAAGCGCGGGTACCAGGCTTTGTCGAAGTTCGTCTCGCCCCAGGGTTCGCCGTTGACGAGGGCCGTGACCCCGCCCTCCTCAAGGCTCGCCAGTTGGGCCACGCGCTCCCCGTCCGGAGAGGCGTAAGGCTCTTCGGTCCAGGCGCAGTTTCCCGGGCGCTCCATGGAGGCAAGGACCACACGTTGTCCTGTTTCCCAATCCCACAAGGCTGGTGGATGCATGCCGTTCCTCCCCCGCACGAAGTGCGTGCGTCTTGAAGTGCTCACAGTACAGAACTCGGGTTAAGGCAATTCCACGCATCCATAAGTCTGGCTATGAATAGAATATTTGGCAGAACTGCGATGCGTGAAGTGCGGTTTCATCTGCAATACTGCCACAGTATTTTTTTTGTGTGAAGCATTTTTTTAAAATTATTGTTTACATACAGCTAAAGTATGTATATTATATTAATTCATATTGTGCTGGTGTGAGTTGAAAAGGCGTTCAATATGGCGTACAGCATCAACATGAGACCACACTAAAGCAGAGCGATGTAGTCGTAATTTCGACAACACCCTGCCATCAAAGAACTTCCGCCACGCAAGGAGGACGCCCATGCGCCTGACCACCAAGGGTCGATACGGAATGAGGCTGGTGCTGGACATCGCCCAGCATGAAAAGTACGGGCCGGTCTCAATGGCCGAGACCTCCCTGCGTCAGGATATTTCCGCCAAGTATCTTGAGCGGTTGGTGGGCGAGCTGCAGCGGGCGGGTATTGTCAGGAGCTTGCGCGGCAGGGAGGGAGGGCACCTGCTGGCCGTGCCGCCGGAACAAATCACGGTGGGCGCCATCGTGCGCGTGCTCGAGGGCGAGTCGGCCCAGCTGACATGCAGCCACAATCGTCTGTCCTGCCCGCGCTCCGTGCACTGCCTCACCCGCTCCATCTGGGTCGCGGCAGACCAGGCCATGTTCGAAAAGCTCGACTCCGTCACGGTCAAAGACATCATGGACGACGGGCAGAACTGCATCTCCAAGAAGGAGCAGGAGCTGGCGCGCGGCAAGGCCGTGCTCGCCCCGGCCCCGGCCCCGGACCCCAGCGGACGCAGAAAAGCCGTGCGGCGCATTCTGCGCCAGCGCTTGGCCCTGGCCGGAACCGGCCGCCCGCAAAAACCCGAGGGCGCGCCCAAAAAAATCATGGTGGTGGACGACGACCCGGACATCGTCGAGTATCTCGTCACGGTGTTCCGCGAGCGCGGCTATGATACCTGTAGCGCCGGCGGCGGCATCGAGGCCACCGAGGTGCTTCTGCGCGAGAACCCGGACCTCATCACCCTGGATCTGGAGATGCCCGAGGAATGGGGGCCGCGCTTTTACAGGCGTTATGCCCGCATGCCGGAGTACAAGCACATTCCGGTCATTGTCATCAGCGGCCTGCCCGGCATCCACATGGCCATACCCAAGGCCGTGGCCACGGTGCGCAAGCCTTTCGATCCCATGGAAGTATTGAAACTGGTCGAGGGAACCATCGGCGCGCCGTAAACGTCGGCGCAACACTTCCTCCGCGCCTTTCCCGGCACAGCCCCAACTCGGCGCACAAACGCCTATTCTTCCTTTGCCCTCTGGGGGGGCAGGGGCACCGCTTGGTCGACCTCATGCGGGCGCAGTTGGTGGTGACCACGCCAAGCGCCCCGGTTTGCCCCTCTTCGCCCCCGATCCAGCTTGCATTGCGGCCTGGACCGACATCCTCATGCGCAGCGCTGACCTTAACCCCACGCTTTCTGAAGATGCGGATGGGGTGGGTGGACAGACAACGACTCGCCGGTAACGGGGTTTGTCCCTTGGCTGCGGCGTATGCGTTCCGAACTCTCTCGGCTGAACTGATGGAGGCTGAAGACTCGCACCTACGCGCGGAGCAAAGAACGGGCCGGAAAATGAAAGCCCACGGCGGGGCTGTGCAAAGGTAAGCGCCGCCGGGGGCAAAAGTAAATGTCGCGCTACACGAATCACGCGCCGGTTTACTCTGCCATTGTGGGACAGGAGTGGGACAATTCCCCCCATCAACGAAAAGCCCCTTACAACTTTCGTCGTAAGGGGCTGATCTTTCTGGTGCCGAGGGAGAGAATTGAACTCCCCACACGGGGATTTTCAGTCCCCTGCTCTACCA
>Ga0209373_10001708_pt1 | contig 24603 bp, 23 predicted proteins | sample Higcelweek5metaG_FD_187173 | JGI IMG/M metagenome (GOLD analysis project Ga0209373, IMG submission 187173) | Freshwater pond sediment microbial communities from the University of Edinburgh, under environmental carbon perturbations - High... | ecosystem: Environmental > Aquatic > Freshwater >... | reverse complement strand
CTTCGGGGGTGGGGATCAACGCGTCAAACACGCGGCGGTCCCAGTCCACGGCACCCATCCAGTAAACGCCTTTTGCAAATTCCTTCCGCTTCACTTTTCAACCTCGTCGCAAAATCAGGAATATCAGGTCAGGTCCAGGAACGTCGATATCATGCCCGGACTGCCAATCACAACCAGAGTGTCGCCTTCGTTAATCGTGTCGGTCGGGGCGGGCAGGCCGCTGTCCGAGTCGTCCTTGCGGCGTGCGGTGCTTCCGTCCGCGTGCTTGATCGCGAGGATGTTGAGCTGGAATCGGCGGCGGAAGTCCAGTTCCAGCACCGTCTTGCCCCAGAGCGGCTCGGGTGCGTTGACTTCCACGACCTGCTGACCGGTCGAAAGCGTGATTCTTGACATCACGTCCGGCGCGTAAATTTCCTGGGCCAGCCTGGCGCCCATTTCTTCTTCGGGGTCGACCGTCCGGGTTGCGCCAAGAGCGGACAGGACCTGGGCGTGAATCGCGGAATGCGCGCGGGCATACACGTTTTTCGCCCCGTTCGTGAACAGTATCGCCGTCACCAGGATCGACTGTTCGAGGTTTTCCCCGATTGCCACGATGATCCGGTCGGCGTTCAGGACCCCGGAATCCTTGAGGTTTGCCGGAATCGTCAGGTCGGTGCACAGCGCCGTGGTGACGTGTTCCTTCACCATGTCGACCAGCCTGCCGTTCCTGTCGACGGCCAGCACTTCAACGCCCAGCTTCGTCAGTTCATAGGCGAGGCTGCGCCCGAAAAGCCCCATTCCGATAACCGCACAGGTCTTGATTGCCATTTCAGTACTCCCTTGTCATCCAACAAGAATCTTGCCCTGGGGATAACTGACCCCGACCGGCGCACGCCTGGCGAGAGCCAGCGTCAGCGTCAGCGGGCCAATCCTGCCAAGGTACATCAGGGCGGTGATCATCAGTTTGCCCGGGACATGGAGATCCGGGGTCAGGTTCATGGAAAGACCGCAGGTCGCGAAGGCGCTGACCGATTCGAAGAGCGCCCGGTCGATCGTGACGCCGGGCTGAGCCCAGGTCAGCAGGAAGGTCGTGCCGAAACACCCGATCAGGGAAAGGAACGTGATGACGATGATGTTGTGAAGCGTGCGCGGATGTACCGAGCGGTTGAAGACCTCGATGTCGGCGCGCCGCCGCAGCGATGCCTTGACCGACAGGAACAGCAGGGCGAAGGTCGTAACCTTGATACCGCCGCCGGTACCGCCGGGTGCGGCGCCGATGAACATCAGGATTACGTAAACAAGAACCGCCGGGGCCGCCGTGGCGCCGATGTCGATCGTGTTGAAACCGGCCGTCCTGGCGGAAACCGACTGGAACATGCTTGCCCAGACGCGGTCGCCGGGGGAAAGGCCGGCCTGCGCGCCGTTGTAGTCCGTGGCGAACAGCAGCGCTGCACCGCCGATAACCAGGATGGCGGTCATCAGCAGGACCAGTTTCGCATGGATGCTGAGACCGGACACTCCGTGCCTGAACCCGTGCGACCACGTGTTTCTGGAAATCAGGACCGAAATAACGGGGAAACCGAGGCCGCCAAGAATAATCAGCGACATGACGGTCACGTTGACAAGGGGGTCCGAAAGGAAGCGCACGAGACCATTGGAATACAGCGAAAATCCAGCGTTGCAGAAAGCCGAAACCGCGTGGAACAGCGAGAACCACGCGGCCTTGCCGATGTCGCCCGGGAATAGACCCTGGAAACGCAGGAAAAGTGACATGGCACCGACGGCCTCGATCGCCAGCGTCATGATCACGATCTGGCGGACCATTGACACGATGGAAATGGCCGAGTCGTCCCGTCCGACGTTAGAATCGGCCATTTTGCGGTCGTGCGGCTTCAGTTTTCCCGACAGCAGCGCGATGGAAGCCGCGGACAGGGTCATGATCCCGATGCCGCCGATCTGGATCAGAGCCAGTATCACCACGTGTCCGAAGCGGCGCACTGCCTTCAGGTCAGTCCGTGCCCACTGGTCAAGTGAAGTGTTGATGACGGTCAGCCCGGTCACGCAGTGCGCCGACGTGGCCGTGAAAAGCGCGTCCACGAAAGCGATGGGGTTTCCATCCGCGGAGGCGCGCGGCAGGCTGAGCAGCACGGAACCGATCGCGATCATGCCAATGAAGGAAAAGGCGGTGGACTGTTCCGGCGTGCCGACAATCCTGCGGATAAACCAGCGGCCGGCCCCCGTCTTCTTGAAGATCTTCACCAGGTCGTAAACGATTGTCAGGGCCGTGAGCAGGGCCATGATGACCGGGTGCCCGATCAGCGACAGGACAACGACAATCATCGCCAGGTCGGGGATCATGGTCTTGAAGCAACGCCACTTGTAGATGGCCTGCTTCATGCGCAGCGAATGCCGCAGCAGCGAAGACACGATAAGGACGCCCAGCACGGAATAGAAGACGGCATGCGCGACAGGGTTGTCCCAGAGCATCGCGCCTTCAATGAACAGGATAATCCCCAGCATCAGGATTTCGATTGACCCGGTCAGCGCCCGCGCCAGGAAAATCTGACGCGGGAGGCTTTCTGGCAACTTCATCGAAGCCATGCGGGCATTCCTTTGCGGGGCGTTCGAACCGCCAGTCCCCGGTCAGAGTTCCGACTTCACCATTCGGTAATTCGGGTTTGTATTGATCAGCCGGGCGAAGCCGAGCGCTTCTTCCGCGGTGCCCTTGAAGACATAGAAAACCCACTGCACGTTTCCGGCGGGCGGCACCGTTTCATCAATGAATTCAACCGTCCAGTCGGAATCCGCGCCAGCAACCCTGGCCGCGAGGTGCACGGTCCTGCAGTCCTTGACCATCCAGAGGTCCGGACCGATGCCGATCAGGCCATTCGCCAGCGGAAGGTACAACTGGTCGGCGAACAGGTCGAAGTCGGCCAGCGGCGTGGCTGTAACCCGGTCTTCAACCAGGCCGGGGGAGTAACGCAGGTCGGTGTCGGCCAGGGGCATCGCGAGCGTGACCGTCCGCTTGTCCCTTTCGCCGCCGGCGGGGTTGTCGCTGGGGCCGATGTCGACCGTCAGCATGTACACGCGCCCGTCATCCTTCCAGTCGGTGTCGACGGTCCGGCCTGTCGCGGTTACGACCAGTTCGACAGGAACCTCGGCGGCATCGGTCGGGGCAAGCTGGAACATCGGTTCGAAAAGTTCGTTTTCAGGCTTGATGACGCCGGCGTCCAGATCGGCAATGGCCCAGTCCCGGCCGAGCTTCGGCAGCAAGGCGTCAATCGCCTGCTGGCATTTCGACCGTGCGTCCAGGTTCATGAAGTACCCGTAAACCCATTCGCCCATCCAGGGGTTGATGCCGGTCGCGTCCGAAACCTCGGCGCGAACCAGATCAAGGTAACCGTCGTCGATTATGGCGCGCTGGGCGGAAACGTCCCCGAAGCCGCCGTTAGAAACATGGTCCGCAAGGAGGGCGGCGGCGGCCAGGCAGGTCGAGACTTCGTAGTTGTCGGTCCTGATCAGGTTGTCGTTTTCCAGCAGCGAGTATCCGAGAGTTCCCATGCGGCCCATCCAGCGTGAAATGCCTTCGGTGCTGGGCGGTTGCCAGGTGCTGTCGCCGAACGGAAGAAGCGGGTGCGGCAGGATGCCAAGCTTTTCCAGCCGGACGACGTAGTCCATGATGGTGGTGTGCATGAAGCCGAGGTCTGCGCTGTCCTGGAGTTCCTTTTCAAACCGGTTGACCTGGTTCCAGTCGGGTTCGGGCGTGAACATGGCCAGGTAAGGATTTCCGGGGGTCGCGAGTACTTCGCCGTCGTCGAAGAACGTCCAGTCGACTTCCACGCCCGCGGCCGGGTCGACAGCGCCGTTGACAACGACCTTGACCGGCTGGGTGGCGCCGGGGCCGGTGCTTTCGTAAACCGGCCAGACACCGTCGTCAACGTCGCCCTGCTGGTGGTAACGGTAAAGGTTACGATGCATTACGTCGATTTTGTAACCGTTTTCGGCCATGATGCGATGCTTGCCAACCCCGGACTGACCTTCCTGGTTGAACACGACGGTCGAAAGGGGCAGGGCCGCGTCTTCGAAGACCTTGCGGTTGTAATCGATTGACCACTTCAGGTCGCGCGAAGGGAAGGGCAGGAAGAGCTGGTCGGAATAGTGGATGCTGACCAGTTCAATCTGGCCGTTGTTCGCGGCGCACTGCAGCTTTGCCAGGATGTCGGGGTGGCGGTCGGTGATGACCTCGACCATCAGGCCGGGCATTTCGAACGTGGCTCGCCAGTCGGGATGCGCCAGGTACAGGTCAAGTATCGGCTGGAAGGAAACGCGGACAATCCAGTCGGTCAGGACTTCGTCGGACCAGCCTTCGCATTCGGCGTGGCCGGAACCGGTCATGTCGTTGCAGATCGAAATGGTTTCGCCGTCCCATTCGCCGATGAGGCCGCCGGGGACGTACTGGATATTCCAGTGGAACATTGTCAGGCCGAATTTCGTGGCGCCGTTGTCGATGGAGGGCCAGTCCGGATAAGTTTCGCAGGCGAATGTTTCCGGGGCGACGTCCGCCGCGGCGTCCGGTTCGGCGTCGGGCTGGGCGATGTCAGCCGCATCGGGCGTGGCCAGGTCGACTTCGATGCGGTCGGACGGCAGCATGTCCTCCACGGCGTCGATAAGCGCGACGTCGTCGACCGTGTCCGTGGCGACGCCATCGTACATGTCGGCGTCGGTGTTACCGTCACCGCACCCGGCCAGGGCCGCGGTCAGCGCAAACAGCATGGCAACGATTCCGTTAAACAGCCTGGCCTTCATTGTTCACCCCGGTGGAAAATTCAAGGCGGGATTATAAACCGTATCGCGCGTGTAATGTAGGGGCGAATGACAATTCGCCCGTCAGAGGATCATTCGCCGGAAAGCGCCCTCGCGAGGCCGTCGGCGACAAGGAAGCCGTCAACGGTAGCATGAACGCGATCGTCGCGGATGATGACCAGCTTTTCCTTTTCAAGGCGGGCAAGCAGGCTGTCCAGACCGGGCGCGCGCAGGTCGGACTTCGCGACGCCGCCCATCCAGCGGAAGCCGAGCGCGATGCGTTCAAGGCGTTTTTGCTCTGCCGTCAGCGTTTCACTTCCGGCCATGACCGACCCGTCGCCGTTCGCCGCCTCGATGTAGGCGGCGGCTCCGCGGACGTTCCACCAGCGCCGCGCGCCGTCGAACGAATGGGCGGACGCCCCGACGCCCAGCCAGGGATTCGACTCCCAGTAGCGGCGGTTATGGCGACTGGCATTCGTCATGTCGGTCTGGCAGTAGTTGGACACTTCGTAATGGATGTAGCCGTGGGAACGAAGGAACTTCGATGTCGCAAGGTATCCGTCCGCGATGGCGTCGGCGGTCGCCCTTGGCAGTTTGTCGCCCATCGAGTGAAAAGCGCAGCCCGGGTCAATCGCCAGTTCATAAACGGAAATGTGGCCTGGCTTCAGCGAAACCGCCTTCTTCAGCGACCTCAGCCTGGCGTCCACGTCCTGTCCCGGCAGTCCCTGGATCAGGTCCAGGCAGACCCGCGCGCCGGTCATCTTGAAGTCTTCCACAGCGTCGATGGCGTCCTGTGCGTCATGGCGCCTGCCAAGGAATTCCAGTTCGTTCTGCTCGAAGCTCTGGACGCCGATGCTGACGCGGTTGAACCCGGCCGTCTTGACCAGGAAGCTTGATTTTTCGATGCCGACGTCGCCGGGATTGACCTCGATGGTCCATTCGGCGTCGGCGGTCAGGACCGCTTCGCGCCTGATGCAGTCGACGATCCGAATCAGGTCGTCGTCCTTCAGCATCCCTGGCGTGCCGCCACCGAAATACACGGTGTCGAACGTCCTGAACGCCTTTGGGCGGCCGGTGATTTCGTCGCAGAGCGCTTCGATGTAGTCGTCAATCAGCAGATCCTGGTCGGCCGCCGAGTCGAACGCGCAGTAAGGGCATTTCGAGCGGCAGAAAGGGATGTGGACGTAAAGGCCGGATGGATTTGGCATGGATTTCAGCCCCATGGGCGAATGTCATTCGCCCCTACAAGCCGCAAACAATCGCCACGACTAATCGCTCTTGGTTTTAAGGACGGCGATGAAGGCCTTCTGCGGGATTTCAACGTCGCCGACGATCTTCATCTTGCGCTTGCCTTCCTTCTGCTTTTCCAGCAGCTTGCGCTTCCGGCTGATGTCGCCGCCATAGCACTTGGCGGTGACGTCCTTGCGGAAGGGCTGGATGGTTTCGCGGGCGATGATCTTTCCGCCGATGGCGCCCTGAATCGGAACCTTGAACATCTGGCGCGGAATTTCTTCCTGCAGGCGCTCGCACGCCTGGACGGCCCGCTGCCGCGCGTTGTCGCGGAACACGATCATGGACAGCGCGTCGACCTTTTCGCCATTGACCAGGATGTCCAGCTTGACCAGATCGGCCTTGCGGTAATCGATGATTTCGTAATCGAAACTGCCGTAACCCTGGGTTACGGACTTCAGCTTGTCGTAGAAGTCAAAGATGACTTCGGCAAGCGGCATATCGAAACGCATTTCCAGACGCCCGGGCGCCGGGTAACCAAGCTCGCTGTTTTCGCCACGCTTTTCCAGGCACAACTTCATCACGACGCCCATGTAGCGTTCCGGGATCATGATTGACGCCCGGATGTACGGTTCTTCGGCGCCGCGGATTATCACCGGGTCGGGGTAATACGCCGGGTTGTCGACGACGATCATCGAACCATCTTCCAGGAAGAAGTGGTATTCGACGCTTGGCGCGGTCAGGATCAGCGACTGGTCGTATTCGCGTTCCAGGCGTTCCTGGACGATTTCGAGGTGCAGCAGCCCCAGGAACCCCGCGCGGAAACCCTGTCCCAGCGCGGTCGACGTGTCCTTGGTGTAAACCAGAGCGGCGTCGTTCAGCTTGTACTTTTCCAGCGCGTCGGCCAGTTCCAGGTAATCGTCGGTCGAAACCGGGTACAACGACGAAAACACGACCGGCTTCGATTCGCGAAAGCCTTCCAGTGCCACATCCGCCGGGTGGTCGTCCAGGGTTATCGTGTCGCCAATCTTTGTGTCCGCGACGGTCTTGACGCCGGCGATGATGTATCCGACGTCACCGGCGACAAGCTGCTTAACCGGCGTCCTGTTGATGTTGTATATCCCGACTTCCTCGATCCTGTGGACCGCACCGGTGGACATCATGCGCGCTGTGTCGCCGGCCTTGACCGACCCCGCGAATACCCTGGCGCTGGCAACCGCGCCGCGGAACGGGTCATAAAACGCGTCGAAAATCAGGGCCTGGAGCGGAGCCTCGGGGTTGCCCTTGTGTGGCGGAATCCTTTCGACCACGGCCTGCAGCAGTTCCGGGACGCCCTTGCCGGTCTTGGCCGAAACCAGAAGCGCTTCTTCCGGGAAAAGCCCCAGTTCCTTGTCGATCTGTTCCAGGCACATGTCGATGTCTGCGGACGGCAGGTCAATCTTGTTGATGACCGGGATGATTTCCAGGTTGTGTTCCATCGCCAGGAACATGTTGGCGACAGTCTGCGCCTGCACGCCCTGCGACGCGTCCACCAGCAGCAGCACGCCCTCGCACGATTTCAGCGCGCGCGAAACTTCGTATGAAAAGTCGACGTGCCCGGGTGTGTCGATCAGGTTCAGGAAGTACTGGTTGCCGTCGGCGGCCACGAAAGGCAGGCGCGCGGTCTGGCTTTTGATGGTGATGCCGCGTTCGCGTTCGATGTCCAGGTTGTCCAGGCACTGGTCGCGGAAGTCGCGATCGGCGACCAGGCCGCAGTGCTGGATAAGACGATCCGCCAGCGTCGACTTCCCGTGATCGATGTGGGCGATGATGCTGAAATTACGGACGTTTACCATTGCGAAGATCCCCAAAAGTTCGATTCAACCGACGCTGGATATCCGATGATTTTCCTTGGAAGCCCTGAAACTGGAATCGGTGTCGGGAATCAGAACTTCCAGCCGATACCGAAGTCCATCGCGAGGCCGCTGAGCAGGTGGTGGGAGTCCAGCGAATCGATGTAACCGCCGCCGGCCCAGCCGATTTCCGCGAAAACCGTGAACCCAGCTTTCGTCGCGTACATGACGCCGGGCATCGCACGGGCGACCCAGCCGTGGGACAGGTCGTTCTGGCTGAGCCCGTAGAGTCCGTAACCCACGTTAATCCTGACGTAAACGTCAAGGTTTTTGTCTTTCAGGAAGGGATAGCCGGCCCTGACGGACCCGGAAAATCCCACGAAGTTGCGCATGGAGCTGCCGAACGGGTTAGTCGGGTCGGCCGTCATGTAGACGTTGCCGTATTCGATCTGTCCGCCCAGGGCGATGTAGTCCAGCAGCGAATGTTCGGCGTACATGATGATGCCGCCGGTCGGGACCTGCAGGCGGCGCGTCACGCCCTCGGAGCGTTCATTTCCGTAAGCGATGTACTGGCCTTCGAAGCCGATGTTGGTGTCACCCTCGCGTGCCATCGCCGACGGGGCAAAAAGCATCACGGCCACGAATACAAAGGCCACTTTCCGAATCATCTGAAATCCCCTTATGAAGCCCGGGGTAAACCCCGCCCATGACAATCCGACGAATACTAATCGTAAAGACGGTTTCAAAGCAAGAGGAAACCCTTGCGTGTGAAACAGGTTTTTGTGCACGCGTCACGTAAGCACGGAAGGTGGCAGGTCGTATTGGCCGCGCCTTGTACGGGCGGATGAAAATCCGCCCGTTCGGAGGTCCGAGCCCCGCGAGGACCACCAACCGTCAGCCCGGGGCTGGAGGCGCAACGCGCCGCAAGCCCCGGGGACAGGGACAGGGTCAGGTTCAGGAACAGGTTCAGGGACAGGTCCGAGCCTTGCGAGGACCGCCCACGGTCAGACCGGGGCTGCAAGCCCCGGGACAGGGACAGGGTCAGGTTCAGGGACAGGTCCGAGCCTTGCGAGGACCGCCCACGGTCAGACCGGGGCTGCAAGCCCCGGGGACAGGGACAGGGTCAGGTTCAGGGACAGGTCCGAGCCTTGCGAGGACCTTCCACTGTAAGACCGGGGCCGCAAGCCCCGGGACAGGGACAGGGTCAGGTTCAGGGACAGGTCCGAGCCTTGCGAGGACCGCCCACGGTCAGACCGGGGCTGCAAGCCCCGGGGCGAGCGTGGTACCCCGTTTCACAAGGCCCGACGCCCCGGAGGGACGCACACATCCCGGATCGCCCGCGCCAACTTTGGACGCAGTTGCGCCTGACCGGCGCGTCGGCGGGCAGCACAATCCTCCGCATCCGCTCCGGATGTGCAGTCCCGCCTGCAACGCCCCGCTTTCTGTGCGGGCAATCCGGAAGGATGATGTTGGAATCTGATCAAACGAATCATACAATGGCGGCAGTCTGTCGGTCGGGGTGTGCGATGAAACGGTTGATTCCGGTGGTGGCGGTTCTGCTGGGGGCGGGCGTCGGGTGCGGGATCGGGTTCAACGGGAAAAGCAGTGAATGCGGCGGGTTTGAAACGGTGACGCGGGCGCTGGACAACAACCCTGACTGTGAGGACGAGGCGATGCACTTCACCTGGGACGCCGAATCCGGGGTCGTGCATTTCGTCCATGAAAACGTCGATTTCAACTGCTGCGGCGAACGCGATATCCATGTGTTCCATGAAGACGGCGTTTACGTCGTGTATGAAGACGAAAGTCCGGAGGGGCTCTTTGGCGGCCGTTGCAGTTGTTACTGCCTGTATGACATGGCAGTCGATTTCGACGTGGGCGACAACCGTGTCTTCAAGTTCCAGGTGGTGACGGACGTGTCCGATGACGACGAGCCGGAACATAAGAGTCCGATATGGGACATCGATGTCAGTTCCGGGGAAACGACAATCGTCCTCAGGGTAGACGTCGGTTGCTACTACTGAATCGTCAGACATCGCTTTCGCAGTCACTCGCAACATGCTTGGTTTTCACGGTGTTGAATCATAAGATTGGCCCGTCGCGGACAAGGAGTGCGGTGATGAACAAGCTGTCGGGGCTGGTGGCGGTTTTGCTGGTATCTGCCGGGGGCATCGGTTGCCAGGACATCGGGGTCAACGCGGCGATCAGCGAATGCGGCGGGTTTGAAACGGTGACGCGGGCGCTGGAAGAAAACCCGGACTGCGGGGACCACAGGCTGCTGCTGACGGTGGACGCGGACGCCCCCGATGTCGTTCATTTCCTTGATGAAAACGTCTGGTTGAACTGCTGCGGCGAACACACCATCAGGGTGTACGTCGAACAGGGCGTTTACGTCGTGTACGAAACGGACGAACCGGAAGGCACGTTGTTCGGCGGGGCCAGGTGCGGGTGCATGTGCCTGTTTGATTTCGCCGTTGATATCCCTGACGTCGAATATTCGATCATTTCGGTGCGCGTCGTCCTGGACGTGACCGATGACGACGAACCGGCGGAAACCGTCTGGGAAGGCGACGCCGATCTGACGCACGGCGCGGCTGAAGTGCTGATCCGGGAAAACGTCGGCTGGTGCGATATCTGAATTTCGGGTGGTGGGCGGTCCTCCAGGGCGTCGGACCTCGGAATATGACAATGCGATGAACCCGGGGCTTTCAGCCCCGGTCTGACAGTGTTCGGACCTCGCAGGGCTCGGACCTGTCCCTGTCCCCGACCCTGTCCCTGACCCTGTCCCTTTCCCCGACCCTGTCCCCGACCCTGACCCTGTCCCCGTTCCTGACCCTGACCCTGTCCCTGTACCTGACCCTGACCCTGTCCCTGTACCTGACCCTGACCCTGTACCTGACCATGTACCAAAATATCACCGTTTGAATACCGCCAACGTGATGTAAAATCCGACGTGCGGCCGTCAGTTGGGACGGCCACAGTCAACGCCGGAGGCATCAATGGGCGCGCCCGTCACGCAGACCGCTTTTACTGAATTTCCGCTGATTTCGAAGGGCAAGGTTCGCGATATTTACGACCTCGGGGAACATCTGCTGATCGTGGTCACCGATCGCCTGTCGGCGTTCGACCACATCCTGCCGCAGCCGATCCCTCAGAAGGGACGCGTCCTGAACCTGATGTCGAAGTTCTGGTTTGAAATGACCGCGGACAAGATTGGCAACCACATGGTTTCGACCGATGTGGCCGATCTGCCGGCAAGCCTGCACAAGCACGCCGACGTCCTGGAAGGTCGCTTCACGCTGGCGCGCAAGGCGAAGATGGTTCCGGTGGAGTGCATCGTCCGCGGGTACCTGTCGGGGTCGGGCTGGAACGATTACAAGCGGACCGGCGCGGTATGCGGGATCAAGTTGCCGGAAGGCCTGCAGGATTCCAGCAAGCTGCCGATGCCGCTGTTCACGCCTTCGACCAAGGCCGAGTCCGGCCATGACGAAAACATCAGCTTCGATCAGGCCGTTGAAATCGTCGGGGCAGATACGGCGGCGAAGATTCGCGACGCGGCGCTGCTGCTGTACACGACCGCGGCCGATTACGCGCTGACCAGGGGAATCATCATCGCGGATACGAAGTTTGAATTCGGGTTCATCGACGGCGAACTGATCGTGTGCGACGAAGTGCTGACGCCGGATTCAAGCCGGTTCTGGCCGGCCGCGTCGTGGGCGCCGGGAAGGGCTCAGCCGTCGTTCGACAAGCAGTACGTCCGGGATTACCTGCTGGGCATCGGATGGAACAAGGAACCGCCAATTCCCAACCTGCCCGACGAAGTCGTCGCGAACACATCCGCCAGGTACGTTGAAGCGTATAGGCTGTTGACCGGCCGGACGCTGTGATTTCGCAAAATCCCGGGGCTAGCAGCCCCGGTCTGACGGTGGGCGGTCCTCGCAGGGCTCGGACCTGACAATGTTGATGGCGTTGTTACCCGGGGCTTGCAGCCCCGGTCTGACGATGTGCGGTCCTCGCAAGGCTCGGACCTGACCCTGTCCCTGGTCCCGTGCCTGTACCTGTACCTGACCCCGTACCTGTCCCCGTCCCTGACCCCGTACCTGACCCCTGCACCACGAATTCTATATTCACGCGTCGGTGCGGGCCGCAAGCAACGGCGAAAATTTGGATTTCATGTCCGGCGTGAACGCGATGACGCGGTTGCGGCCCTGATCCTTGGCGGCGTACATGGCGATGTCGGCCGCGTCGACAAGTCTTTCCGGGTCGCTCGCGTCGTCGGGGAAGACCGCGACTCCGATTGAAACGGTCAGGCGGCCGAGCGGTTGTTTGTTTTCCCCGAAAAAGTCTTCTTCTTCAACGCGTGACCTGATCGATTCGGCAATGTCGATGGCGCCATCAAGGTCGGTGGTGATCAGTATCGCCGCGAATTCCTCGCCCCCGTAACGGCAGGGTATGTCGGTGACGCGCAGGCGGTTGCGCATGATTTCGCCCAACTTGGCCAGCACGGCGTCGCCGGCGGGATGTCCGTGGGTATCGTTGTAATGCTTGAAATGGTCGACATCCAGCATCAGCAGTGCGAATTGCAGCGAATCGCGCTGGCTTCGACGGATTTCCTGCTTCAGGGCGGTTTGGAAAGTGCGCCGGTTGCCAAGTCCGGTCAGTTCGTCCGTGGCGGCGAGTTCCTGCAGGCGCGAATTTGCCTTTTCCAGTTCCCATGTGCGTTCCCGCACGGTTTCTTCAAGGTTCGTCGTGTGCGTCTGTATTTCGTCGGCCATTTCGTTGAATGTCGCGGCAAGCCGCCCGATTTCGTCCAATCGCCTGACGGGAACACGGTGTGCCATGTCGCCGGCGGCAAATCGTTCCGTTGCCGTGGTCAGGGTCCTGATCGGCCAGATAACGCCGGCGCTGACCATCGCGATCATGATGACCGTGAAAATCAGCAGGAACAGGCCCGCGACGATCATGGACCTGACGATGAGTGGAAAGATGTTGGCCTTCACGCGGTCGATGTCCATCCCGCCCACGACCGTGCCCCACCGGATTCCATGCCTTCCGGTGATCGATGTCTGGACCGGCGTGCTTACCAGGAAAATGTTGTGCCCGCCGACGCGGACGTACTGGCGAAGGGGAGCGTCGGCGGCACCGGCCCGGGTGATGAATTCGTTATCGACAAGGGTTTCGTAGCCGGTGGTGATTTCGCGCGTCGCGATACGGCCTGACCTGTCCAGGATCACCGCGAACACGATGCCCACGTTTCCTTCCCGGGAATCGCGGACAGTCGTAAGGCCGGCGTCCATGCCTTCCAGCGAATTGGATGCGAGGTCGTTGCGTGCGACCTGCGCGACCCCGTCGACAAGGGCCACGGTCCGCAACTCTGCTTCCCGCACCAGGTTGTAATAGAAGCCGCGCGCGATGAAAACGGTCGTGCCACCGACCGATGCCACGATCATCAGTATCGCCGTAAGAATGACCTTCTTCCTGAAACTCATTCCTCTACCTCGCCGACGTTCAGCGAGTCCACTTCGTTCATTACTTCCCCGATCGACAGATACACGGATTCATCGGTTTCGATCCAGCCGGCCATCAGGTCGTGCGCCCCCAGGATCGCGCGTTCTTCCGGTGTGCTGAGATCCAGTTCAAGGAAGGCATTGCCGATACGACGCGAAAGCTCGGGTGCCAGATCCGCCGAAACAACCAGCGGTTCGGACGCGATTCGCCCGGCAACCGCGAGGATGGCGATGCTGGAAAGGTCCGCGTCGCCGGTCCCGGCGATTCGCAGGGCGTCGGTAAAAGTCGCCCCGGCATCAACGGTCTTCTGCTGGACCGCGATGATGGTTTCGCGGTGGCTGCCGGTAAAAACCGGCTCGTAATCGCGCCAGGGAACCATGCCTTTCCCGGCAAGGAATCGTGCGGCGTAGATGTAACCGGAAGCCGATCGGGGTGATGAAAATGCGATGCGTTTGCCCCGGAGTCCTTTGACCGACCGGATCGATGAATCGCGGTGGACAATCAGGTCCGCGTCATAAAACACCGATGTGCCGTAAACGGTCGAAGCGACCAGCGTCAGGCAGGGCATGACCTTCCTGGCCCTGATGAATTCAGCCGGTGGAATCAAGGCGGCCTGCAGCCGGCCGTTCTGAAGCCCTTCTGTGAATTCGTTGTAATTCCGGATTGACACGAAGCTCAGAGGTCGCCCGATGCGCTGGGAAAGCCAGGCGGCCAGTCCGGGAAGCGAAGACGTCCCGTATTCGTCGACACCGCTGATGGATTCTGGAAGTCCGACGGCGATGATCCCGGGGTTCGCGCTGCCGGGAAGGCACAATGGCGCCGGTGCGGGACGTGCGGAAAAGTTGTCGCGTGTTTTATCCGGCCGGCCGTCAGGACCGGCGCAACCAGGGACCGCAAGGACGGCCCAGAGCGCCAGCGCGGACAGGATCTTTCGAGGTGTCACCGTCACGACCGAAACAAGCCCCCCGGCGTTGACCGAACCCAATAAGTGACTTGGCTGACATAAGTACAGCATTATCGGAATAAGTTCAACCAATTCAAGGAACAAGGCGTCCGGCTGCCCGAATGTCCTTGACGGGGCCGGTGCCGGACAATAACCTAGGCGCGGCACGGGCGCGGTCGGTTAAATTTGATGTTCACCAGGCGTATTTCGATCCTTGCGGGACATTTCGGAAGCGGCAAAAGTGAAGTGGCCGTCAACTACTCGATGGGCCTCGCGGCTGAGGGTGTTCCCGTTTCCCTGATCGACCTTGACGTGGTCAAACCGTACTTCCGATCCCGTTCGGCGCGCGATCAGCTCCTGGCCGCCGGTGTCGAGCTTGTCGCGCCGTCCGGCGAAAACTACTACGCGGATCTGCCAATAATAATCCCGCGCGTGCGGGCGCTCTGCCAGGACAAGAACCGTCGCATAGTCATGGACCTTGGCGGTGACGAAGCCGGGGCGCGCGTCCTGGGATCGCTTGCCGACGTGGTAGACCCGGCGGAAGTAGAAACGGCGGCCGTCGTCAATTTCAGGCGCCCGCTGACCCCGGATCCCGCGGCGGCCGTCGCCATGATTCGCGGCATCGAGGGGTTCGCCCGGCTTCGCGTGTCGGGCATCATCGCGAATACACATCTGATGAACTTCACGACCCCGGAAATCGTGCGCGCCGGATACGTGATGGCGGTGGAAACTGCCCGTCTTGTCGGCACGAAAGTAATGGCGGTCTGTGTTCCTTCCGTGCTAAAGGATGATTTCGAGGCCGATGAATTCGACTGCGAAATCTTCCCGATATCCCGGGTGATCCGGACGACTTTCGCCGCCGACACAAACCCGGAATCCTTGTCAGACCAGGGTTTCGCAACGTCGCCCGGCCGGGCCCCCGGGCCAGCCGGAAACGCCGTCGAGGGTCGTTACGGTGTGCGAAAGGTCGGCCCGTTGTTTGTTCCGGCGGCCATGCCGGACGAGGAAGGTTAGGACATGCCCAGAATCGACGTGAACCGTGAGCGATGCAAGGGATGCGAGCTGTGCGTTAAAGCCTGCCCGCAGGGCGTCCTGGCGATTGGCCAGGAAATGAACGGAAAGGGGTACTTTTTCGTGAAGCTGGCCGAACCGACGAAGTGCCTCGGTTGCAGGCTCTGCTGCATCACATGCCCGGACGTGGCGTTGTCCCTGAAGGTCAACGGCACGATGTACCACTATTTCAGGTATTGACCGTCAGGTCGTGAAACTGTGAAAGGTCCGCCGGCGGACCGCAGGGGTTTTCAATGGCCAGGAAACTGATGAAAGGTTGCGAAGCGATCGGCGAAGCAGCCATCCGTGCGAACTGCACACTGTTCTTCGGGTACCCGATCACCCCGCAGAACGAAATTCCCGAATACATGTCGCGCAGGCTGCCTGAAGTGGGCGGCACATTTGTGCAGGCCGAAAGTGAAGTTGCCGCTTCCAACATGCTTTACGGGGCCGCTGGCGCTGGCGAGCGTGTTTTCACGTCGTCGTCCTCGCCAGGTATCAGCCTGATGCAGGAAGCGGTTTCGTACATGGCCGGGTCGCAGCTTCCGGTCGTGATCGTCAACATCATGCGCGCCGGCCCCGGGCTTGGCGGCATTCTTCCGTCGCAGGCCGATTACTTCCAGGCCACCAAGGGCGGTGGGCACGGCGATTACCGCCTGCTGGTGCTTGCGCCGTCGTCGGTGCAGGAAGCCGCGGACCTGGTGCAGGACGCGTTCGACCTGGCCGATTATTACCGCAACCCGGTGGTGATCCTGGCAGACGGCCTGATCGGCCAGATGATGGAACCGGTCGAATTCAAGGAAGATCGCCAGCCGTGCAAGCCGCTGCCAGTCAAGGACTGGGCGACCACGGGCTGGAAGGGCGACGGGCGTCCGCGCGCGATCGTCAATTCGCTGTTCCTGGACCCGACGCTTCTGGAACACCATAACGAAGCGTTGACCGCCAAGTACGACGTCATGGCCAGGGACGAAGTCCGCTCGGCCGAATACTTCACGGATGAAGATTACGACCTCCTGGTCGTCGCGTACGGCTCGGTCGCGCGCGTGTGCCTGAGCGCCATCAGGCAGCTTCGCACCGAAGGGAAGCGGGTCGCGCTGGTTCGTCCGATCTCCCTTTACCCGTTCCCGTCCGAAGTGGTGGACAGGGCCGCGAAGAAGGCCGGACGCGTGCTGGTCGTCGAACTTTCGACCGGCCAGATGATCGAAGACGTCAGGCTGGCGGTCGGCAAGGAAATGCCGGTCGCGTTCCACGGCAGGACTGGCGGGAACCTGGTGACGCCGGACGAGGCGCGCGAAAAGATCCTTGCCCAGCTCGCCCAGAAGGAGGCGTCGAAATGAGGGACAGCAACGCATTCAATTACCCGCAGGGTTTGAACGAAGTCGTCACGCATTACTGCCCGGGTTGCACCCACGGCATCATCCACCGGATGATTGCGGAAGTGCTGGACGAACTGGGCGTCCGCGAACGGACGGTCGGCGTTTCGCCGGTCGGCTGCGCGGTCCTTGCGTACAACTACTTTTCGACCGATTACCAGGAAGCCAGCCACGGGCGTGCCCCGGCGGTCGCGACCGGCATCAAGCGCGCGCGTCCCGACCTGATGGTGTACACGTACCAGGGCGACGGCGACCTGGCGTCGATCGGCATGGCGGAAATCATTCACGCGGCGAACCGCGGTGAAAAGATAACGGTCGTGTTCGTCAACAACGCGATTTACGGCATGACCGGCGGCCAGATGGCCCCGACCACGATGCCCGGCCAGGTGACAAGCACGTCCCCGCGCGGTCGTGACATCGCGGGCGCCGGACACCCGATCAGGATGGTGGAGCTGATTTCGACGCTGCGCACCCCGGCCTTCGTGGCGCGCGGCACGGTCGTCAGGCCGCTGCAGGCCATCCAGACCAAGCAGCTCCTGCGCGAAGCCTTCACACATCAGATGGAAGGCCGCTGCTTCAGCATGGTCGAAATCCTTTCCACCTGCCCCACGAACTGGGGCATGCCGCCGGCCGAAGCGCTGACGTGGCTGGAAAAGAACATGATGCCGTACTACCCGCTGGGCGTTTTCAAGTCGCCGGAAGAGGGTATCGACAGGGCTCCCGCGCCGTTGTGCGCGCTGTGACAGGGGGATTTGAATGCAGCACGATATGATATTCGCCGGATTCGGCGGCCAGGGCGTCCTGCTTATCGGAAAGATGATCGCGTACGCGGGGCTGGCAAGCGGCAAGGAAGTCTGCTGGCTGCCCTCCTACGGTCCGGAAATGCGCGGCGGCACGGCCAACTGCACGGTCGTCGTTTCGGATGACGTCGTCGGTTCCCCGGTCGTGGCGACCCCGTGGGCGGTTGTCGCGATGAACCTGCCGTCGCTGGACAAGTTCGAGCCGACGGTGGCGAAGGGCGGCGTCCTGCTGGTCAACACGTCGCTGATCAACCGGCCGGCGGTCCGCACCGACGTCCATCTGGTCAATGTCGCGGCTAATGAAATCTGCAACGAACTCGGCAATCCGAAGGGCGCGAACATGGTCACGCTGGGTTGCTTCGTTGGCGCCACGGACGTGGTGCCGGTCGAGCAGATTGAAAAGTTGATCCGTGAAACGTTCGCGAAGAAGCCGGCGCTGGTTGACGTGAACGTTGAATGTTTCAGAAGGGGCCTGGAAGTCGGCCGTTCACAGAAGGCGGTTTGATTATGAGCGATGAAAAGGTAACGGTTTACAGGGTCAACCAGGAGCTGTGCATCGGTTGTCACCGGTGTTTCCGGGTTTGCACGTACCGGGCCGTCAGCGGGAATCCGAAGGAAAAGCACTCGATCGACGTGGCGAAGTGCATGGCGTGCGGCGCCTGCCTCGCCTGTCCCAAGGAAGCAATCAGCACGACCACTGTCGACGCGTCCGCCAGGACGTTCGAAATCAAGTGGGTGGGCTGCGTGGAATGCGGGACTCCGGTCATCACGGAAGAACAGGCTGCCTGGGGCGCCGCCCGCAAGGGTGTCAATCCGGACGCGTTCAAGCTTTGCGATGAATGCAAGCGGCGTGCGATGGTAAAGACGGCTGGCGGACTGATGGGGATTTAGGGCGGATTTTCATCCGCCCGTACAGGGGAAGGCGGATTTTTGTCCGCCCCCACCAGATACGGCGGATGTTGAGGTTTTGTGATGGATAGCATGTTCAGGGTGGTTCCGGAATTGTGCATCGCCTGCGGCAAATGCGAACTGGCCTGTGCGTTCGCGCACGGCAAGGACGGCATGCCCGGCGTCAGCAGGATCAGGATTTACAAGCGCGGCCTTGAAGCCGGGATTCCGATCGTGTGCCTGCAGTGCGGCAACGCGGCCTGCGCGGCTGCCTGCCCGGTCAGCGCGATCAAGTGGAACGACAAAACGGGCGCGCTGGAAGTCGACCGCGCGAAGTGCGTCAACTGCCATATGTGCGTCGCGGCATGTCCGTTCGGCAACATGGTGGCGGAACCGGTGGAACCGTGCGTCGCGAAGTGCGACCTGTGCGGCGGCGCGCCCAAGTGCGTGGCGTTCTGTCCGACCGGCGCGATCGCGTATCTTCCGGCCGCTGTCGCCATGCGGCACCCGGACGACGTCGCCCGCCGCTGATCCTTCCCGCGGAAGGGCTGCAAGGAGGACGGTTTGCGCAAGTCATTTGTGTCCATCTTCCTGTCGCTCCTGATTTGTGTTCCGGTTTTTGCCGCACCCGCCGATCGCGTCGAACAGCTTCTGGACGTTCTTGTCACCGCCAATTTCAACGATGATTTCGCGGGCGCCGGGCAGGCGCTGACCGCCCTGGTGGAATATCAGCGGACATCCGGAATCGAGCCGTCGGGGCGGATGGCCGTCATCCAGATGCGCGAAACCCAGGCGTTTGCCGCGAAGCTTGAAGCGCGCGTGAAGGGTTACATCGACGGCGGGCTGCCGGTGCTTGCCAGGCTGGAGTTGTCGAAGTTCGCCGACGTGCTGCGGTTTGAACCCGCGGGCGCCGCCAGGTACAGGGCCATGTCGGAAGTGGTGGACCAGGCCGGCGGGGCGTTGTGCGAATCCCTTCAACAGGAAGCCGCCACGCACCCGGGCATCCTTTCAATCGCCAACGGCATCTGCGCCGGTTTCGGCAGGCTTGTATCCGATGCTCCATCGTCAGCCGGGGGTGCCCGGGCGGCGGGCCTGGTTCCGCCACCCGTGGGTGGCCTGGCGGTCAAGGGCGAAGTCGGCGGATTCGTCGACACTGCGTCCATTACGGGCGCGATTGAACGCACGATCGGTTCGGGCCCGCTGGTGGGGCAGGGCGGGACGCTTTCCCTTGCCATCGTGGTATCCGGGAATTCCGTGTCGACGACAACCGGCGCGCCCGGGCAGTTCCCGTTTCAGTACGCGGTCGAGGTGCCGTACGCCGAAATGGAGGAATACTGCCAGTGGGTTGAAGAAACGAAACTGGAAACGGTTGTCGAGGGCGCCGTCACGAAGACGGTCAAGCGCACCACCAGGACCTGCAACAAGTCGCAGCGGCCGGTTGACAAGGTCAGGGTTGAACCGCGTACCGTAATGCTTGACGGAACAGCATGGAAACAATCCGTAATCTGGCAGTACCGCGTTGCGTTTGACGATGGTGACGGGTGCGGCGGGACGCAGACGTTCGACGGCCGCGATGTCTACAACGACTTCGAACACAATCTTTCCGACCCGGCCATCGGGCTTGCCCCCGATCCTAAGGCGATCCGCGGGGCGGGTGCCATCGCGACCGATGTGGCGGGTCGCATTGCCGGCTGGCTCGTGGAAGCTGAAAGTTCGTGCCTGCGTCGGCGCTGGTGCGGCGATGGGACCGGATCCGCGGATCTGGAAACAACGATTCGATGCGCGGCCCTCCCGGGTGGTGATCCGCGGGCCGTGGACACGGTAATCGGCAGGCGCTTCGGCGTGTCCGTTGCCGAGTTGCTGGCCTTCATGGGGCGCAATCCCTGACAAGGGTTTTTCATCAATTCCGGGCACGTCGATCAACCACGAAATCTGTTCAGAAATCAGGCTTAGGCGATCCGAAAGGTTGACCTGCAGTTTCTTTGCAACTAATAATCCGGGATTAAATCGGCTGGTGCACCGGGTTGATGTTCCCTTCAGGCAAGGGCGGGACTCTATGTCGTTCGAAATCAAGGGGTTTCAGAAGCTGATGGACGTTTTCGGCGGCGGGTCAGGCACGACCCCGGTCGGCGCGGCCCCGGTACACCCCCAGCGACCCGATCAGGTCGGCCGGATGATAGCTGGGCGGTTCGAAATCGTCCGCGAAATCGGGCGTGGCGGCGTCGGCCTTGTCTACCAGGCCGTGCAGACCTCGATGAACCGTCCAGTCGCCGTCAAATTGCTGACACCCGACAACACCGGCGACAGCGATGCCCGCGCGCGTTTCCGTCAGGAAGCCGCCGCCATTTCAAGGTTGAAGGACCCGCACACGGTCAGCGTGTTCGACTTTGGCGAGGACGAAACCGGCGAACTGTTCCTGGTGATGGAGCTGCTGGAGGGCCTGCCGCTTTCCAGACTTCTTCGGGATAAGGGGCCGCTGCCGCCGTCCGATGTCACGGTGATCGCGGGCCAGATACTTGATTCGCTTTCGGAAGCCCACGCGGCCGGGATTCTTCACCGCGACCTGAAGCCCGATAATGTTTTCGTCCTGTCCCAGCCGGGTGACCGGATCTTCGTCAAGGTCCTGGACTTCGGTCTTGCCCGGATGATGGATGAAACGCTGGACAGGCGCACTTTCCCGGGCATCGTGTTCGGGACGCCGGCCTACATGTCCCCGGAACAGGTGCTGGGGCACGAACTTGACGTGCGTTCCGACCTGTATTCAGTCGCGGTGATCATGTTTGAGTTGCTTACCGGAACCCTGCCGGTCCGGGGCAAGACGGCACTGGAACTTGGGATACGTAAAACGCGTCTGCAGCCACTCAGACTTGAAGACGCGAACCCAAATCTGGATTATTCGCCGGGCGCGCACGTCTTTTTCCAGCGCACCCTGGCATTGAACCCGGCCCTGCGGCCCTCAAACACGGAGGAATTCAGAGCGCTCATGACCAAGTCATTTGACAGGAAGCCTGCGGGCGGGCGTGGCGGTCGCCGCCAGCTTCACGATATTTATCATGCTGCACCGTCACTGCCGGAGCACGCCGCGCCGTTCAACCGCGACGGGACCGAGATTCTGGAAGAACGGCAGCAGCGACCAGTCCAGACAAGGAACGTCAAGACGATACCGCAGCCGACGGTTTCCGAGCCCACGTTTATCGACGAAGCGTTGAAGCGTGAAAAGCAGCAGGCCAGGACGGCCGGGGTTATCGGAGTGGGGCCGCAGGTTCCCGGCGATCGCCGCAAGGCGCGCCGCGGGTCCAAACTTGCCGGCGTCCGGTGCATGTACGACGGGGAAGAGCATCTTGCGACGGCGACCGACCTCAGCGCGACCGGGGCTTTCATCAGTTCGACGTGGCTTCCGATATCGGGCCATCGCCTGACGATACTGTTCAAGTACCCCGGCGGCCGTGACTGGGCGGTTTCGATCCTGGCCGAAGTAAGCCGCGTGTGCACCGGCCCTGGCGCGCGCGGTGAGGTCCGCGGCTTTGCCGTTTCCTGGCTGAAGCTGCGCGCCGTCGGCGACATCGATACCGTTTACGCCTTCCTGAACGAAACGCTGGGTATCCACAAGGACCCCGTCGCGCCCCAATCCCCCAACAACAATCAGTGGGAGTTCATCTTCGAAGCCGGCGGGCTGGGGTAGGGCCAGTATCGCCCGTTCAAGACTTTTCCTGTCTGGTAATGTTTGAAACTTTCAGAAAATGAAAGTATCATGCATTACATGCAAACGCTTACAGAAATTCTGGTTCGCGAAAAGATGGCCGGGCGGGTAATTACCGACGCCCGGATTGCCCGTTTTGTGGATGGTTCGCCGCAGCGCCGTTACAACCTGGTCAACCGCGCAGTGAAGGCGGGGGAACTCGTAATCCTTCGTCGTGGCACATACCTGTTGTCAGGGCTGATGGCCGAACGCTATCCGCATCCCTTTGTCATCGCGCAGGCCATTCGGCCCGGGTCGTTCGTGTCGATGGAAAGCGCGCTCGGCTTTCACGGGTTGATTCCCGAGGCCGTTCCCATGACGCTATCCGTTGCGCCCGGCCGGCGTACGCTGACCGTTACCAACGATTTGGTCGGGCGATATAAGTTCGTGCCGCTCGCCCTGCGGCGCGGGCACTTCCTGGAGGGAGTTGGACGATATGAATTTTCCCTTCAGCATGCACTTGTGGCGGAACCATTGCGGGCCATGCTCGATATAGTTGCAATGCGACGACTGGAGCCTGCGGCGATGACGGATTTCGTGGCTTCGATGCGTATTGATCTGGACGAGCTTGGGCCTGTCGAACCCGGCTTCTGGGAAGCAATGTCCGAAACGTACCTGCACATCCGGATGCGCCGGTGCATTGAGGCCCTTCGCGAGGAACTGCGGCAATGATTGAGTTGATTCAGAAAAGACTTTCGGCGTACGCGGTTACGAACGCTATTCAGGAAGAACAGGCGCTGAGGGAAATACTTCAGTCGGTCGTTCTGTACGCGTTGTGGCGGGTCGATTTCTTCAAGACGGCCGCGTTCCAGGGCGGAACCGCCTTGCGGATCCTGCACGGGCTTCCGCGGTTTTCGGAGGACCTGGACTTTATCTGTTTGAAGCCGGCCCCGGCTTTTCAATGGTCCGAATACTCGACGCCGCTGATGGATGTTCTGGCCGAATTTGGAATCCATTGCGAGTTTGTGGATCGCGGTCGCATGGATCAAGCGGTGCGCGCGGCGATTATTAAGGACGATTCCTTTGCCGGACAGTTGGAGTTTTCGTTTTTTGGCGGGGATGCGCGGCGAAAGCAGAAGGTGAAGCTTGAAATCGATACCAATCCGCCGCCGGGTTACGGTTTCGAGTGGCTTCCTGTCGATTTCCCCGTGGACTTCGAGGTGTGCGCGCAGACCCTCCCATCAAATTTCGCGTTGAAGCTGCATGCCTTGCTTTGCCGACCCTACCTGAAGGGAAGGGACTGGTTCGATTTTGGCTGGTATTGTCGGCAGAAGACGGTGCCAGACATCGATCTGCTTGCCGGTGCCATTCGTCAACTCGGTCCGTGGGCGGGCCAGGACATCAGAGTGGACCAGAAATGGCTGGTGAACGCGCTGGAAGGTAAGGTTCGGTCAATTGACTGGCCGATGGCGGCCCTGGACGTTGAGCCATTTCTTCAATCAGTCGAAGTGCCGGGTTTGAAGCTGTGGGGAACGCCATTTTTTGAAGACAAGGTGCGGACGCTGGCGCGGATTCTTGAACACAATCGGTAACGGCGAATGAAAATTCGCCCGCGCAGCTGCAGGTAGTAAGGAATTCGTAGTGTGCAAGGTCCACGATATCCCACGGCCGTTGGCCATGGGCTCACGGTGTTGAACGTCCCTCGCTACGCTCGGGCCTCGGAGATCATGTGATCGATCGGGGTGGGGCTACATGTAGTAACTGATCATTTCCTGCAGGGATTTCGCGCGGATTTTCGGGGCCTGGCCGGCCTGGCCGAACTGCACCATGCGTTCCATGACCAGCTTCTGCATCGCGTCGCGGGCCGGGGCGAGGTAATCGCGCGGGTCGAACTTTTCGGGGGTTTCCGCGAAGACCTTGCGGATGGCGCCGGTAATCGCCATGCGGCTGTCGGTGTCGACGTTGATCTTGCGCACGCCGCTGCGGATGCCGCGCTGGATTTCTTCGACCGGCACGCCGTACGTCTGCTTCATCTTGCCGCCGTAAGCGTTGATGATGTCCTGCAGGTACTGCGGAACCGACGAGCTGCCGTGCATGACCAGGTGAGTGTTCGGCAGGCGCGCGTGGATCTTTTCGATCTGCGCCATGGCCAGAACCTCGCCCGTGGGCCTTTCGGTGAACTTGTACGCGCCGTGGCTGGTGCCGATGGCGACGGCCAGCGCGTCCACGCCGGTCTGTTTCACGAATTCGGCGGCTTCTTCCGGGTCGGTCAGCATCTGGCTGTGGTCCAGCTTGCCTTCGAATCCGTGGCCGTCTTCCTTTTCGCCCATGCCGGTCTTCAGGTTGCCAAGCATGCCCAGTTCGCCTTCAACGCTGACGCCTTTCTGGTGGGCGGCTTCGACAACGGCCCTGGTGACTTCGACGTTGTATTCGAAGCTGGCCGGGGTCTTGCCGTCATCCATCAAGCTGCCGTCCATCATGACCGACGTGAAGTCGTTGTTGATGGCGCTGACGCAGG
>Ga0209373_10001707_pt1 | contig 24634 bp, 22 predicted proteins | sample Higcelweek5metaG_FD_187173 | JGI IMG/M metagenome (GOLD analysis project Ga0209373, IMG submission 187173) | Freshwater pond sediment microbial communities from the University of Edinburgh, under environmental carbon perturbations - High... | ecosystem: Environmental > Aquatic > Freshwater >... | reverse complement strand
CCAGGCAGGATGCCTTGCAGAAAACGGCGAGATATTCATTCTTGATATGGGAGAACCGGTTCGAATTGATGATGTCGCGCGAGCCCTTATCCGTATGTCGGGCTACCGACCGGATGATGATATTATGATTGAATATACGGGCCTTCGCCCCGGTGAGAAGTTGTATGAAGAGTTATTCCTGGATGAAGAGAAACCCGATCATTCGGATCACGAAGGTATACTGATCGGCCGATCGCGTCATCCCTCACCGGAGGAAACCAAGAAAAACCTTGATTGGCTGAATACGCAGATCGAGGCAAATAACGATGTGCGGAAATGCCTGCAGGCACTACTTGAGACGTATGTTCCGATCGTATTTGAGATAGAGAAGGACTAACAAATATCGGTCTGAAAATATTTCGTGGAAATTCAATTTGTAAAAGGGGTATGATTAATGAACCAAAAGGATAACCGGAACATATCATTTTCACCGCCCGATATTACTGATGCCGAGATTGCAGAAGTAACACTGGTTTTAAAATCAGGTTGGATAACAACAGGTCCCAGGACAAAGCTTTTAGAGAAAAACATCGCTGAGTATATTGGAGTCAATAGAGCAGTATGTCTTAGTTCTGCGACAGCTGCAATGGAGCTGACACTACGCATTCTTGGAATAGGCCCCGGTGATGAGGTCATCACAACAGCTTACACCTATACCGCATCCGCATCAGTCATTGATCATGTTGGCGCAAAAATTGTTTTTGTTGATGTTGCACCGGAATCTTTTGAAATGGATTATTCAAAATTGGAAGATGCAATTACTGAACGGACAAAAGCAATAATTCCGGTTGATATTGCCGGCAGAATGTGCAATTACGATAAGATATTTGAAGTTGTTGAAAAAAAGCGAGATTTATTTAAAGCGAGAAATGATACTCAAAAAACTAGTGATAGAGTTATAGTCATTGCGGATGCTTCTCATGCACTTGGCGCAAAACGGAAAGGACAAAATTGTGGAACGGTAGCCGACTTCACATGTTTTTCATTTCATGCAGTCAAAAATCTGACTACTGCTGAAGGTGGTGCAGTTGTATGGCGTAATGATATCGGACTCAATGATACCTGGCTGTACAACCAATTTATGCTCTACTCTCTGCATGGACAGTCAAAAGATGCTTTAGCCAAAACAAAGAAGGGTTCTTGGGAATATGATATAGTGTATCCCGCCTATAAGTGTAATATGACAGACATTTTGGCAAGTATTGGATTAGTACAGTTAAGCAGATATGAAGGTCTTGTAAAAAGGCGCAAGGAAATGATCCTGATGTATGATCAATTCTTGCACCCGTTGGGAATTCAAAGTCTTTGTCATTATGATGAAACTTCAGAATCCAGCGGTCATTTATATTTGACCAGACTACCGGGAAAAAAGGAAGCAGAAAGAAACGAGATCATACAAAAAATGGCTGAAATGGGGATATCGTGTAATGTTCACTATAAACCACTCCCCATGTTCACAGCCTACAAGTCCTTAGGATTTGATATCAGTGACTATTCAAATGCATATCATCAATACGAAAATGAAATTACACTACCTTTGCATACTTTATTGAGTAATGAGGACATCGAATATATCTGTTCGAGTTTAAAGGCCGCACTACAATAGGATCAACGGAATATTTCTGAGCGTTTAGGCAGGAGCAATTTATGTATAGGCTTTTTTTAAAGAGAGTAATTGATTTGATAATGGCACTGGTTGCTCTGCCGTTTTTAGTTGTTCTATTACTCATTATTGGGCCGATTATCTACTTTCAGGATAAAGGTCCAATTTTTTATAATGCACCAAGACTGGGGAAAAATGGCAAAACTTTTTTGATGTATAAATTGCGGTCCATGAAAAAAAATGCACCGGATGTGCGTAATAATGATGGTTCAACTTTTAATGCAATGGATGACCCAAGGCTTACAAAAATCGGAAAGTTCATACGAAAAACCAGTATTGACGAGATGCCGCAAATTTTGAATATAATCAAAGGGGATATGAGTTTGATTGGACCTCGGCCTGATTTGCCGGAGCACAGAAAACAATATGTAGGTAACGAGAGCCGAAAACTTGAAGTTAAACCCGGAATAACAGGACTAAATCAGGCATATTATCGAAATACAGTACCGTGGAAGGAACGAATCCAATATGATATTTTTTATATTGACCATCTGACATTATGGCTCGACATCAAAATATTTTTTAAAACAATTTCTACCGTATTACTACGGAAAACTGTCTTTGTTTCAACACAAAACAGTTTGGGTGATGAGAAGAATTCAAACGCAAGCGAATAGAGGGCAAAATGTTTGATGGTTGTGCACGAGAAACAGTAGAAATCAGAGAACTTGCATGGGACACGGATTTTTTTGGTGTTACGTGTGCAAAGGTTATTTTAAGTGGTGCTCTTTCTGCAAAAGAATGGGATGAACTCGAAAAGGAATTTTATAGATTTCAATTTGTTTCAATCGAGAATCGTAATTCTGTATCAGAAAATGCAATTAGTATCGGTTCAAAGACAAAGGCATCACTCATAGATGTAAATATTCAATTTGAGAAAAAAATTGAAGGACTTTGTGAAATGCCTTCAAATGTAAATGCTTTTCGCGGAATGAAGCGCGATGAGCGAATACTTGACATTGCATATTTTCCATTTTCTAAATTTATAGATGATCCTGAATTAAAAAAAAGAAAAGGAGAGACTGTATATAAACAATGGATTCAGAATTCATTTGATAATTCTGATAAATATTTCGCAGTTGCCTTCGATGAAATTGGACTACCTCAAGGATTCGTCCTGTACTCTTATGATAAAAACAATTGCATTATTGAATTGATAGCCGTTTCCTCCCAAATACGAAATGTTGGTATAGGCTCTGACCTTTTCAGAGCCGTCGAGCATGAAGCCTTGTTACAGAATTGCGATAAAATAAAAGTGGGAACACAACTTCGTAATATACAGGCAATTAATTTTTACCACAAATGTGGATGTAAGCAGGTTGGGTGTCATCAGATATTCCATCTATGGAATTTGTGAAAATAATCATAGAAATATAGTCCAAAAATCTTATTTAAGGAGTGCGTTTTGAGAATATTGTATATTGCAACATCATTTCCAGAACCGGCCAAGGGCGACACGATATATACTGACCTGGCCGAAGCGTTACATGTTGCTGAGCATGAAATTACTGTGGCTGTCTCTGAACAGACAAGAAACAGAAGAACTGCAGTACTGTGCAGAGAACGCGACCTTGATGTACTTCGCATAGTAACAGGGAATTATTATGATGTTGGCTTGATTGAAAAGGGGATCACAACTCTTCGAATACCGATAGCAATGCGACGGGGTATTATCAAATTTCTGGGTAAGCATATCTTTGACATGATTTTATTTGAATCCCCTCCTGTGACGAATGTAAGCCTCGTGTCGTGGGCAAAGAAACAATTCAAATGCCCGGCTTATTTGATGTTGAAAGATATTTTCCCCCAGAATGCAGTCGATTTAGGGGTGATAAAAAAGGGCGGCATCTTATATGCATATTTTTGCCATAAAGAAAAAAAACTATACAGAACAGCTGACTTCATCGGCTGTATGTCGGATGCCAACCGGAAGTATCTCCTTGATCATAATTGCTGGCTGAATCCGGATAAAGTTGAACTATTTCCCAATACGAAAAAATTGACAAATGATATTGTAACCAAAGAGTTTCCACTACGAAAAAAATTCGGAATTCCTGAAACAGCATGTGTCTTTTTGTTTGGTGGTAATATGGGAAGACCACAGTGTATAGATCTTCTGTGTGAAACGATAACTACATGCAAAGACGATGGTGATATCTTTTTTCTTTTTGTCGGAAGAGGCACGGATCGTTATAAAATCGAAAACACAATCGCTAAGTACAACATAAAAAATTCGCTGTTGATCGATGCGATGCCAAGACCTGAATTTGAACAGATTATCAGAGAATGTGATGTAGGCCTGATAGTTCTTGATCCGCGTTTTACAATCCCCAATTATCCATCCCGTATCCTTTCTTATATGGAATATGCAAAACCTGTACTTGCCATAACAGATATGGTTTCAGATATTAGTGAACTGATTAATGCAGCACAATGCGGTGAATGGGTATGGTCAGGAGATAAAGAAGGCATAATACGGAAGGTCAGAGAAATGGCTCAGATCGATAAACGATCTCTCATGGGACTGAATGCTCGCAATTATATAGAGAATCATTTTGAAGTAAAAAGTTCAGTGCACAAGTTAGAACAGGCAATGAAACGGAGGAAACAATATGTTTAAAGGAAAAACACTATTGATCTCGGGCGGAACTGGTTCTTTTGGTCATGCAGTTTTGGATCTGTTTCTCCAGACTGATATTAGAGAAATTAGAATATTTTCTAGAGATGAGAAAAAGCAGGATGATATGCGTCATCAATACTTTGATGAAAAAATCAAATATTACATTGGCGATGTCCGTGATTTGCCTAGTGTAAAAAACGCTATGAATGGTGTAGATTATGTTTTTCATGCTGCTGCACTCAAACAAGTTCCTTCGTGTGAATTTTTTCCGCTCGAAGCCGTAAAAACCAATGTATTTGGAACTGACAATGTACTTACAGCTGCCATTGAGGCCGGAGTCAAAAAGGTGATATGCCTTTCTACAGATAAAGCCGCTTACCCTATAAATGCTATGGGTACATCAAAAGCAATGATGGAAAAGGTTTTTGTGGCTAAGGCAAGAACGGTCGCTCCTGACAAAACGCTTATATGCGGCACCCGCTACGGCAACGTAATGTGTTCCCGTGGAAGTGTAATTCCACTCTTTATTGATCAGATTAAGGCCGGCCTTCCCTTGACAATTACTGAACCGAAAATGACCCGATTTATTATGAGTCTTGAAGAAGCTGTTGAACTCGTTCTGTTTGCCTTCGAGCATGCAGAGAGCGGCGATATTATGGTACAAAAGGCACCTGCATCATCGATTGGTGTGCTTGCACAGGCGGTAAAGGAGCTTTTTCACGCAGATAATGAAATTAAAATTATCGGCATAAGACACGGGGAAAAACTATATGAGACACTTCTTACTGATGAAGAATGTTCCCATGCGATTGATTTGGGAGATTTTTTTCGGGTTCCTGCGGATAAGCGCGATCTGAATTATGACAAGTTTTTCAAAGATGGCGAACCTGAAAGAGAGAAGATTGCTGAATTCAATTCAAATAATACCGAGCTTTTGAGCGTTGCGGAAGTGAAAGAGAAGCTACTGAAACTTCAGTATATTCGCGATGAACTTGATGCATGGGAGGCAAAAAAGTGAGAATTCTTGTTACCGGAGCGCAGGGGTTCATCGGGAAAAATCTGATATCTGAACTGCACAATCAGGGATTTCAGGATGTAGTTTCATATGATATTGATACGGAACCAAGTCTTCTGGATGACTACTGCAGGGATACCGAATTTGTATTTCATCTTGCCGGAGTAAATCGTCCTAAAGATCAGGCAGAGTTTATGGAAGGTAATTTTGGCTTCACATCAACTTTGCTCGAAACACTGAAGAAACATAAGAATACCTGTTCAATTATGATTTCATCCTCTACGCAAGCTACACTTGATAATCCTTATGGCAAGAGCAAAAAGGCAGGGGAAGATCTAATGTTTAGTTATGCGGAAGAGACCGGAGCGGAAGTTCTTGTATATCGTTTCCCTAATGTGTTTGGAAAGTGGTGCCGTCCGAATTACAATAGCGCTGTTGCGACTTTTTGCAACAATATTGCTCGCGATCTGCCAATTCAGGTGAATGATAGAAGTGCAGTATTAAATCTTGTATATATTGATGATATCATTAATGAATTACTACGGTCATTAAGTGGTAATGCCCATAGGGACAATATATTCTGCAGTGTCCCGACTTCATATACGATTACTCTTGGTGAAATAGTTGATCTTGTTTACAGCTTTAAAGAAAGTCGTGATCAGCGTAGTGTCCCCAATATGGCTGATGAATTTACAAGCAAACTGTACAGCACATATTTAAGTTATCTGCCCACAGACAAGTTTAGCTATCCGCTCAAGATGAATGTTGATAACAGAGGCTCATTTACTGAATTTATCAGGACTCCCGATCGCGGTCAAGTATCCGTGAATGTCTCCAAACCAGGCATAACTAAAGGCAATCATTGGCATCACAGCAAGAACGAGAAATTTTTGGTTGTAAAGGGCCGCGGTATTATCCGCTTTCGAAAAGTCGGCTCAGAAGAGATCATCGAATATCATGTAAGTGACCAGAAACTTGAGGTTGTTGATATTCCAACCGGGTATACTCACAACATTGAAAATCTGGATGTAACCGACATGGTTACCATTATGTGGGTCAATGAGAGTTTTAATCCTGAGAAGCCGGATACATATTTTTTGGAGGTATAAGCATGAGCAAGATGAAGGTAATGACGATTCTCGGAACAAGACCTGAGATCATACGTCTCTCAGCTTGTATTAAAGCATGTGATAAATATTTTGATCACATTTTAGTGCATACAGGACAGAACTGGGACTATACTCTAAATCAGGTGTTTTTCGATGATTTGGGCATTAGAGAGCCGGATTTTTATCTTGAGAGCGTCGGCAAAGATTTAGGCGAGACGATGGGTAATATAATTGCCAAATCTTACGAAGTACTTGAGAAGGAAAAGCCGGATGCTGTACTGATGCTGGGAGATACCAACTCCGCCCTTTCGGCGATCTCAGCAAAGCGTTTGAAAATTCCTATCTTCCATATGGAAGCAGGTAACCGTTGTTGGGACTGGAATGTATCTGAAATGATTAATAGAAAGATAGTTGACCATATCAGCGATATTAACCTGCCATACACGGAACATAGCCGCCGATATCTTCTCGCTGAAGGAATCGACGGTAAAACCATCTTCGTAACAGGTTCTCCCATGCGCGAGGTACTGAGAGATCATATGCAAAGCATCAATTCGAGCGATGTCCTTAAGCGATTGGGCCTTGAAAAAGGTAAGTATATTGTGCTTTCAGCGCATCGTGAAGAAAATATTGATCTGGAGGAAAACTTTTTTTCATTAATGCAGGCTGTTAATCGAATTGCAGAGAAGTATCAGATGCCGATCATTTATTCAATGCATCCGAGAAGCAAAAAATTCATTGAAAAGCGCGGTTTCGAATTTAACCCCCTGGTACAAAGCATGAAGCCTTTTGGCTTTAATGATTACAATCATCTTCAGATGAATTCGTATTGTGTAATGTCTGATAGCGGTACTTTATCAGAAGAATCAGCTATGCTCGGATTTCCAGGGGTTCTTATTCGCACTTCCACGGAGCGTCCTGAAGTACTTGATAAGGGAACAGTAGTAATCGGCGGAATAAATGGGGAAGACGTAGAACAAGCCATAGAGCTTGCTGTTGCAATGTTTGAGAACAAAGAAGAAGTGGTGATGGCAGAAGACTATTCAGATACCAATGTTTCAGTTAAGATTGTTAAGTTGATCCAGAGTTATGCAAAGATCGTTAATATTACAGTGTGGGGCAAATAAATTTAGCATGGAAATCTTTTTAGGTCAGATAGCATGGGGATTAGTATATGAAGAAGTTTATGAATCTATTTTATCTTTTTTTTAGCAGGATACTTTATAGACTAAAAAACAAAACTAAAATATCGGTGACCGCATATTGCGACAGCAGGTGCGTTTTCGGTAGAAATAACTATGTCGGCAGATTATGTGTAATGCATAATGTACAAATGGGAGATTACTCCTACATCGCCAATAATTCATCAGCTCATGATAGTAAAATAGGTAAGTTCTGTTCAATCGCAGCTGATGTAAAAATAGGTGTGCCCAAACACCCAATTGATATGGTTTCGACATCACCGGTATTCTATAACACGTCAAATAAGATGGGGATAAAATGGGCTAGAAATCATTTGTTTTCTAGCGAATCACCCAATACATATATTGGAAATGATGTCTGGATCGGTTCAAATGTTATAATCATGAGCGGTCTAAAAATAGGAGATGGTGCCGTAATCGGTGCAGGGGCGGTTGTCACAAAGGACGTTGAACCGTATACCGTTGTTGTAGGTATACCTGCAGCACCTGTGAGAAAGAGATTTAGTGAAGACGTTGTAAAGGATTTACTCCAAATGAACTGGTGGGATTGGAATTCAGAAAAACTTAAAGAGAATGTAGACAATTTTGCTGAACCTACCAAACTAATATATGTAATCAAAAATGCTAATGAACAATCGGAGCAACAAAAATGAAAATTGTTTATGTTAAAGATCTGATGCTACCCACGGCTGGGTATCAAGTGAATTTCTTGAGCAAATGGCATGTAAAGCATGGTCATGATGTGACTATTATTACTACTGACGGCCTAAAGTACTGGAGAAATTCAGGGTTTATTAATGATGAGTATGTAGATAAAATCAACTATTATGATCGTGAAATGGAGAAGAGTACTGGCGTAAAAGTTCAACGAATGCATTCCTATGGTTCCATATCAAGTCGTGAAATATTTGGACCCAGTGTGTTTAGGCGAGTTCAGAAATTGAATCCGGATGTGGTTTTTGTACATTTGAATGATAGTCTGACAGCGATGAGATTTTTTCGGAGGGCAAAAAAACTCCGATATCCGATAATCTCTGACAGCCACATGGTCAACATAGCATCTAAGAATAAATTCGCTAAATATTTCCGCATTGTGTATACCAAATTCATTACACCTAAAATTGTGCAATTAAGTATACCTGTTATTGCTGTTACTGAAGAAACAAGGGAATATAATCATGAAAACTATAGTATCCCATATGATTTATTACCGGTAATTCAATTAGGTACAGATACAGATCTCTTTTTTCCTGATGAGAACAAAAAAAGGGAATTTAGAGAAAAGAACAATTTGTTATCTACAGATCGAGTCTTTATATATACCGGTAAAATAATACCTTCCAAGAAAGTAATGCTTTTAGCCCAAGTGTTCGGGAAAAAATTTCCGGGAGACAAAAGGGCAGTTTTAATAATTGTTGGTTCAGGCAGTGGTGAGTATTATGAAAAAACTCTTAAATTGTTTGAACACAGCGAGAATATAGTCTTATTTTTTCCAACACAGGAATTAACTCAATTGCCCGGTTTGTATCAAGCAGCAGATATATCTGTCATTCCGGGGGCATGTAGTTTAAGCATTTATGATCAACAAGCCAGTGGATTAACTTGTATTGGAGAAGATATTGACGTTATGAAAGAGCGCGTGGGCGAAGATGAGTCTTGTGGTTACTTATACAGTAAAGACAATGTTGATGATTTTAGAAAGTGTATGACAAGAGCCTTCGACGATTCAGATAAAACGATAAGCGAAATGGGCCGGCGGGCACGAGAAAAAGTTTGTTTGTACAATAGTTATGATATTCTGGCTTCGGAAGTTGAATTGATCATGAAAAGAAGAATTGAAGAAAAACTGAATACAAATGAGGAGAAGAAGAATGTCGGAATATAAAATGTGCACAAGGTGCGTGATGGACACAACGGATCCGGATATAGTTTTTGACAGCAACGGCGTATGCAACCATTGCACTAAGGCGTTGGAATTATATAAGGAAATAACAAGCGATAAATCAAGAGAGACAAAGCTGCAAGCATTGATTAAAGAAATTAAAAATAAAGGCGTCAACAGCAAATATGATTGCATAATAGGTATCAGTGGTGGTGTAGACAGCACATATGTAGCACATATAGTTAAGGAACTTGGATTACGACCATTGGCAGTACATTTGGATAATGGTTGGGATTCTGAACTCGCAGTAAGTAATGTTGAAAAGGTTTTAAAAGGCTTAGATATTGACCTATTCACGTATGTACTTGACTGGGAAGAGTTTAAGAACTTCCAATTGTCATTTGTTAAGGCATCAGTGCCACATTGCGAGCATCCGACTGATCATGCAATTGTTGCGATCTTATACAGAATAGCCAAGATGCATAATGTTAAGTACATCATCTATGGATCCAATACAAGTACTGAATCTATTGCTGTGAAATCATGGTCAGGTGGACAATTGGATTGGAAATATCTTAAAAATATACAAAAGAGATTTGGCGAGGTTAAGTTGAAAAACTATCCCCATGTCAGCGGATTTGGGTTAATTTATTTTCGTAAAATGAAGAAGATTAGAACGATAAATATTTTGGACTATGTTGACTATAACAAAGAAAGGGCTATGGAATTTCTTCAAAATAAATTAGGTTGGGTTTACTATGGAGGCAAGCATCATGAATCAATTTATACCAAATTTTTTCAAACATACATATTGCCCCATAAGTTCAATATAGATAAGAGAAAGACACATTTGTCGTCACTGATTTGTAATGGAGAACTAACGCGTGAAGAAGCATTAAGTGAATTATCTCTAGAGATGATTCCTGCCGATCAAGTTGAAAATGATAAAGAATACGTTTGTAAGAAATTGGGAATATCGGAAGAGCAGTTTGATATTTACATGAACGAGCCAGTCAAAGTATTTAGTGATTATCCTTCTTACGAAAACAGTTGGTATTTTAAAGCACTGTATCCTTTTTTCAGAAGAAGATTGGGAATCAACCAAAAATACAGTTCATAAGAGGTATGAGTAAATGATCGTACTCGTTGACTATGGAATGGGAAATCATGGATCTATTATAAATATGCTCAAAAAAATCGGATACCAGGCTAAAATATCATCAGATCCAATGGTAATATTAGAGGCTGAAAAATTGATTTTCCCCGGGGTCGGAGCATTTGATAATGGAATGGAAAATCTGAAGAGCAGAGATCTGATCGGTGTTCTGAATAAAGCTGTTTTAGAGAAGAAAACCCCCGTATTGGGAATATGTCTTGGTATGCAATTAATAACAAGAAAGAGTGAAGAAGGCACGTTGCCGGGTCTTGGCTGGATCGATGCAGAAACTGTTCATTTTGATTTTGAGGAAGAGAAGCAGTTAAAAGTACCTCACATGGGATGGAATACTGTTGATATAAAAAAAGATACTATTCTTTTTAAAAAAATGGATGATATTGAGAAACGATTCTATTTTGTGCATTCATATCATGTCGCGTGTAAGAATGATTTTGATATTGCTGCAACGTCAACGTACGGAATTACTTTTACATCTGCCATACAAAACGAGAATATCTATGCAACTCAATTTCATCCCGAAAAGAGTCATAAATTTGGAATGCAGGTTCTAAGGAATTTTATGGAGTTAACATAATGTTATCAGTGCGAATTATACCCTGTCTGTTGCTCAAAGATTCTGGCCTTGTTAAGACACTCAAATTTAAAAACCCCAAGTACCTGGGGGATCCTATTAATATTGTCAGAATATTTAACGACAAAGAAGTTGATGAATTAGTATTTTTGGATATATCTTCTACTAAGAATGGAAAACCTATTAATTACGAGAAAATTAAGGACATCGCATCAGAATGCTTCATGCCCCTGAGTTATGGTGGCGGAATTAAAACTGTTGATGAAATTCGCACTCTCTTAGGAATCGGAGTAGAGAAAGTTGCAATAAATTCGGCCACTGTTACAAATTCTATTTTAATCAGTCAGGCATCTAGAATTTTTGGCAGTTCAACCATCATTGCCTCAATTGACGTAAAAAAGAATTTATTCGGGAAATATGAAGTATATATAAACGGAGGCAGTGTGAATACCAAAATTGATCCTGTGACTCATGCTCAAAGAATGCAAGAGTTGGGAGCAGGGGAAATACTTATAAATTCGATTGATAGAGATGGCACTATGAAAGGATTTGATACGAAATTAATTGAACTTGTTTCCAGTGCAGTGAGCATTCCTGTTATTGCTTGCGGTGGGGCTGGGAATGTAGAGGATCTGAGAGATGCTGTAATAAATGGAAAAGCATCTGCAGTAGCTGCGGGAAGTATGTTTGTGTTTCAAGGACCTCATCGGGCCGTTTTAATTAGTTACCCGACACAAGAGGAACTGAAATCGTATTTTAGATAACATAGCAAATATGATATATTTCTAATAAAGTGAATGAAAGCCAATATTTGTGTTTTCGCTGTATAACAATTATCTTGGGATTGTTTATACTACTTTCAACTTGGCATGTAGTTTTAAACGCACAATAATCATATGAAAGGATTATGTGACAAGCAATATGAAAGCTCTGTTTGGAAATGTAAGGTTGAAAAAAATTGCAGTTGACTTTACATATAATATCTTTTCTTCACTCATTTACACGGGTGTTGTACAAATAGCGGTGTACCCTATTTTGGCTACAACAATGAGCGCGGAGAAATATGGGCTTTTACTCACGATCATGGGTATCGTTAATGTAATAACGATGTCATTGGGAAGCACCTTAAACAATACTCGATTAATTCAGAACGTAAAATACATGGAAAAGGATACAAAAGGGGACTTCAATCTTCTTCTGTTAGCCGCTAATGCAACAGGCATTATTGTAATTCTTTTTATTACAAATACATATTTTCAATTCGATCTTGTGACTAAAATATTGATTGCGGGCATTATCGTACCCGGCATTACAAATGCATACTTGAATGTTGCTTATCGAATCAAATTGAATTTCAAGATGAGTTTTTTTGCGAGCATTGTAGCAAGCGTTGGCTTTGTTGCAGGTCTCCTATTGGTGAAATATACGAAGTTGTGGCCATGTGCGTTTGTTGTCTCCGGGCTGTTTAATTTAGTGTTTTTGTTGCTGACAAGTAACTTGCATAAAGAACCCTATAAAAAAACGGAGTTGTTTAGAACCACGAGTGTTAAATATAGTTTTCTTATGATATCCGGAGTATTATCAAGTCTGGTTATTTACTTAGACAGATTAATAGTTTACCCTAGTTTAGGGGGCGAAGCTGTTTCAATTTACACGGTTGCTGCTTTTTTCGGTAAAAGTCTCGGACTTGTTATGACGCCTATTGCCGGAATTTTGCTAAGTTACTATTCGCAAAAATCTTTCGCAATGACAAGAAAAAGGTTTTGGAGAATTAATATTGTTGTATTAATAGCATCAGCCATGTTTTTTGCAATATCATTACTACTCTCACCATGGGTAACCGGATTGTTATATCCCACGATTATCACTTTGGCACGTCCCTATATTGTGTTGGCAAATTGTGCCTCTATAATTGGGGTAGCAGCATCTATGACAGACCCGGTTATCCTTAAATTTGCACCAACATATTGGCAGATTATTCTTTATTCTACTTATATGTGTAGCTACATAGGATTATCTGTCATATTAATAAGCCGTTATAGTCTTTTCGGGCTGTGTCTTGCCAGCATATGTGCACACAGTATAAAACTCTTGTTTCTTTATCTTCTTGGAAACCACTATGTTAAGAAGGTGGTCACGTAGATGGAAAGACTAATTGAAGGCAAAACAAGGCACAAATATTTCTTCATATGTAGTTATATCATTTACAAAATATTGTATGAGTTCATTTATGCCACAGTCATATCCCCGCTATGGACATATTTTGGACTGGTAAATACTCCGAATAATTTCAAGTGTATGGTCTCGTATCTTGCTTTTTTCGTTTTGTTGAAAGCATTACCCAAGGACTTTACAAGAGTGTCTTCTTACTTAGTAAATATTTTTTTCATCTTCACTATCATCCCAATCCTCTCTTTTTATTGGCAGGCAAATGCTTCTAGCATTTATACATTTTATTGTTGCGTCTCATTTATGCTTGTTTGCTTAATTTGTCGATTCAAGTTTAGTCTTGTAAAAATTCAAATTACGAAGTATGTCAGAATTGAACACATTATTTTTTTTATTGTAGCTGCATTTATGGTTCTTCTAACCGTTTCATATGGCATAGCGGATTTGAGGGCTGTTAATATAATGCGAGTATACGAGATAAGAGCGGAAAGAGTATACCCATCCATCTGGGGATATTTAATTAACTGGGTGCCATCCGCATTTATTCCTTGTTTGATGTGTATTGCAATATATTACAAAAATAAATATTTGTTGCTTGTAGCTGTATTTATGCAGGCATACCTTTTTCTTTTTACCGGAAATAAAACCGTGCTGTTTTCCCTTGTTTTAATTCTTGTGTCCTATTTTATTATGAATACGAAAAAGAATTTTGTGACGACCTGGCTTTGGTTACTTTCGGGAGGGGCATTTTCAGCATGTGGTGTATATTGGCTTTCCGGGTCGATCAGCTTGTTATCGATCGTTCCTGTTAGGTTATTCAATATTCCTGCGATGTTGTCATATCTTCATTATAATTTCTTTTCGGTTAATCCTAAATTATTACTAAGCGAAAGTGCAATTGGAAAATTACTTGGAATTGAGTCACCATATTCTCAGTTTTCCACGTATATGCTTAGCCCTAATGGTAATTCAAACGCCAATACGGGATATTTAGGTGATGCTTATGATAATGGTGGATTTCTACTAATGATCTTATTTTCTATATTATTGGCTCTGATTCTTGTTTTTGTTGATATGATTGCAACAAAAAAAACATTGCCGGTGTTTGTTTCGGTTTTGACCTATACCATGATCATTCTCAACGACGCACCACTATTAACGACTCTTCTGACAGGTGGATTATTTCTTAATATTGCGGTATTATATCTATTCAAACGGCAAGAAAATGCAATTGCTCCTCCTGAATGAAATTGTTACAAACGAGACAAACAGACATACGTTGAATATAGGAGTCATACATGAAAATTATAACAATAATTGGTGCACGACCACAATTTATTAAGGCAGCACCGTTTTCAGAAGCATTTAGAAAAGAAAACACAGAAATTCTTGTTCACACCGGTCAGCACTATGACTCGAACATGTCTGATATTTTTTTTGAAGAACTTGGGATTCCTAAACCGAATTACAATTTGGAGGTTGGTTCCGGTAATCATGGTGAGCAAACCGGACGAATGCTGGAGAAAATCGAAAAAATAATTCTTAAAGAAATGCCGGATGGCGTCCTTGTGTATGGTGATACAAATTCAACACTTGCCGGTGCGTTAGCTGCTTCAAAATTGCACGTCCCAGTGTTTCATATTGAAGCCGGATTACGAAGTTACAACAAACGTATGCCGGAAGAGCAAAATCGGGTGTTGACTGATCACATTTCTGACTTGTTGTTTTGTCCGACGCAGACCGCTGTCAATAATTTGAAACTCGAAGGGCTTGAATCAGGTGTAATAAATACCGGAGATATCATGTATGATGCAGTTATGCGAAATATAGCAGTATCCGAAGAAAAATTTGGCAATCAAGTTTGGTTGGCTTCATTGATGAATGATAATCAGGAAATTCCGGATATTAAACTAAAAAATTATTATCTGGCAACCATTCATCGTGCTGAGAACACCGACAATTCCCAGAAATTGCAAGATGTTTTCATGGCTTTGAGCAAAATGGATAAACCGGTACTTATGCCCTTACATCCAAGGACTCGAAAATTACTTAACGAACTAAACATTCCAACTCATAATGTAATAATCGTTAACCCGGTAGGGTATTTGCTGATGTTATTTTTAACGAAAAATGCCTATATGGTATTAACTGACTCGGGTGGACTTCAGAAAGAATCGTATTTTTTAAAGACACCGTGCACCACATTAAGAGATCAAACTGAGTGGGTTGAAACATTAAGTAATGATTGGAATGTTTTAAGTCAAATTAGCGTTGCATCCATTGTCAATGCAGCACACCGGGAACTGACTTGTCTTAAGCACTCGCAATTGATGTTGTTTGGTGATGGTCATGCTGCAGAATATATTTGTCAGGAAATTGTTATGAGAGGGAAATAAAATGAGTGATTTGAAACAAAAATTATTAGATAAGTCGGCAGTATTGGGAGTGGTTGGTCTTGGCTATGTAGGCTTGCCGCTTGCCGTTGAGAAAGCGAAGGCCGGCTACAGAACTATTGGATTTGATGTTCAGGACTCAAAAATTGATATGGTTAACGCTGGTAAAAACTATATCGGCGATGTTGTTAATGAAGATCTTGAAGCTATCGTAAGGTCCGGATTACTTTCTGCCACTTCAGATTTTTCACAAGTTGCCAAGGCAGATTGCATCTGTATCTGTGTTCCTACACCTTTAGATGCACACCAACAACCCGATATCAGTTATGTCAAAGCATCCGCGGAAAGCATCGTTCCATACATGCATAAGGATATGTTAATAGTACTGGAATCAACGACATACCCGGGGACAACGGAAGAGTTACTTAAGCCAATATTTGAAAGATCCGGAATGAAGTGTGGAGTCGACTTCTTTCTAGCATTTTCACCGGAACGTGTCGATCCGGGTAATATTATTTACAAAACAAAAAATACACCTAAAGTCGTTGGCGGAATAACTCCGGCATGCACCGATATTGCTGCAACATTATATGAAAGTGTTTTAGAAGCACCCATTCATCGTGTATCGTCTCCGGCGATTGCTGAAATGGAGAAGATACTGGAAAATACATATCGTAACGTTAATATTGGTCTGGTCAATGAATTGTCGATGCTGTGCAACAAAATGGGCATCAATTTCTGGGAAGTAATTGATGCAGCGAAATCGAAACCATATGGTTTTCAAGCTTTTTATCCGGGTCCCGGACTTGGTGGCCACTGCATTCCACTCGACCCATATTACTTGTCATGGAAAGCGCGTGAATATGGCTTCCATACATCAATGATCGAATCGTCTATGATGGTTAATGATCGCATGCCGGAATATTGCGTAGAAAGAGCAAGTAAGATTTTGAACCGGTTCAAGTTAGCCATGAAAGGTGCAAAAGTACTTATTTTAGGTGTTGCATACAAACAAGACATAGATGATTACCGTGAGAGCCCGGCTGTCAGAGTTATTGAAGAATTGGAAAAAGAAGGTGCTGCTGTTTCATATTTCGATCCATTTGTATCTGAATACCATAAACATGGAGTTGTTATGAAGAGCGAACCCGAGTTGACATCAAAACTTATTGAAAAATATGATTTGGTTATTATTACGACTTCACATACAATTGTTGATTATTCATTTGTTCAAAAGCATGCTAAATTTATATTTGACACCAAAAATGCAACCAAAAATGTAACAAACCGAGAAAATATTGAATTGCTGTAGGAGTATGAAATGAAGTATGCATTAATCGGCTGCGGTCGAATAGCAACAAATCATGTGAAAGCTGCAGTTCAAAACAAATTGGAGTTTATTGCAGCCTGTGATATCAAATCCGAAAATATCGAGGGCTTGTTGCAGAAACATAATATGAACCACGAGATAAGCATCTTGAGATATTCGGATTACAAAAAAATGATTGACGAGAATGAGATTGAGCTTGTTGGCATAGCAACAGAAAGTGGAATTCATGCCGAAATTGCTTTGTATTGTATTGATCACGGAATAAATGTGATTATCGAAAAACCAATGGCTATGAGCATTTCGGATGCAAATGAAATCATAAAGCGTTCAGAGGAAAAGGGCGTAAAAGTATCTGCCTGTCATCAGAACCGGTTTAATGTTGCCATACAGGAGATGAGAAAAGCTCTTGAAGCAGGCAGATTTGGAAAGTTATCGCATGGATCGATCCATGTGAGATGGAATCGGAATGAAAACTACTATACACAAGCTCCCTGGCGGGGCACATGGGAACAAGACGGCGGAGCGTTGATGAATCAATGCATACACGGAATCGATTTGCTTCGCTGGATGATGGGTGATGAGATTGAAGAAATATATGGCACAACGCGCAGGCAGTTCCACGATTATCTGGAAGTAGAAGACGTTGGAATGGCAGTTCTCAAATTTAGAAACGGGGCAATTGCAACAATTGAAGGAACGACTAACGTTTATCCTAAAAATTTAGAAGAAACCCTGTATCTATTCGGCGAAAAAGGAACCGTCAAAATTGGTGGCGAATCCACTAATAATATAGATGTTTGGGAGTTTTCGGATAAGGCAGAAGACGATTCGAAGAAGTCGGGATTACAAGAACCTACGAGCAATGTTTACGGGAATGGTCACATAAGCCTTTATGCGGATATGATAGATGCAATTAATAACGATCGAGTTCCTTATGTTGACGCAAAGGCAGGAAAGAATGCTTTGGAGGTCGTTTTGGCCATATATAGAAGTCAGAAAGAGAATAGGGCCGTTAAACTTCCGCTAGATGATTTTGCCAGTTTGGATATGACGGGTGAATTTTAATGAGCGAATATTTTGTTCATGAGAGCAGCTATGTTGATGAGGGCGTAAAAATTGGATCCGGAACAAAAATATGGCATTTTTGTCACATTCAAAAAGGCGCCGAAATCGGGCAAAAATGTTCTTTAGGGCAAAACGTTAATGTATCCGGCAATGTCAAAGTTGGAAATGGAGTGAAAATACAAAACAACGTATCTGTTTATGAAGGCGTTGAGTTGGAAGATTTTGTTTTCTGCGGGCCGTCTATGGTATTTACCAATGATTTGACTCCCAGAAGCAAATACCCCAAGGGTGTTGAAGGTTATAAAAAAACGCTTGTTAAGACCGGAGCTTCGATAGGTGCAAATGCAACAATTGTTTGTGGAAATATAATCGGCAAATGGGCGATGATAGCCTCCGGTGCAGTTGTAACAAAGAATGTTCCTGATTATGCTTTGATGGCGGGTGTGCCGGCAAAACAGATCGGATGGGTATGTGAATGCGGAAAACCACTTAAAGATGGATATACATGTAAAGATTGTGGCAGAGAATACAGATTGGAAAATAATAAACTTGTAGAACAGCCCAAATAGGGCGAAGATTCTGTCGTGGGGATAATTATTATGGAATTCAGAGACTTGAAGGCACAGTATCAGAAATACAAAAAAGAAATCGATGACGCAATGCAGAATGTCATTTGCAATGCTAATTTTATTAGCGGAAAAGAAGTCGGCGAGCTTGAAGAACAATTGGCAGACTATGTGGGCGTAAAGCATTGCATATCTTGTGCCAATGGGACGGATGCAATGACTTTGGTTATGATGGCATGGGATATTAAGCAAGGAGATGCGGTTTTTGTTCCTGATTTTACATTTTTTTCAACAGGCGAAATTGTTTCATTTAGGGGAGCAACGCCCATATTTGTTGATGTGGATATAGAAACATTTAATATGGATCCGGCCAAATTGGAAAAGGCGATACAACATGTTATCAAAGAGGGTAAATTGATACCCAAAGTAATCATTCCCGTTGATTTATTTGGGTTGCCGGCTGATTATCCTGCTGTTAATAATATTGCAAAAAAATATGGTTTGTTAGTTTTAGAGGATGGGGCACAAGGATTTGGCGGTAGCATCAACGGAAAGAGAGCATGTAGTTTTGGTAATATAGCAACAACTTCGTTTTTCCCGGCGAAACCACTGGGGTGCTATGGTGACGGTGGAGCTATTTTTACAGACGACGCTACTATTTCGGAAAAAATCCGGTCTCTTAGAGTTCATGGTAAAGGCGAAAGTAAATACGATAATATTAGAATTGGTCTTAACTCAAGACTTGACACGATCCAGGCGGCAATTTTGAAAGTAAAACTGGCCGCATTTATTTCTCATGAATTAGCAGACGTGAATAATGCATACAGTTTGTATAATGAGCGCTTGGAGGGCATTGTTGAGGTACCTGCGATACCCGAAGGGTATTATTCAAGTTTCGCTCAGTATACGATTAAATTGACCAATAGAAATCAACGCGATGAGTTATTAAAGAAACTACATGACAACAACATACCAAGCATGGTTTATTATATGAAGCCGATGCACAAGCTGCTTGCTTTCGCAAATCTTGAAAATTTTGATAAAGATTTTGAAGTTACAAATGAACTTTGTGATAGGGTTCTGTCATTGCCAATGCACCCTTATTTGCATGAGTCTGACATTGAGAAAATTTGTAACGTTATCAAGGATTACATAGCCGGATTATCTGAATTGTGTTCACAATAACGATGTAAAATCATCCGCTAGTTTCTTTTTAAGTAAGTCAATATAAGAAGTCAGAGCACCATTAATCAAGTTGTCAGAACGCATAACATTCAATATGGCGGTCATACGTATGAGATCATCTAGAATTTATTTGTATAATCAACAGTGGACGAATAATATTGAGAAGATGCGGAGGTAATGGGGTGATCTACAAAAACAGAAGCGTTGCCATCAAGATAACCATGGGTATTATTTGTGTTATCATGCTTCTATTTTTGATGATATTGTCCGCGAATTTCGGAGCAAGGCTCTCAAACACAACTGCGGAGTTGGAGGGAAATAAAAGCTATTCGCCGCTTGAAGTTGCGCTCACGGAGCATATGCGGTCGTGTTCAATACAAGTCTTATCTGACTCTACAGCAAATTCTGTAAATGAGTGGCCAACTATTTTGGGTGGGTTGATTGCAACTCAATATGAAGATTGGAATGTAGAAATTCGTTTCTGGAACGATGCAACACAGGACTATGATTCCGCAAGAATGATTCAAGAAGGAATAATGGGACCACGATACTTAGATTGTTCAACGGGAACAATTACTAGGTGTATTCCACCCGCTTACTCTCCTTATCTTTCCGGGATTATTGACGTTCGTATGAAGCTATCGCTCGGCGATTGGACGCCGGGTTCTTTGACCCCATTGGCTGGAAAAAGTGGCGGAGATGAAAAATGTGGTTGGTATATTGGCATCTCAAACATAGGCAGACCATTCTTTACATATTCGACAGATGGGGATAACAACACGTTAACTCAGGTAACATCAAATTGTGCGCCTAATGTTCAAGATGGCGTTCCGACTTGGATCAGGTGGGTGTTTACACCCGATGATGGGTCTGGCAACAACACTCTTGAAACCTATCAATCAATCGACGGTGTTACATGGTCGATGCTTGGCAATACAATTACAACAGCTGGGGTTCTAACTATTTACAACAACACCTGCGGGTATGAGGTTGGCGGAGTAGCGTCAGGCATTGGAGATTCAACTGCGAAAATTTACGAAATACAGATCAGAGATGGGCTAAACGGTCCGATAGTAGCTCCAATCATGCCCGATAATTGGCAACCATTTTTGGCAACGTCTTCTGCAGTGTGTTCTGGTGCGCCAACATTTACAATTTTTGTCGGCTCTTATCCGGGCGCTACTTGTGCCTATTTATCTGACAATACAAGAATAAAGAAACTTGCGCCTCCCTGCGGGCAGTGCATCACCATCATCAGTGTGTCACATAACGAGGGTGCAAATTTCGGGAGATCCTTTATCGAATCAGTTGAGATACTGAAATCAACGGTATTAGCACAAATCCCGATGTCACCTGTTGTATTGCTGACTCAGAACCCTCAAACGATTGTTGCAGAGGGGTATCGAGAACAGGCGAACCGTCGGCTTGACTTAATCATCTACTCGGAAGCAAACAACTTGAGATTGATAGATGTTTACAAGGAACTAGTTGACTACGGCGAAAAATGGCCGACTGATTTAATGAAAGATCCAGTACATCCTAACACAACTGGACAAGCGATATGGGCAGCCACGGTATACAATGCTTTGTTCCAGTCAATTCAGTAGTTGAGCGTAATCATATAACTTTTGTTAACAATTACAGCATGGGGAGAAAACATTGATTGATTACTCGATTGTACAGAAAAAAAAAGACTATGAACTAGGTGATGGAGTGGATTCAGTTGTTGAAGCAATTGCACGACACGCTCAGCAACAACCTAAAAAAACAGCGATTATTGCATGCGAGACTTACATATCATATTCTGCCTTCTGGGATAGAATAGTTCTTTTTTCACAATATTTAAGTAGGTTGGGAGCAAAGAAAGGCGACTGCATTCTTGCAGAAGAAACACATACGATCGATTTTTGTATTGTGACATTTGCCACGCATCTCTTGGGTTGCATATTTGTTCCGGTCGACAGACGACTTTCCTTAACGAAAATACAGAACCTAATGCAAATAACACGAGCTGAGATATATTTTGGCAAAACTAACAATGGTGGAAATTCAATCAAAGATGCAATGTCAGCTTCTATGCGTGAGAAACGACCGAAGTCAGCACCTGCGTTTCCTGCTGGAAGCGAACCATCGGATATCATTTTTACAACCGGAACGACAGGCGAAGCGAAGGGTATTGTGCACACGCACCGCAGTCAATATGCGACAGCGGAAAATTTCATCGACCTGTTAAACATGTCTTCAGACTCCATTTGCGCCGTTACAACTCCACTGAGCCATCTCCACGGAGTTCGTCGCATGAATGGAACTTTGATAACTGGAAGTACTGTAATCTTAACAGGAGGTGCGTTTCCTCCGATTCAGTTACTCAGGCTTGTTCGGGAGCATAAGGCTCAGATTGTATCACTTGTCCCCTCATCTCTGGCTTTCCTGCTTAAAACGGCAAAAACGGAGTTGGCGGAATACTTCGCAAACGTGAATGTGATAGAATTTGCCACATCTGCCTTATCACCTGACAACGTGGAAGCTACTTTTGCTCTCTTACCGCAAGTTCATATAATCAATACTTACGGGACAACAGAGTCCGGAATTGCTTGTTCTATCGATCTTACCCTGCATCGCAACAAAAAAAATTGTATCGGTAAACCGACCAAGAATTCAATTGTTTCTCTTGTCGAAGAGTCTGGTAACCTAATTGAAAAAACAGGTCCGTCAAACGAGGGTTATATTGCATTATCCGGAACTACTGTTATGTCTCGTTATTGGGAGCAACCGTTGTCAGAGGCTCGCAAAACAGATGACTTTATCGTTCAAACACGTGATATCGCCTATAAAGACGAAGAAGGATTCTATTATTATGTATGCAGGGATAGCGATATAATAAACGTTGGAGGGATAAAAATTATTCCTTCCGATATCGAACGGATTGCACTTGAATACGATAGTATCCTTGAGTGCGCATGTGTTGGCATGCCGGATCAAACGGCCGGTGAAATACCTATACTGTGCATTGTCCTCAAGCCCAGTGTCGTGTATGATGAAAATGTATTATATTCTTTACTTCTGAAGAAACTTGAACCAACTCATCGGCCTAAGAAAGTTTGTATCGTGGAATGCCTGCCGAAAGCAACTAATGGGAAATTGCTAAGAAAACAATTGAAGCAGCTGGTAAAGGAGAATTTGATATGAAGAGAGTAAGAATTCTGCGTTTATTGTCAATAATAATAGTATTGTCAATGGTAATCGTTTCGTTGATGAGTTGTGCCACTAAAAGCAAGAGCAAAGGGGATTTCAGCGGGGTAACCATACGTCTTTCTCTGCAATATGGAATGCAGTATGTTCCGGCATATGTTGTACAGGAGAAAAAGCTTTTAGAGAAGTATCTTCCGGGAATTAATGTTGAGTGGTCTAATCTCGGAGGAGGCTCCGTAATGAGTGAAGCGCTTATTGCCGGACAATTGGATGTGGCTTTTATGGGACTTCCACCCGCCATCATCGCTTGGGATAAAGGAGCAGATTTTAAAATAGCTTGTGGTATCTGTGTACCCCCATCCGAACTGATGGTGGGTAGTGACAGTGGTATTTCAACATTGGCCGACTTCACTGAATCGGATAAGATTGCAGTACCGAGCGTCGGATCAATCCAACATATCATGCTGGCTCGTGCCTGTAAAACAATTCTCGGTGATGCCAACGCGTTGGATAACAATATTGTTGCTATGTCTAATCCTAATGCGTATTCCTCTTTGTTAAGCGGAACAGAGATTGTTGCTCATTTTGCCAGCATGCCCTATATTGACACAGAAAGTGAAGACGGATTTACAAGCATTCTTTCCGGAAAGGATGCTTATGGGGATGCCAGTATTATTTGTGTTGTCAGTAAGCAGTTTTATGAGACACAGCCTCTTGTGTATTCTGCCCTTATTCAGGCTTTGAGTGAGGCTATTCAGATGATAAATTCAGATGACCCTGAGGTGACGAAGATTGTATCAAAAGTCGAAAATATCAGCGAAGAAAAAGCGGCCGAGTATCTTGTTTGGCCGGGTACAAACTACTCAACAAACGTTTATGGTGCTATGGGGCTTGCAGAATTCATGAGTGAATGTGGTTACATATCCAAGACACCGGAATCCGCTTTTGATCTGATGTGGCCGAGTGCAGCCGCAATGGTTGGAAAGAGACTCGGAGGTCAGTCCGAAATGGAGATCGCGCAATATGGAAATTAATTTATGAATCTTCAGAGACCGGAGGGTGCTCGATCGGGAATATGGTATAAAAGTGTTTCTATTAGACGTTTAACATATGCGGTCATTTTTTTGATCCTATGGCAGGCGATCTTTTCGGCGGGATTGTTTCCTGAAATTTTATTTCCATCACCAATTCAGGTGATTAAGACGCTTTTTTTAGAATTTGCAGATGGAAGTATGTTTCAAAAAATCGGATATTCGCTTTATTTGATTCTTATCGGAATTGGAATTTCAGTCGGTAGTGCTATTGTACTGGTTATATTATCTGTTTCCAGTAGAACCGTAAAAGATATCGTTAAGATGTTGATATCTATCATGGATCCTTTACCGGGGATCGCACTGCTTCCTCTAGCCATTCTTTGGGTTGGAATAGGGAAAGAGGCCATATTATTTGTTATTAT
>Ga0209373_10001705_pt1 | contig 24643 bp, 23 predicted proteins | sample Higcelweek5metaG_FD_187173 | JGI IMG/M metagenome (GOLD analysis project Ga0209373, IMG submission 187173) | Freshwater pond sediment microbial communities from the University of Edinburgh, under environmental carbon perturbations - High... | ecosystem: Environmental > Aquatic > Freshwater >... | reverse complement strand
AAGATTATTCTTCATCTTTCTTTTGTTCTTCTACTTTTTCTTTTGGTTTATTAGCTAGTAATACTTCTTTTCTAGATAAATTTAATTTACCTCTTTTATCATATCCAATAGCTTTTACTACTATTTCATCTCCAACATTAACTACATCAGAAGTTTTATCTATTCTTTTTGTATCTAATTGAGATATATGTACTAAACCTTCACATCCAGGCCATAATTCTACAAAGCATCCGAATTCTTCAACTTTTACAACTTTAACTGTATAAATCTTTCCATCTTCTACTTCTCTAACTATACCTTCAATCATTTCTTTTACTCTTTGTATTATTTCTTTATCTTTATGATAAATTAATACTCTTCCGTCATCTTCTAAATCAACTTTAACTGCATTTACATCATTTACGCTCTTTACATTGCTTGATTCTAAAATGATTTTAGTAATCATTTCTCCACCCTTACCGATTACATCTTTAATCTTATCAGGGTTGATAAATATTTGTTCTATTTTTGGAGCATATTTACTTAATTCTTTTCTTGGCCCTGGAATAACAGTTTCCATTAAATCAAGTATTTCCATTCTTGCTTTTTTAGCTTGAGCTAATGCTTCTTTCATTATTTTTTTAGTAATACCTTTTATTTTAATATCCATTTGTAAAGCACATATACCTTTTTTAGTACCTGCTACTTTAAAATCCATATCTCCTAAATGATCTTCCATACCTTGTATATCAGTTAATACAGTATAGTTCTTACCATTTGTTAATAATCCCATAGCTATACCTGCAACTGGAGCTTTTATAGGAACTCCTGCAGCCATTAATGATAAACATCCAGCACATATTGATGCTTGGCTTGATGAACCATTTGATTCTAATATTTCTGATACTACTCTTATTGTATATGGGAAGTCTGCTTCAGATGGTATTACTTGTGCTAAGGCTCTTTCACCTAATGCACCATGTCCTACTTCTCTTCTTCCTGGACTACCATATCTTCCTGTTTCCCCAACACTAAATTGTGGGAAGTTATAATGTAACATAAATCTCTTTGAATCTTCAACACCTAGACCATCTAATATTTGGTTATCAGTAAGACTTCCTAATGTTGTTATACTTAAAGCTTGAGTTTGTCCTCTAGTAAATAATGCAGAACCATGTGTTCTTGGTAATAAATCTATAGATGCTGATAAAGGTCTTATTTCATCTATTTTTCTACCATCTGGTCTTATTTTTTCATCTGCTACTAATTTTCTAAATTCTGATTTTTCAATATCAGATAATACTAATTTTACTTTAGTAATTAAAGTTTCTAATTCTAAATCATCAACACTGATACTATTATCTTTAAAATTCTTTATTACTTCTTCTTTTACTAATTCTATTTGTTTTTCTCTTTCTAATTTTTCATTTACTCTTATAGCATCTATCATTGGTTTTTTAGATAATTTTTCAACTTCTTTTCTTAGATCATTTTCTATTTCAAGAGTTTCATAATCCATCTTTTCTTTACCAATTTCTTCTATTATCTTATTAGCAAATTCTAATAATTCTTTTATTGCATCATGACCAAACATAATTGCTTCGATCATATCATCTTCGCTAACTTCTTTACTTCCTGACTCAACCATGTTAACAGCATCCATTGTACCTGCAACTGATAAATCAATATCGCTCTTTTCAGCTTCTTCAGCTGTTGGATTTATTATTAATTTACCATTTACTCTACCAACTTTAACACCAGCTACTGGTCCATTAAATGGTATTTCACTTATACATACTGCTAATGATGATGCAAATAATGCGGTCATCTCTGGAGTATTATCTTGATCAACAGATAGAACTTCATTTATAACATCTACTTTATTTCTAAAGTCTTCTGGAAATAATGGTCTCATTGGTCTATCTATCATTCTTGCACATAAAGTTGCTGATTCAGTTGGTCTTCCTTCTCTTTTAATGAAGCCTCCTGGAATCTTACCTACTGCATATTGCTTTTCCATATAAACAACAGTTAATGGAAAGAAGTCTGATAATATATCACACTCTTTAGATACTGCACAAGCAGCTAAAGTTACAGTTTCACCATATCTTACTAAAACTGAACCAGATGCTTGCTTAGCTAATTCTCCATTTTCAACTATAAATTTTCTTCCTCTAAAATCTAACTCAAATATTTTTTTCATTCTATACCTCTTTCAATAAAAAAGACACTCAAAAAAAGAATGCCTACTTTCTTAATCCTAATTTTTTAATAACTTCACGATATTTTGGAACATCGTTTTTCATTAAATAATTTAATTTTCTTTTTCTTTGACCAACTTTTATTAATAATCCCCTATTTGAATGGAAATCATGAATATGTGTCTTAAAGTGTTCTGTCAAATTATTAATTTCTTTTGTTAAAATTGCTATTTGTACTTCGATTGATCCTGTATCATTCTCATCTTTTCCAAATTCCTTTACAATTTTAGCTTTTTCATCTTTCTTTAAAGCCATTTTAATCCTCCTATATTTATTTATTCTCCTAATTCTGAGTAAAAGTCGGAGACTCTACTTACAAAGAATTGGTAACAGTTAATAATATACACTATTTTAATGATTATATCAATAGTAATATAAATTTATTTTATTTTATATTTATCTATGTTATAATTTTAATGGTGATTATATGAAAAGAAAGACATTTATATTTAGTTTACTATTATTTATTACTTTAATGGTTAGTACTCCAGTATTTGCTGCACCTTCAACAAACTTAAATCAAGCAGATGGTGCTGGTAATGGTGGAGCATCAACACATGCATTAGATACTTGTGCTGAATTCAAAGAAATTACAAAACCAATATACAATATAATAATGATCGGAGCACCTTCATTACTATTGTTATTTGGAACAATAGATTTTGGTAGAGCTGTTGCTGCTGGCGATGAAAAAGAAATGAAAAAAGCAACAAGTGATTTTGTAAAAAGATTGGGAATATGTGTAGCAATATTATTACTTCCAACTTTGATAAACCTCATAATGGGGTGGACAACCTTTGGAGATTTAAGTGCTTGTTTTTAAAAGAGATATTACTATCTCTTTTATTTTTTTTCTACTATATATAATTTATTATCATCTTTTATTACAATAAATGTACCTTCATTTTCATAGTCTAAATCTTCTTTGTATTCCCAACTTAATTCAACTATATAAGATTCATAAGATACATTGTCTATTTTATAAGTTGATTGTTCTATTTTTATTAACTCAACACCAGTTACTTCAGGTAGCTCTTTTTTATTATTTACATTAATGTATTTATATATTGTATTTGTAGCATTCAATTTTATATTTTCTTGAAATGTCAGTTCAATATATTGTAAACCTCCAATATCATTTTTAGAAGTTTTATTATTCAATGAATAAAAATCAATTACAAATAATTCGGTTATATATTTTGCATAATCTTCATAATTAATATCTTTAGAATCTAAAGTTGTCTTTAAATTATTAAATATTTCTTTATAATATTCACTATCTCTATCATATAATTTATATCCATATTTAATTGTTTTTTCTTCTTTTAAATTTCCCTTATCTTTATTAACAAAAATTGTATAAACGGCATATAATCCTATTAATACTATAACAATTAACATTATTAAAAATAATACTTTTTGAATTTTATTTATTCCTTTCATTACTTGCCTCCATCTCTATACTTTTTTCTGCATTCATTACTAATCCAATAGCAAATGCAGAAGATAAAAAGTACATCCATATTAGTAGTATTATTATGCTAGATATACCACCATAAAATATATCATAATGAGATATATTTACTACCCAAAAAGAATATAATTCAGTTATTAACATCCATGCTATTGTTGTAAATACCGCTCCGGATGTAACACTTACACTTTTTATGCTTTTGTTAGGTGCCATGGTGTATATTAACTTTAATAATGTATATATTATGAAGAATGATAATGGATATCTTAATAAATAATATCCTATTAATACTTCTCTTGATATAGACTCAAATACATTTATATTCTTTAATAAATTTAATATAGAATTACCAAATGCTGGTACTACAAACATGAATATTATTAATACTATTAATATAAATGTCATTATAAATGATTTTATTTTTTTAGGTATATATTTCTGCGGTTTTATTTCATATATTACATCTGAGGCAGTTATTATTGATGTTGCTCCACCTGATGCTAACCAAAAAGCAGTTATCATAAATATTAATATATTAAAGTCAAAGCCTCTACCATTTATTAATGGTAATAATAATTTACCAACTGCATCTGGAAAATTACCAGATACAAAGTTAGTTATAGTATCTAATGATATAGAAAAAGAACTTGCTATAAATGTTAATAATACTATTAACGGAATTATAGTAAGAACAAAAGAGAAAGCCAATTGTCCTGGTAAAATAGACATAACTGGCTTACTTATTATTTTAATTACATTTTTTAAATATAAAGTAAATCTCTTTATCATATATTATTTTTCCTTATTATTCTTTGCCTCTAATACTGCTTCATTTATTGCATCTTCTATTAATTTTATATCATCTAATATCATGCTCTTACCTAGTGCAGCACCTTTTTCATATGGTAGTTCTTTCATTAATTTATATAATTTTCTTACATATAAAGTTATTTGTTCGTCATTATAACCAACTGCATATATCATAAATTCATTACCATCTGTCCTCATAATATCTGTATTTTTTAATTGATTATTTATTAAGATATTCGCTGCTGATTTAATTACTCTATCTCCCTCTTTATAACTATGTTCATTATTGATACCTTTTAATCCGTTTAAATCAATAATTATTATAGCTTGAGGATATACTTTGTTTTCATCCCATTTATTTATATTTAAATTTAAATAATTTCTATTTTTTAAAGATGTTAGTGGATCTATATATCTTACTTTTTCTTCATCTCTTTTTACTTTTTTATCTCTTGCTTTTTTTAATATTAATAATCCTATTAATAAGAATAATACAAATAGCATATAGTAAATTGTTGAGATAGAAGCAAATATACTATTATTAACAATATTAGTCATTCCTCTATTTAAGAATTCTGTATGATTAATATTTGTTAAATAATATTGGAATACATCATAGAAAGTATTATTTACAGTATCTCTTTTTACTAAGAAATTATAATTTAAATTAGCAGAGTCTTCATATACTACATAATATTCTCTTAATTTAGTATTCTTATAATAATTATAAGTATTCAAATCTAATAATACTAATGGTTCTCTATTTCTTAATAAATTTCTTACTTTTGAATAGGCCTTTACTGTTGCTTTTGAGTTAGTATTTACATAAGAAGTTAAAGATGTATCTTTTAAAGCATATATATCTTTATTTGATAATGAAGCCCAAGAATCAACAGTTACATTGTTCTTCATATGAGTTAATATTACAAATGAACTAGAATAAACATTTATTGTTCCATTTACTCCTGCCTCATCTATAGCATAATAATTAAATATTACATCAACATCCCCATCATCAAATGCTTTCTTTAAATCTTTTACTGAATTATATTTTTTTAATTGGAATTCTACATTTGCAAATTCTTCAAATCCTCTTAAAAATTCTAAATTTAACCCTTTATTATTATTTATTTCATATGGTATGTTTTCAACATATCCATAAATATATTTTTTACTTAAGAAAGATGCTTTTGTTTTTTCATCTATTTGATTAGCCTCATAATAATAGTCATCCATCTCTTCTGAATATAATTTTTCAAAATTATTTTTATACCATTTATTATATAATTTAGTAAATATACTATCTAATTTTGTACTATCATCACTTATTGTTAATACGTATTTATTTGAAAGACTAGATAAATTATTTACTATAAAATAATCATTAGTTATTATTTCTTTTAAATATCTATTCTTAGGTACGACTATATAATCTACTTTCTTTTCATTAAATGCTGCGAATAATTGAGTTACATCATCATAATTTAAGAATGTTAGATTATTTCCATATGATAAATAATCACTTACACTAGTTAAGTTTGAAGTTAATAAGCCTATCTTATATCCTTGTAATTTAGATATATCTTCAACACTTTTATTTTCTTTACTTAATATAACATAGTTATCATCATAGAATTTTAGTTCATTTCTAGATACACTATCTACATCATTTACTATTTTAAACATATATGTAGATGTTGGCAAAGATGATGATAATGAGTATGATACTTTATTAAGAGATAATCCTGTTTCTCCTTCAAAGTAATCTAAAAACGATAAAAATATATCATCTTCATCTGTTGAGAATACAGGTAAATCATTCATAATATAAAGATCTATTATTTTCTTTTTATTTTCTTCTATCCATTTCCTTTCTGATAAAGTAATTTCTTTTTTACTTCTTGCGTTGTTAATTAAAAGTGCTACTCCTAATATTATTACTAATAATACACCAATTAATATAAATATTAATTTTTTATTCAGCTTCTTCTTCATTTTCTTTTACCTCACTAACTATTTCATCAGAATTCCAAATTATAGTCTCGTTATTTTTATTTTTATAGCCAATTAAATTATAATTAGCATCTTCATTTTTTATAAAGAATTGAAGATCATAAAAAGCTAATTCTTTTGCACTAAATTCCTTTAGAAAATTAGTACTTACTTCTTCCATAAGTTCAATAGTGTTTTCTTTTGTTTTAGCAATTACTATTATATTTATTACCTTACCTTGTATATGTATTGAAACACTACTAATATCTTTGTTTTCTTTTAGTTTAGATATTAGTTTATTTTGTTCATCCTCTGTAATAGTAACTTCTTCTATACCTTCTAATCTATCTCCATATACGGTATTCTTATCATCTGGATATAAGAAATCTTTTACTTTTATAAAAGCAAATACTAATACAATTATAGCTAGTAGTATTAAAAAGTATATTTTATATTTTGAAATAAAGCTTGAAATCTTTTTCATTTTATCACTCCTTGATTATTTATTATTATACTATAAATATACAATATATTCAATTTTATTAGAACTAAAAAAAGCATATATTATGCTTTCTTCAATTCTTCTACTAATATTTCTTGAGCTACAACTGGGTTTGCTGTTCCTTTTGTTTCTTTCATTATTTGTCCCATAAAGTATTTTATACTTCTATCTAACCCATTTTTATAGTCATTTACTGCATCAGGATTATCTTTTACTATCTTTGATATTATTGCCCATAATACAGCTGCATCAGTTATTTGAGTTAAACATTTTTCATTAATAATATTATCAACAGATCCGCCATTAACTAATATTTCATTAATTATTTCTTTTGCTATTTTAGAAGATATTTCATTATTATCTAATTTACTTATTATATCTTTTAAATTATCAACAGTTATAAATGAATCTTTGATACTAATATAATTTTTATTTAGATATGCCAATATATCTCCTGTTAATAAGTTAGCACTTATAATTGGACTTAATCCATCTTCTATTAATATTTCTAAATATGAATTTAAATCTTTATTTGAAATTAAAGATGTAATTCTTACTTCGTCTATACCTAATGATTTATATTTTTCTTTTATTTCATTTGGTAACATTGGTATAGTTTTCCTTATGCTATCTATCCACTCATCGCTTACTATTATTTTTGGAATATCTGGTTCAGGAAAATATCTATAATCATTTCCTGTTTCCTTAACTCTCATTAATATTGTTGTTTTTGTCTTATCGTCATATCTTCTAGTTTCTTCTTTTAGTACTATTCCTTTTTCTAATAATTCAGTTTGTCTTTTTATTTCATATAAGACAGATTCTCCAACATTACTAATTGAACCAATATTCTTTATTTCTGCTTTTGTTCCTAGTACTTCTGTTTCACTTAATGATATATTAAGATCACATCTCATACTACCTTCTTCAATTTTTACATCAGATATATCTGAATATAATAACATTTGTCTTAAGCTTTCTATATATAAGACTGCTTCTTTTTCATTTTTCATATCTGGCTTGGTAACTATTTCTATTAATGGTATTCCTGCTCTATTAAAATCCAATAAAGTATGATCACCATCATGAATACTCTTACAGGTATCTTCTTCTATATGTATTTCTTCTATTCCTATTTTTTTCTTTATTCCATCATATTCTATTTCTACATATCCATTTCTTCCTATAGGAGTTTTATTTTGTGTTATTTGATAGTTTTTAGGATTATCTGGATAAAAATAATTTTTTCTATCAAAATACATTTCTTTTGAAATATCACAATGTAATATTAATGCTGTTTTAATACCCAAATTTATTACTTCTTTGTTTAAAGTAGGCAATGTACCTGGATATCCTAAATCTATAGCATTAACCATTGTATTAGCTCTTTCTCCATATGTATTAAGAGATGTTGAAAATACTTTGCTTCTTGTTTTTAATTCTGCATGTACTTCTATTCCTATAGTAGGTAATAAATTCATATTAATTACCTCCTTTTAAATTAGATTCAATAAATGATGCTAATTTATATATATTTGCTTCATCAAAGCGATTGCCTATTATTTGCATACCTATTGGTAAATCATTTGATCCAAATCCTACTGGTAAACTCATTCCAGGTAAACCAGCCATATTAACTGGTATTGTTAATAAATCATCAAAGAAGCTTTTAACTGCATCATTATTTCCTTCGCCTAAATCATAAGGAAAATCTGTAGTAGTAGGTCCAATTATTAAATCATATTTAGATAATACTTCTTTAAAGCTATTACTTATTGCTTTTCTAACTCTTAGTGCTTTATCATAATATATCTTTGCATTCTTACCACTTAATACGTAAGAACCTATCATCATTCTTCTTTTTACTTCGTCCCCAAATCCTTCTTTTCTTGTTTTTTTATACATATCATCTATATTATATGTAGTTTCATTTGTTTTATATCCATATCTTATTCCATCAAATCTAGCTAAATTAGATGAGGCTTCACCCAAGGCTATTATTTGATATAAAGGTATTGAATATTCTATATAATCTATATCTACATAATCAATAGTAGCTCCATTAATTTCTAACATAGATATTATATTTAATACTTTATTTTTTATTTCTACATTTATATTTTCGTTCATATAGAATTTAGGTACGGCTATTTTCATTCCAGATATATTCTCGCCTATTAATCTAGTAAAATCTTCATCTGTATCCATAGATGTCATATCTTTATCATCTTTTCCACATAATAAATTTAACATCAATGCATTTTCATATACATTTCTTGACATTGGTCCTATTTGATCAAGAGATGATGAGAAAGCAATTAATCCATATCTAGATACTCTTCCATAAGTGGGTTTTAAACCCACTATATTGTTCCATGCGGCCGGTTGTCTAATAGATCCGCCTGTATCACTTCCTAAAGCAAATGGAACTATATGTTTAGATACAGCTACTGCTGATCCACCAGAGGAACCACCTGATACTTTTAATTTATTATATGAATTTAATACATTACCAAAATAACTAGTTTGATTTGATGAACCCATTGCGAATTCATCCATATTAGTTTTACCTATTATTATCATATTTTTTTTATTTATTTTATCAACAACTGTTGCATCATATGTTGGAATAAAATTCTCTAACATTTTTGATGCACATGTTGTTCTTAAATCTTTAGTCATCATATTATCTTTTAATACTATTGGTATTCCAAATAATAAGTTATCAACTTCTTTGTTTTCTAATTCAATTGCTCTATCCATAGCTCTATCTTTATCTAATGTAATAAAACAATTATATTCTTTATTTTCTTCTATTCTTTCAAAACTTTCCAAAACTAAATCTAATGGTCTTATTTCTTTGTTTTTTAATTTTTTATTTATTTCTTCTATACTTAAATCAAGATATCTATTCATTAATAAACCTCTCTACTTCTATATAATTACCATTAGTTTTTGGAGTGTTCTTTTTTATATCAATTGATTCATTTATTGGTTCGTCATTTCTATAAACATTATGAATTTCAATTGGCGTGATTAAAGTATCAGTTTCTTCTAACTTAACTTCATTTATTTTATTTATTTCATCCATTATTTGTTTTAATTGATGACCATATTTTTCTATATCTTTTTCATCAACTTCAATTCTCGCTAAGTGTGCAACATGAAGCACTTCTTCTTTTGTTAATTCTTCCATAAATATCACCTTTATTAATTATATCATACAAAAAAAGACTTTGTTAGTCTTTTATGCGTTGCTCATTATGATTAAATATCCTAGTATTAATATTAGCGCTTCTACTAACATTGCAAATACTAATGATACATCTTTTGTGTAAAACTTTGTTACCTTACTTTCTTTTTTAGGTGCTGCTTTTTTTACTTCTTTTTTTACTGCTGGTTTTACAACTTTTTTTGTAGACTTTTTAGTTGCCACATTACTCACTCCCTCTTTATTTTATTCTAATTATAGTATAGCACAAAAAATCTACTTTACAATATTAATTATTTTTTTCTTTTCTTAATCTTAACACAGATTCTAATCTAGCTGCTCTTAATACTTGATTATCAAGTGATCCATAAGATATATCTAAACTTAGTTGATTACCATTATTAAATAATATTTCGGAATTGTCATTATTTCTTTTATAGTTATTTAAATTCTTTAATGATATCCAAGCACATTCATATAATCTTGGAGAGTTAGTAGGAAAAAATATTATTTCTCTACTTTCTTCAATTATTATTGGAGCTTTGTGTGTTACTCCAATAAGTTTTTTAGTCCCCATAAATCTACCTTGATATGAACTTCCAAAATATTGGCAACTATTCTCTATTATTTTTATTGGAGTTTCATCAACTATAAATTCTTTGTTCTTTTCTATTATTTTTGATTTATAGTTATCAATTGGAATTATAGCAAGAGTATCATTGTTTATTTCGTAATTATTCATATTCACCTCCTTCTAATTATAATTTCTTTAAAAATTACAATTTCCCTCTAAAATACTCATAATTCATACCGAATTTTTTAGTTTTATAACAAAAAATAAGAATTATTGTAAATTCTTATTTAATTCTTCTTCATTCCATACTTTTATATTTAATTCTATAGCTTTATCATATTTACTACCAGGATTATCACCAACTATAACTACGTCTGTTTTTGCACTTACTGATGTAGTGACATTAGCACCATAAGATTCTAATATATCTTTTAATTTATCTCTTTCTATTGATAATGTTCCTGTTATCACAAATGTTTTATTAGTTATATTTTCTTTTTCTATTGATGCCTTGCCTAGATATTTCATATTAATATTATAATCTTTTAACTTATTTATTAATTCTATACTTTTGTCATCTTTAAAATAATTAATAATATTGTTAGCAATAATATCACCAACGTCACGAATATTATTTAATTCATCAAATGTAGCAGACATTAAATTATCAAGTGTCTTATATTTATTAGCTAATACTTTTGCTGTCTTACTACCTACTTGTTTTATTCCTAATCCAAATAATAATTTTTCTAACGAATTATTTTTCGAATTTTCTATTGCTATTAATAGATTATTTACACTTTTATCTCCATATCCTTCTAGTTCCATTAATTCTTCTTTATATTTTGATAATGTGTATATGTCATTTATATTACTGATATATTTCATATTATAGAAATCTTCTATTATCTTTTCTCCAAGACCGTCTATATTCATAGCATCTCTTGATACAAAATGTATTAAAGATTCTATATTTCTAGCAGGACATTTTTCATTTAAACAATACCAATCAGCTTGGTCATCTTTTTTTGATAATTTTGAATTACATATTGGACAAATTTCAATCATTTTAAAAGGTATTTCTTTTCCTGTTCTTCTTTCTTTAACTGGACCAAGTACTGCTGGTATTACGTCTCCAGCTTTAATTATTGATACTGTATCTCCAGCCATTATTTCATGATCTATTACATATGATTCGTTATGTAGAGTTGCCCTTCTTACGGTTGATCCTTGTATTAATACAGGAGATAATACTGCATTAGGTGTTACTTGTCCAGTTCTGCCTACTGTAAATATTATATCTTCTAATTTAGTTAATACCTCTGTTGCAGGAAATTTATATGCAGTTGCCCATTTAGGATATTTGGCTGTATAACCTAATTGTTTTTGATCTTTAATACCATTTACTTTTATAACTACACCGTCAATATCATAAGCCAAAGACTCTCTATGTTTAGCATGAAGATCAATAAAATTCATTATATCTTCAATATTATGTACCAACTTACCAGTAGGATTTACATTAAAGCCTAATTTTTTCATATAATTTAATGCTTCATAGTGAGTATTTATTCCATAATCCTCAGGATTTGGTAAATGATAAATAAAGCAATCTAATTTTCTTTCAGCCATAACATTTGTATCTAAATTTCTTACACTTCCCGCAGCTGCATTTCTTGGATTCTTTAAAAGTTCTAAACCATTTTCAGCTCTAAGTTTATTTGCTTCCTCTAATGATTTCTTACTCATATAAACTTCACCACGAACTTCAATATCAATTGCTTCTTTTAATTTCAAGGGAATGGTTCTTATCATTCTAATGTTTTCTGTGATGTCTTCACCAATTGTTCCATCACCACGAGTTGCTCCTTTTACAAGAATTCCTTTTTCATAACTAAGTGATATTGCTAAACCATCTATTTTTAATTCACAAACGTAAGAAGGATTATTAATAGTTTTTCTTACTTTTTCATCAAACTCTCTAACTTCTTCTTTACTAAATACATCTTCCAAACTAAAAAGAGGAATTTTATGAGTAACTTTTTCAAACTTTTCTAGAATAACGTCTCCAACTCTTCTTGTTGGAGAATCTTTTCTAGAGTACTCTGGATATTCTTTTTCTAAATTTTTCAATTCTCTCATGGCGCTATCCCATTCAAGATTAGAAACACTTGGTTTATCTAATGTATAATACTCATAATTCCAAATATTTATTTTATCAACTAGTTCATTAATTCTATCTTTTATATTCATAATATCACCAATATAATTATACCAAAAAAACAGTATTTTTTATACTGTTTTAGGTTGTTTATCTTTTATTTTTATCCAATAATAACAAGTTTGATCTTCTTCTTTTCTAAGAATACCACCATTATTCTCTATTACTTTACGCGAAGCCATATTATCGCTATCTACCGTTAACAAAACTTCTTCTTGATCAAATTTCTTTGCCTCTATTAGCATTAAAGGCAGTGCCTTTGTTGCTATTCCTTTACCACGATAATTTGAAGAAATCCCAAATCCTATACTACCACCATGCTTTAACAAATTATCATTTAAATAGTGTCTTAATCTTCCTATACCAACTATTTTTTCGTTCATCATTATCCAATAAATTGTTTCTGGTACACGACCCTCTGATATACCAATACCATTTGATTTATTTACTCTATCTTCTAACCAAAGTTTAAAATTTTCAAGACTAGCCAAGGATTCTTCTCTGCATGGGTTTTGAAAACCATTTTCTTCCGTAGGAAATTTTCTTAAAAATTCTAATTCTATTTCCCCATCATTAATACTTACTTCTCTTAAATATATTTCTTCCATATTATTGCCATAAGTTATTATTATAATCACCGTTATTTATTAGACTTTGAATATAATTAACTACTCCGTCTTTATCTTCTTTATATGTAACTCCACACCATTTAGCATCTGTTTCAACTACTGATACATTACAGTATCCTTCTTTTACTCCCATAGCTAATACATCTGGTATTAGATATTCACATTTGTCCATGTTATTTTTATTTTCTTCTAAAAATGATATAAATTTAGAATCTAAATAACTAAATAGATCTGGTGTAAATGTTAACATATTCATAGATACTAAAGTATTTGGTATTATATTAAATATTTCTCCATCTGCTAATGCTTCAGCCTCTATTATGTCTCCTTTTTGTTCTATCTTGCTTTCTTTTAATCCGACTAATCTACCGTTTTCTATATTGCATACTCCTCTTTTTACTGATCCATTTTCTGTAAGAGTATTTATTACTTTATATCCAACTATCGAAAATTCTTTTTTATCACTATTATGTTCCTTACTCATAAATTCACTTGCAACTTTAAATGCATCGTTTCCATAAAAGTCATCTGAATTAATTACTAAGAACGGTTCTTTCACGACATCTTTTGCAGATAATATTGCATGTCCTGTTCCCCATGGTTTTATTCTATCCGCTGGTGCAGTATATCCTTGTGGTAAACTTTCTACTTTTTGGAATACATACTCAACTGGTATTTTTGATTCAATTCTTCTACCTACTGTATCTTTGAATATTTCTAAGTTTTCTTCTTTTATTATGAATACTACTTTTGTAAATCCATTTCTTATTGCATCATAAATTGAGTAATCAATAATAAATTCTCCATTAGGACCAATTGGTTCTATTTGTTTTAGTCCTCCAAATCTGCTTCCCATTCCTGCAGCCATAATTAATAAAGTCTTATCTTTCATACATCCTCCTATAATTTTTTTAATCCTTTATATGTTGTTAATATTTTCTTTATTCCTATTCCATTTGAAAATGCAATTGTCGCTATTCCTTTGTCAACTGTAATTACTATTCCTCTTTTATATGCATTATGTTCTACATGATCACCAACTTTTATTTCTAAATCTTCTTCATTGAAATTATCTTTTTTATTTATTTTTATTTCTTTTGTGCTTTTTGTTTCTTCAAATAATTTTTCTAGATCTTCTTCATTTATTTCTTCTATAAATCTACTTGGTATATTAGATTTTATTTGTCCAAAAAGTAATCTACTTCTTGCATTAGTTAAATATAATACTTGTTTTGCTCTTGTTATTGCAACATAGAACAATCTTCTTTCTTCTTCTAATTCTTTGGCATCTTCCATACAATTTATATGTGGAAATAATCCTTCTTCTAAACCTGTTACGAACACTATATCAAATTCTAATCCCTTTACAGCGTGCATAGTCATAAGTGTTACTACATCATCATTTTTAGTTTCTTTTATATCACTTATTAGTGATATTTCCATTAGAAATTCTTCTAGTGTTGCAGTTGGATTATAATCTTCAAAGTTCTTAGCAATGGATTTAAATTCTTCTAAGTTTTCTAATCTTGAATCTGACTCTATTGTATCTTCTTTTTCATATTCTTTTCTTATTCCTGATTTTTCTAATACTAATTCTATTAAATCAAGAAATGATATCTCATTAATTTTGTTAATTATATCTACTATTATGTTTTTAAATTCTAATTCCTTACCACTATCTATTATATCAAAAATACTCTTATTATTCATAGATGCTTCTAATTCAAGTTTCTCTATTGTCTTATCTCCTATTCCTCTTTTAGGGGCATTTATACACCTTAATAGGCTAACATCATCGTTGTTGTTATGTATTAACCTTAAATAGCTAACTAAGTCTCTTATTTCTTTTCTATTAAAGTATGCGTAAGAACCAACTACTTTATATGGAATAGTATTTTCTATAAACCCTCTTTCAATACTTTGTGATTGTGCATTAGTTCTATAAAGAACAACCATATCTTTATATAATATTCCATTGTTATAATAATGTTTTATTTCATTAATTATATTATATACTTCATCTTTTTCATCATAACATCTTAAATATTTTATTTTAGATCCTATGTCATTATCAGTCCATAAATTTTTATCTTTTTTCTCTTTATTATTTTTTATAACACAATTAGCTGCTTCTATAATTCTCTTTGTTGATCTATAATTTTGTTCTAATAATATTACATTTGCATCTTTATAATCTTTTTCAAAATTTAATATATTTTTATAGTTAGCACCTCTCCAAGAATATATACTTTGAGATTCATCACCAACTACACATATGTTTTTATATTTATCACTTATCATCTTACTCAATATATATTGTGCTTCATTTGTATCTTGATACTCATCTATAAACACATATTTATATTTATTTTGATAATGCTCTAATACTTCTTTATCTTTTTTAAATAATAATATTGGCATCATTAATAAATCATCAAAATCAACCGAACTATTTTGTGTTAATTTATCTTGATATTTCTTATAAACCTTAGCTATATTTTCATCAATGTTTCCTTTCATATATATACTATATGCTTCAGGTGTTAATAGTTCATTCTTAGCCGAACTTATTTTGTATTTTATGTTCTTAGGATTATATGTTTTTTCATCTAAGTTCATTTCTTTTAATATCTTTTTTATTACCGATATACTATCTGCCTCATCTAATATAGTAAAATTACTATTTAGTTTAAAGAACTTGTGATTCTCTTTTACTATCTTTAATCCGAATGAATGGAATGTAGATATTTGCATATCATTTACACTCTTATCTATTAAATTTAATAATCTTTCTTTCATTTCTTTGGCTGCTTTGTTAGTAAATGTTATAGCTAATATTTCCCAAGGTTTGGCTTTGTTTTGCTCTAATATATATGCTATTTTATAAGTTATTACTCTTGTCTTACCAGAACCGGGACCAGCTAAAATTAATAGAGGTCCATCTGTCAACTTAACCGCTTCTAATTGCTTATCATTTAATATGTTTAAATTCATATAACCTCCTTGTTATAAATTATATTTGTATCCAACTACTCTAAGTATATTTCCGCCTATTTCTTTATCTTCTTCACCACATAATATTCCATTATGTTTTTCATAAAATTTTCTTGAATCGTGATTTTCTTTTAAACAATAAACTATCATTGTTTTTTTATTGTTATTTTTAAAATAACTTATAACATAATTCATCAATTGACTTCCTATGCCCTTACCTTTATTATTCGGTTCAATATATAAGCCTTGTAATTCACAATCATATTCTTGATCTGATAAATTTACAAACACAGCAAAGCCTAATATATTTTTATTTTCATCTTCATATACAACAATTCTTTCATTATTTTTTTTATTAGATAATCTTTCATAAAATCTGTTGTAACCATTCTCATAATCCATATTATTTAGATATTCATCTTCTACTATACCCCTGTATGCTGATTTCCATCCATTAATTCTAATATCAGATATACTTTTTGCATCTTCTGGTATTGCATCTCTTATCATATATATCACCACTATATATATTTTAACATATTGAACAAAAAATTGTTGTATTCCTACAACAATAATTATATAAATGTATAATTAAATCAATCTTTGAAATCTTCTATTTTGTGTGTTAATAATTCCCAATTTTCATTAAATTCGAAGAATGCTTTTATTTTCTTTCCTTCTAATATTAATGGTAACCAATATTTGTCATCTGGAAACATATTATCATATGGTATTTTATCAATATCAAACCACTCAGGTTTCATCTCTTCTGTTTCTTCTGGCTCTTTATCCCAATCGGTTGCTAAATATAAATGAAACGTAAGAGTAAATTGCTCGCCTTTATTGTATTCTAAGAAATCAATTATAGCAACCTTTTCGTATTTAGTTGGTGTTATATTTATTTCTTCTTTTGTCTCTCTTAACATAGCTTGTTCTGGAGTTTCTCCTTCTTCTAATTTACCACCAACACCATTATATTTGCCTTCTCCAAATCCTCTTTTTTTCATAGCAAGTAATATTTTATTATCTTTTCTTAATAACAATAATGTAGTCACATAATTTTTCATAAGTCCTCCTAAATATATTTTATCATAAAATAAAAAAGATAATATTATATCTTTTTTGCAACAACAATTAAATATGAATTCTTTGGACTATAATTACATGTTTGTAATACTAATATACTATCTTCTACTGTTGCTTTTGTTCCAGTATCATATATTGATTTATTTAATATATTTATATGATTATTCCAATCTGTTGAGTTTACATTCATATGTTCATAATTAGTTGTCACTATTTGTAAACTAAATATTTGATATGTAAAATATTGATTACCATCCCAAATAACTATATATTTGTGATTTTCATAATAATCTTTATCAAAATATTTTTCTAATTCTTTAAACATAACATCATATACGTTTGAATTATGACCATATATATTTATTTGTTTTGAATTTAGATTAACTCTATAATCAACATATATACTTCCTATTGCATCATATTCTTTTTTTAAAGAATGATTTAAATAATATTCGTTATTTGTTGATTTTACTAATAGTGTATCTATTTGTGTTCCTTCTATTTTTAATGAACCTATAATCTCATCATTTGAATAATATTCTTTATAATATTCTAAACTCTTAACCTCTTTTTCTACAAGTTCTATTGAAGAAGTTTCATCAATTGTTTTTTGATAATTTAAATCTTTATTATAATTATAAATATAATAAGCATTTGCAGCAACTATAATAAATATTATTAAATAAAATAATATTTTAGCAATCTTTTTCCCCATATTAACCCCACCCGCATTTTTTTTACAAAGTAAAAAATTTAAAATTTAAAAATTTTAAATGCAGCTGACTGCCATTGTATTTCTACTTTAGGCTCTAGAGTTTTGCGTCACTTTTTTTCAAGAGTTTTGCCAAATATAAATTCTATTCACTGCTTATTCTACTTATAAATATATATTTGTCAATAGTTTACGTAAATAAAAACGAATACCTTAAATATTCGTTTTATATCTTTTTAAATATTCGTCTATACTATCAACAGCTTTTACATTTAAACTTGAATCGCTCGTAATGTTTTCTTTTAAAGCATAGTAACCAGCAGCCGCTATCATAGCCGCATTATCTGTACAATATTTTATTGGTGGGATAGATAAACTGATGTTATTATCTTTAGATAATAGGTCTAATCTATTTCTTAGTCCGCTATTTGCAGCTACTCCACCACATACTATTAAATTACTTACTTTATATTCTTTTAATGCTCTAAATGTTTTCTTTGTTAATATATCTATTACCGTCTCTTGGAATGATGTGGCTATATCTTCTACATTAACTTTGTTTTCTTTTTGTTGTTCATTGTGAACTAAATTTATAACTGCTGTTTTTATTCCACTAAAACTAAAATCATAACTATTGTCATTTAATGGTTTTGGTAATTTATATATATCTTTTCCTGTTGTTGCTAACTTATCTAATAAAGGGCCACCAGGATATTCTAATCCTATTACTCTTGCTACTTTATCATAGCATTCTCCAATAGCATCATCCAATGTACCACCTATTTTTTTAAATTTAAAGTGATCTTCCATATATATTAAATCAGTATGTCCACCACTAACAACTAGTGCTATTAATGGGAATTTCAATTCATTTACTAGACTATTTGCATATATATGACCAACTATATGATGAACTGGTATTAATGGTTTATTGTATATAAATGATAACGTCTTAGCTATTTCTAATCCTATTAAAAGAGAACCAACTAGACCAGGACCATAAGTAACAGATATTCCATCAATATCTTCCATATTAATACTTATATCTTGAAACAGTTCTTCTAATACCATAGTTGCACTTTCAATATGACATCTACTAGCTATTTCTGGGACTACTCCCCCATATTTTTTATGAATATCCATCTGTGATAGTACAACCGTTTTTATTTCTTCTCTACCATTTTTTATGATACTTGCACTCATTTCATCACAAGATGATTCTATTCCTAAAATATAACAATCTTTCATTTTATCACAACTCTCTTTGCATTACATATGCGTCAATTGAGCCATTATTATAATACTTTTTTCTTATATTTGCTATTCTAAATTCATTCTTTTTATATAAATTTATTGCAAATGTATTATCCAACTTTACTTCTAATGTGATATTTTCACATTTGTTTTCAATTGATACTTCTATTACTTTATTTAATAGACTGTTGCCTATTCCTTTATGTCTATAAAGGGGAGCAACACACAAATCTATTAACTCAGATCTATCTCCTAATAAATCAACTATCGCAAATCCTACAACATCTTTTCCAACTTCATAAACATAACATTTACCTGCAGAACTTAATTTAAAAGTATAATCTAAAGTTATATCTCTTCCTATTATACTTACAGGATTAAAATCTTTATCTTCATATTCCCTAATCATGGATATCACCTATTTTTTCTTCGGCTTCAGTTTTCTTTAAATATACTGGATTTAATAAATGAGCACTTATTCCTGCTTCATCTTTATAATAACTGTATATTCTATTTACGTCTAACTTGTTTTTACTTATTTTATAATCTTCTAGATTAGTATCACTAATTATTAACATATTTGAAAAATCTTTTATTTTATCTAATAACTCTTCTTTTTTAATATATTTATCAGACATTATATTATTGTAATATTTATCAAATATTCCAGCGTAAAAACAATTCCTTCTTGCATCTAATAAAGAAACGTAATAATCATTGTTATCATAAGATAATGCATAAGCTTTTAATGTTGATATAGGAATTACTTTAATATTACATGCCCAAGCATATATCTTTGCAATAGTAACACCTATTCTTAACCCAGTAAATGATCCGGGACCATTTATTATCATTATTTTATTAACATCTTTTGGTTTAATATTATTCTCATCTAATACTTTTTCAATTTGATTTAATGTATTCTTTGAATGTTCATTAGATAAGATATTTACATTTGATAGTAATATATCATTTTTGAATACTGCAATAGATAGATTATCTGTACTAGTATCAATAAATAATACTATCACAATATTTCCTCACATACTTCTTCGTATTTAACACCATGTGGTTGAAAAACAAGTACTCTTGTATCTTCATCTATTACTCTAAATTTTATATCTAATCTTTCTTCTGGTAGATATTCTTCGATCATATCAGCCCATTCTATTATTACTACACCATCTCTTGTAAAGTATTCATCTAATCCTAAGTTCTTAACGTCACCATTTAATCTATATAAATCCATATGATATAAATTCATTTCTCCGCCTGTATACTCTTTAATTATGTTAAAAGTAGGAGAAGTAATATTCTCTTCTATACCAAGGCCAGTAGCAAAACCTTTTGTAAATATTGTCTTACCACTACCCAAATCTCCAATTAAACATAAAATCATACCCGGGAATTTCTCGGATTCTAAATTTTGAGCAATCTCCATTGTCTCTTCTTCGCATTTTGTTGTTATCTTATATTCCATTTCTATCACCACTTTAATTATAATAAAAATACAATGTTTGTACAACTAAAAAACAGAAATATTACATTTCTGTTTGTAGACTTAACAACCTTCTGCTATTTCTAATGGTTCATCAAAGTTTAATGTAAAATAATAGTAAGCAACCACTTTATCATTTTTTGTAAATTTTAATCTAAAATCAGCATATGTTTGTCCTTCTACAAAAAAAGCAATACCACCGGAATTATCATATAAATTCTCATATATTTTTGATACAAAATATTCATATTTAGGCTCACAGCCAGTTCCACTATCATCTTTATTTACTTTATTATTTTTTAAATCAAACTCATAAACATATATTCCTGGTTTTAAATTAAAATTCTCACCAATATTTCTATTGATGATATAAAAGAAGTACTACTCTTTATAATGTAAAAAGCGAATAGAGATAATATTATAAATAATAGTATGATTATGGCTACATTTCTCTTTTTAATCTCTTTTTTCATATCACACCTCTATTATTAGTATAGTATAAAAAAACACCATAGGTGTTTAAATTCAAAAAAAAATTACTGGCAACTTCCTATTTTTGCTTACGCTATCGTCGGCGTTCAAGTGCTTAACTTCTGTGTTCGGAATGGGAACAGGTGTATCCACTTGGCAATCATCACCAGTAAAACTTAGAGAACATAATTCTCTCAAAACATGATAATATGGTTTACATCAAATTAGATAGGGTTAAATCCTCGACCTATTAGTACTAGTCCGCTCAACATATCACTATGCTTCCACTTCTAGCCTATCAACCAAGTAGTCTACTTGGGGTCTTACTATATACATATGGGAAAATTCATCTTGAAGAAAGTTTCATGCTTATATGCTTTCAGCATTTATCTTCTCCGCACATAGCTACGCTGCAGTGCCATTGGCATGACAACAGCTACACCAGAGGTGCGTCCATCCCGGTCCTCTCGTACTAAGGACAGCACTTCTCAATTTTCCTACGCCCACGACGGATAGGGACCGAACTGTCTCACGACGTTCTGAACCCAGCTCGCGTGCCACTTTAATGGGCGAACAGCCCAACCCTTGGAAGCGAATCCACCTCCAGGATGTGACGAGCCGACATCGAGGTGCCAAACACCACCGTCTATGTGAACTATTGGGTGGTATCAGCCTGTTATCCCCAGGGTAACTTTTATCCGTTAAGCGACGACCATTCCATTCTGAATCGCCTGATCACTATGCCCTACTTTCGTATCTGCTTGACTTGTAGGTCTCGCAGTTAAGCTCCCTTATACCATTACGCTCTACGAATGATTTCCAACCATTCTGAGGGAACCATTGGGCGCCTCCGTTACTTTTTAGGAGGCGACCGCCCCAGTCAAACTGCCCACCAGACACTGTCCCTGAACCAGATAATGGTTCTAGGTTAGAAATTCAACAAGTTAAGGGTGGTATTCCAAGGGTGACTCAACTAGAACTGGCGTCCTAGTTTCATAGTCTCCCACCTATCCTCTACATAACACATCGAATTTCAATATCAAGCTACAGTAAAGCTCCATGGGGTCTTTCCGTCCAGTCGCGGGTAACCTGCATTTTCACAGGTATTAAGATTTCACCGAGTCTATGGTTGAGACAGTTCCCAGATCATTACGCCTTTCGTGCGGGTCAGAACTTACCTGACAAGGAATTTCGCTACCTTAGGACCGTTATAGTTACGGCCGCCGTTCACTGGGGCTTCAATTCAAGACTTTGCAATCGACTTACGTCAAGCTAATCCATCCTCTTAACCTTCCAGCACTGGGCAGGCGTCAGCCCCTATACATCGCCTTACGGCTTCGCAGAGACCTGTGTTTTTGGTAAACAGTTGCCTGGGACTCTTTACTGTGGGTCTATTTCTAGACCACCCCTTATTCCGAAGTTACGGGGTTATTTTGCCGAGTTCCTTAACCATAGTTCTCTCGCTCACCTTAGGATACTCTCCTTGACCACCTGTGTCGGTTCTCGGTACGGGCACCTACATAATTAGCCCTAGAAGTTTTTCTTGGAAGCATAGCGTCAAAAGATTTAAGAAATCCGAGGATTTCCTTCAACATCACACTTCAGTTAATTCGTATACGGATTTACCTTTATACTAACCTTTGTGCTTATACCAGAATCCAATTACTGGCTCTTTTTAGCCTTCTTCGTCACTCCATCAGTTATGTAGGTGGTACAGGAATATCAACCTGTTGGACATCGACTACGCCTCTCGGCCTCGCCTTAGTACCCGACTTACCCTGGAAGGACGAACCTTGTCCAGGAAACCTTAGTCAAACGGTGGACGGGATTCTCACCCGTCTTGCGCTACTCACACCGGCATTCTCACTTCCATGCACTCCAATAGTCCTCACGATCTATCTTCTGCGCACATGGAACGCTCCCCTACCACTTAATACGTAGTATTAAATCCGCGATTTCGGTATTCTACTTAGCCCCGGTACATCTTCGGCGCAGTGTCACTCGACTAGTGAGCTGTTACGCACTCTTTAAAGGATGGCTGCTTCTAAGCCAACCTTCTAGCTGTTTTGACAACTCCACATCCTTTCCCACTTAGTAGAAATTTTGGGACCTTAATCGGCGGTCTGAATTCTTTTTCTCTCGCGCATGGACGTTATCACCCATGCACTGACTCCCGAGCATGCAACATTGACATTCGGAGTTTGATTAAGTTCAGTACCCCTATACGGAGCCATCACTTATTCAGTGCTCTACCTTCAATGCGCTAATCTCGAGGCTAGGCCTAAACCTATTTCGGGGAGAACCAGCTATCTCCAAGTTCGATTGGAATTTCTCCGCTAGCCACAAGTCATCCGAGCACGTTTCCGGGTACACCGGTTCGGTCCTCCATTTGGTATTACCCAAACTTCAACCTGCTCATGGCTAGATCACTTGGTTTCGGGTCTACTACATTGTACTAATCGCCCTATTCAGACTCGCTTTCGCTTCGGCTCCGTCTATTCAACTTAACCTTGCACAATACAGTAACTCGCCGGTTCATTCTGCAAAAGGCACGCCATCACCCATTAACGGGCTTTGACTTTTTGTAAGCATATGGTTTCAGTAATCTATTTCACTCCCCTCACGGGGTTCTTTTCACCTTTCCCTCACGGTACTTGTTCACTATCGGTCATTAGAGAGTATTTAGCCTTACGGGATGGTCCCCGTTGATTCCGACAAGATTACACGTGTCCCGCCGTACTCAGGATACCTTACAGAGACTACAATATTTCGCTTACAGGACTATCACCCTCTACGGTCATTCTTTCCAGAATATTCAACTATATTGTAATTTTATCACTCTTAATGCAAGGTCCTACAACCCCAGTCCGAAGACTGGTTTGGGCTGTTTCCTTTTCGCTCGCCACTACTAAGGAAATCGATTTTTCTTTCTTTTCCTCTGGCTACTTAGATGTTTCAGTTCACCAGGTTACTCT
>Ga0209373_10001704_pt1 | contig 24652 bp, 20 predicted proteins | sample Higcelweek5metaG_FD_187173 | JGI IMG/M metagenome (GOLD analysis project Ga0209373, IMG submission 187173) | Freshwater pond sediment microbial communities from the University of Edinburgh, under environmental carbon perturbations - High... | ecosystem: Environmental > Aquatic > Freshwater >... | reverse complement strand
AAAATAACCTCTTTAAGAGGTATAGTAAGTAAAAGGCTTGCAATGCCCGCCTTTTAGGCGAGCAAGTAAAATAGCCCTTATAGGGCTAATAGCAAACCACCACTTGAAGTGGTGGTCATGACTTTTAACTACTTTAATTGCTATCATTTTAGTAGCTATATTTGCTATATTTATGTTTATAAGCGATTTTAAGTAAAAATTTATATATAAAATACTTAATAATATATGCATATTAATGTAAAAAATCATTTAAGAGGAGGGAATTACTAATGAAAAAAAATAAAATACTTTTAATATCATTGACAACTACAATTGTTGCAATAGTTATAATAATTAATCACTTTTTTGATAAATATAAATTTATTGCGTTTATATTGTTATTAAGTATGCCTTTTATTTCATATATTCTTTCAAAAAAAAATAAAAAATAATATTTACATAAAATCACATACTGGAAGGAGATTTATTCAAAATGAAAAAAATATTACTATTGGTAGGTATATGTTTTATGATAATTACTGTTATATTATGCGTTCTATACTTACTTAGATTTCAATCAATTCAATTAGGGTACTGTATATTTTCATCGCTTATTTGTATAATGATTTTTTCTTTAAGGAACGTTATCAAAAATTAAGGATTATAATCAACATAATATTATTAAATTAAAACAATATTAAAGAAAGAACTATGAGGTGATAGGTATGAATTTTGCATGTTTTAGTGTTGCAGCATTGGATTATTTTCCACAACAAAAAAAACACTATGCTGGTGGTAATTCTTTAAATCAATCAATAAGATTTAAGGAACTGGGGTTCAATAGTTCATTTATTGGTGCAATTGGCACAGATAATGCAGGGGATAGAATAGAAGAATTATTGAAAAAAAATAATGTTGATATTTCTCATATGTACAGAAAAGAAGGTATAACAGCAAATAATCAGATAATCAATGATGAAAATGGTGAACGTTTTGGTGTTGAAAATGCATGGCAAGATGGTGTGTATTATGATTTTTTATTATCTGAAAACGACTGGGATTATGTAAGTGATTTTGAAGTATGGTCAACTCATGCAAATGGGTTGAATTTTAATGAAACTCTAAATCGTAAAAAAAATAATTTTCTAGTTGTGGATTTTTTGCATTTTGATACTTATGATTTATTAATAAAGGGTATGAATATAATTGATATAGCTTATTTTGGAGGAACTAAAAGTCAACTTGATGATTTGGTAAAAATCTCAAAAGATTTTAAAGGTATTATAGTGTTAACACTAGGTTCAGATGGAAGTATTGCGATAAAAGACCAAAAAACTTATTATCAAAAATCATTGCCTTTAGAAAAAGTTATTGATACAACTGGATGTGGAGATGCTTTTCAAAGTGGATTTACATCTAATTATTTTATTACAAAAGATATAAACAAAGCTCTTCTATGTGGTGCTGAAATGGGTCAAAAAGCCGCAATGAATTATGGAGGAGTAAATTGGTAAAAAAGCTATAATAAAATTGTAAAGCAGGTTAAACATGATTAATTATATTTTAGGTTCATCTGGAACAGGTAAAACTACATATTTAATAGAAAAAATAAGAAAAGTGATAGATGAAAATGGTAATAAAAAAATTTTTGTTATCATGCCTGAACAATTTTCTTTTGAATATGAAAGAAAATTATGTATCAGCTTGGGTGCAAAACATTCAAACATGATTACTGCGGTAAGTTTTACAAGATTAGCAAAACTAATCTTTGATAATAACGGTGGATTTAAGGGAGAATATGCAAATGATATAACAAAAATCATTCTTATGTATAAGGTTATATCAGAATTAAAAGAAAAAAAGGCTTTACTTTTTTTTAATAAACAATCTGATTCTATTTACTTTATTGAAGAAATTCTGGATTTAATAAATGATTTTAGACATGCAAATATAAAATCGGATTTTTTTAGTTCAAAAATTCAATTTGTAAATGAAAAAATATCAGAAAAAGCACAAGACATATCACTTATATATTCATATTATGAAAAAAAACTTTCGGATTATGGTTATAGAGATGGATTGACTGATATTTCTAAATCAGCAGAAATATCATCTAAAGTGGATTTTTTTAAAAATTCAATTGTTTTTATAGATGAATTTGATAGTTTTAGTAAAGATGAATTGGAGTTAATAAAAAATATAATTTTTCAGTCAGAAGATATTTATATTAGTATGTGTACTGAAAAAATAACTAAAAAAGATAACTCCTTATTTTCCGAAATAAACAAATCTTATTATACATTAAAAAATATTGCATATGAATATAATAAGGAGACAAGAATAGAAATACACTTAAAAGAACCTAAAAGATTTATATCTAAGGATATACAGCATTTATCATTAAATTTATTTAAAACGACTTATGAAAAACAAGGTGAATCAAAAAATATTTCTATAATTGAATCAAAAGATTTATATCAAGAAGCAGATTTTGTATGTGCGACTATAAGAGAAATGGTTAGAGAAGGATATAGATGGTCTGATTTTGCAGTAATATCAAGACAACTTTCTGATTATGAAAGTATTTTTGAATCTACTATGGATAGATATAATATCCCATATTTTTCAGATAGCCAAAAATCCATAATGCATACAGCACCAGTATTAATGATTACATCCCTGTTAGAGATAACGTCGGCAAATAAAATTGAAAGTGAAAAAGTTTTTAAATATATAAAAACTCAGTGTGTTGAAATAGAACAAATGGAAATATCTCTAATTGAAAATTACTGTTACAAGTGGAATGTAGATGCGGATATGTGGCTTTCAACTTTTAATGTCGATGATAATGAAAATAAAATGGATGAATTGAGACAGAAAATTATAAATCCAATTCAAAAATTCAAAAAAAATTGTGAAAATAAAACAGTAAGTTGTATATGTGAAAATATATATAATTTCTTAGACAACTCACATATTAAATTTAAAATTGATGAACTAATGAATTATTTTGAAGAGGATGATTCTTCAACTACAAAAATTGATTTGCATAGAGTTTGGGATTTAATAATTGATACTCTAGATGCTTTAGTGGATATTTATGGGGAAGAGAAAATATCATTAAAAAACTTCAAAGATTTATTTACATTTATTTTAAAACAGAACAGTTTTTTAAACATACCTCAAACTTTAGATTCTGTTATGATTTTATCTGCTGAAAAAGCAAGATTAAATTCTCCAAAAATTTCATTTATAGTTGGTGTAAATGAAGGGCTAATTCCATCTACTGTTAAATCAAAAGGTATATTAAACGAAAAGGATAAGCAATTATTCTTTGAAGTAGGATTAAATGTATCAAAGGATCTTAAAGAATTAATTGCAGATGAACGACTTATTGCATACAGAATATTTTCAGCATCTTCTGAAAAACTATTTTTAACATATCCGCTTTCTGATATAACAGGTGGGGCAAGGTACCCGTCATATGTGCTAAATCAAATTGGAAAAATGTTTTCTAATGACATATTAAAATATGCAAATGATTTTGATATAATATATTATTCGCAAACATATAAGTCAGCATACTATAACTATGTTCAAACTTTTAAAAGTAAAAATGAAGTATATATGTGTTTAAGAAAAACACTTCAAAAAAATACAGAATATTTTAGAAAAATAGAATATTTGGATATGGTAAATGAAAATATTGATTTTACCATAAAAAATAAAGAACTAATAAATAAATTATTTACTGATAATTTAAATATTTCAGCAACTGCTTTTCAGGATTTTAATTTTTGTCATTTTAGGTATTTTTGCAAATATGGGTTAAAATTAAAAACAAGAATAAAAAAAGAAATTAATCCGCTTGAGCAAGGAAATTTAATACATTTGTGTTTGGAAGAAATATTTAAAAACAGTTATACAAAAGAACATTTTTTATCTTTGAGTAAATCTGAAATCGAAGCAAAGATAGAAAAAACATCAGAATATTATAAAAATGATATTCTTGGTGGTGACTTTGGAAAAAGCCATAGATTTAATGCAAACTTCAAAAAAATAACATCAAATATGACACAACTTATAACCCACATTCAATCTGAGTTTTCACAAGCCAGCTTTGTTCCTATAGATTTTGAGTTAAAAATATCTCAGAAAATTATTAATGAACCCATAAAATTAAATTTTTCAAATGGGGTAGAAATAATTTTAAATGGTAAAGTTGATCGTGTAGATGTATATGAAAATGCTGGCGAAAAATACATTAGAATAATTGATTATAAAACAGGAGCACATAGCTTCAATTTACAAAATGTAATTTTCGGCATAGATATGCAAATGCTTCTATATATTTTTGCATTGACTGAAAAGGATTCAAAGTACAAAGACTATTTTCCAGCTGGAATTTTGTATATGCCTTCTGGAAATATCTCCGTAGATAAAGATGAGGAAAAAGACATAGATGATTATATAAACTCTTTTTATAAAATGAAGGGTGTAGTTTTGAAAAATAGGGAAGTCTTAAATGCAATGGAAGAACATATAAAGGGTATTTATATACCTGCAAAAACTGTTAGTGCAGATAAAGGTGAAGGCGAGTTAATACTAGATAAAACAAAGTCTTCATATTTATCTGAAAGTCAATTTGAAAAATTAAGAGATTATGCAAAGAAGTTAATACGAAACATGGTTTTAGAACTTTATGATGGAAATATATCTGCAAATCCATTGGTTAAGTGCAAAAATCATACTGATATATGTGAAAACTGTGAGTATTGGGATATATGTGGTAATGTGCCGAATTTTAGAAGCAGAATAGCAGAAATCACAGAAAAAGAATCAGAAATTAGACTTTTTGGAAATGAGGAGAACGAAAATGGCAACATGGACTAAAGAACAACAAGATGCTATAAATGCACGTGGAGTTTCTATTATTGTGTCTGCTGCTGCTGGAAGTGGAAAGACTTCGGTTTTAATTTCTAGACTTATAAGTCAATTGGCTGATACAGAAAATAAAATTTCTGCAGAAAAAATGGTTATAGTTACTTTTACAAAAGATGCAGCTGCCGAAATGAAGCAACGACTTACTATAGCACTTTCTGAACTTATAGAAAATCAACCTGAAAATGAATGGTTAATACAACAGCAGCTTATGCTTCAAAGTGCTAAAATATCAACCATCCATTCTTTTTGCTTTGATTTAATAAAAGAAAATATTCAGGAGTTTGAACTGTCATCTGGATTTAGAATAATTGAGGAGACAGAGGAAAATTTAATTAAAAATAAAGCTTTGCAGAAAGTTTTTGAGGATTTTTATCAAAACAACTCAAGTCAAATGGAAAAATTATATAATTATTTTTGTTATAAAAATGATAAGCCACTTGAAAACATAATACTAGATATTCATAATTATATTTCTTCAATACCTTATAGCGAAAAATGGCTTGAGGATATTCAAAAAAATTATATATACGAAGATTTTATAAATAGTGATTTTATATTGAAATATATAGAAAACGCTTTAAATACAGCTGAATATTCTGTTGCATTAGCTAAAGAAGCTGTACTTGCTTTATCTGAAACAAATCAAACAAAAAAGGTAGAACAATTAACTGAAGAATTTGTAGCTATAGATTTGATAAGTTCATTATTAAAAAATAAAGAATTATCTTTAGAAGAAAAATTAATAAAAATAGAAAAACCAGAATTTAAAAGATTAACCTTTACAAAAGGTGATGAGGAAATAACTGAAAAAGTTAAAGAGCTACGTAATTTGTATAAAAAGAAAGTATCTGACTTAATTGGTGACATTGGATTTTTAAATAATATTAAAAGAGATGTAAATTCACATTATGAGATAATAGGCTTTATAACGGATATTATTAAAAATTTAAATAAAGAAATATGGAATATAAAAAAAGAAAAGAACTCCGTTGGATTTTCAGATGCGGAACAACTTACAGTAAAGTTACTATCATTTATCGATGAAAATGGGAATATAGTAAAATCAAAAATAGCACATGAAATTTCAAACTATGTGCAAATAATAATGATAGATGAGTTTCAGGATACAAATAATAATCAAAATCTAATATTTAAACTTCTTTCACATGATGGAACAGCAGATAATGCAGGCACAAACATGTTTGTAGTTGGAGATATAAAGCAGTCTATATATAGATTTAGATTAGCAAACCCGAAAAATTTTATTGATTTTATAAATAAATCGGTACCTTACCAAGATAAAACTGACAAGAATTCGTATATAAAATTAAATAAAAATTTTAGAAGTTCAAGAGAAACTGTCGATTTTGTTAATTATATTTTTGAAAATATAATGTCAGAAAAAATAGGGGATATAGAATATAACGAAGAAGAAAAACTAATAAATGGTGCTATTTTCCCAGATGAAATAGAAAAAAATACTGAAATAGCAATTATAGACACTTTAAATTTAGAAGAAAAAATAAACCACGAAGTAGTATATACCGTTAAAAAAATAAATGAAATGCTTAGAAATTCTCATCCGGTTTGTGATAAAGGAACAATAAGACCATGTACAAAAAGAGATTTTTGTATTTTGTTAAGAAGTAAAAGGATGACAAATTTATTTTTAAAAGAGTTTGAAAAATATAATATAGAAGTTTTTAGTGAAGAAACACCAGGGTATCTTAAATCAAGAGAAATATCTATTTTATTAAATTTACTTACAGTTATAGATAATCCTTTAATTGATACTGCACTCACATCTATTATGCTTTCGCCAATGTTTATGATGAATGCAGATGAAATATCTACTGTTCGTTTATTAAATAAAGAAATTACTATATATGACGCTTTGTTGTTGGCTATAGATGAAAAAGAAGAATTGATAGATGAAAAAATAAAATCAAAACTAAAAAATGTATATAACTCATTAATAAAATTCAGAAAGTATTCTGCTTGTTGCACTTTAGAAGAACTTATAAAGAAAATATATGATAATACAGATTTTCTTTCAGTAGTTCAAATTTACAAAGATGGAAATAAGAAAAAAGCTAATTTAAGAGTTTTGCTTGAATATGCACGTTTATATGAACAATCCTCAAATGATGGTTTAACGGGATTTTTAAGATATATAGAAAACATTAAAAGATTAAATGGTGATTTGAGACAAGGTTCTACAATCTCATCTTCTGAAGATGCAGTAATGATTAAAACAATACATAAATCAAAGGGACTAGAGTTCCCATTTGTTTTTTTATGTGGAACAAGTTCAAACTTTAATATGCAAGATAGTATGAAGAATGTTCAGCTAAATTTTGATTATGGTATAGGATTTAAACTGCAGAATATAGAAACTTTTGAAAAATTCAATACAATACCTTATAAAGTAATAGATTCTATTAATCGTCAAGATTCTTTAAGTGAGGAAATGAGGCTTATGTATGTAGCTCTTACAAGAGCAAAAGACAAAATTTTCATTCCATTAAGCATAGAAAAAAAAGATATAACCAAAATAAATGATTATATCTCTTTTGTGAAAAAAAATAAAACTATTAATCCTTTTTTATCATCAAGTGCAAATTGTATGAAAGATTGGCTACTTATGTGTTTATTATTTCATAAAGACGCACAAATTTTACATGAAATGTTTGATGTTCCTCTAGAAACGTTGTTACCCTATGATTTTAATATAAATTTTTATAATTATATTTATGAAGATGAAATGGTTATTGAAAAAGAAGAAGTAAAAAATATATCCATAAATAATGATTATATTGTACAACTTGAAAATCAAATAAACTATAGTTATGATGAGTTTTTAATGGGTTTAAAATCAAAAATAACCGTAAGTGACTTAACAAAAACAAAATCCAAATATGCAAATGAAGATTTTAAACGACCAAATTTTTTAAGAGAAAAAACAAATTTAACTGGTTCGGAAAAGGGAACAGCTCTACATTCGTTTATGCAGTTTATTGATTTCAAAAAACTAGATAATTCATTGGAAAATGAGATTATAAGATTAACGGAAAAAGGATATTTAACTGATAAGCAGGCAAAAAGCTTGAATATAAATAAAATAAACAAATTTACAGAGTCAGATATTTATAATAGAATATGTAAGTCTTCTATTATTAAAAGAGAGAAAAACTTTCTTGTCAAGATTGCGGATATCAACATTGTAGATGATTATTTAGAAAATTATAAAGGCACTGAGGGTATTTTACAGGGAGTAATTGACCTTTACTTTGAAGAAGATGACGGCTTAATTTTAATAGACTATAAAACTGATTATGCAAAAAATGATGAGGAATTAATTGATAAATATAAACAGCAAATACTTCTATATAAGTCTGCACTCGAAATAATTGAAGAGAAAACTGTAAAAGAAACATATATTTATTCTTTTTATTTGGAAAAATTCATTAGGATATGACAGTTACTATAGGAAAGAGATGTTTTGCCGAAGGTCCAGGGTGATCGGACAATGTCGTCAACTTAGTGAAAAATTAAAGTTTTACTCGATTTTTTTCAAAAAATCGTAGGTTTCAAAAGGGCAACGCCCTTGGTCGCTTTCCGCAGAAAGCGAAATCCTTATGCTTTAAGAGCTTTTTTGCTTCTTTTTGCGATAGAAAAAGAAGCGGAGTATGAGGCAGAGCCTCATAAATTGCCGCAGCAATTTTCTTAAGTTGACGACATTTGGAGATCTGAAAGTCCGGTCGACTCCGCAGAGTCAGAATAACTTTTTGAATTATGCAAACGAATAAATAATACCCCCTGTATCTACTGAATAAAAATGATTATGTAAAAATAAAAAAAGAGAAAAGCTAAAAGCTTTTCTCTTTTTTTATGCCGAAAGCGGGGGTCGAACCCGCACGGTATCACTACCACTGGATTTTGAGTCCAGCACGTCTGCCAATTCCATCATTTCGGCGTTTTTTATTTCACAACGCTTAAATATTATACCATAAATAATTTATAAATGTCAATACTTTTTTTGAATTTTTTTAAAAATAACACAGAATTTAAATAACAAATAATATTGTGTTTTTATGCTGTAATTATTTTGTTAAAAAATTTAATTTATACTAGTTAAATTTTAATATAAATATAATTAAAAAAATTAAAAAATATTTGTATTTATAAAAATTTTATGCTATAATCTTAATATAAATTAATTTAAATTAAGAGAGGATTTTTATAATGAAAAAAGTAAAAACAATTATAATTCCTATTGTATCAGCGTTAGTTATTTTAGGAGTAGCTAGTAAATTTGAGTTAAGTAAAAAGATACAAATAGAAGCTTCTGTTATACCAAATCCAGTTATAAGCCGAGGACTTGATTCTTATTCCAAAGCAGGTAATGCTAGTGCTGCAAACAATGAGCAATATTGGGACGGATGGAGTTGTCAATCTCCTGATTATATAGCTTACGATATGTCAAAAGTTGAAGTATCAAAAAGAAACAAAGTTATCCTTGCTTGGTATGGTAATCCTTATTCACCATATACAGCACTTAATTCTAGTGGAAATTCAATACCTACAAATTATAAAATTCAAGTCAATAAATCATCTGGTGGTATATATCCAACAGATGACTGGGTTACATTATTGGATGTAAAAGACAATATATATCATTCTCGTCAGCATCTAGTTGATATGAAAGATTATAATTGGATAAGAATGTACATAGAAGATGCGAATTCTTCAGGTATAAATATAAATTTAGATATTCATGATTGCTCAAATGGAGTTGATGATAGCTGGATTTTTTATGGTGATAGTATTACACAAGGCGGTATGGTAGTTGCTTTTGATACATTCGCGCAAAGAATAAATGCAATGGATAATAAATACTTTCCCGCTGCTGAAAATGGTGGTATAGGAGGAATACTAAGTAAGGACGGAAAAGATAATATTGATAAATGGATAAGTATTTTTCCAGGTAAATATTGTATTGTTGCTTACGGAACAAATGATTGTTGGGGAAACCAAACTGGAACTCAAAAATATTATGAAAATACAGAGTACATGATAAATGCAATAATTTCAGCTGGTAAAATTCCTGTTGTTCCAACTATTCCTTATTCAACAAATACAGGAGTGCAACCAAATGTAAAACCATACAATGATATGATTAGAAAGTTGTATGAAGAATATCCACAAATAATAAAAGGACCTGATTTCGAAGCGTTTTTCAAAGAAAATATAGTTTTTTTAAGTTCAGATGGAGTACATCCTTCGACTGAGGGCTATGCAGAAATGAGAAGATTATGGGCAGAAACTATGTATAAAAATGTTTATACTGCTGAAAAAACTGTTTTGAAATATGATATAGATGGTGATGGTTCAATTACTGTCAAAGATGTTTCATTACTTATAAAAAATCTTCTTGGGAAAAATGAACTCTCAAATGATGAAGTAAAAAGAGCAGATATAAACGAAGATGGAAGTTTGGATATATTCGATGCTATTTTGCTTAAAAAAGAATTATTAAAAATATAGTTAAATTGATTTAATTACCTTTTATGATATATAAATCCAAATAATTGACAATTTAAAATTTATATGATATACTGAAATCGTTTGAAAATTAAATACTGTCGAATTATAATTGAAAGAATTGGGGGGAGAAGAGACCAAGGTTGTTGCTCTTTGGAAACCTACGATTTTTTTCAAAAAATCGAGTAAAAATTCAATGTTTTTTACTAAGTTGATGATATTGAGCTTATGTATATTATTATTCAGCCACTAAAGGTAAAGGTTATGATTTTACAAGAGTTTCGACTCTGCGGATTCGACCGGGCTTTCCGATCGCCTTGGACCTTCGGTAAAACATCTCTTACCTATACATATGGCCGAATATTAAAATATTATTTAAATCAAATTTTTTACATCGTTTAAGACATTTAACTTAAACGATGTTTTTATTTAACGAGATAACTTAATAAATAAAACATTTGGTTACTATTCAGCAAAAGTTTACTATTTTACAGGAGTTTCGACTCTGCAGAGTCGACTAGGCTTTCCGATTGCCCTGAACCTTCTGTAAAACATCTCTCCTCTATACATATGAGTGAATAGTAACAACATTTGAGAAGGGTTTTAAATGGAAAGAATAAATAAAATTAAAAATTTAGATTATGTTTCTATAAAAAAGTCACAGTTAAAATGGAATAACGTTGCAAAGCCACTTCATAGTTTAGGTATGCTTGAAGAAGCGATTATAAAAATAGCTGGTATAGTGGGTAGCGAAAATGTTATTTTAGATAAAAGGTGTATTATAGATGTTTGTTCAGATAATGGAGTTGTTGAAGAAGGTGTAACACAAACAGATAGCATAGTTACATCAATTGTTGCTGAGTCAATGGCAAATGGTAATTCAAATATAAATAATATGGCTAAAATTTTTAATACAGAAGTTATTACGGTAGATGTTGGTATTAAATATGACATAGACAAAAAATTAAACATTTTAAATAAAAAAATTGCATATGGTACAGAAAATATAACTAAGGGACCTGCAATGACAATGAGTCAAGCTGAAAAAGCTATTTTAGTAGGAATTGATTTGGTTAAAAAGTGTAAGGAAGATAATTATAGAATAATTGTTACTGGAGAGATGGGAATAGGGAATACAACCACATCATCAGCTATTGCTTCTGTATTGCTTGATTTACCAGTTGAATCAGTAACAGGTAAAGGTGCAGGTTTAAACAGTGATGGATTAGAAAAGAAAATAAATGCTATAAAAAAAGCTATAAAAATCAATGTTCCAAATAAAGAAAACCCTATTGAATTAATATCAAAATTAGGAGGTTATGATATAGCTGCAATGGTTGGAATATACTTGGGTGGTGCAATATATAACATTCCTATTGTCATAGACGGATTTATTTCTGCAGTTTCTGCAGCACTTGCAATATCAATAAACCCATTATCAAAAAATTATATGTTTGCTTCACATGTGTCAAAAGAACCTGCTGGTTTAATGATGTTGAATTTTATCGGATTAAAACCATTTATAACAGCAGAAATGTGTCTTGGTGAGGGAACAGGTGGAGTTCTTTTATTACCAATTTTGGATGCTGCATTATCAGTATATAATAGTTCACATATTTTCGATGCACTTCCAATGGAAAAGTATGAGGAGTTTGTATGATTATTTTATTAACTGGTGGAAGTAAAAATGGGAAATCATATATTGCTGAAAAAATAGTGGAAAGTATAGATTATAATTATAGATATTATATTGCAACTATGGAACCATATTGTGAAGAAGCTCTTGTAGCTATAAATAGACATAAGAAAATGAGAGAACAAAAAGGTTTTATTACAATAGAAAAATATACAAATATTCATGAAATAGAATTAGAAAAAAACAGTATTGTATTATTGGAATGCATATGTAATTTGTGTGCAAATGAAATGTTTTCTGATACTATTAATCCAATTGATAAAATATTAAATGGTATAAATCTCTTAACAGAAAAAGCCAACACTCTTATTATTGTAACAAATCAAGTTGGTGATGATGGTTTAAATTATGAATTTTTAACATCGGAATACATTAAAAATATGGGGATTATAAATAATTTTATTACCGAAAAATCAGATTGCGTTATAGAAGTTGTTTACGGAATTCCTTTTATACTGAAAGGGGAAATGCCAAAATGTATATCATTAAATCAATGATCTCTGCTTTTTCTATGTATTCAAAAATTCCAATGCCACAAATAGAATGGACAGAAAAAAACAGAAAATATTCGTTATGCTTCTTTCCTTTAATAGGTGTTGTTTTAGCTTTTTTTATGCTTCTGTGGTATAAATTACGCTTTATTTTTGATGTAAATGATTTTTTTTATGGAGTTGGTTGTACTGCAATTTCTTTTTTTATAACAGGTGGAATACATTTGGATGGTTTTGCAGATGTTATGGATGCAAAGTCATCTTGTAGTACAAAGGATAAAATGTTTAAAATAATGTCTGACCCCCATATAGGTGCATTTGCGTCTATAAATGTTACAATATATTTATTATTGCAAACAGCATTTTTTTCTGAAATCAAAAACATGGATATGCTTATAATTATTTCTTTAGGATTTATTCAATCACGGGCTTTAAGTGCATTTGCAGCAGTGACATTTAAAAATGCAAAAAAGCAAGGTGCTCTTTGTAATTTTACAAAACCAGCAGACAAAAAAATAACTATAATAGTTCAGTCCATTTTTTTATTTTTAACTCTTATTTTTATGTTAAAAGTAAATTTAATTTGTACAATTCTAATTATTTTAAGTGGTTCAATTGTTTTTATTAATTACAAAATTTTTTCTTATAAAAAATTTGGAGGAATTACAGGAGATTTGGCAGGATATTTTCTTCAAAAGTATGAAATTGTAATTTTAGCAACTACTATATTATTTTATAAAACAATGGAGAGATTAACATGAAGATGATAATTGGTGGAGCATATCAAGGTAAAAAAAAATATGTTATTGAAAAATATAATTTATTTGAAAATGAACTTTTAAATGGAGAATTTATATCCATAGAAAATAATGAAAATATATCTTGCATATATAACTTCCATAAATTAATTAAAAGAATTTTAAATAAGCAAGATATTATGGAATATATAAATTTAATTATAGAAAAAAATCCAAACATAATCATTATCACAGATGAAATAGGAAACGGAATTGTTCCCATAGATAAAGAAGATAGAATATGGCGTGAAGCTGTTGGAAATGTTTGTTGTTATATAGCAAAAAAATCGGATATAGTTACGAGAATAATTTGTGGAATCCCCATTAACATAAAAGGTAATTAAATAAATGAAAATTATTTTTATACGCCATGGAAAAACATATGGTAATTTAGAAAAAAGATATATAGGAAAAACAGATGAGTCTCTTTGTGAAATTGGAATAAAAGAGTTAGAAAAAAATATATATCCAAAATGTGATTTAGTTTTTTCTAGCTCAAAAAATAGATGCATACAAACTGCAAATCTTATATATAAAGACATTTCTTTGAATATATGCGATGATTTACGTGAATATGACTTTGGTGATTTTGAAGGTAAAAACTACTTAGAACTTATTAATAATAAAGATTATATAAATTGGTTAAACAGTAACTGCACTTCAAATATACCAAATGGAGAAGATTTCTTGAGTTTTAAAAGACGTTCTTGCAATGCTTTCAAAAATATAATGAACAGATATAATGGCAATATAACAATCTCCTTTGTAGTCCATGGTGGAACAATAATGTCTATATTTGAAAAATTTGCAGTTCCTAAAAAAAACTTTTATGATTTTCATGTTGAAAATGGAAATGGATATATAACTGAATATTATAATGGCGAAATTTACATATTACAGGAGATAAAATGAAAAATTTAATTTTTATTTTACCATTGATTATAGGTTTTACACTGGATTTTATTTTTGGTGACCCATACTCTTTGCCTCATCCAATTAGATGGATTGGAACTTTAATTTCTAAAATCGAAAAAATAACTCGAAAAATTTTTAACAAAAATGAAATTTTTTCTGGATTTATTTTATGCATACTTGTTATATTAATTGTTTTCTCTATTTCAAATATAATCTTATTTTTATCATATAGACTAAATGTTCTATTTGGAATACTTATAGAAAGTATAATGGTTTACTATATTTTAGCAGCCAAGTCATTGAAAAAAGAAAGCATGAAGGTTTATAACTCGATACAAAACGAAAATATAGAAGATGCTAGAAAAAATGTTTCTATGATAGTTGGACGTGATACAAAAAAATTAAATAAAGAAGAAATAATAAAGGCTACAGTTGAAACAGTGGCAGAAAATACTTCAGATGGGGTTATTGCACCTATTTTTTGGACAATACTAATGGGAACTTCTTTTGGTTTTGTTTATAAGGCTATTAATACTTTAGACTCTATGGTGGGTTATAAAAATGAAAAATATATTAATTATGGTAAAGTTTCTGCTCGATTAGATGATATAGTTAATTTTATTCCATCAAGAATTAGTGCCATATTTATGATTATTTCAGCATTTATATTAAAAATGGATTGGAAAAAATCATTTTTAATATGGAAGAGAGATAGATTTAATCACTCAAGTCCAAATTCAGCACAAACAGAGTCCGTATGTGCTGGTGCTTTAAACATTATGCTTGCAGGAGATGCATATTATTTCGGAAAATTACACAAAAAGAAAACCATAGGGGATAATATTAAACAGATTGAAAATGAAGACATAAAAAAAGTTAATAGATTAATGTATTGTTCAGCTTTATTATTCACTTTTTTTTCAATTTTAATTAGATTTGCTATAATAAACTTTTTAATTCAAAAATAAAAACCTGCAAAAATTAATTTACAGGTTTAAAATTATTGTTACTTATTGAAAAAATCGTCTTGAGCATATTCTTGAGGGTGTTCTTGAGCATAGTCTGTTAATTCGTCAGGTTCAGCATATCCATAATTTATTGCTTTTTCTCTCATACAAGCATAAAATTCTGCAAAAGTAGCACTTAAGTAAGGATTTAAAAACAATAACCCTATTCCACAAGTAAGAACAGCAAGTAAAGTCCATCCTATGAAAGAAAGCCCTAAAAGAAAAAATCTCATTTTTTCTCCGTCCATAGTTTTTTTACTTATTTCAAAAGCTCTTTGGGTGCTCATATCAGGATTTTCTGAAATCAAATAAGGTACAAGTACATATTCGTAACTTTTAATTATACCAGGGATAATTAAAAGTAAAGACCAAAGAAAAACTCTTAGATTCACCATAAACATTGTTTTAACTGTTTTTAAATAATTCCCTTTTTTAAATGAAAAAAACAAGTTTGAAAAATCCACTTTTCCTTGTCTAGCACACATAAAAAATCTGTTTTTTCCACATATAACAGGAGAACTTACAAAGGTAACAAAAGCAATTCCCAAGAGCAATCCTATGATTACGAAAATGACCACTATTACTATTACCATGATAGCTTCACTGCTTAAAGCACCGTTTAAAGAACCATTATCTCCAGTATTTTCGTAACTATTACTTGAACTAGGCGTCATCCAGTTAAAATTAGGTACATAACTTCGCTCTCCTCCAAAAAAGATTGCAACTAAACATACCAAAAATGACATCCAGTAAGTTTTAGAAAGAACAGTTAAAGCATTTTTTTTAAGTTGTTTATTTGTCCACATATTATTTTCTCCTTTAAAAATATTTATAATACATTATACTAGATAAATAAACCTTTTGTCAATTAATATTCCAAAGATAGGTGGTTTTTATGCAGAATTATGAACATGGTGGTAATATATATACAAAAAAAATTAAGTTAGACTTTTCAGTTAATACAAACCCATTGGGAATGTCTAGAAAAGTAAAAAAAGTCTTGACTTCAAACGTAGATTTATACGAAAATTATCCAGATGTAAACTGTACAAAATTAGTTAATTCTATTTCTAATTATGAAAAAATAAGTAAAAAAAACATACTTTGTGGAAATGGTGCTGCAGATTTGATATATAAAATTGTTCTAACAGTAGACCCTAAAAAAGCTTTACTTTTATCACCTACTTTTTCAGAATATGAAAATGCTTTGAAAATAGTAAAATGCAATATAAAATACTTTGAATTGAAAGAAAAAGAAGATTTTATACTATCTGAAAAAATATTGGATGAACTAGATGAAAGTTTAGATGTATTTTTTTTATGTAACCCCAATAACCCAACAGGTAAGTTAGTTAAACTTTCATTGATTGAAAAAATTATAGAAAAATGTCAAGAGAAAAACATAAAAATAATCATTGATGAATGTTTTATGGATTTAGTAAAATTCAGCGAAAATTACACATCAAAAAAATATTTGCACAACAAAAACTTGATTATTTTAAAAGCTTTTACCAAAACTTTCGCAATGGCAGGCTTAAGGCTTGGCTATATAATGTGCAGTGATGAGGATTTTTTGATTAAAGTTAAAAACAACGGTCAATGTTGGAATGTTTCAATACCTGCACAAATATGTGGTGTAGAAGCATTAAAAAAATGTAATTATCTAAAAAAATCCATAAAAATAATTGACGAAGAAAGAAAATATATAGAAACAAAATTTAAAAAGATGGGAATTAATTTTTTTAAATCAAATGCTAATTATATTTTATTTAAAACAAATCTAAACATAGAAAAAAAACTTTTAGCAAAAAAAATTTTAATAAGAAATTGTGGAAATTATATTGGTCTTTCAAAAGAATTTTACCGTATTGCTATAAAAACTCATGATGAAAATATAATTTTAATAAATGAAATAAATAAAATATATAAAAATTCGATTTGAATTCCCAACAAACTGTTAAACAATATGTAATGGTTTAATATGACTTTTTGTTCAATATTTTTTTGACAATAGTGTATATAATATATTATAATATATATGATTAATTTGATTAAAGAGGGTGGAAAATCTGGAAAACAGTAATTTGTTTTTAGAAGGAACTGTAGAAGGAGTCTTATTTAAAAATGAACAAAATGGATATATAGTTTTGGAATTAGATGCTGGATCAGAATTAGTAACTGTTGTCGGAGAATTAGGTGATATTGAAGAGGGAGAAGACTTGAAAGTCGAAGGTAAGTATGTAAATCATATAAAATTCGGTGCTCAATTTCAAGCAGAATATTGCGAAAGAAGATTACCATCAAACTCAGTAAATATAGAAAAGTATCTTGCATCTGGTGCAATAAAAGGTATTGGGCCATCTTTAGCAAAAAAAATAGTGGAAGTTTTCGGAGATAAAACTTTAGAAATTATGGAAAAAGAACCAGAAAAGCTTTTATCCATAAAGGGTATTTCACCAAAAAAGTGTAAAGTGATTACCGAAGAAGTAAGACATATATTTAATTTAAGAATGCTTATGACTATGCTTTCTAAATATGCAATAAAATCATCTTATGCCATGAGATCATTTAAAAAGTGGGGTTTTGAAAGTATAGAAATCCTACAAAATAACCCTTACCTTTTGTGTTCATACGAAATAGAACTTGAATTCCATAAAGCTGAACAAATGGCTTTTAAGCTTAATATAGAAAAAAATTCACCTAAAAGAATTAAAGCAGGTATAGCTTATATATTATCTCAAAATGCATTAAACGGGCATACTTGTTTACCACTGGACAAGCTTTGTCCAAAAGTATGTGAATATTTAGAAATTACCGAAAAAGAATTTTACAATATTTACAACGAAGAATTAAGTGAAAAAAATTTATTTGAATTTATAAAAAGCGGCAGAGCTTTTGTATATTTAGAAGATTACTATAGAGCAGAAAGTTATATTTCAGGAAGACTGGCAGTAATAAGAGCATTTAGTGATCCACATACTTATGATTTTGATAAATTAATTGATTTAGAGCAAGAAAGATTAAAAATAATATATGAAGCCAAACAAAGAGATGCCATAAATGAAGCTTTATCAAAAGGAATTATGATTTTAACTGGTGGTCCTGGAACAGGTAAAACAACTACCTTAAATGCCATTATATCGCTATATGAACATCAGGGCTTATCTGTAATGATTGCAGCACCAACAGGAAGAGCAGCAAAAAGAATATCTGATCTTACAGGATATAACGCCAAAACTCTACATCGACTTTTGGAAGTGGGCTTTGATACAAACGGCAAAATGAAGTTTATTCATGATGAAAAAAATCCGTTACTTTGTGATGTAATGGTTGTTGATGAAATGTCAATGGTAGATGCTATTTTATTTGAGAGTTTATTAAGGTCACTCAAGTTAAATTGTAGGTTGATAATGGTCGGAGATAGTGATCAGCTTCCATCTGTAGGTGCTGGAAATATACTTAAAGATTTAATTGAAAGTCGTACTTTACCTGTTGTGCAACTAAAAGAAATATTTAGACAAGCACAAGAAAGTACGATAGTTACAAATGCACATAAAATAGTGCATGGAGACTACCCTGAACTTTCAAAAAAAAATAGTGATTTTTTCTTTTTTCAAAGATTATATCCAGAAGAAATTATAGCTTCCATTATAGATTTGGCAAAAGTAAGATTACCAAAAGCTTATGGATTTTCTTCATTGGATGATATACAAATTTTATCACCATCAAGAAAAGGGATATTAGGCACAGTTGAATTAAATAAACGTTTGCAAGCAGTTCTAAATGAACCATCTGAATCTAAACATGAAATCAAAAGTATGATTTATATCTTTAGAGAAGGTGATAAAGTAATGCAAATAAAAAACAACTATGATCTTATATGGACAAAAGACTCTGAAGTTGCCGCTGGTATTTTTAATGGAGATATAGGAAGAATAGTATCAATTAATAAAAGGGCAATGGAAGTTATTGTTGATTTTGAGGGGAAAATATGCGTTTATCCATTTGATTTATTGGATCAATTGGAACTTGCATACGCAATAACTATACATAAAAGTCAAGGTAGTGAATTTGATGTGGTTATCATTCCTTTACTTGGCGGCTTTGATAAATTATATTATAGAAATTTGTTATATACAGGTGTTACAAGAGCAAAAAAATTATTAATAATTATAGGTTCCAAAAATAAATTATATCAAATGGTGGATAACAACAGAAGAACATTACGATATACAGGATTGAAAGCGATGCTAAAAAATGAAATGTCAAATGAATAAATATAAATTTTTACTGGATTTATTTTTCCCCAATAGATGTCCTTGTTGCAATGAATTTTTGATTTGGAATGAGCTTATATGCAGAAAATGTGAAGATAATTTTATAAGTATATTAGAAAAAATATGTAGAGTTTGTGGTAAAATAGATTGTATATGCAATGCAAAAGTATTTTATGATAATGCCATAGTTTTATATAATTATTCTGGTGCATGTAGGGAAGGTATTTTGGAATTAAAAAGAGGATTAAATACAAATTTCGCAGTATATTTGGGTGAAAAAATAACACATGAAATTATCAATAATCATAATGATACGATTTATGATTATATTATACCAATTCCAATTTCTAAAAAAAACAAATATAGCAGAGGTTACAATCAAGCAGAATTAATAGCTAAAACTATAAGTAAAGAAATAAATGTCGTTGTCAATAATAAAATACTCTACCAAAATAATTCTGTTAATTCTCAACATTTTCTTAATAAAACTCAAAGATCTAAAAACGTAATGAAATATTGTTCTTACGATGTAAATCTCTCAAATAAAAATGTTATATTATGTGATGATGTTATTACAACAGGAAATACAATTAATAGATGTGCTCAGTTGTTAAAATCTTTAGGTGTAAATAAAATTTTAGTAGTGGTAGGGGCAGGAACTAAACTTTAAAGAGGAGAATATTATGGCATATATGGATATTGGCATAGATTTAGGGACGGTCAATATGGTGGTTACTATGGGAAAAAAAGTACTACTAAATGAACCTTCAGTAGTAGCGTATCATAAAATAAAAAAAGAAATTATTGCTGTAGGTAGAGATGCTTATGAAATGCTCGGAAGAACACCAGATTATATAACCATAATCAAGCCTTTGGCAGATGGTGTAATATCAAATGATAGTATGGCTGAAATAATGATTGAAGAATTGATATTAAAAGTAATAGAAAAACATTTGATAAGACCTAGAATTATGTTATGTGTTCCTTCTTATATTACCGATGTTGAAAGCAGAGCTTTAATTGAATCTACTGTAGGAGCAGGCTCAAGAAAAATTTATCTTATACAGGAGCCTATTGCAGCTCTCCTTGGTGCAGGAATAGACGTTTCAAAACCTGAAGGGAATATGATAGTGGATATAGGTGGTGGAACTACAGACATAGCTATTGTTTCTTTAAATGGTGTTGTTAACTCAAAATCAATAAAAATTGCTGGAAATGAATTAGATAAGTCCATACTAAAATATATATCAAATAGATATAAAATGCTTATAGGTGAAAAAAAAGCTGAAGAAATAAAAATAAAGCTAGGAAACGTATTTAATCCAAGCCCAGATAAAAAAATGAAAATAAGCGGTAAGAATTTATATAATGGATTACCAAAAACAATAGAAATAAATGAAATAGATGTTCATATAGCAATGGATGAACATATTTCAGAAATATTTAAGGCAATAAAAGAAGTTTTAGAAACTACTTCTCCTGAATTAATTACAGATATTTATGATAAAGGAGTTTTATTAACTGGCGGTGGAGCATTACTGAAAAATATAGATATAATGGTAAATACAGAGTTGGGATTAAAATGTAAAATCGCTGAAGATGCCATAACTTGTGTTGCAAAAGGAACTGTTTTAGCCTTTAAAAAATTAGATACCTTGCTAGAAGGTTTTGAGAATGTAATTATGCAAAATTAATAAAAAAAGAAGTAAATCCCTCGTAACAAAGCTATTGTGTATCAGCCTATACACCAATAGAATTTTCAGATATTAAACGTAAAATGGGAATTACTTAATGAGGTGAAAGAAATGTCAGAAAAAATCAATAGTATTATACAGCAAAAGCTTACTGAAATAGAGGAAAAAGAAAACATAAAAATTCTTCATTGTGTTGAGTCTGGTAGTCGTGCATGGGGTTTTGCTTCACCCGACAGTGATTATGATGTGCGATTTATTTATGTGCGAAAAAGAGATTTTTATCTTAAGCTCGAAAAAACACGTGATGTTATAGAATGGCAGCTTGATGAAACGCTTGATATAAATGGCTGGGACTTGCAGAAAGCATTACGTCTGCTTTATAAATCCAATCCAACGTTTTTTGAGTGGAACAATTCTTCTATTGTATATAAAACTACTGATGAATGGAGTAAAATAAACGAAATAATAAATGATTATTTTCTTGTTAAATCTGGAGTTTATCATTATATCAGTACTGCAAAAACCAATTATCATGAATATTTAAAGGGTGAAATGGTACGCTTAAAAAAGTATTTTTATGTACTACGACCAATACTTGCATGTAAGTGGATCATAGATAAAAATACTCCTCCTCCAATGCTTTTTTCAGAACTTATGAAAGCTGAACTAGAGGCGGAAATGATACCTATTTTCAACAATTTGCTCGATGTTAAAATGAATACGCCAGAAGTAGGTGAAAGCAAACGAATAGATAAGCTTAATGATTATATTGATTCAGAGTTTTTGTTAATACAGAAAAAAATTGATAGCATTAGTAATGAGCGTGAAGTTGATTGGCAAAAACTGAATAATATTTTTTTAAAACTTGTTGAATGGTAAAACAGCATAATAGATATAATAGGCGGTGTGAAGATGGCTGAATACTCAGAGCTGATAAAGCGATTTGATAAAATCAGGGACTATATGAGAGATTTTTATATTTACGGGTTTAAAGCTCGTAATGATTTCAAAAGTAAAAGCTCAAGGAGTTATGACAATGAAAAACGTCGTATTGAAAGCTATCTTTCTGAATACATGTCTTTTCGTCATGATGAAAATGGGAAAAATATGTTTATATCAGTTGATCATGCTTATATATCCTCAAATCCTTTATACAGGGCATTTAAGGCAAAGACATTTACCAAAAACGATATTATGCTTAACTTTTATATTATTGATATTCTAACAGATAATGAATGCCTTACCGCTGGTGAAGTTGTGGAAATAATCTCAAAAAAGTATACAGTATTTTTTGAAAATCCAATTTCACTAGATATAGCTACAATTAGAAACAAATTAAAGGAGTATGAGGCCATAGGTTTGTTAGTGTCTAATACTTCTAAAAAAAAGCTTTGTTATTCACTTAATAAATCAGATATAAATATTAGTGAGATTTATGATGCATTACTTTTTTTTAGTGAAATTTCTCCTCTTGGAGTTGTTGGCAGTTATTTGATTGATAAATGTGATAATAGAGAAAATTATCTAACATTCAAGCACCACTATATCATGCACGCATTGGAAACTGAAATTGTTGAATTACTTTTGAAGGCAATTAATGACGGACGTTATGTAGAACTTATAAATCATAATCAGTGCAATTCCAATAATAAAAAAATAAAGATTATTCCACTCAGAATTTTGATCAGCGTACAAGGTGGTCGAAGATATCTTGCCGCATTTGATGATCAAACACAAAAATTTTTTAATTATAGACTGGATTGTATAAAAGAAGTTAAAATATCTGATAAATGCAATGAATTTGATATTTATCGTACAAAGCTTAAAGAAATACTTGAATTTACCTGGGGCGTTTCTTATGATAATCATAAGAAAACCGAAAAGCTTGTTATGACATTGCATATTACACACAAAGAAAATTATATTATAGAGCGTATTGAACGTGAGGGTAGAAACGGAACGCTTGCTAAAATTAATGATACAACTTACAAATATGAAGTACTAGTTTACGATGTAAGAGAAATGATGACGTGGATAAGAAGCTTTATTGGCAGGATTGTCAAACTTGAATGTGATAACAAAAATATTGAAAGGATTTTTCACAGTGATTTAAATAGAATGTATCAAATATACCTTGGAGGTGAATTAGATGATATTCAGTGAGATTTACAGTGCATATTATACTGCTGTTTCACATCTTATCTGTAAGGCAATTGAAGGTGAGCTTAATGATAAAAACGCTTCCCTTATCATTAAAGAAACAGCATTTAGTGAAAGTTTTGTTTATATTTTAGATAACATTAAGTCAGAGCAGTGGCAGGTTATTACAAAAGAATATAAAACTCCAATAAAAAATAAACCTGAAATTCCACCCACAACATTACAAAAAAGATTTATAAAAACTATTTCAATTGACCCTCGATTTAAACTTTTTTGTGATAAAGAATTATCAGAACTTGATGACATAGAACCACTATATTCTGAAGATGATTTTTATTTTTTTGACAGAATCCAAGATGGAGACCCCTACACAGATTCCAATTACATAAAAATTTTTAGGACTGTTTTAAGAGGTGTGAAAGAACATAAACATTTGAAAATAGCTTTTTGTGGTGGAAAAGGCTTTATAAGAACAGGAATTTATACACCACGCAGGCTCGAATATTCAGAAAAGGACGATAAATTTAGATTATTGTGCATGTATGGACATAAATTAACTACAATAAATCTTGCAAGGATAAAAAGCTGTGAACTTGGAGATACATTTAACGAGAGTAAAATGATGCCCTATCATCGTAATAAACGCTCTGTTACATTAATGATAACAAATGAGAGAAATTCACTTGAACGATGCATGCTGCATTTTGCTAATTTTCAGAAAGAAACAAAGCAGACTGATAAAAATCGCTATCAAATGAAATTGACATATTTTTCAGATGATGAAACAGAGGTTCTTATACGAATATTGTCATTCGGTCCTATGGTTAAAGTATTAAGTCCGCAAAGATTTATAGAACTAATAATTGAAAGACTACAAAACCAAAAAACTGTCACTATTCAGCCATATGTATAAGGCAGAGATATTTTACCGAAGGTCCAGGGCGACCGGACAATGTCGTCAACTTAAGCAAAATGCAAAAATAAAATTCAAACAAAGTTAAATTAATTTTCACATTTATCATAAAAAACGGCACAACAAATAAACCCACTAGAGTGAGTGGTTTTTGGAATTATTAGGTTCTTGATTTTATACGCACGATTTCCTTTGAGAATGATGCTTTTTCCTTGGGTGTTTATTCTTTCGCTCA
>Ga0209373_10001702_pt1 | contig 24657 bp, 12 predicted proteins | sample Higcelweek5metaG_FD_187173 | JGI IMG/M metagenome (GOLD analysis project Ga0209373, IMG submission 187173) | Freshwater pond sediment microbial communities from the University of Edinburgh, under environmental carbon perturbations - High... | ecosystem: Environmental > Aquatic > Freshwater >... | reverse complement strand
GTGCGGCCGGGTGATCTTCTCCCGCAAGGCGGGATCAGCTTCCCGGTCTTACTAAGTGATTGTTTCGATTCCAATTGCTTTTGTTTGGAGGCCACACCTAAGGTTTGCAAATTCGGTGCTATCATATCAGTCATTATTTCTTTTTAAGAATGATTGACTATTTCATTTACAATTATAGGCACTTGCAACTATAGTTCACTTAAGTCGATGGACAGCAACTATTTTTTAACTATTTTAAATGACTTTACTAAATCGGGCCAATAAATATTGATGATATAAATCCCCTGCTTCAAAGACGAACCTATTGATAGTAAATTCTTAACGGAAGAATGTTCAATGGTTTCAATAGACCTACCTGTTGTATCGAAAATTGCAATATGGTCAATTGCATCAGGTTTATCAATTTTAAGCGTAAACGTTGAGTCGAAAGGGTTCGGAAACAATTCTATTGTATTGATATTAGATGAAGTAACAGCCGAAGTAGTTCCCTCTTTTGCCCCAAGCATTATAGCATCAACAATGCCCTGATCAATTATTTTACCATTACTCCGGTTGAACATTCCACCAGGCGTATCCCAATAAAAAGGTATTATTCCTTTTTTGGTAGTTGATTTTACAACATACCTTAGATAATATTCAACAGAAGCATTGTTTAGTTCTTGATCGGAAGGTGGGTTTAGTTTTCGTTTGTAAGCTCCAAATTCTCCAATAATTACAGGTATTCCCTTATCAACAAATTTGGTTTTCATCATACCGAAAAACTTTTCCACATCGCTCTCTTCTCCCCATGTAGCATTGCGGCTAGCATCGGTGGTCGAATGATTGCCTTTGCCCCAGTAGTAGAACATTTTGCCCCAGTCGGCATCTTTGTCCATAAGGCAAAACTGATATGGTGTATAATAATGAACTTCCAGCATCAAACGGTCTGCAATTTCATCTGTTGGCATAGAAGTCATAAATTTATTGGTCTCTTCGATATCGGTTGAAGGCCCTTGGACAATGAGGGTACGTGAACTGTTATTGCCACCGGTTGCCCTTACTGCATCGATAAACGTTTGATGGTAGGTCATAAGAACAGACATGGCCGTAGCATCATGAACATTGGGTTCGTTGGCCCCGGCAAAAAGCAAATGTTCATCGTAGTCTTTGAAATACTCAGCTATTTGTGTCCAGTAGGCTTCTTGCCGCTGATTTACCTCCGATTGATTGGCTAAATTGACTCTATTTTCTAACCAGCCTTTGTCCCAATGCGCATTAATAATCACATAAAGATCGTCGTTAATACAGTAATCTACCACCTCTTTTACCCTTACAAGCCAGTCTTCGTCAATTGTGCTGTTAATGGTATCGGAATGGCAGAACCATGCAACAGGAATGCGTATTGTATTGAACCCCGCAGCCTTTACCGAGTCAATAAGTTGCTGAGAAGTATGGCCTGCACCCCAGGCATTTTCACCACAAATAGCCTCAAGCGTATTCCCTAGATTCAACCCAATTTTCATTTCACCAGCAATTTGCTGCGCTGTTGGTAATTGTGCTTTTGAAGTTGACGATAATAGAAACCCAACTAATATAAGCAGTAACGCATTTCTGAATAATTGTAATTTAAAACCAAATTTGTTCTCCATCTTTTATTGAATATTATTTTTATTGTTGTTAGAAAAAAAATAAAAACGAAAGTATTATACAAGCCGAATCTAGTAATGAACAGTCGTAGAATAGCTTACTTTTAGCTCCGCTAATCTACGTTTCGCCTCAAGCCGGCTGGGCTCTTCATTTTTTGCTTGACCAAAAAACGAAGCAAAAAAGTCAAGGCTCCCAAACAAAAGCATCTTCATCTTCACAATCACTAAGTGCGGCCGGGTGATCTTCTCCCGCCCACGGGAGAAGCTTCCCGGTCTTACTAGGTGATTGCTTCGATTCCGATTGCTTTTTTTTGGAGGCCGCAGGGCTACTTCGTGCGATTATTTTTTTGTTTCTATTTATTTCGTTTTAATATTTACTGTGGCATCGGCTAAACCCAAAGAGCTCACTGTTAATTTAATGTCGCCTGCGTTACGGTTGCTTTTTATCACCACCAACGCACGCCCTTTCCAGGCTTTACGGTTGTTGGCAACATAAAGGTCGGTATCTTTTATGTCGGCATTGTCGACCCCGGCAATTGTACCTTGGCCTTCGATTTTAAATTGCAAACGGTTGGCGGCGTTGGGTAGAATTACACCATCCTTATCGGTTATTTCGACTGTAACAAACGACAAATCTTGTCCATTGGCTGCGATCTCTTTTCTATCGGCAGTAAGTTTTATTTTTGCTGCTTCGCCCGAAGTTTGCAGAATGGTGGTTTCCATTTCCTTGGCATTTTCAACACCAACAGCTTTAAGCAACCCCGAAGAATAAGGCACCGCAAAAGTTGCTTTGAATTGTTGTTCTACAGATGTAGGTTGTTCGCCAATAAGTCTTTCGTTGAGATAAAGCCTTACTTTTGGGTATTTTGAATACACCTCAACTTGAACGGTTTTCCCTTCAAACCCGGGCCAAGTCCAGCTTTCCCATGTTGGCCAAACCGACCACATTGTTTCTTTAATTTCCAACGGAAGAGGTTCTGGCTCACGAACAGCCATGTACAATTTCTGATTGTTATTGTACAACATACTGCGGTAGTGCGAAATGGGTTTCCGCCAGCCAATCAGGTCAATATCGCCGCAATAAGCGCCATGCCAGGGGAAGAATTCGTTTTCCCAATGCTGGCCAGGAACTTCGCCAGAATAATACCATCGGCCAATCGATGATTCACCAAGGTAATCAATTGATGTCCACACAAAATCGCCAATAATATACTTGTTTTCATTCACCAATTTCCAGTTGCTAAAAGCATCTCGCGGATAAGATTCTGTTTGTACAATGATGCGCGATGGAACACGCTGATGATCGGAGGCAGCCTTGTGCAACTGATAATTGTAGCCACAAACATCGTGAGCGGCCATCAGTGGATCAAAGGTTTCCCAATCGTTGTCCCAGGTGGTCATAGCCGAAGTTACAGGGCGAGTCGAATCGATTTTCTTGATTCCACCGGCCAGCATTTTTGCAGTTTCTACAGCCCCAGGTTCTTTTCTTTCAATGATTTCGTTACCGATACTCCACATAATTATCGAGGGATGGTTTCTGTCGCGCAGCACCATTGCATCCACGTCGCGTTGCCACCAAGCATCGAAATAAGTGGAATAGTCGTATTTGTTTTTCGCGGTACGCCAGCCATCAAAAGCTTCATCAATCACCAACAAGCCCAATCGGTCGCAAGCATTGAGAAAAGCCTCCGAAGGTGGGTTGTGTGAAGTCCTGACTGCATTGAACCCTGCGGCTTTGAGCAGTTCAATCTTTCGTTCCTCGGCACGGTCGAAAGCGGCAGCACCAAGACAACCATTGTCGTGATGGACACAGCCTCCGTTAAGTTTCACAGTATTGCCGTTCAACTGAAAACCGTTTTCGGTTGAAAATTTAAGTGAACGTATGCCAAAATTTGTTTTTGTATCGTCAACAACCTGATTGCCTTTGATCACCTGAATTTGTGCCTGATATAAATCGGGGGTTTCGGGAGTCCAAAGCAATGGATTTGACACGTTAATGGTCTGAGTGATTTCCTTTTCGCTATTGGCTGGCATCTCAATTTTAACCTGACCATCACCAACTTTCTTCAAACTTTTATCAAAAAGAACAGTTTTTACCATCACACTCTGAGGCGTAGAGGTTTCGTTTTTCACCAATGTATTTACTAACACTGAAGCCTTTTTTGAAGAGACCTCGGGTGTTGATATGCCAACACCATATTGCGCAACGTGCACAGGGTTTGTAACATTCACCCAAACATGCCGATAAATACCCGAACCACTATACCACCGACTGTTTAAATGTTGCGAATTGTCGACCCGCACAGCAATAACGTTCTCCTTGTCAAAATTCAAATGTGAAGATAGGTCATAGCTAAACGACGAATAGCCATAAGGATAAACGCCCAGCGATTTTCCGTTGATAAACACTTCGGAATTCATGTAAACACCTTCAAAGTAGATAGAAATGTTTTTCCCTTTCCATTCACTTGGTGCGTTGAAGGTTTTGCGGTACCAACCAATACCTGCGGGGAAATACCCTCCGGCAGCACCCATTGGGTTTTTAGGATGAACTTGCCCCTCAATGCTCCAGTCGTGCGGAAGGTCGAGTGTACGCCAGTCTGCATCGTTGAAATCATTCAATTTGGCTGAAGAAGTATCGCCCAAATAGAACTTCCAATCGTAATCGAAAAGCTGCTTTCGATCTAAGCCTATTTGATTTTGGGCCCAAATTATAGTATTACTTGCCAATACCAAAGATGCTATTGTAATTGCTTTAACGAAACTCATTTTGAAACTCAAAATCGTTGAACGATCCATATTTCTATACATAAACGTTACTCCATTAGTCCTTAAAATTGAAAAGAAAAAAAGGAATATCATTTAGATATTCCTTTTTTAAAAATAGACATTTTACCAGCCCGAATATTGTTTCAATGCGTTATTTTTTTGAAGTTCAATTGCCGGTAGCGGGAAGAAATCATTTTTAGGTTCTTCGTATGACAGATTTGCGTACGAGTTGTCCCACCATTCCATTCTACTTCCATTGAGTTCATTGTAAGCCTCTTTCCAGCGTACCAAATCGAAAAACCGTTCGCCTTCCATTGCGAATTCGCGGGCACGTTCATCCATGATTTCTTTTTTGGTAACTACGCCAGCTAAATCGGCAGGGTGAACTCCATCGCCACAATTACGGGCACGAGTACGAATCATATTGAAGTAGGTCAGCGCTTCGGCAGATTTACCTGTCATCATAGCTGCTTCGGCTGCCAACAAAACGACATCGGCATACCTGATAAAGTACATATTTTGGTTATTGCCTTGAAAACTACCATTTATCATCATTGAGTTAAACGGACCAATTTCGTATTTCATGTTTTCCAACCCGGTAGCCTGATATGTTGTGTTTGCAATAGTATAAAATCCCTGTACATCGGCAATTTCGCCATAAACACTATCTCCAGGATACCCTGTTATTGGGTCGGGTCCCTGACCAATGGCAACTTTTCGTCGAACATCATTAGGATCGAACAAGTTATAAAGTTTGTGGTTAGGCACCCAGAAACCCCATGCATGATCGCCCTGATTAAAGGTGCCGTCTTTGTGAATTAATGCGCGTGGCCCAACATATTGGTTTAAAGCACCTCCAAACCCATAATTATCATACCCTGAGCTAAGAATGTGCTGAATAGCAAATATGCTCTCTCTGTTATTATTTCCTTCGACCGAAAACAAATAGCGGAACCCGTTGGTCGCAGTTTGATTCCAGAAGGTACTAAAATTTGTACCTGAAATGAGTTCATATTCAGCAGAATTGATTATCTCCTTGGTTAAATCGTATGCTTCCTGCCAACGGTTTTGAACATCTCCCATACGGGGATCATTCGAACCATAATAACTAAAGTACGACGATTCGTAAACGTATATTTTTGCCAACAAAGCTTGTGCAGCACCTTTAGATGCACGGCCTTTATCGCTTGCTGAAATCTGGCTTTCGGTCGGAAGTAAATTAATTGCAGCCTTCAGGTCTTGCTCCATAAGATTGTAAACCTCTTTAATAGTTCCGCGAGGATTAGAATAAAAATCGGATGGTGCAAAAACATGGTCAACTACAGGAACTCCACCGAAAACACGGGCAAGAATAAAGTAATTTGCAGCTCTCAAAAAATAAGCCTCGCCCAACCTGATGTCGATTTTCTTTTTCAGATCGTTGCTCGAATTTTCTTTAAGAAGAGTCAGTCTCTCTATTACTTTTGCAGCCCTGTTTACCCCATTAAACATGGAACCATAAGTCGATTTCAAGATACTTGACTCAGCGTTGAAAGACATTTCATCAAATGAATAAATTTCGCCCCAAGCGGTTGGTGAATCACCCCCCGATTCACTCATATCGGAAGCAACATCACCCAAGGCCCATCTGACCATATCATAAATATCGCAACCTTCTTTATAAAGAAAAGAGTTATAGATTCCACTCACCATCAGGTCGATGTTTGCTGTATCGGCAAAAAAACTATCCTCATCGGGTTTACCTGCGGGTTTAATATCCAAAAAATCTTCGGTACAACCGGCAATAAACAGGACAATTATTGTCGCTATTATATATTTGATTTTTAATAACTTTTTCATTGATAATTACATTAAGATAAAACACATTGTTAATTAAAATGACATCTCCAACCCAACATTATACATTTTCGGCATTGGGTAACTTCCATTATCAACGCCAAACTGAAGTGGATCATTGGTACCGCCTAGTTCTGGATCTAAGCCTGAGTAATTTGTCAGAGTAAACAAATTCCTTGCTCCAACATAAACCCTTAAGCGGTCGACACCTATTTTCGTGGTTGCTGATTTTGGTATTGTATATCCTAATTTTAAAGATTTAAGCTTAACATACGAACCGTCTTCTACATACCAGTCGCTCATACGGTAATTATCTGTTGTAGATCCTCGTAACGCAAACTGGTTTGAAGAAGTATTCCCGGCGTCAGTCATATTTCCATTACCATCATACACAGGGTCGCGATAAGCATTCAACGCATCTTTCGTCCAGTTATTCAACCCATTAGAATTGTACCAACTGGCTTTGCTGGCATTAAAAATATCATTGCCATAGCTACCCATAATGAAGCAGTTTAAATCAAAACCTTTGTATTCAAGGTTTATCGTTAGGCCAAATGTAAATTTCGGATTTGGGTCACCAGTTATTACTTTATCTTTTTCGTTAAGTAACGTATCACCATTCATGTCAAGAAATCTTAAATCGCCTGTTTTTGCTTTGTTTTGGGCATAGGCTCTTCTTCCTTGGCTATCAATCTTATAAGGGAGATCTTTCCAAACAGTTCTTGTTTTCCCATTTTCAGTAATTGTTTCAACATCTGCCTGACGAAATAATCCATCGGTTTGATATCCCCAGAAAACCCCGGGTGCGTGACCATTTAGCACAATAGATTTAGGATTTGATTCTGTTTCGGGTAATGTAATCGTGTCATTTAAATCATATAATTTGCTCGCAATTTTCGATAAGTTAAAATCAACATTGTACTTCAAATCACCGATCTTATCTTTATAACCGATGACAAGTTCAACCCCTTTGTTCGACAAACTGCCTAAATTATCCATATATTTTCCGTCGTCGCCATCAAAACCATACGATCCTGCTCCAAGAGGCATTGTAACTGCATGCAACATACCGGTTGTATTTTTACTGAAATATTCAGCAGTAAAGGATAGTTTATTATCAAAGAAGTTCATGTCGAGTCCATAATTGTAAGTAATAATATCTTCCCAATGCAGTTTTGAATTACCAGGGGCAAGTGAAACACCACCAGCGGTTCCTACTCCACCTAACGGATAACCATACCCTGCACTAACGCCTGCAAGGGAACTAAATTTATCTCCAGGAATCTGATCATTTCCTGTGTGACCCCATCCAAAACGCAGTTTACCAAAACTTAAAAAGGGAACATTGTCTTTTACACTATTGAGCTCACTAAATTTAAACCCGGTCGAGAAACCTGGGAAACCACCAAACCTGTGATCTTTTCCAAAATTTGTTGAACCTTCGTAACGATAAGAAACCTGGGCCAAGAATAGGTTGTTATATTCGTAATTTAACCTTCCAAAATAGGCATATTTTGAACCATGCCCCATTCCACCACCTGCATAGGAGTATTCTGAACCATAATCCCTGAGGGTTGCATCAAGGTATTGGTATTCAGGTGTTGCCCCATTGGTTAGCAACGAATCGGCCTGACCACTTAGTCCTTTATAAAACCATTCGGAGGCTTCAAAACCGGCCATAACATCAATGGCATGTTGCTCGGACAAAGTCATTTTATAATCAACCACATGTTGCCAGTTCCATTTAAAGGTTCGGTCTAACTGTCTGGAAACTTGAATAATCTTATTATTTTGGGTAGTATTGATAAAATAATAAGGTTTAAAATCGTCCATTTCGTAAAAATTGACTCCAAAACCGAAATTAGTGTTATATGTTAAACCTTTAATAATCTCGACATTGGCAAAAAGGTTGCCATTCATAGCATAGGTGCCTTTTTTGGTATTGTAATAATAAATACCTGCCACAGGGTTGCCGTTGCCGGTGTTAAACATTGGCTGAGCCCATCCGCTCCAACCAATATTCCTGGTTTTTATTTGTTCAGGAGTTAAGGTCGATGATGTGTCGCGAATATAACTGATAGGGCTTTGGTTTATAGCGCCCATAGGGGTTCCCCACCCGTCATTTCCTTGATTCCGAGTAGCAGAAAGTGATATATTTTCACCAACTTTAATTCTTTTATTGATGTCGAATGAATTGTTGACTTTAATTGTATAACGCTTATAGTTAGTTTTATCAACAACTCCATCCTGATTAAAATAACCAAGACTCATGTAAGATGCAGAGTTTTCGCTGCCCCCCGAAACAGAAAGGTTATATTCTTCCATTACAGCGTTGCTGGAAATTTCGTTCCACCAGTTAGTATTGGGCAATGAATCTGGGTTGGCAGTAATCCGGTTTATAGGTTTAGTCGACTCCAATGAATTGTAAATTTCTATAAACTCTTCGGTATTACACATATCGACAGAAATATCGTTGGTTTGTATGCCTCGATACATTGAAAAGTCGACTTTTGTTTTTTGGTTCTTTTTCCCAAGTTTTGTGGTAACGATAATTACACCATTTCCACCCGAAGACCCGTAAATAGCCTGAGCCGATGCATCTTTCAAAATTTCAATACGATCTATATCGTTGGGGTTAATGGTGTTAATATCCCCTTGTATACCATCGATAATATAAACAGGACCTGCCACACCTCCGTACTGGCTTTGTTTTGTTATTGTATTAACACCGCGCACACGCACATATATTGCAGCACCGGGCATTCCTGAACTATTAATTATCTGTACACCAGCAGCTTTACCCTCAAGGGCTTGCAATGCACCACTGCTCGGAGTTTTAACCAACTGTTCGCCTGACACAGAAGCGATTGCCCCGGTTAAGTCGCTTTTTTTCTGCGTTCCGTATCCAATAACAACTACGTTGTCAATCTCAGATCTCATTTCTTCCAGGACAACATTTATTGACTGTAAGCCACTTACCCGAACCTCTTGAGGTAGGTATCCTACAAATGAGATCGTCAAAATCGTATTGCCTGAAGGAATTTTTAGAGTAAATTTTCCATTTATGTCGGATACAGTTCCATTGGATGTTCCTTTAATTACAATATTAGCACCAGGTATGGGCGATTTCGACTCATCGGTTACCAAACCTTGCAACATTTGCTCTTGCGCATAGGTAATACTTACGACAAAAAGCAATAAAAGAGCAACGAACATTTTTTTATAAAAATGCTTTAGCGATTTCTTTTCTTCTTCTTTAGTACTCATAACATTAGGTTTATTTTTAATATCAATCAATCATTAATTTATTATTTTATAATCAACGCATCCACAGCAATTTTGCCAGAGCTTCGGTTTATGATTTTGATGATATGTTTTCCATCGCTCAATCCTGCTTCTTCATAAACCACTAGTTGAGGCTTGCGTTCTCCGGAAGTTGACAAATCAACTGTAGTGCGAATTTGTCCGTCAATCTGAATCTCCATTTTTCCTGCACCGACTTCTTTGGGGGCAATAACGGCAATGTTATTTCCTGAAAACGAACAACTCCACACGTCGCCAACTGTTTCGCTGGTGGTTAAATCGTTGTTGTAATCGCCTGTTCCGAGGTTGGCATATCGAAACCAACCGGGAGCTGTCACACTTGGGTCATCATCATTGAACCAGCCTTTATCGTGAGTAATCCGTAATACACGGCTTTTTTGAGCTAACGATTTGTCTGTAATTCCATAAAGTGGGTTGACCGATTCTTCTGGTGTTACTGTCAGCCCTTTTTCATCCTGAATGAATTTTATTGGAGTATTTGAGCCAAGGAGTTCTACTTTAGTCACTTTCCCCAATGTGCCGCCACTCGAATGAAGTTCTTTGAGTATAAGGGTGCTGTCGTTCCAGTTAAATAAAGAAGCATATACATATCCATTGTTTCGGGTATAGCTAACAACATTGTCTCCGCAAACTTCAAACGGACGCGAACCATAAACCGCTTCGCCATTTACTTTCAGCCAAGCGCCTACATCTTTTGCTATTTTCACCAGTTCAGGGTCGAGGTCACCACGTCCATGTTGAGTAAGGTTCAACAACATGGTGCCATTGCGAGATACATTTTGCATCAACAGCTCAACAACATTGTAGGCAGTCATGTATTCTTGCCCAGTTTTGTAGTGCCAGTCGGTGATGCTGGTTTCGGTCTGGAACGGATAAGCCATAATTTCGGGCTCAATATGAAATTCGTTGCTTTTAACCAAAGCGCGGTCAACAAAAGGGAGCAATTCAGGATTGTTCTGGAAACTGTTGTAACGACCGCCTACTGCCTTAAGATTAATCACAACGTCCATTTTTCCGTTGTTCCATTTCAACGATTTATTGTAGTAGTTTGCAATAAGTTGTGGCGCAAGGAATCCTAAGCCCATATTTACTCCCAAATCAACTTGTGAATCGCCTGCATGTTCGTCGAAATAGATCATGTCGGGGTGATATTTTGAAATTGCATCGTCGATGCGCCACATAAATTGGTTGGCAAAAGGCGATTGTAACGGGTTTTTTATATCGTGAATAGGTCCATAAAGATCAACCGGATCCATTCCTTCCCACCAAAGTCCTTTGCCATCGGCAATTGTTTGAAGGGCATCGTAAGGTACGCCCTGCTTAGTCCCGCTTTTGTTACTGGTATAACGAACTGTCATAAACTGCCCCCAAGTTCGAGCTGGTGTGTTATGAAAACCAATACCAAAACGCAATCCGTGTTGGCGTGCAACTTTTTCCCATGTACCAATAATATCAGTTTTGGGACCAACTTTAACAGAATTCCAAGGCTGGTAGGCAGAATTCCAGCAATCGAAATTGTCGTGATGAACGCCCATCGCCATAAAGTAGTGAGCACCCATTTCAACGTATAAATCCATCAATGAATCAGGATTCCATCGGTCAATTACCCAATTGTGGCAAATATCTTTATAACCATATTCTGAAGGATGTCCGAAGGTTTTCAGATGATGTTCATATTGCCAGTTCCCTTCCATATACATGCCACGGGCATACCAATCGCCCTTTTCGGGCATCGATTGCGGGTCCCAGTGCGACCAAGCTCCAAATTTTGCTTCGCGCCACCAGTCGGGCACGCTATAAATCTTACTAATTTCCTTCCAATCGGGAGAATATTGTCCTTCAGCTAATGGCAATGGAGGCAAATTCCAACTATCAGGAGGTAGACCTAAATCACCATTTCCTAAAATTATCTGATCAATAGCAAGCGCAACATCCGAAGCTTCAAAGCGAACATCAAGCTTAGCCCCTTTTGGAATATTAATATCAATTATTGAATGAAGAAAAGAACCAGTAACAGCCCCTGATGAATGGACGTTCACTTTAATTGCTTGCTGATTGTTAACAGCAACGCTTATGGTACCAACATTCACCGAAGCGTAACGGATGGCCAATTTGCTGGCTGCAGGGAGTTTATCAAATTGTATCGACTGGACTGCTTGGTAAATATTTACGAGTTGGGCACCCGAAGCACTTTTATCCGCAACTTTGGAAGCTCCACCAATCAATATTGCGTTTTCAGCTTCTATAATTAGTTTTTCAGATGAAACACTTTTGTGCTGTTTAGAAGCGTCTAATCCAGTTGAATAAACTAAAAGAAAGCAACAAAAAAGTAAATTTTTAATCATATCTTTTTTTTTCGATTCATATTATTGGTTTGAATCCTATTCCACTTTAATAACTACCATAGATTCGGTAAGTGATTCCGAAGTCGCTTTTAATCTGATTTCTCCAGCTTGCTTATCCGACTGCACCAACACCAAACAATACCCGTTAAAAGCCATACGTTGGCTCGCTTTATCGGGCTCGTGACTTTTCGGATTGCCGTTACCTACGCCAATGATTTTTCCGTTACCTTCAATAGTGAATTTCACAAGGTTATTTGCTGTTGGCACAACCCTGCCTTTTTCATCTTTAATAGCCACCTTTATTACAGCCACATCACAACCATCGGCTTTAAGGTTGGTAACATCGCTATTCAAGGCAACTTGTGCAGGAGCTGTAGTGGTTTCCACAATATCTCTTGTCTCCAGTTTTCCGGCTTTGTAACCCCGTGCTTCAAGTTTTCCGGGTTTATAAATTAAAGGCCAAATCAGTTTGGTGTAAGGCACTGCCTTTTGCTTTCCAATTCTTTTTCCGTTAAGGAGCAGCTCAACCTCATCGCAATTGGTGTAACAATGTACTTTTACACTATCGCCTTCTTTACCAGGCCAATCCCAGTGCGGAAAAATGTGTACAGTCGGATCATTGGTCCAGGCAGCTTTGTAAGCATAGTAGCCGTCTTTGGGAAATCCACAAAAATCCATAAACCCAAATTGAGAGGAAATACTTGGCCATATAAATGGTGTTGGTTCACCCCGATAATCGAAGCCTGTCCAAACAAACATGCCTCCAAGGTGCGGATATTTCACAATGTCGGCCCAATCTTCTCCGGGATAGGGTCCCCAGTTTGGTTGCCAAATTGTTGAGTTTGAACATGTCTGAGGCCACCAACTATTCTCATATTCGCCACGGGTAGAAACAAAGCTCGTGCCTTCGGTACAAAAGATAACACGGTCAGGGTGGTTTTCTCTATCTTTTATGTATGCCAGTTGTTTGTCTCCATAGTTATATCCAACCACATCCAGTATATCGCTATAGCCTGCATCGTTGCGGGCTTTGTTCATTGCTGCGGTAACTTTTCTTGTTGGATCAATCCGATGAGTTGTTTCAACCAAGGTTTCCAGTATTCTGGCTCCCATTACCGTACCTTGTATGGCCTCTTCGTTTTCCATGCTCCACATAAATATTGAAGGATGGTTTCTGTCTCGATACAACATTGTTGTTAAATCTTTTAACCCATCTTCGGAGCTCGACAAATGACGGTTTTCGGCCAACACAAGAATCCCCATACTATCGCACATATTAAGCAGTTCGGGTGTTGAAGGATGGTGAGTACGATAGCCGTTACTTCCCACTTCCTTAAGTAGTTTTAGCTTGTACCAGTTTATTTTATCGGGCAGGGCAACACCGATGCCTGCAAAATCCTGATGGTTACAGGTTCCTTTTACCGGGCATAATTTACCGTTAATGAAAACACCATTCAAGTTGATTTCCACCGTACGCACGCCAAACGTAGTTTCATAAATATCCACAATATTGCCACCCTCGGACACGACAGTCAATACATTGTATAGGTTTGGCGTTTCGGGCGACCAAAGCATAGGCTTTTTAATTGAACCTGTTTGGGATATTTCAGCCTGCTCAAAAGGAGCAAGTGACTGACTTGAAGTTTGGGTATCGATTACCAACCCTCTTTTGTCAACTATTTTCGAAACAAGTGAAATGTTCTTGGTCGTTTTATATTCATTTCTCAGTGTGGTTTTAATGCTCACACTTGCTTCAGCGTCAGATACCGAGGGCGTTGTAATATAGGTTCCAAAACGGGCAACATGGAGTTTGTCGGTTTTAACCAACCAAACGTGCCTGTAAATGCCCGCACCTTCGTACCACCAACCTTCAGCCTGAGTTGCATCTACCTTCACCAAAATGACATTTTTGCCTTCACTGCCATAACGCAACACATCGGTCAAATCGTAGTTCGATGGCGTATACCCGCTTAAATGATTGCCCATGAGATGCCCATTTACCCAAACTGTGCTATTTCTGAAAATACCATCGAATTCGATGGATATTTTCCGGTCTTTGTCACTTTCGGGTATTTCAAATTCTTTGCGGTAAAACCCAATACCAGTGGGCAGATAGCCACTGCCACCCGGTTGACAGCCCAATGTATTGTCTTCTATGAATTCTCCTTCGATGGCCCAATCATGAGGAAGGTTAACTTCGGTCCAATCAGGAGGGAAAAATGAAGTACTACTTTTAAAATTTGCATAGTCGATAGCGGTATCTTTCTTGCTAATAATCGGAACATTAATGTCTGTTACCCCACCTTGCCCGACCCTAGCAACGAGTTTCATAGCAATATCGCCTTTGTGGAATTGCCAGTTAAAATCGAAGTTTTCTTTTGCCCTTTTCGATGGAACGCTTTGTTGTATATTCTGTGCTTTCAAGTTAATAAAGAGCAATAACAGCAAAAATGTGAACCCAAAAGATGTGACCAATCGACCTAATTTCTTATTCATCCCGTTATTTGTTTAAGCTGTATTAACATGGTAATTCTTTTACCTTATTTCCTGATAAATTTTTTAGATAATCAGCAATTGCCTGAAAATATTAATGTTATAAAGAATCGTATTCGTAATTAGTTTAAAAAAAATGCTATTGTATTCTGAACGAGCCAGAAAACTATAGCATTCATTGTTTATCTAGTAATTACATCCACCTCAGCATAACCCGCCACATCATCGCCCCACGTAGTTTTTAAAGTCCTAAGCTTGAAATATCGGGCCATTACCGGTACAAAATCTTTAACCTGTAGTAACGGATTATTTTTAATGTTCGAGAATTCGCCTTCGCTTACCAGTTTCCAATCTTTATTGTTTTCAGACAGATAGAATTGGTAATTGGTAATGACGCCAGAACTCCACCTGGCTTGGTCGGGCAGATATTTGAATCCACATACGTTGAATTTCTCGCCCAAATCGATAACCAAGTCAATTGGCATCTTCTTGTCGCGCTGGTGCCATGTTGTAGATGTGTTTCCATCAAAAATTGAGCTTGCATCTTTATTGGCTGAACTTTCAATTTTCCACGCTCTTTTCGAAATATCAAATTTTTCGATCCCAACAGGGCTGCTTTTAGCCGAAGCCGGATCGAAGGCAATTGCTTTAACTTCCAATTTTCCATCTGAATGAAAAGGACCACTGTATAAAGTTGATTTTGAGGTTGGCTCACTTCCATCGAGTGTATAATAAAAAACAGGGCCAATGTCGTTGGTCGAAATTGAAACATCGCCCGACTGGTTTCTTGTAATCGATGGAGCGTTAAGGAATACAGGCGCACTGTAAATACCAATATTGGATATCACCGGACAGCTTTTTGAAGCGGTAATATTGAAACGGACTTTTGAAGCCTCTACTGCCGGGAAACGAAGTATCCGTTTGTACCCGATGGTTGTTCCTTTTGCTATCTCTTTCCAGTTGCCTTCAACAAAAGCTTCGACATTGAATTCTTTCACACGTTGCCCTAAGCGGATGTATTCCTGAGCCATGAAACGGTTGAACAAGGTTGGTTTGCCCAAATCAACGATCAACGATGCCGTTGTAACACTATCGTCGGTTGCCCAATAGGTTTCTTTGTTACTATCGATAGCCTTTGAAGCTTTAAATTTCCCCGCATTTCCACGTACATTCGATGCTTCGGCTTTCGCTTTTTCGGCAAGGTTAACAGCAAATGATTCTTTTACTGCTTTTGCCATTTCTAGTGCTGCTTTTTCATCGGCAGGATGAATCAATCCGTTTGGCATAATCGGAAAGTTGAGCAATAATGAGCCATTGTGCCCGATGGAGTTGTAGTAGGTCTCCATCAACTTTGGCACTGATTTCACTTTATCATCTTCGCTTGGATGGTAAAACCATTCGGGACGGATAGAGGTGTTTACCTCTGCAGGAACCCAGGCATTGCCATTTTCAACACCGTAGTGCAACATTCCCCAAGGAACATCACCAGTGGCATTTAACAAGCTCCAGTTAGTTTCGCCAACATAGCCTTCTTCGGTTCCAACCCAACGCAGGTCGCCACGTTCGCCACCATCGTTCCATATCACAATATTGGGCTGCAACTTGCGGATCATATCATACGTGTTTTTCCAATCGTAGTAAGTAGTACGGTCGATCTTGCGGGTTTCATTGGCTCCGCCGTAATAGCCGTCGCCACCGTTAGCCCCATCGAACCACACTTCGAAAATTTCGCCATAATTGGTAAGGAGTTCGGTAAGCTGGTTGCGGAAATAGGTGATGTATTCGGGTTTTCCATAATCGGGGTGGTTTCTGTCCCAAGGCGATAAATAGATACCCAGTTTCAGTCCATATTCTTTGCAGGCATCGGCCATCTCGCGCACCATATCGCCTTTGCCATCTTTCCATGGAGAATTTTTCACCGAATACTCGGTATATTCCGAAGGCCACAGGCAAAAACCACAGTGGTGCTTGGCGGTAATGATAATACCTTTCATCCCGGCTTCTTTGCAGATACGCGCCCACTGGCGGCAATCGGCTTTTTCAGGATTAAAAAGTTTTACATCTTCATTGCCATAGCCCCACGACTGATCGGTATAGGTATTCAACGAAAAATGGACAAAAGAATAGTATTCCATTTCCTGCCAACGCATCTGGTTTTCAGTCGGGACTGGGCCAATAGGGTCGGGAGATTTGACTTGCTTGCAGCTAAAGTTTACGAAACTTAGAAGTGCAATAACTGTGTAAAATATGGTTTTTCTCATAGTGCTCATGTTGAATATTAAAATTTAGTGCAACATCAATCCATGGTTATTTTAAATACTTCAGCAATATTGTTTGGGCTCTCTTTTGGTTTGCTAATTGAAAGGGCATCGCCACCTTGTTCCCAAATTAGTTTTTCCTTGCTGCCAAGCATTTCAATTTTTTTTATCGTTCCGTTTCCTGCTTTTGTTGAAAGCGATTTCAGAATAATCGCCTCGGTTGGGATTCCCATCACGGTGGCATAAAGCACTTTTCCCTTTTGGTTGTAACGGATGTCTTTTTCGGTAAAGCCCACTTTCCCTTCGTTGAAACCCGGACCATTCAAGGCATTTACGGCATCGACCGATGGGCCTTCGCCGTAGATTTTCCACGGACGGGTGTCGAAAATGCTTTCTTTGTTAACGTCCATCCAAGCAGCAATACCTTCGAGAATGGCCACTTCTTTATCGTCGATAGAGCCATCGCCACGAACAGGTATATTGAGAAGCAAGTTGCCATTTTTACTCACAATATCCACCAACATGCAGATAACAGTTGCAGCCGATTTGTAACGATTCTCATTGTAAACGCCCCTGTTGTAGTGCCAATCGCCAATGCAGGTGCAGGTTTGCCATGCTTTTTCCTGTGGTTTGTCGGGAGCACCACGCTCAACGTCCCAAACCATGCATTCCTTTTGTTTATCGGTTAGCACTTTGCCGAATAACACTGCTTGGAGATTTCCGTTGTGTGAGGCCATGTTGGTATTGTAGTAATGGGCGGCAATTTTCAAACCCGCATCACTAATCGGATACAACGGCAACTCAGTATCGTCGAAATAAATCAAATCGGGGTTATAAAGGTTGATCAAATCCATGGTGCGGTTGTAGAAGTTGTCGCAATACTTTTGGTCGGGAATGCTTACCCCGTTATCCCAGTTCCATTGCCCCCACAACGCGGTAATGTCCTTCTCGCTATTCTTGCTAAAAGGATGGTTTTGGGCATACAATTCCTGCGGATCCAAGCCTTCCCACCAAGTTCCTTTGCCATCGGCTTTGGTGAGTTTGCCATCATAAGATACACCTTTCAACGTCCCTGTGGTGTCGGCACGTTGTGCGGTTTCGAACCACGTCCAGGCATGGGTGGAATGAACACTCAATCCAAACGGAAGACCTTGTCGCTTAGCAGCTTTTGCCCAACCTGCAACGATGTCTTTCTTTGGCCCAACACGTGTTGAATTCCACGCTTGGTATTTGCTGTTCCACAGATCGAGGTTGTCGTGGTGGTTGGCCATGGCAAAGAAATATTGTGCGCCAACTCGTTTATAAAGTGCTACCAGTTTTTCGGGCTCCCAGTTTTGGGCTTTCCATTCGTTGATTACGTCTTTAAAACCAAATTTCGACGGATGCCCATATTTTTTAATATGTTCGTTGTACTGCCAGCTTCCTTCGCTGTACATAAAGCGGCCATACCAGTCGCCCATTTCGGGTTGACACTGTGGCCCCCAATGTGCCCAAATACCGAATTTTGCATTGCGAAACCATTCGGGAACTTGGTACTGACTGAGCGATTCCCAAGTAGGTTCAAACTTACCGGAAGCAACGGGTTCGTTGCTGGTGTTAACCACCACTATGTTTTTCTCTTGTGCCAGCAACATAAAACTGCACAAAAGAGAGACTATTGTTATTGCTATGATTTTCACCTATCTACTGCTATTTAATTGGTTTATAATTGAAATTCTTAAACGTCACTTTTCCTTCGCCAATTGAACAAAGGCCAATACGCAAACTCATAAAACCACTAAGCACATTATGGTGCATACCTGATACGTCCAGCGAGTTTTCAATTTTTGTCCATTTTTCGCCATCCAAACTGTAATACATATCGACAGTATTGTTGATGTTTTTTAAACGCAGGTACGCGTGGTTCTGGATAACATTCTTTTCGGTCGGGAATTGCCATCCCCTCAGATTGGCCAGAATGTTTTTACTATCGGCCAAAATGCCCGAATTGAATTTGTTGTCGTAAAAAAGCACCAAGCCACCAATTGCATTTCCTTCAATAATCATTTCCACATCAACAGTATATGAATGATCGGATGGAACACAAAGTAATGGAGAGCAATTACCAACTGAATTTCCTTTGGCTTTAATAATTAGAGAGTTATTAGCAATATTGAACCGTGTTGTGTCGTATTCTCCAAAGAATTTCCAATGCGGTTTTAGAGATGTTCCGTTAAAATCATCGTTCAAAGTGAAGGTCGATGAAACTTGTATCAATTCAGGTTTTTTAATTGGCTTGTTGGTCTTTATGTTTTCAGAAATTTTGAACCATCCATCGGCAGTCCATTCCACGGGTTGAAGAAGGGTTTGCCTTCCCATATTATAAAAGCCATTTTCATAAGCGTGAAAAAGCATCCACCAATCACCATTTTTATCTTCGAACAATGTTCCATGTCCCTTCGACCACCATTGTTCTGAATTATCAGTTGTTCTTTCAATCGGATTGTTCGGTGAATTTTCCCAAGGGCCTAATGGAGATTTCGACCTTGCTGAAATGATCATGTGACCAGTGGCAGGTCCTGCTGTGCCTCCTTCTGCAACGGTTAGATAATAGTAATCGGCGCGCTTGGTAATCTTTGGCCCTTCCATACAAAAACATTCAATGCTCCACTCGCGTGGAATAGGCCAACCAGAGTAAACCTGTTTTGGTTCTCCTGCTACCGAAAGCCCATCATCAGCTAATAGAACACAAGTTCCATTTGCCGAATACAAATATCGTTTGCCATTTTCATCAACAACATGACCGGGGTCAATACTATTAATTTTCAGATCGATAGGATCGCTCCAAGAACCATTAATTGAATTAGCCCAAACAACGTAAATTTTATCGTTTGCAGGGAAATAGATGTAGTATTTGCCATTGCACTTAACCAAATCGGGTGCCCAAACTGAACCTATGTATTTATGCAGTGCATTTTTCACAGGCGACCAGTTGGTCAAATCCTTCGATTGCCAAATTAACAAGCCTGGGTAATATTCAAACGACGAGTGAACCATGTAATAAGTGTCGCCATCGCAAAGAATGCTTGGGTCGGGATAATCGCCAGCAAATATAGGGTTCAAATAATGGTCATTATCTTTGACTTGCCTTTGATACTGAGCCTCTGTTAACAATGCCAATAAAACTAGGAGTGAGATTAGTATTGTCTTTTTCATCTTGAAGATTAAACTCATGAAAAGAATAATCAAGTGCAGTGGTTTTTTATTCATAATCGAATGTTTTTAGAAATCAAACTTATCGTCCCAGTCAATATGTTTTTGTTTCTTTTAATAGTTGAAAAGTTTGATTTTAAGTATGCTCACATCATCCAGATAAACATCGGAAGCAATATTATACGGGTTTGGCGGAAGTTTTATACCAAACTCATCGCCATTCATAGTCCTCTTTTTTACCCATTTCCCATCAACAAACTTTCCTTCTTCAAGTGAAAGGAGCTGTGCATTTGGTTTGCTTGAATCAGCAGACGCATACCCAATATGACACGCATTTCCCGATACAATAAATTCGTTTTCAGAAATCTGAATAATCAAACCGTATCCTTTAATCAATGAATTCTTTTGAATGTTGTAGTTAGGCTTAAAAATAAAGTCTCCTATTTGGAAAGATGCCGGCGATGTTTCATCACCTTCCATGAAGCCGTTTATTTTATCTTCAACTTGGCCTTTGATAATCAACGGACTCAGATTATTCAGTACTTCATAAGCTTTCTTTATTGAATGGTTGCTGTGGTAAGTTGAATGATCGATACCAAATGGCGAAAAGCCCATTGCTTTGAAATGCCCAAAACAGAAAAATGCTTTTGGAGCAGCACTTATGGTATCGTTCGTCCAAATTGCACAGGCTTCGGGTAAAAGCAACGGGTTATTGTTGTGCACAAAATTTGAAGCCGATAATCCGAAAGTTGAAGAGTAATTATCGTTGGCAAGAATATCAATGGCAGGAGCACCAGCTTGCCAAATATCAATCATGAGGTAATTTGGCCCACCACTAGGCCAAACACCCGGAATGAGATTGCCGCCCGAGGCATCCCAGGCATTTACGAATGTTGGCAGATTGTGAATAGCCTTCCCAGCCTTTGCAAGCTCATTTACATAGTTGGCATAATTCCATGCCATAAAGATTTCGTCGGTAGCTGGCGTTTTTCCAAAAACCTCTTCCCATGTGCCTTTCGTTTTTGAACCGTTAGCGACATAAGGCTCACTGATGTTTGGTTTTAATTTATTCCGATTGTTGCTGATGTAGTTGATTAATTCGCTGGGGACTTGTTGTTCAAATAGTTTTGTAGCTTCAGGTGAAAAATCCCTTGTACCTCCCAATAAACCAACCTCATTCTCAATTTGCATCATAAGTACAGTACCCTGCTTATCGACCTGAGCAATTCGTTCCATTAACTTTTTATAAGCCTTCAAATCGGCATTTAAACAGTTTTTATTAATGTTTGAAATGGTGGTCGAAACCTTCCCGTCTTTAAAAATCATGCGAGGGAAACGTTTCATATCGGTTTTAACCCAATCGGGTGTATAATGCGACTCGCCATTTTTCCAGCTTCCAAACCATAGAATAACTAGTTTCAGGTTATTATCGTTGGCACTTTTTATGTGGCTGTCAATAAGCGAGTAATCAAAAGTCCCTTCTATCGGCTCAAATTGCTGCCAGTTTATGGGTAGAAAAACTGTATTCACATTCAATGATCGAACTTGCGCCCAAATATCTTTCATGTACTCAATGCTTGAGGCAGAAGAATTTAACAATTCACCTCCAAAAATTAGAAATGGCTCATTGTTTACATACAACTGTTTAACACCTTTAATTTCTTTTATCATTGGCAAATTAGCTAAGTCATCCGACTTTGAAGAATCATTAGAATTTGCACTTACCATTAATGATGTCATTAATAGAATAAAGACTATCAGCATTTTAAATATTTGCATAATACTCATTTTTGTTGATCGTATTCTATTTCAATTCAATAAACTCCGGCTCAAAAGGAGCAATCGTAATATTGCCTGTATAATCCTTGTCGAAAAGAATGCTGCGCGACTTTCCGCTTATTTTGATCTCTTTTGGCTCGCCACTTACGTTCAAATACAAATAGTGCTTTTCGTCGATTTGTCTGGCCATTACACCCGTTGGAACATTGGGGCCTTTTTTCATACCCAATTCGGTAATCAGTTCATCAATCAGGCTGCCAAGTACTTCGCCTTTTGCAGGTAAGCCAACATAAATTGCCCGGCCTTTGCCATATTTGTTCACTGTCATCATTGGGTAGTCCTTGTCGAGGCTGGTAAGCGTACCAATAACTTCGGCACCTTTGGGTTCTATAATGTCGAACCTTGCGGATTCGGTATCAACGGCTTTGCCTTTATAGGTAAATTCGAGTTTCTTGCCTTTGTATGATTTTCGCGAAATCTCGTTCATGGGTTCGGTCTCTTCAAAACTTGCAACGCGAATGCCAAACACATCGCTCAACATTCCCGGATGTGTACTTCTGAAAACCTGCCCGGTGGTGTCAACAATGGCCGAGTTCGCAGTCATAATCACTGTTCCACCATTATTTACATAGTCGCGGATTTTGGTTGCTGTTGCTTTGTCCATAACTGCAACTCCCGGAACAACTAGCAACTTGTAATTCAGTGCACTCTGGCTTATTTCAAGCATTCGAGTATCCATGTTGCGGTAGTAAAACATATCCCAACAAGCTTGAATTTGGTTCTCGTGCTGTTCAGGAAAAGCGGCGCTTGCTATTTGGCTTGGGAAAGAGAATGCCAATCCTACTTCTGCCTGAAGTTTATACGGAAAGAATTTCTCAATTTTTTTGAATTCGGTGGCTATTTGCTTGTACTCGTCGTATTTTCGGTTTGGAATTCCATCCCAATCGAGCATTCCTTCGAGATATTGTTCTTCGCCCGCCCACATGCTTTGCCAAGTCCAACCACAAACCATTTGGTTGCCATACATCAGGGTGGCATAGGCCGATTTCCGAATTGAATTTGGCACCGAAGTCATTGTATTAAATTCGTTGCACCAAAATGGGTTTTCGCTTTCGAACTGAATCCTTGCTATTCCAAACGATGCATTCATTACACCCCAATTGGTTATGAGCGAATTACCCGGATAAAATCCGCAACCGTGGCGGGTCATTTTACCAGAATAAGCAATTTGAGAATAGTCGAAATACTTCATGTAACTGTAGTACCACGCATTTGTATTGGTTAAAGCGTTGGGGGCGTTGGTGTTCACCACATCGAGCACTTTGAACAAGATTCCATTTACTTCGTCGGAAATAAAAAGCCTGAAATCGAGTAGCTTTTCAGGTGCGCCGTTCTTTTGTCCGATAGATGGTAATCCAACCTCTTCGAAACTATTCAACCTGCGCGACCAACGATGGGTTGCCCATGCTTTGTTTAAATTGTCGAGGTTTGAATATTTGTTTTTTAACCAAGTGATGAATCGTTGGCGAACAGTTTCTGAGTACGAAATTGGGCCATCGCCCGATTCGTTGTCGATACCAAACGCAAGCAATGCAGGGTGGTTAGCATACCGTTTTGAAATGGCATCGGTAAACCGCAGGGCATATTTCTGGTAATTGAGGTCGCCAACATCGTCCATGTAACGATGATTGGGATATTGAGTATCTCCGTTTGCATCAACAATATCAATCGATGGAAACTTTTTGTGCAACCATATAGGTGCAGGGCGAATGGCAATGTCGAGAATTACTTTTATTCCGGCTTTGTCCAGCTCGTCCATCACGTTGTCGAACCACACAAAGTCGAACTGTCCGTCGGCAGGTTCGTAGCTATCCCAAGCCAAGTGACCGAGGCGAACCACATTGAGTCCAGCTTCCTTCATCAATCGGATGTCGGTTTTTATTTTTTCGATGTTCTTATCGTCGTGCGGATGGTAGTTGGCCCCGACGTAAAGAACTTGTGCGCTTGCACCAAATCCTAGTAGGAAAAGGGTGAGAACTGCGAGTAGAATCTGGTTTATTTTTGTCTTCATCGTTATCAATATTGTCGTTGCTTTGTTTCATTAAACCGCAGAGAAACTCTGTTATCTCTGCGGTTAAAAAATCACACTTAGTATCACAGAGTTGTAGTTTCTATCTTTTCACCACAAAACTCTTTGTTGTAGTATTTTGGCTATTCAGAACCGAAAGGAAATAATATCCTTGATGGAGCGACGATATATCAATTTTTATAGCCGAACTTCCATTAAAATTTGTGTCGATAACCTTTACCCTTCGTCCTTGTTGGTCAAATATGGTGATCTGAGTCTCTTCGGCAACTGTTGCACCTAAGCTTATAAAAAGTTCAGTTTCAACCGGATTTGGATAGAGCTTCATTTCATCCAATCTGTTCTTGATTTCAGTTACTGCGTTTGGTTCCGATTTCAATAAAACAGCTGTTGTAGAAAGTGCTGGGACATAAATGGTAAACGAGTTGGAAGCAACGGCTATACTGCCTTTTTTCAGAGCATTGTCGGTGTCCGATTTGAATGTTTCGGTTGCAGGTAACGATGCCAGTTGAAGGGTGTTGTAAGTTCCATTGCTAATGATTAGTCCGTTTAGGTTGACAACCACATTCTGAGCTGCTTTTGTGTCTCGATTTACTATGATCACGGTAGTTGAATCGGCGTTTTCAGTAATGGTGGTATAAGCCGAAACGGTATTCTCGAGAGATGAAGTACTTGAAACACTGTACTCTTTTGCATTTCGGCTAAAAAGATGCAACGACTCCCACATGCCAGTCTTCCAAGTCCATGGAGAGAAGAATTCCACACCATTGTTGGCAAACAGTCCCAAGTGGGTGGAATAAATAACAGAAGCAAGGTTAGGCTCATCGGGGCCTGGACTCCACTCACTAAGACCTAAGGTAATTCCGTGGTTAGCACCATAGTGCTTGTCGAGCCAATCGTTGATGCGTTGGAAAATATATTCCTTTTTCGACGAGGTATCCCAACCGCCA
>Ga0209373_10001701_pt1 | contig 24661 bp, 23 predicted proteins | sample Higcelweek5metaG_FD_187173 | JGI IMG/M metagenome (GOLD analysis project Ga0209373, IMG submission 187173) | Freshwater pond sediment microbial communities from the University of Edinburgh, under environmental carbon perturbations - High... | ecosystem: Environmental > Aquatic > Freshwater >... | reverse complement strand
GAATCTCCTGCACTGGCAGGACCGGTTAAACTTGGTTGGTTACTATTGTTCCAGTTGAATTCATAGTTCTTAAACTTTTCGTTATCCTTTGCAGCAAAATTCTTGGATTCAATTTTTTCCAGAAATTTCAGGACACTAATTTCATTTAATTTAGGGTGTGTCTCAGTATGTCCAAACCCCATAAAAATTACCACACAAATAAAATAGGCAGCAATCCCAAGTGTTATGTTTATGATCTTCTTCATGGTTCCCTCCTAAAATCTCATTAATTTCCAAGAACCATCCTCTTTTCTTGCCATAGCAAAAGTATAAGTTATCCCACCTTTGATATAACTGTATTCGGCATACATACTGGAGTAAACTTTCAACTCTCTGCTCTTTAGCGCTTCACCAAGTTCTAAAAGATCCCATTCATCAGCCTGTGAAAGGGCAGTGCCATAGGTTTTTAGCGCATCTTCAGTAAGAATATTTTTAATATTCTCAACATCAGCGCTTAAAAAAGCAGTTTCAGCTGATTTAGCTCCATCACTAATTTTACGTACATCAACAGTTTCTTCAGTCGGCATATAAGGATCGTCATCTTTATTACAGCTTCCTGAAAAGTGTAAAATAAAAGCAATGAAGATGCCCATTATGAAAAACTTAAAAACAAAGAAATTTTTCAAAAACAAAAGAATCTTTTTCATGGATTTTTCCTCCTGATTTTTAATTAGTACTCATTTTGACATTTTATAAATGAAGAGATGTGAATTGTTTTAACTAAATATTTAACGATTAACACCAATTATTTTTCTCGTTGAAGTTATGAAATATAATGGTATAAATAATTACAATTAGTCTCACTCCCCCAAGTTTGAACAATGGTGGTAATGTGGGGGAGTTGTAAGATAATTTTCCACAACTATTTTTAATAATCAGGATGCTACCTTTACAAAATTAATGTTCGACCGCAAAGAGTCGAACCGTATTTAAGAAAAAGTCATAAAACTAAATTTCTGGTATTTTTTTTATAACTGAATCTGCACATTTTGGTTCATTTCTTTAATGACCGAATCTATAAACGACTGCAGTTTAATATACATTTCGGGGCCATATACCGGTTCTTTTAAGAAATAACCAGCATTTATTTTCAGTGCATTATCTGAAATGCTGATGTTATAATTCATACTGAAATCATTATTATTTATGGCCATATTTTTAGGTAAGTTTATGGGTTTTGCATTCTCGGGAAGCAGAATTGTTGCTTCAAAGTTTCTTTTTCGGGCATAAATTAAATCAATGTTGTACAATCTGCTTTTTTTGTTGAATGGATTTTCATCGATACCGAAATTGAGAAATGGGTTGAACGAGATATAGTTTTCGACAGCGGTCGGTTTAATCTTCCCCGTACACTGGCTGGTGAAATTTTTTGTTGCACCCGAAGCCATTACTTTTGTTTCATCGATTTGATCGAATGAGGATTCAAATGTTTCAGAAATATAAGCCTGATTGTCTTTTAAATATTGTTTCTTTTTCGTTATTCCATCGTATTCAGTTGCGGTAAGGGTATAGAAGCAAATCAAAGAATCTTTGGTTTTATTAAAGGTATACAAGAATTTGTTTTCTTCAAGCGAAGGCAATGTTGTCGTAAGAGGAACCCAGTTTTCTTCCTTTGCCTTTATCACTAACCCTTTATCGTTAATACAACGCTCGGGAAGTTGATCAAAGATTGTCATTTTTTCAGTCGCATCTGAAAGATATGTTTTGCCATCGATTTCAGTACGCACCACAACATAATTGAAAAAGTGTGAAAATGGATAATCGGCATAAATTTTTCCATGGTCGCGTGTGCTTATTATTACAGGATAAGCATTGATTCCTGCCTGTTGAAGAAGAGATGTTAAAAATAGGTTGATATTGGCTGTGTTTCCCAATTTTTGTTTAACAAATTCACGTGCATTACTCTTTGCGAAGAGCCCGTTCGATTCGTCCCAGTTATACTTCTCTTTTACAAATTGAACGATTTTTTTTAAGGTTTCGATGTTATTGCCCGCAAACGGAAATTGAGCTTTAATTACTTTCTTAGCCTCTCCTTTACACGCCCTGACATATGCTCCAAAGTTTGAGTTTTTATTCAAATCGGTGATCATTTTCGGCCATGTAGTCATTATGTTTATGGTTGCGCCATCCATTCTGTTAATTGTCGAAAGTTGAAAATCGAGTTTGATCTTATAATCCGATGGAGTTGAAATAAAATCGAGATCTCTGAAGGCTGGAAGATCTTTCATTACAAACTTATAAATCATGTCGTGATATTCAATGTTTTGAAACCTACGTGAAAGACCAGGCGATTGGTAGGAGGTAAATTCATCGAATTTTGGAGTCCCTATTGTTATGTAGGAATAAGCGTAAAAAGGAATCATTCTGGCAACATATTCGCTGTATATAACGGGTATTTCATGTTGGAATTCCCAATCCTGGATGTTGAACAAAAAGGGAGAAGATAGAGTGTACTCAAATTCAATTACGGAGCCTACTTTCACACCGGGTAGCGCAATTTTCTTTTGAATCCAACTGTCGTTTATTTTTTCTTCAAAGAAATCTTTTTTAGATGCCATCGTCGTAATTACGGTACCATTAACATTGTTGTAGATAACGGCTGAAAAATCGATTAATTCTTCAAACTCAAACTCTTTTACATACAAAGGGATTGCTATTTCTGCAAATTTCAACCCCGCTGGAGAAAGAATTTTCAATCGGCATTTTCGTTTAAAATATACTTCAAACCCATTGTCGATATCTTGAAAGTAAGAATCGCCAAGATCGTATATAATTACAGCTTCTGCATCTGGATCTTTTGAATAGGCTTCCATTTTAATAAGCTCATCAAGGGGGGTGTCTTTTGTTTGTGCTTGTAAAAAGGAAGATGACAAAAGGAGTGTAAGTAGTATGAGAATCTGTTTCATAAATCAATGGTTATTTGTTTTTAAGGTTGTTGTTTTACTCGAGGCCAATATGTCTTGATAAAATTTATAGAAATTAGCGTATTCATCTAGGGGTATCGTTTGAGTTGGAATGGTCACCTTTCTAATAATGGTTAATGCTTGGTTAGAAAGTATCTTTTTCATTTCAAAATGGCCATATTTCGAATCGATAGAGATTGTATCCTTATCATTCAAGATCATTTCATTGAATTTGTATGAATAGAAAATGGAGTCGATAGATGAAATTGGACAATTAATCAAAACATCAAAATGTCTATCTCTCTCCCTTTCAAATGTAGGCAACACTAGCGATGGGTGATCAATTCGTAAAAAGTTAGCGATACCCGAATAGGGTGTGCCCGTTTCTATATTTGTTTTTAGAATAATTGTACTTGAGTCCCGATGAATAGGAACAATCACCCAGTTGTTTATTTTAATATTTCGCAGTGGAATAAATTGATCGATATAGCCCTCTTTTTCATTTTCTGTGGCATGTTTATAAAAGCGATTTAATGATTCAAACTCGTTTCCCCTAAACCGGAAACAGGTTTCAATTATTGTTTTATCATCCTGGGGTTCATTGTAATTGTATGTTAAAATATTCTGACAATCTTCAGTCCTTAGCGCCGGCAAATGAACGAGTTCACTTTTGTGGTTGGAAATCATTAACCCTTTTCTGTTTTGGGTAAAGGTGCCGAGATAATCTGGAGCTGAAGTGTTTGAAGTACATTCGAGCCAGATGGTATCATTGGGTAATGGTACACTAAGAAATACATGATTGAATTGCTGTGACGGGAAAGTCGTATCGATTTTCTCAATCACTTTACCAGCACATACCAACACAGGGCACGATTCAATCTGTTTATACTTTAATAAAGCTTTCATGTAATTTGAAAGTGCCTTACAATCGCCATACCTATTCTTGCAAACATAATCAGCTGGGTATGGTTGCATTCCACCAAAATCAATTTCGACAAACGTATAACGGTTATTGTCTTGAAGATAATGATAAAGCACCGTTATTATTTTTTTTGGATCGGTAATTCCATTGGTCAATTTATCAATTATTAATTGCTCTTGCAAAGGAAGAATATCAAGGCCGTTGCTTATTTCAATCTCCCAGTCTCCAAAATTTTTCCACGATTCAAAATTTCCATTATTTATATAGTTAAAATAAATGGGGGCAATTCTTACACTGGGATTTAAAGTTGAAAATGGGGGCATTAAAATATTCCGTTTGAATTTTTCGTATTTTGAACACCATTTAATGCTTTTTAAACCTTCATTTGCAGACAATTTCTCAATGGAATCGATACCTGTTGTTCTTTTGTTGAATTGATAATTTGAAGGATATGTGAATGTTAAGGTTGCTTTATTGGTGGAAAGATCAGAATCCCAAATCGGGCTCCAATTGATGATATTGATAAAGGACGAATATTCATATTTAAAGCTTACTTCAATAATGTATGGATATTGGTTATGGATCAAATTGAACCTTTTCAGCATATTGTCGCTATAAAAAGCGATGTTACTGAAATAGGATGAAGTGATAATGTCTTTTTTCGATAACTTTCTGATTTCATTTCCATTAATATCTTTAATTGAACCCGATAGTTGAATCAGTTTGGATATTTCAGAATAGGGAATCTCAAATTCACAATATTCATTATCGTCCGATGAATTTATTTGAAGTTTTAAGTTGTAATTTTTCCAAAGCTTTTTACCGTCGGTTACTATTTCTGTATCATAATTTAGCACTTTGGCTCCTTCGGCAAAACAAACTGCGCTTAAGAAAAAAAAGAGCGTAAAAAAAAGTGGAAAGTAATGATTCATTGTTCAGTCAGTTTATAATGTTGAGTCAGTTGCAGGCAAAGGGCACAATGCTTAGCGGCAGATATGACGTAATTATCAATTTTCTATTGCACCCTTTGTACCCCTAAATTTTCATTATCACCTTGCATTTGTCGGCATCGGCGGCGCTGTTAACAAAGGTTACAAATTCGGGGTATTTCTCTCTCGGATAAGTGGCCTTGTTGATCACAAAGGTGCGATGAAAAACCACCTGCCCGTTTATCGATTCAATTTTCGATTGGTAGCGCCCAAATTCGCTTTCGATGGTTTTTCCAGTTGGGCAAAATTCCAGGGTGTAACCTTCGGGCAGGGTAAGAATTATCTGATCTTCGTACACCGATTGGTCTTCGATATAAATGGGGTTGCGGCGTACTGTTTTTTGGGCTGCCATTCGCCCCAAGTTCATAAACGGGCTCAATTCAACAAACATTCTATTGCCCGATTTGGTGACTATGTTTCGGGTAACAAAGCTTTTGCTCACCTTTAATTCAGGAATTTCTTCATGTTGTTCAACTTTTGCGCTCACAATGGCAATGTCGCTTACCGGCGATTCGTTTAGTATCTCTTCGCGCAATTCCTTATCAGATAAGAATAGTTTGCTGAATTCTTGATCGTAAAACGATCCGGTATTTTGGGTGGAAATTTCGCAACTAATTTCGCCTTTTGCATTCACCTTAACCTGTGCTGTGTTTTCCTGCCGGTTCTCTTCGGGTTCGTAAGTGGTCACCAATTTTCCGCCTTCGGCAGTAACCAAAAGGGCTTTCCGTCCGGTGCTTCCGCTAAACAAATGGTTAAATGGGGCATGTTGGTTGGTGCATTCTAACCAAACGGTATCGGTTTCAAACGGTACACACAATATAGCGTGGTTCATTTGATTTAAACAAGCGAATTCTAAGAACTCAATTTTGCGGTCGTTTACTCCTATAATGGTGTAACACGATGAAATGCCCACATAATTGAGCAACGATTTGGTGTAATAACTCAACGCTTTACAATCGCCGTAGCCCACTTCGTCTACCAACTGCGGACTGAATGGTTTTACCCCACCAATGCCAAGTTGAATGCTAACATAACGGGTTTTCGACTGCATGTATTTGTAAACCTGCTTGGCCAGTTCTCTTTTTTCGGGAAATTTGACTTTGAGCTGGTCGAGCTCTTGCTTTGTTTTCTCGGTAAGTTGGTAGTTGGTTTCTAGCAATCCGTAATTCCAGTTTCCTAATGATTTCCAACTTTCCAGTCCCCCCTCGCTATTGTCGAACGAAAACTCTTTGGGAGCCAGCGAAACCGACGCTACCTGATCGGAAAAATTGGGGCTGTACCGTTCCCATTCAAATGCTTTAATCCCTTCGCCCCTCCAGCTTATACAGGTTAAATTTCCTTCGGAATATTCATCTTTTTTGATATTTTGACAATTTTTCTCTTTATAAAGAATTGGATAGGTCGAAGGGAATTTCACGGTAACACTGGTTTCCTTATAACTTTCGTTATAATCGGAAACGGGATACCAGGTCGAAAGGGCAAAAAATCCCTGATTGTTTATTTCGTAGGTTATCTCCACGGTATATGGATAGGTTGAATTCAGGGCCGTAAACTGTTTCAGGCGGTTGTCGCTAAACAACGAAAATCCGTCGTAAGCCGAATAATCGCGTATTTCTGAGCTTTTTACTTTTCTTATTTTCTCTCCAGATACATCGTACAGGGTACATTCGAGTTTTGAAATGGCCGAGAATTTATCGTATCCCAAAACAAATTTGGCATAATCGTCGCCCCTGTCTGAAAGAATGGTCACTGCGTAGTGAACCTGTTCTTTCATATCGCTTTTCGAGGTGCGGGTGAAGGTGGTATGGTGAAAAAGAAAAACCACATCGGCATTTTTCTTTAACGAGTCGGGGAATTCAAACGAAAACCCAGCATCTTTGGCCTGAACGGTGCTAAGGCTTAAAAATGCGATAAATATTAAGATAATATGGCGCATGGTTTGGGTTAGATTTTTTTGAGGACTACCTTTTCGTTTTGCTTTTTCACCACTTCTTCGAAGAAGCCTTTAATTTCGTTGTATTTCATTCCGGGTATAATCGTTTTGTTAATTTGAAGGTTGCTCAAAACCATTATTTTATTTCCCTCTACCGATGTTTTATAAGAAAATTTGCATCCCTCTTCGAGCGAGGTTACATTAACACTTTGAGGCAGCGATTCTACTTTATAGCCTTCGGGCAGGTTTATCTGAACAATTACAGACTCAACAATAGGGTAGGGATATTCAATGGGATATTCTCTTTTTTCCAGCGAGAAGGGGTTCTTTTCGTATGCATCAAAAAAGAGTGGACTGAAATAGAACAGGTCACCGGCGCTCTCTACTCTATTGCTAATTTCCACCTTGTAATTTGTGGTTAAATCAACTCCTAAGGTATCGAGGTTTTTAAATGAATACTCGTTAATGGTCAGCCCGCTATTGTTTTCCTGTATTTTCTCGATGTACTTCTCTTCCGATTCGTATTCTTTTATCTTGTTGCGTTTAGAAAGTGCTTTATATTCTTTATTCGACATGGCAATTTCGCCCGTAAATTTTCCTTCGGGTAAAAAATCTAAGATATACATTACCTTTTCAATCGATTTTTTGGTTTTCAATAGCGGCACCCAGCCTGTAAGGTCATTGTCTACCGCCCAACCTTTGTCGTTAAGACAGCGGCTTGGAAGCACATCAATTTCTGAATATTTATCGGTGGCATCCATTAGATAAATTGTTGTATCTATTTTACATTGGGCAATTGCATAGTTCATTTGGTTAATCGAAGGGCTGGAAGGGTGGATCATTCCGTTATCTCGGGTACTGAGCACCACGGGCGACGATTTCATGCCCATTTCAGTTAAAAGTGCAACCAGGTTCAGGTTAATGTCGGCGGCATTGCCCACGCCTGTGTCGAATGTTTTTTTGAGCGATGCTGAACACCAGCAACTGTTGGTATTGTCCCATTTCATTTTCGATTTAATTAGTTGGAGTGCCTTTTGCATTTTCTCCAATTCGGTGGTCGATGAAGACATAATAGCTTGAGCATCCTCTTTCATGTGGCCGTTCAACTTTAACCGAAGGCCAAAATCGTCAGATTCCAAAAAAAGGTTGTTCACATCGGACCAATTGGTGGTGAAATCTTTATAAACCGATCCGGGAACCTGAAACGAACCCAATTCAAATTCTATTCTTCCAATGTAGTTTTGAGGGGTGGTTAACTCCTCGCCAACAGGAAATGCCGGAATTTCTTTAATGTCGTAGGTGTACATCCGTTCTGAAATGTTTTTTATTAGGCCACCGTCTAATGTAATGGTGGTCGATTCGTTGGATGTATTTGTTTTAGGGAAAATATACCCCCGGTGAAACTGGTTGTAATTAAAATATTCAGGAATCCTTACTTCGTAGTTGCTTTGCATTACCGGAATGTATTTTTGGTAATCCCATCCGGGTAGGTTCCATAACACATTCGACGAAATCGAATAGCTCACTTCAATTATGGAGCCCTCTTTCACATTCGGAAGGGCAAATTTCTTCTGGTTCCAATACTTGGTCGTTACTTCATCAAATATTGCAGATTTTTCCAGTGGCGATTTTACCAATTTACCATTCTCCATGTTGTAGGTACATGCTTTTAAGTTGCTCACCCTTCCTTCCGAATTGCTGTTTCTGTAATAGGGTATGGAAATAGTGGCCAAATCGAAGCCAGCTTTGTCTATTATTTTAATCCGAAAATGGCGAAAGTATTTTATTTGAAACCCACCAGCCACATATTCAAACAACGAATTGCCTTTATCGAACAGGTAATAGGCATGGGCGTTTGAGTCGATGGGGCAGGTTTTAATTTCGAATTCGATGGGGGCAATTTTCCCAAATTTAACATTGTCATCTGAGGCAAATGAATTTTTTGGAGCAAACAGGCTGGTCAATGCCAGAAAGCAGATTAGAAAAGGAGAGTTCTTCATAAGTTGGTTTATTGATTAATTATTTCTTTATGATTGGTGCTGTAATATTAAAATAAATTTTGATAATTACAATTGTTAGATTAAAATATCATTATGATTTTTTTAGTTTTTAATTGAATAATAATCAGTTGTTATTTTGAATTTTCAAAAAGTTACCCTGTTTTAAATGCAAATTGAACTCTCGATTTGTCCTCCTGATTTGTAAAGATGCCTCTTGAACATTTGAGTGACCTTCTGGACTTTTGAGATGATTTGTAAAGACACATAAAAACAGATCGTTGTCGGAAATGATAAGTCGATACGACCAAGGTTGAGCGCTAGCTCTGGGGGTTACAACGAACAGATCGACTGTGTAATTGCTGAAAAATGAAAAGAGGCTGCCGAATCGTATCGACAACCTCTTTTTATTGATTAAAGAATTCAATCTTATTTTACCAATCCTGAAAAGCCCATAAAGGCCATGGCCAATAATCCTGCAATAATAAGCGAAAGTGGTGTTCCCTGCATTCCTTTGGGTGTTTTTACAAGTTGTAGTTGTTCCCTTATTCCGGCCATAAGTACCATTGCAATGGTGAACCCGGCAGCGGTAGCACTGGCATAAACAACACTTTGCAGCAGGTTATATTCTTTGGTTATAGCAAGCAGGGCAATACCCAAAACGGCACAGTTGGTAGTAATCAGCGGCAAAAATATTCCCAAAGCCTGATAAAGCGGCGGGCTTACCTTTTTCAATATAATTTCAACCATTTGCACCAAGGCGGCTATTACCAAAATGAACGAAATAGTTTGCATAAATTCGATGTGGAGCGGTACCAGCACAAACGAAAAAATGAGGTAAGTAACCATGTTGGCCAGTGCCATTACAAAAATAACGGCCGCACCCATACCCAGCGCAGTTGAAATTTTGTTTGAAACCCCAAGGAACGGGCAAATCCCGAGGAACTGCGACAGCACTACATTGTTTACAAACAGTGCCAGTATAATTATTTGTACGTATTCCATAGTTAGTTTGCTTTTTGTTTGCTTTTAATACGGTTGGCAATGGCAATCATGTATCCAAATGTAAAGAATGCTCCCGGAGGCAGAATGAAAATTAAAATGGTCTGCGCTTGTTCGCTCACCAGTTTCAGGTTGAAGATTGATCCGTTTCCAAGCAGTTCGCGAAAGCTCCCCATTAACGTAAGAGCCAGGGTAAACCCAATTCCCATTCCCAGTCCGTCGAGCGCCGAGGGCAGGGGTTTGTTCTTTTGTGCAAAAGCCTCGGCACGGCCAAGAATAATGCAGTTGACCACAATCAGCGGGATGAAAATTCCCAGTGTGGCATATAAATCGGGTGTGTAGGCTTTCATCACCAGATCGACAACGGTAACAAATGAAGCAATGATGACAATGAATGCTGCAATTCGAACCTTATCGGGGATATAATCTTTCAACAGGGATATAAACAAGTTTGAAAAGATTAGCACAAAGGTGGTTGCTGCTCCCATGCCCAGTCCGTTAAACGCCTGAGTGGTAACCGCCAGTGTGGGACAAGTTCCCAAAACCAGCACAACAGTTGGATTTTCTTTCCAAAGTCCGTTAGTAAAATGTTTTAACATACTCATGGTTTTTTTACTTGTGTAGCACCTGTTTCACTGTCTGTTTCTTTATGGGCATAAGCCGAATAGGCGCGGGAAATTGCATCGCAATAAGCGCGAGAAGAGATGGTTGCGGCAGAAATGGCATCAACTTCACCACCATCTTTTTTTACCGATAGTTTAAAGGTCGATGGGTTTTTTCCGTTGAACTGATCGTGAAATTTAGCTTCGTTCATTTTTGAACCGAGTCCCGGGGTTTCTTTATGCACCAGCACAATTGAATTGTTGATTGTGCCGTCGGGCAGAAAGCCAACCATTACTGTGAAGTCTCCACTGAACGCTTTATTGGTATAGGTGCTTACGGCAGTGCCAACATGTTTGCCGCCTTTTGTTGCCGGGTACACTGCCAAACTATCGTTTTCTCCTTCAATTTTCAAGTAATACATTTCGGCACCGGGATTGTTGTCGAATTCTGGGACCACCTGCTTAATGGCATTGTTCACTTTGTTGCTTTCGGCCATCTTAATAGGTTCAAGTGTGACCTGATAAACCAGTGCCAACGCTGCCGACATTACTGCCGATATCAGAAACAGGCACAGTACCATGTTTTTTAACGAAGATTCTAACTTAGCCATTATTTCGCCTCCCCAAATCGTTTAGGTTTTACATAAATGTTGATTAACGGAGTGAATGCATTCATAATGAGTATTGCAAACGAAATTCCTTCGGGATATGCGCCCCAAACACGTATAAGAACAGTGATTACACCTATGCCAATGCCAAAAATTATTTGTCCAATTCTCGATACCGGTGAAGTAACCATGTCGGTAGCCATAAAAATTGCGCCTAGCATTGCGCCACCGGTAAGGATGTGGTACAATGGGCTGATGTATTCATCGGGATTGATGAGATATAGTATTTCTGCAAAAATGAAGATCGATCCTAAAACCGAAACGGGGATATGCCAAGTGATCACTTTTTTGAATAGCAGGTATATAAAACCAATAAGCAGTAGCAATGTGGAAACCTCGCCCAACGATCCGCCTATATTCCCGATGAATAAATCGGAAAAGCTTGGTAACTGGTTGGTCAGCTCTGCAATTGGCTTGCCCATTTTTAAACCTTCTTTGATCAACCCGAGTGGTGTAGCACCCGTAGTTCCGTCAACTGCGCCTGCCAAAGGCCAGGTTGTCATTTGAACTGGGAATGAAATCAAAAGAAAAACACGTCCGATTAATGCAGGGTTAAACGGGTTATTTCCCAAGCCTCCAAAAGTCATTTTTGCAATTCCAATTGCGAAGATTGCACCAAGTGCCATCATCCAAAGAGGTAATCCCGAAGGAACATTCATGGCGAGGAGAATTCCCGTTATTATTGCCGATCCATCTGTTATGGTGGGTTTTGTTTTCAGTAAATATTTCTGGATAAGAAATTCAGAGATAAGGCACATTACTACTGAAACAATGGTGAGGAAAAGTGCCGGAAGCCCGAACACAAAAAACGACCAGACCAGGGCTGGCAGCAGTGCAAACACAACACTGTACATGATCTTTTTTACCGAATCGCCCTGATGTATGTGGGGCGAAGGTGTTACCGTTAAAATCTTACTCATTCTTGCTGCTATTTAGCTTCAAATTTTTTACTACTCTTTTTTGTTGCGGTTAATTTTTGTTACCTCGGCTTTTCCCAGTCTGATGTAATCGAGCAATGGGCGGTTGGCCGGGCAACTGAAGCTGCACGATCCGCATTCCATACAGTCGAGGATTCGTTCTTTTCCACATCGTTCCCAATCATCATTTTCTGCCAGTGGCATTAACATATAAGGTTCAAGCCCCATTGGGCAAACAGCTACACAGCGTCCGCAACGGATACAATTTTCAATTTCTTTGCGGTGGCCTTCTTTTTCATTCAGGATAAGAATCCCCGATGTTCCTTTGGTTACAGGTACCTCGGCCGATGTGATTGCTTTTCCCATCATCGGTCCTCCGCTGATGATTTTTGCTGTATTGTCGGGAAGTCCGCCAGCTGCATCAATCAACGCCGAAACCGGAGTTCCCATCCGTACCAGAAAGTTTGAAGGTTTTATAACTGTTTTTCCGGTAACGGTAATCACCCGTTCAAAAAGCGGTTTGTTTTTAGCAACGGCTTCGTAAACCGCATAAACAGTCCCCACGTTTTGAACTACTGCCCCAACAGAAATAGGAAGCGCACCCGAGGGCACTTCTCGCTTGGTAACTGCTTTTATCAGTTGTTTTTCCCCACCTTGCGGATATTTCACTTTCAATGTACAGACTTCTATTCCAGCGAAGTTGGCTGCTAACGAAGTAAGGTGTGCAATTGCATTGGGTTTGTTATTTTCAATTCCAATAACAGCACGTGAAACGCCAAGGGCTTTCATCAGCAGGGTAGTTCCCACCAAAATCTGGTCTCCTTTTTCGAGCATCAACCTGTGGTCGGCAGTGAGGTACGGTTCACATTCAACGCCGTTGATGATCAGTACTTCGGCTTTCATTCCCGGTGGTGGCGACAGTTTTACATGTGTTGGGAAAGTTGCACCACCAAGGCCAACAATTCCTGCGGCATTTATTTTTGCGATGATGGTTTTAGCATCCAGATCGATTTTGGTGATCAAATCGTAAGACCGATCAATCGATTCATCCCATTTGTCGCCTTCAACTTCTATGGTGATTGCTTCTTTTTTATAGCCGCTGGTGTCGATGGTTGAATCAATTTTGACGACTTTACCCGAAACCGATGAATGGATGTTAGCTGACACAAATCCTGCACTTTCGGCAACAAGTTGTCCCACTTTTACAAAGTCGCCCTTATTGACCAAAATTTTGGCTGGGGCTCCAATGTGTTGAGCCACCAATAGGGTTACGCTTTTTGGAAGCGGAAGTATTTCGATGGGTTTATCGGCCGAGAGTTTGTTTTCAGCCGGATGTACGCCTCCAAGTTTAAATGTTTTTAGCACGGTTACCTCCTTTTTGGTTCGATGAATTATGCTTCTTCGGTTGACTCGTTCAATTCTTCTTTAACTTTTCGCGGTGGAAAGTTGATTTCAAGAATTGAATTGGTTGGGCATACACTCACACATTTTCGGCAAAATTTACATTTGTCTGAATCGATAAATGCAAGATTGTTCGAAATGGTAATGGCGTCGTAAGCACACTCTTTTTCGCATTTGCCGCATCCGATACAAGCCACGTTGCACGCTTTTTTTGCGGTTGCCCCTTTCTCTGTATTGCGGCAAGCAACATATATTTTTCTGTCTTTTGGTGCTTTCTTTCGGAGTTCGAACAGAAATTTCGGACAAGCTTTTACACAAGCACCGCACGATGTACATTTGTTGTCGTCAACCTCAGGAAGACCGGTTGCTGGGTTCATGTGCAGGGCGTCGAAATCGCACGCCACAGCGCAGTCGCCGAAACTGAGACAACCAAACTGGCACCCGGTTTCGCCCCCAAAACTCATTGATGCAATTGCACAGGTTTTTGCTCCTTCGTAATTGCTGGTTTTTGGGCGGTGTTCACAGCTTCCATTGCAACGTAACACTGCAACGCGCGGCGTTTGCGAAATTGCCTCGAGGTGCATTACCCCGGCAACTTTTTTCATTACATCGGCTCCTCCAACGGGGCAATATTTTCCTGAAAGCGATTCCGAAGTAACAACTGCTTCGGCAAAAGCATGGCACCCCGCAAAGCCGCATCCTCCGCAGTTGGCCGAAGGCAATTCCTGCTCAACTTCTTCAATACGGGGATCTTCAAATACATGGAATTTTCGGGCTACAAAAAAGAGGATTACAGCCGAAGCAACGCCAATGGCGCTAATGGTGAGTACAGTATAAATTAGTGTTACACTCATGTTAGTTAATTGTTGAGTGGGTTAACAACATATGTAAATTTCTTTTTAATCTTATATCGAAACAAATACAAAACGAAATAATAGGGAATAATTGACCCGATTGAAACGATTCCAACAATACCTTCATTTTTTGTTAGTGCTGATGCAATGAACATTGTAGTCATTAAAACCAGAAAAGGAAGAAAGTACCCTAAAAGAAGAGCATTTATTCCTTGAGTCGCTTTTAAACTGACAATAACTTCTTGTCCTACATTGAAATTGAACGGGTTGCATTCAATATCTAGAATTTTTTCTTTTTGTTCCGACATGGAGCAGGCACTCTTAATTTGGCAACTAACACAGCCCGATTTCACAATGATCCCAACTTTTATTCCTTTGGGATTTATTTCATTTACGATTCCGGTATGTGAAACTTCTTTTTTCGAATCCATTTGGATTTTTTATTGAAACGGTTGCAAAACTAAATTGAAATTGTAAAGAATCCCCTTGTTTGCTGGTTTTTTAAAACATATTGCATTTCTGATTAGGTGGAAAAACGATTAAAAATTGATTTGTTGTGTTGTTAATTAGAATTTTGGGATACCAAACAGCCTTGATCAAAACGAAGTTAGAATTAGAAGAATTAATCAATATGTTCAAAATAGCTGGATATTTTTTTTCGTGGTAGGTAGTTGAGGCGTATATTTGTTTTGAACTAAAGTATGGTATATTTTTAAATGATATAAAAGATGGATATTAAGAATGGTTCAATCGCATTGTTTGTTGAAGATATTGAACGATCGAAACAGTTTTATATCGAAACGCTTCAACAACAGATAGAACATGACTTTGGTAAGAATGTGATTTTCAAGTCGGGGTTTGCCATTTGGGAGATAATGTCCAATCATATTATTCCCGATAAGTTGGGTTATGAGCAGTTGATTGATCGTACAGTCAACCGGTTCGAGCTTTATTTCGAAACAGAGGATTTAGACGAGATTTATGAAACGTTGAAATCGAAGAATATCACATTTATGCACCAAATGCACGAAGAACCCTGGGGCCAGTTCACGATCCGCTTTTTTGATCCCGATCGTCATTTGATTGAAGTGGGAGAGTCGATGAAACGTTTTGTTTCCCGTATTTACAATCAAGGGTTATCGGCTGAAGAAGTTTCTGTTAAAACCGGAGTCAATATTGAAGAAGTTAAACGTTTGATTGACGAGTAGTAAATGAATTTAACACCATATACAATGATCATCGAATTTGAAACTATAACACAAGGTGTAACTTCACTTGTAAAGGAGTGGGAACCCCGATTGACTTGGTTGTCTGAAGATATTATTTGCCAACGTATAAACAATCAGGGGCGTACCATCAAGCAAATTGTGGGGCACATGGTCGATTCGGCTTCAAACAATACCCATCGCATTGTGCACCTCCAATATCAGCAGAGCCCACTTAGTTTTCCGAACTATGCCACCAATGGTAACAACGACAGGTGGATTGCCATTCAAGATTATCAACACGAAGATTGGTCCTTGTTGGTTAACCTGTGGAAATATACCAACTTACATTTTGTTCATGCCGTAAACAGTGTCGATTCCCGGTTTCTTCAGAGCCAGTGGATTTGTGGCGGAAATGAGCAGGTGTCCTTGTACGATATGGTAATCGATTATCTGCCGCATTTAAGGTTGCATTTAAACGAAGTAGAGGAGTTATTATTGAAAAAATGCTAATAGTTAATATAAAGTATGTTGCACTAATATCTTTTAATCGGAGACTATGTTAACAGTTGAATTTTTACTAATTTAGGAATGTTGAACTGTTATGCTTTAGCTTATGATGAAAAAAATTCCCTTCTCGTATCGAATTACCATTATTTACGTTGTTCTAGGCGTGTTGTGGATTTTGTTTTCCGATAAACTTATGCTCTATATCACCAATGAACCTCATCGAATTCTTTTGCTTTCAAACTACAAGGGTTGGTTTTATGTGCTGATAACGGGAATATTACTGTTTTTTCTTATTCAAAAAGAGATTCATCGAAGAAATTTGCTCGTCCAAGAGTTGCTTAATGCAAAAAAGAAAGCCGAAGAGTCCGATCGGCTGAAGACTACTTTCCTGTCGAACCTTTCTCATTACATTCGAACGCCAATGAACGGGATTTTGGGATTTGTTGAGCTGCTCGAAGATAAGGATACCAATCCCGAAAACCATCAGCTTTTTTTAAGTTACATCAATGAACGCAGCAGGCACCTTTTACAAACCCTCAATAGCATTATCGAGATATCAAAAATACAGGAAGGTCAGGCTCAGTTGGTTAACAAGTCGTTGCGCATAAACGAGTTGCTGGAGATTATTGTAAGCACTGCAATGATCGATTTGGCAAAAAAGGCAAAACCCATAGCCATTAAAACCAATTATGGCTTGCCCGATGGCCACGATGTGATTTGTTCCGACAAGGAAAAAATTTATCAGATTTTGTCGAACTTGGTGAACAATGCCTTGAATTTTACCGATGTGGGCGAGGTATATATCGAATATTTGTTAGACAATGAAAATCTGGTGTTTAAAGTGAAAGATACAGGGAAAGGTGTTCCTGAAAAACGGAAGGATAACCTGTTCAGTGATTTCTTGTACAGCACATCAACTACCATTACACGTGGCGAAGGTGCAGGTTTAGGATTACCTTTGTCGGCTGGGCTGGCTAAACTTATGGGCGGCAAACTTTGGCTCGAAAGTACCGGAAATGCGGGGAGTACATTTTGCTTAAGCATCCCCAACATGCATTAATTGAATATGAATATCAGGCTGTTTGTTGTTTTATTTGTTTCCCTGTTTGGTTTTGGTCATTTGTTTGCTCAGGAACAAGATTTCGACCGGTCGGTGTGCTGGGAAATCAGGAAGCCGGGAGTTACAGTCCCGTCTTATGTTTTTGGTTCAATCCATCAAATGGATACCAGTAAAATTCATTTTCCAATCGACACGTTGTGTTCGTTGATCGACCGTTGTCAATCGGTTTGTTTCGAAGTGGTTACGCAAGATTCAACCGCGCAGATGAACGAATTGATGAACAAGCTTTTCCTCTCTGAAACTGAAAAGAACATTGTCAATTCGCTCGAAAAGGAGCAGCTCGAACGGCTATATCAAATTATCGATTCATCGAAATATTTTCTGCTTTATTTTAAACCTATACTGAATACTGTAAATCCGACGGTACTCTGTTTTCTGATGGAGGCAGAGAAGCAGCTTTCGACATCGAAATTGGTAACAAAAGCGACCTTTCAGCCCGAAACCCATTTTCTGAACTATGCCAAATCTAAGGATTACAGCATACATCAGCTCGAAACCTTTCAGCAGCAAACCGACTTTATATTGCAACCAGATCTTAAATTCGATGAGGCAATGGAGGAGCTGAAAGCCACCATTACAGACTACAATAAACCCGATACAATTGATATTTTTCAGAAATACATTGATCAGGACCTTTCACTGCTAGAAAGAGAAGCGTTTTCCGATTCGTCAGTTGTAAAACGGAATTACATTATGGCCGATGGGATCGACTTATTGGTCAGTAAATCACCTGTTTTTGTGATGGTTGGAGCAGCGCATCTTCCGTATGAAAATGGTGTACTCCATCTTTTAGTTGAGAAAGGCTACGTAGTAAAACCCTATTTTATTGAATTCTCTAAATAAAAAATCCCCCCTCTATTCAAAATTGAACGGAGGGGAGAAAGAATATCATTCGTTAATTTCTTTACAATAAGCTCCAGCCGTCGCGATATTGGTAGTGGAGCATCTTTGTTGCAGCACCGTCAACATCATCAATAAACGTTTCTGTTTTAGGATCCCATTTGATGGTACGTTTCAATTCGCAGGCAATGTTTCCAAGAGTACAAACGGTACAACTGCTGTGCCCAATTTCTACAGGAACAACAGGGTCGCGCCTATCTTTAACTGCTTGAACAAAATCGAGTTGATGTGGAATTTTTGTTTCGTATGGTCCAGAATCGGCTTCTGATTTTGCTGTTGGCAAAAATTTGTCATCCGATGCTTTGAAATGTCCGCGTGAAACTTCAATCCAACCATCTTTTCCGATGAATTTTACCCCTTTTGTTTTTCCTTCGTCGAATGGTTCCGAAGTAAGCAACACGCCATTGGCATATACAAATTGCATGTATAGAGTTCCGTCGCCAATGGGCGAAATTTCAACCGGACCGTTTCTGTCCATTCCCAATCCCCATTGAGCAATGTCGAACATGTGTGCGCCCCAGTCGGTGGTAAAACCTCCGCCCATCTCTTTGTACCAGCGCCATGCGCCCCAAAGTTCTTCATCCTTTTCAGGATCAATAGAAATTGGCGGATTTAATTCGTGGTTAAAATGAATGTTCATTGGAAGGTTGGCCAGCCACAAATCCCAGTTCAAATCAGCTGGAATTGGTTCCTCAGGTAAATTATAAGGTGTTGGAGGAGCCCCAACATACGCATGTACTTTTTCAATTTGTCCCAGTGCACCATCTTGAACCAACTTTACTGCATGTTGGAAATTTGGATCGGAACGTTGCTGGCTACCAACGGCCAATACCCGTTTGGTTTCTCTAACCACGCGACGTAATTCTTGTCCTTCCTTAATGGTTAATGTCATCGGTTTTTCGAGATATACATCTTTGCCGGCTTTACATGCCGCTATTGCAATCATGGCATGAGAATGGTCGGGAACAGCAATAACTACCGCATCAATATCTTCGCGGGCAAGAATATCCTGATATTTTTCGTAGGTTTTTAATTCAACCTGTTTTCCCGCTTTTTCATAAAACGCTTTCACTCGTTTTTCAAAACGTTGGCGTTTTACACCGTACACATCGCAACCGGCAACAACCGAAATACCTGGAATTTGCATAAAGCCATTCAGTAGAAACATCGACTGACGCCCCATGCCAATGAACCCAAGTTTAATATCGGTATTTACTGCTTTTGATGTGCATGCAGCAACTACAGATGAAAACATGGTAATACCTGCAACACCAATGGCAGCAGTACCAAGGAACCGGCGGCGCGATAATCCTTTCTTTTCTTGATTTTCCATTTATTTTAACTAGTTAGATTTAATTGATTCATTGAAAGTAAAAATACTTTATTGATCTGAATTGTCAAAAGAAATCCCCGTTAACGAAAAGTTATTGTGTTGGGAAATAGGTGGGTTTTATGTACGGGTGAACTAAATGAATAGTGACTTTTCCCAAATTATTCATGTTTTGTGATTCTATTGAATTACTTTTAACCGTTCATTTTTCTACAAACCTTAATTCAATTATTGGAATGAAACGCTCCGTAAAATTCCTGTCGTTAGGAATTATTTTACTGGCTGTAGTTGTTATTGCAGCTGTATCTGTTTTAAAACAACAAGCTGTAAATAAAACACTTTACTTCTCTTTTCCGATGAATAGTGCCCTGTTTCCACGAGATTTTACGGCACCGACTTTTCATTTTGAAGATACCAAAGGGAACCAGCAATTATGGACTATTACGGTAAACCTGAAAGGAAAGAAAGGCTTTTATAAAACGACAGTTCACGACCGAATGTGGAAACCCGAAATCAACGTTTGGAATGAAATGAAAACAAAATCGGGTTATCGTAACATCGAACTTGTTGTTGAAAGGGGAGAAGTGGCCAAATCGTTGTTCCGCGAAATTGGGAAACTGAATATCTGTATTTCGGAAGATGAGGTTGGTGCTCCAATTCTTTACCGTCAAATCCCGTTGCCATTTTCTTATGCTGAATCACATATTGAAGAAACCAGTTATTCTGTGATCGATGTTACCAGTCCTGAACCGTTTCATAATGTGCTGGGTTCTTTCAAGGTTTGTGGCAACTGTCACTCAATTTCGAGCAATGGGAAACATATTGCGCTAGATTTCGATGCGGTGTCGCGCGACAAAGGCGGCTACTTTGTAGCAAACATTGATACTGTAACTACATTTAACAAAAACAACTACATCTCTTGGTCAAAAATGGCTGGACGAAATACCTTTGGCCTGCTTTCTAAAATGTCGTGGAGTGGACGTTATATTGCCACTACTGTAAAAGACCGTGTAGTTTCGAAAAAAATTGATGGGATTGGTACCAAACCTTATTCTCAACTTTTCTTTCCGGTGAATGGAATAATTGCAGTTTATGATACGTTGACCAAAGAGATGATTGAACTTCAGGGGGCCAATAATCCTGAATTTGTTCAATCGAATGCAGTTTGGACACCCGATGATAAGTATATAATTTTTGCACGTGCCAAGGCGTTGCCTTTTCCTGAGAACGAAACCAAGTTCGATTGCTTTGTACGCGACGAGGCATTGATTGATAGATATTACCAGCAGCGCGAAGAGTTGAAGTTTGATTTGTACATGGTGCCTTTTAACAATGGAAAAGGGGGAGAAGCGGTTCCAATTAAAGGAGCTTCGGCAAACGGAAAGAGCAATTATTTCCCAACTGTTTCGCCCGACGGAAAATGGCTTGTATTCTGTCAGGCCAACAATTTTATGATGCTCCGTCCCGATAGTCGTTTGTACATTGTGCCCATTGAAGGAGGAAATGCACGTCCGATGGAATGTAATTTCAAGGATATGAATTCGTGGCACGCATGGTCGCCCAACGGTAAATGGTTATTGTATGTTTCTAAAGCATTGGATATTTATTCCGACATGTACCTTACCCACATAGACGAAAAAGGGAGAGCTTCTATTCCGGTGTTGATCGAAAATGCAAAACGGCCCAATTGTGCGGTCAATTATCCTGAATTTATAAATAAAGAGCCAGGTTATAAGTTTACGATGGATTATTCCTATATCAATATTATGGATATTGAAGATAAGATTGATGCCGGCAAACGCGACGAAGCCAAGGCTATGCTCGATAAATATATTTCGCAAAAATTGGGGATGCCGATTGAATACGAAGAAGTGGCCCGCATGAAAAAAATGTTGGGCGATAAAGCCGGATCTGATGAATTTTTAAAGAAAGCCAATGAGTTGGACAAGCAGTTTTCGAGGAAATAAAAAAAGGAATTATGGAGCCAGTTGTTTTCGAAGCTACTATTCTTAAAAATGAAGGTAAAAGTGGAGGTTGTTACATCGAATTTCCATTCAATACCGAACAAGTGTTTGGTATAAAAGGCCGGTTTCCAGTTATTTGCACCTTCGATGGTGCTGAATATTGCGGCTCACTGGTGAAAATGGGTGGCAATTGCCACATTGTTGGCGTGCTGAAAGAGGTGATGGCTAAAATTGGTAAAAACCCGGGCGATTTGGTTACAGTTTCAATTGTGAAAGATACTACTGAACGAAAAATTGTTCCCAATTCGTCGCTTCAACCGTTTCTCGATTCAGATGGCGTATTGAGGGCCAATTACGAAAAGCTTTCGTATACCAAAAAACGCGAAATAAACCTTAGTCTCGAAAGTGCGAAGAAAGAAGAAACCAAACAAAGTAGGTTGCAGAAGATTTTGAGTGATTGTAAATCATCGAATTTTAGTTAATGTGGATTGCTTCATTAATTTTTGGGGCATATTTTATCTTACTATGATTCCGTGAAAAAAGCTAAATGCAAGTGAAAGAGAAAATTAAAGAACTATTTGCTATGTTGCCACGGGCTGAGCAATTAGAGTTGGTGCGTGAATTGACCAGCAGCACCGAATTGCATAATCCTGTTGTAGAAGTTAGCACATTGTCGCAACAACAATATGGTAAGAATGTTTTGTTTAGCGTTAATAATACCGGAACCGACGGTAATCCTATAATTTGCGCAACCTTACAAACGCCATGGGGTACTTTCGAAGCCGAAGCCATCAATCAGAAAATAGCGAGGGTCAAAGCCGCTGAACTTGCAATATTGTCATTGCCGGGAAACAATGGTGTAGTCAATAATGAATAGACATATTGAAAAGAATTTTAAGAAAAAGGTGAGAGGTCTACGATCATTTGTGCAAGCAATCAGGCTTTTACCTTAAGCAGTTCGTCCCATCGGGTTGTGTAACGCTGTGATAAATGTCCCTGCTTCAGATGCCATTCTTTACTGTTTCCTTGCACGCCAAGTTTGACAACATCGGTTCCATAACGTGCTTTGAGTACATCGGTTACTTTAGACAATTGCTGATACTGTTTACTGTTAATGGTTTCGAACAGGTTTCCTTGTACAAATGAATGATCGGAAATGCCACTTACAATTACCCCTGCTTTTTTGTAAAGTATTTCTGGAAGATAAATTTTTTTCAACCCTTTGATGGCAGCTTTTGCCAGTTCGATATTGGAATTGGCTGCAACGGGCAATGTGATGGTAATGCTTCGTGAAATGTAACGTTCGCGATCAGAAAACGGATCGGTATGGATGAAAACGGTTACATAATTGGCCACACTGTTTTGTATGCGCAGCTTTTCAGCACACTTTACGGCATGGGTCGATACAGCTTCGCTTATTTTATTCAGGTCTGAAAGTTTTTTGCCAAATCCTCGTGTTGTGGCGATATTCTTTTTTGGCTGCATCATGGTTTCGATGGGAATACACGATTTTCCCAACAACTCTTCGCGGGTACGGTGGCCTACAACACCCATTTTCTTGTGTACCCGGTTCTGATCCAGTTGTGTAAAGTCCCATGCCGATTGAACTCCCATTTGATACAACATTTTAGCATATTGCCGACCAATTCCCCAAACATCTTCCACGGCAGTATTGTGCAAAGCCCAGTTGCGTTTGGCTTCAGTATCAATTACACATACACCGTCGTACTTTTTTGCTAATTTGTTGGCAATTTTTGCCAGTGTTTTTGTCTCTCCAATTCCTACCCCAACCGGAATGCCAATATTTTTGAGTACAGCTTGTCTGATTGTTTTGCCATACTCAAGCAGATCGCTTGTGGTACCGCTAAGGTTGAGGAAAGCTTCATCGATGGAGTAGACTTCTACATCGGGAGTATAGCTTCTCAGAATGTTCATCATCCGGTTCGACATATCGCCATATAACACATAGTTCGACGAAAATATAGCGACCTTTTCCTTTTCAATCAATTCTTTCTTTAGGTGTACTGGTTCGGCCATTTTAAAACCCAATGCCTTGGCCTCGTTCGAGCGCGAAATAATGCATCCGTCGTTATTACTGAGAACGACTACCGGACGACCTTCAAGTGCAGGGGCAAAAACCCGTTCGCAACTTACATAAAAGTTATTTCCATCGACCAAGGCAAACATAACTATCGAAATTTATGGATAACGAACGTAACAATTCCCCAAAGTCGAAAATCTGATCCTTCATTAATGCGGATAGGTTTGAAATTCGGATTTTCGGGAATAAGGTAGTAAGAACCGTCAATTAGGTTTACTTTTTTGACAGTAAATTCACCATCGACAAAGCATACCACAATGGAGTCGTTGCGGAGGTCGAGCGACTTGTCGACCACTAAAATATCGCCATGGTGAATACCGGCGTTGATCATTGAATTCCCGGCCACTTCTACAAAGAATGTAGAACTTTCGTTACGGATGAAGAGTTCCCTGAAGTTTAGTTCTTTTTCAATGTAATCGTTTGCTGGCGAAGGAAACCCAGCTTTTACAAAACCTTCGACGCGGAAGTTTTCATCGTTGCCGATTACAGGTTTTAACATTCTCAAGGTGGGATTGTCCGATTGAGGTTCCATTTCAGTTTTCTTTTCTACAAAGATAACCGATGATTTCCGATTAATAGGAATCCAAAAGTCAAAATTGGGGATAGTTTCTTCTTCTGATCCGTTCAGAAATAGCGTCTCACTTTTTGTTTATAAACAAGGTAATCGTTATCAAATCGCTGCTCCATAAATCGCTCTTCGCCTAAGATAATGAAATGGTAGATCACCATTGAATATATGCCCAACACAACAACTAACCAATTGAGTGAATAAATCATCGAGGCCAATGTGATAAGGTTAAACCCAACATACATGGGGTTGCGGCTTAACTTGTAAAGTCCTTTGGTCTTAAAAGTGGTACTTTCATCAGGTAGACCTAACCGGGTCGATTTTCCCAGGTTGATCATGCTAAGAACAGTTATCAAAAGTCCTGCATATAACAAAGGAAGAGCTATTTGTTTAGTATTGAAAAATTCGTTTGTTCTCAAAAACTCGGGTTTAAGGTACACGATCAGTAGAATAATCCAAGTTGAATAGCCCGATAACTTTCCTGTGTAAAAAAGAATAGGTTGAATAGTTGTTTTTCCTATAATATTCATGGTTAAAAGACTTTAGGTTCCTAGTAAATGAACGGTAAATACCGCTTTGTTCTTTTGCAATAGTCCAAATACGTTTTGCTGTAATTGATTTGTAGGTACTCTTCTTCGCAGCGAACCTGAAATTCCATCATCAGAAAGAAAGCGAAGATCCAGAACGAGAACAGAATCGTGGGATTGATGATCCAAACCCCGGCACACATTAAGAA
>Ga0209373_10001699_pt1 | contig 24673 bp, 11 predicted proteins | sample Higcelweek5metaG_FD_187173 | JGI IMG/M metagenome (GOLD analysis project Ga0209373, IMG submission 187173) | Freshwater pond sediment microbial communities from the University of Edinburgh, under environmental carbon perturbations - High... | ecosystem: Environmental > Aquatic > Freshwater >... | reverse complement strand
CAATCAGCTTCAACAGGGATTTTCAGCCGCAGAACGTGTGTTTGCTGTGCTTGATTCCAAACCGGAACTGCTTATTGAACTGAAAACCGAAAATGTTCCATCATTTAACGACTGCATTGAATTGCATAATGTAAACTTTACGTATCCCGGAACAGCAGAACAGGTGTTGTATGACATAAATATTTCCATAAAAAAAGGTTCTACTGTAGCACTTGTAGGATCAAGCGGGGCCGGGAAAAGTACTATTCTTGATCTTGTTCCACGGTTTTACGATATTACATCAGGCCGCATACTTATTGACAATAGAGATGCCTCAGAAATGGATCTTGTCGGTCTGAGGCATCTGTTTGGTATTGTATCACAGGAGACTGTTTTATTTAATGATACTGTATTTAACAATATCTCATACGGTACGCAGAATGCTTCAACTGAGCAGGTTAAAAATGCAGCGATTGCTGCAAATGCCTATGAATTCATCGAAAAAATGCCCAAAGGTTTTAACACAGTAATCGGTGAACGCGGTGTGACTTTAAGCGGCGGCCAGAGACAGCGGCTGTCAATCGCCCGTGCGCTTTTACGCAATCCCCCTGTACTTATTCTTGACGAAGCAACATCAGCTCTTGACACTGAATCAGAGAAATATGTTCAGACTGCGATAAATACTCTCATTAATAGCCGCACGGCACTTGTTGTCGCACATCGCCTGTCAACAATACGAAACGCTGATAAAATCATTGTTCTGGAAGGCGGACGGATTGTGGAACAGGGTGGTCATGAAGAACTGCTCGCACTTGGCAGACGCTACAAATATTTCTACGATATTCAGTTCGCAAATAATAAAGTTTGAATCAGATCTTCGGGGTCATTACCTTTTTGAATTGCGCTCTGTTTGGAATTATGTAATCAATTACTGAAAACAGGGTGTAGATGGCCGGAAAAAGCATGATCCAGAATCCGATATGATAACCCATATACTCCATCGGAATCGAACCGACTCCGTACCGGTCAAGCATTACAACCAATAGAACACCAAATGATGCAACCGCCTGAAATACCGCTTTTAGTTTTCCTGATTTTCTGGCTGCCTGAACAACCCCGTTTGATGCACAGACAATACGAAGAAGCTGCATGAATGCATCGCGATAGAAAAAGATCAGATACATCCACAAAGGAATTATTCCTGTTATCATGAAGGCAATAAATATTGTCTGCCTTGACACACTGTCAGCTATAGGGTCGCATACTTTTCCAAAATCAGTAACCTCTTTGCGTGCCCTTGCCACCATTCCATCGAACAGATCTGATAATTCAATCAGAATGACAAGCGCAAGCGCAATCCACATCCACGCATGTCCGTCACCACTATAACCACTGATAAAAACATATGCAAAAACAGGTGCAATTGCAACTCTTGACACAGTAAGTATAGTTGCTATATTCATTTGTATTCCCCCGGATATTACTTTTCTTATCAGAAACTTCTATGCATCCACCCATATCCGCAGCCTTGCTTATGCATGATCTACGTTTAACTGAGTTTTTAAAAATAACTCCTACCGCAATGAACTGTTAATAAATATCTGATAGAATTTCTGAGTTGAATACTTTTCCTTAAACAGCTTTTTTTACACTGCTCTCAATCAGTACCGAAAACTGTCAGAACTTGCTATTAATATGCATTAGCTGTATAATTAACTTATTCTGCCCTTTAATGTCTTGTTTTATAGACCTGTAACAGTGAAAAAGTACAGTGTCTGCTGAAAGAATTGTTATGGATTTATTAAGTAAGTTTATTAAAAGCCTGGCTATCGGCATTCTTGCAGGAAGCGGTGTTGCTCTCATTACATCACTGTTTTTTCCCAATCTCATTGACCGGCTTGAAAATGTATCCTACTATGCCCGATACAAATGGGAATACAGCTCATTCACTAAAGAAGACATCAGGGAAATTACTGATAATAATTATGGAATCAATATTGTTGATATTGACGACCGCAGTATGCAGAAAATGGGCTTTTATTACAACTGGGACCGTTCATACCATGCAGATCTGATAAACAGCCTGGCTCTTAAATTTCCCGCAGCGATCATTTTTGATATCTATTTTTCAAACCCTGAAGATATAAACCATTCTAACAGGTTAAAAAAAATATTTGCACGAAGTATGAAGTTGAGTCCGTCATTATTACTTCCGGAACAGATTCGTAATTCTATTTTATCAAGTATTGATTATGATGAGAATCTTATTGATGCAGTAAAAAACAGCGGTTGTACATATCTTGGAATTTGTCTTTCAGATGAATTCGATTATGAACCGTTTGCCCTTTCCCAGATCAAATCCCGCATGACTATGGAATGGCACGATTCCCTGAATCCTGCATCAACAATTACCCTTAAGGCTGACAAACGCAATAGCATTAATGAGAAAAAAACAATAATTGACGGAATATTCCCTCCGCTTGCCAGGGCTGCAAAATCAATAGGATTTGTAAATGTACTGCCGAATGAGGACGGGGTGATTCGGGAAGTGCCTCTTTTATACCGATTTGGTGAATTTGATCCGATATATCTTCCAATCAGCCTTCGTACTGCAGCATCACTGTTCGCCACTCCAAATGATGAGATCCGTTTCGAACCAAAGAAATACATTGACATAGGCAAACCGCTTAAGATTTTCCGTGATAAAGACAGTTCGTTCAGTGTTTCGTACCCCAATGTAACTATGGCTCAGATTAAAGCAATATGTGATCATGCTGCTGAAATCTTAAATCTTGAGCTCCGTCAGACACTGGATATTACATCACTTCTAATTGCCATCCGTGACCAAAGCGGCAATCTTTCTCTGGAAATGAATATTCCCGGCATTATTCCTTCTGAATTGACAACTGTACTTTTAAAAAGTGACTTCAGGCAGATCCTTGGACTTAAAACCGGTGAAACTGTAAATCTCTCTGATGATATTTTAATGAGAAAAGATTCTGAAACAGACTGGATTCTCAGCGCTCCTTTTGACATTGGCGAATGGTACTTTTCAAATATTGACTTATCTACACTATCCCTTCTTGCATTTGACAGTCTGCCATTTGTTAAAAACGGGGAAAGAAAACTTGTTTTTCATGATTTTTCAGTGAAAAACCAGTTTGGCATTTTAACTTCGAGCATTCCCGTGTTTCGTACCGAAGCGCTTACAGAACTGTGCCGGTTCGGCTATGATCGAATATTATCTATAATTCCGGGCACCCGCAATGATTTCGGGAAAAGTGTCCAGATTCCGCTTACTGAAAACAATTTTAATATTGTTACTTTTTTCGGTCCGAAAGGTAAACCCTTCCCGACCTACAGCTATTACGATATTGTAAACAACAGGGTACAGGGTCAGTTTGACGGGAAAATTTTCTTTGTCGGATCAACAGCCCCGGCCCTTTTTGATATCAAGCCCGTTCCTATCGAGAAAGTATACCCCGGAGTTGAAGTCCACGCGTCGCTTATGAATTCATTTTTGACAAATACATTTATCCGACGTTTATCACCAGTAAAAAATTTCATGCTGATACTTATTGTCGGCATAATAATTGGATTTATAAGCTATATGTTTAAACCACTTACAGGGTCGATTCTTACACTGTTGTCAATTTTCGTCTATTTTCTTATCGCTATGGTCGTATTCAGCAATGACCGTCTGTGGATAGAGCTGACGCGGCCCATTATTACTATTTTCCTCTCATTCTCAATTGTATTTATTTTCAGATACATTACCGAGGAAAAAGACCGCAAATTTCTTCAAAACACATTTAAACAGTATCTTTCGCCTGAACTTATTGATATAATGTATAAAAGCAGGCAGCTTCCGATTCTTGGCGGTGAAGAAGGTGTGCGTACTGCTTTCTTCACAGATATACAGGGATTTTCTACATTTTCCGAAAAGCTCGGTTCGCCGACACGTCTTGTTGAACTGCTTAATGAATACCTTAGCGAAATGACCGATATTCTGCTGAAGCATTTCGGAACTCTTGACAAATACGAAGGAGATGCGATTATAGCATTTTTCGGGGCCCCGATGCGCATGGATGATCACGCGGATCAGGCATGCCTGGCTGCCCTTGACATGCAGAATTCACTTGGACGTCTAAGAAAAAAATGGATTTCCGAAGCAAACAAGTGGCCTTCTGTCGTTCACGAAATGCGAATGCGCATCGGTATCAATACCGGACTCATAACTACAGGCAATATGGGTTCTCTTATCAGGAAAAATTATACCATGATGGGTGATGCTGTCAATCTGGCTGCCAGGCTTGAAAGTGCTGCCAAGCAGTATGGAGTTTACACAATGATAAGCCACAACACTTTCGGACTGATAAAGGACCGTTTCGAAACACGACAGCTTGACAAAATTCAAGTTGTCGGCAAATCCGAACCTGTAACTGTTTACGAACTGATTTCAAATAGAGGGGCATTAAGCCGTGAATACGAAAACCTGCTCCCTCTTTACAATGAGGGTCTTGAATTTTTTTATGCCCGGGAATGGGACAGGGCAATTGCAAAACTTACAGATGCGCTTGAACATGAACCCAATCGCATGATAGTTCCCGGCAACATGTCGCCATCAAAAAAAATCATCAGTTACTGCGAAATGTATAAAATGAATCCACCCGGTTCTGACTGGGATGGAGTAACAAAATTAACATCAAAATAGGAGTATCTATGCTGCTGAAACTACTATCTTTACCAATTAGAATTGCACTTCGCATTCTCGGCAGTGCAACCGGCAGTCTTCGCATGTTTCTATCAACGGTTTTCAGTGTATTCATTTTCGTTTTCAAAAACATTCCCGGTATTGCACTGGGAATTATTGCAGGAGTGCTGCTTGGCAAGAAACAATTCAGATAGTTGATAGTAACAAATTTCTATTTTTCTGAATCAGCCCGGGATTTTATAGTTTATTCAGACCTGTATGAAGATGAATAAACTTATACATGCTGATTAGCGCATTGTATTGTCCATAAGTGTGATCCTGACTGCGGAAGTTGGATTTAATCAGCTTCTGGTTTATATGAATATCATATACCGTTCTACTAACTACCTTAAACGTTCCTGAACTATTTTTATTATTGATGATAAACCGTTATGATGACCAGATAAAAGAAGAGATTCGCGCACGATCTGATATTGCCGCAGTGATCGGGCGTTATGTTACTCTAAAAGGATCGGGCGGTTCTTTAAAAGGACTCTGCCCGTTTCATAAAGAAAAATCCCCGTCATTCCACGTTAATGCAGCTAAAGGCTTTTTTCACTGTTTCGGATGTGGAAAAGGTGGTGATGTATTCACATTCCTGCAGGAAATTGAGGGAATAGAGTTTCCTGAAGCCCTGAAAATTCTTGCTGAAGAGAACGGGATCGAGCTTAAAAAACAATCTGAAAATACATACCAGACTGATAGTCAATCCGCAAATCAAACCTTATCAAAAACCGAAATGCTTTCAATCAACGAAACGGCATCACTGTTTTTTTATTCACAGGTTAAAAACTCTCCTGAAGCAATTGATTACTTTAAATCGCGTGGGTTGACAGGTGAAACTGTGCGTGATTTTCGTCTCGGCTTTGCGCCCTCAGCCTGGGGTTCGCTCATAAATTTTTTCCAGACAAAGCAGATCTCACAGGAAAAGCTTGTTGAGTGCGGACTTGCGATTGAAAAAGACAGCGGCGGGGCCTATGACCGTTTCCGCAACCGCGTCATGTTTACTCTTACTGATCTGAGCGGAAAAGCAATCGGTTTTGCCGGACGCGGAATGGATGACAATGCAGTTCCGAAATATCTCAATTCGCCGGAGACCCTTCTTTACAAAAAGAAACACTTTCTCTATGGTCTTTACAAAGCGCGAACAGCAGTCAGAGAATCCGGCATGCTTCTGATTGTTGAAGGATACATGGATTATCTGAGCCTTTTTCAGGCAGGAATACAGAATGTCGCTGCCACATCCGGCACTGCGCTTACACCCGAACATGCCCAGACAATAAGCCGCTTTACAACAAAGATCGTTCTTACTTTTGATTCTGATAATGCAGGTCAGAATGCAGCGGCCCGCGCAATATTTACACTTGCGCCTTTTAATTTCGATATTAATATACTTGCTGTACCTGATGCAAAAGACCCTGATGAATATATAAGAAAATTCGGTGCTGACAGCTTTCGTGAGCTTATAAAAAAAGCACAGGGCTGGATCCCTTTTATTATAAAAAAAGCCAGAGAAGAGAATGATTCGTCAACACCGCGCGGGAAATCTGCTGCTGTTGAATACTTAAATCCGCTTGTTGAATCAATACGGGATCCTATCATACAGGGAAATTTTAAAAAAGAAATTGCGGAACTTCTTGAAATTAAAGAAACACTGATGTACAATGGTTTACATGGTAAGACTGCGGTCAAGGCAGCTGTTGACAGACCTACTGATAGTGATCCATTTCTCTATTCCCTTGAGGGGAGTTTTTTAAGGATACTGATATCAAAACCTGAACTAATTAATGAGGCAAAAAATTATGTTATCCCTGAAACTCTTACGGACCACTTATCCTGTGATATATATTCATTAATTCTCGAGACTTATGAAGAAAAAGCCAGTCTTGAAGGGATAATGGACAGGGCAAATGATCTAAATACCAGGCAAATGCTTACGCTGCTACTTGTCAAACCAGCTCTTCTGGAACATATCACAGAAGAACTTGTGCAGAAAATTAAAGCTCTGCGCCGCAAGTACCTGCAGGCAAATATCAGGGATGCAAGAATTCAAATGAAAAATGACGCAAATCAGCGAATAGAGCTTCTTAAAAAAATCAAGGATTTTTCTACTCAAATCAAAGATCTGGATGCCAAAGAATGACAAAAAAGAAAGATTCTGTGAAGGAACCCCAGCCTGAAGAAAAGCCGGTTATTGATCGTACCACGCAGCGGTTACGAAAATTAGCTGCACTGCAGGGATTTGTTACTGAAGCGCAAATTGAAGAAGTTGCATCAACCACGCAGGAGCGTGACCGCGTTCAGGAAATTCTGCACCGTGAAAACATTACCATTAACACATTTGTAAAGGAAAAGGAACCACTTTACGAACGGCGTACAAGAAAACTTATTGCTGCACGCCGTCACCCCAAATACACTGATCCCACATGGGTTTATCTAAACAGTGTCGGGCGGGTTCCACTGCTTTCACGCGGTCAGGAAACTGAGTATGCAATGCAGATGGAGTACGCACATGGAAAGCTCTTTGATATGGCTTTCAGATCCGCTACTGCACTTGACAGTCTATATAGAATTGCAGATGAGCTCAAACATAATGAACTTGAATGCATTGATGTTCTTCAGATTGAGGAAGAGCAGGCAGAAAAGACAGAAGAACATGAAAATTTCAGAAAAGAATTTTTACGCATTGTATCACTCATAAAACGTAAGACAACTCAGATCGGCAACCTTGAAAAAGATAAAACCAGTGATGCAAATAAACAGTATGATGAAGTAATTGCTTTATGCCGTCAGCTTCGCCTCAATACAAAACAGATAGAGTTGATTTTAGAGAAGTTCAAGATAACTCTCAAAGAAAAAGGCGAAGAGGCACAATTTGAAGAATTTGCACACTGGGAAGAGATGCGGAATCAGGCCAAATGTGCAATTATTGAAGCGAACGTGCGCCTTGTTGTCAGTATCGCTAAAAAATATATCCTCAGAGGAATGGAGATAATTGATCTTATTCAGGAGGGTAACCGCGGACTTATTAAAGCCGTTGAGAATTTTGACTATCGTAAGGGTTACAAATTCAGTACATATGCCACATGGTGGATTCGCCAGGCAATATCAAGAGCCATAAATGATAAATCCAAAGCTATACGTATTCCTGCAAACACACTTGACCTGGTCAATAAAACAGTTCGTTTGTGCAAAAAATGGGTTATGGAGAAGGGGTATGAGCCAAGTCATGAAGAACTTGCCGAAGCACTGAGTACTACGGTAAGTAAAGTTCAGATGGCACTCGAGTATTCCATGGAACCAATATCACTTGACATGGAAATCGGTAATGACGGCGGTACAACTGTCGGTGAATACATTGAAGACACCAAGGCCGAAGATCCATCAGAACGCATCTCTCTTATGCATTTACGCGATCAGATCAAGCAGGTTCTCGATTCACTTGCTCCAAAAGAGAAAGAAATCGTGCTTATGCGGTTTGGTCTTGATGACGGAAGAATAAAAACACTTAAAGAGATAGGTGAAATATTCAATATATCACGCGAGCGTGTCCGTCAGATTGAAACAAAGGCGTTAAGCAAGCTCAAGCATCCAAGTCGCACCCGTCAACTGATGGCCTGGAAGGAAGAACGCACTGAAACGATTTCTGATGAAGAGTATTTTTGAAATACAACCATAGTTTTTAAAAGGGCGCAGATACTTTGCGCCTTTTTTTATAACTTAAAACGCGTAATTAAAATTTAGGAATAATATGAATAAGCCCCAACAGCAGGACGCTGACATAATCGCTGCAAAAATCCTCACCTTACGCGGCAAAAAGGTAATGCTTGACAAATAACTGGCACCCCTTTACGATGTGACAACCGGTAACCTTGACAAAGCAGTACAGCGCAATGTTGAACGGTTTCCGGAAGATTTTATGTTCCAGCTATCCAAAGAAGAAGCTGATTCTTTAAGATTCCAATCTGGAATCTTAAAGCGTGGGCAGCATTCCAAATACCTTCCCTACGCATTCACAGAACAGGGCGTCTCAATGCTCTCCGCAGTAACAAACTCTCCTGTTGCCATTGATATCAGCATCAGGATCATGCGGGCATTTGTAAAGCTTCGATCAATTCTTGCTGATAATGATGCTCTGCGCTATGCCGTTGAGGGTCTCGAACGCAGAGCCGGAAAAGAGGCGAGATATAAAAATTTTATCAGCACTTTTATTTTTTATCTCTTTACCGAGACTTTGAACCGAGGCACCTCTTCCACATGTATATCGCCTTCGTTCTTTATTTTTACATCAACTACATAAGTACCTGCCCCGACAATACGACCATTCCTGTTTCTACCATCCCAGAAAAAGTACACATTGCTCTTATTCTCATCTGACAAACACTTCTCTTTACGAACAATATTCCCGAATGCATCAAAAATCGTCACATCTATTGTTCCCCCCAGATTTACTTCACTTTTTATGCGTGTTGTATCCGGTGTAAAGAGTATCATTATTCCTTTCCCTTCATCTGCAGCATCCGCAGCATCACTGTAGCTTCTAATATTATCATTGTCAACTGTCGGAGTGAACGGATTTGGACCGCTCTTTACAGATACTGTAAAAGGAATCTGCATTGATGTCATAGGTGCATACCTGTTATCCTCATACTTCTGCGCGTTTCCGTTTCTATCAATGACCTTTTCTGCAACATCAATTCTTATTGAATCAGACTTATCTGGAAACTCTACACCCTCATACGATGATACATAGAATATCTGTCTGGATGCATCTCCGGTAGCTGAAAAACTGTTTTCCAGAATCATGGAATATGACGCGCCTGAAGGCATATTCATAAAAGTAAAGGGTTTTTCCGCATTTATGTTTTCAATCTCTTCGGAAAACACTACAGTCAGTGTATCAATATAATTACCGTTTGTCTTCTCTGATGACGGACGAAGAACAGCACTCATGATTACAGGAGCAGCCATATCAAATACTGACGTCTTCATGATATTATCAGAAAATTTCGCATGCTTTGCAGTAATCTTCATACTGCCGCTCGTAACAACCTTACTCCCTGTCAAAAGTCCCCTGATATCAATCTGAACAATTGTATCATTTACCTGTGATATTTTACTCTTATCAATATCGACATCTTTGTCATCAGCCCATTTCAGAGTGACCGATAAATCTCCGGAGTTTATTTTCTTGACAAATTTTACCACCACTTTGTCCAGACAGCCATTCTTATCCGCCGTATAGTAAGCACTGACAAGTGTCGGCGGAGCCTCCCTGATACTTATCGGCCTCTTAGGATTGTTCATATGTGCATGATTGTTGGCCATATCTGTAAGAGTTCCGCTGCTATTGATAAAAAGCGAATCGCCGTCACTTATTCCGCCCGCACAGCTGACCACCATTTTCATGGTATTATCAGTCTGCTCAATAATTCCGGCAACTGTGACCTTATTTTCCTGACCATTATGCAGAAGCAGCATTACTCCTGACACATTCATGTCAAGATTGACAGATTCAGAAAATGCCACTGTAATTGTATCATCTCCGGAACCGATCTTTTCATGAAGTATCACATCAGCTGAAATGACTGGACCCGTGCTGTCGTACAGTGTAAATGGCGTCACTTTTGTGACACCCTGACTTTCAAGAAATGATCTTGCGGTGCTTTTTGTACCGAGAGTATAGGCTGTAACACAGGCATCCAGTGGTTTTGCCAAAGTGACTGTCAGTATATTGCCATCATCTGTAAATGTATCAGTTCCTTTTCGCAGTGTGCGCATATCTGTTGCTGACGGAAATCCGAAGTTTATTGAATCAGGAACTATTTTCAGCTCAATACTGTAGCTTACAACCATTTTGTCAACCGAGCCATCACCGTCACTGTCGAAAAATGCACCGTTTTTAGCAAGAGGAAAATCAGCTTTACTTACAAGATATGTCTCGGATATATCGGACGAGTCTGTCGGATCCATGTAGAAGAATGTTATTTTCTCCCCGCCGCTCATCGCAATCTGACTGCTGCCTGTCTGCGACGCTGGCAGGTTGACAACAGCTACAGGCGACGCCGTCTGAAATATTCCTGTTGAATCCCCTGTTTCTGTAAGCGTCACTTTCAGTGTATCTTCCGCTGTCGCGTTTATCACAGTGACATAGATTACATCTTTCGATTTACCTTTCAGATTGCCATTGCGGTCTGAAACAACAATATGAATTTTACTTGTATCTATATGAGCGGTATCATTTACAAGTGCTACCATATTCTCATCTTTAAGACTTATTGTCGATGGATAAAGCTGAGCGCCGGACTCCACATAGAAACTGTGAATCGCATTTGCACAACCATAACAATCAGTACACTCTGATGACGGGCCGGCAAATATCACTATATCAACAGGGTTACGGCCGTTTTTCAGTTTTACAGGAATCGCATAGTCATACCACTGCTTTGTTGAATTCCACACAGCATAGGATGACGGATTTGCAAGCGCAGCACCGTTCACCCATATATCGTTTATCTTTCCATCCGCCGGAGTTATTACCGCATGCCCCACCACATCAATTTTTGAATTCAATGTATAAAAGTAATCTTCAGACGGGTTATTTACGGGCGATGTCACCTGAGACTTCATTTCGTAAACAGTCTTCTTTGTCGACTGCTCTTCCTTTGACGGTGAGTAGCCCCAGACAAATTCTCCCTTTCTGTAAACTGTCATATAATAATTTACAGGAAGGTTCCAGTAATTGTCATCTACATCATTCTTGGCACCTTCAGGAACACCCGGATAATCAAACGGCTCTCCATCCGCGACACTGTGAGGACCGAAACTCCAGTCGGAGTCACTGATCTCATGCTTTGCAGCCTGATTCATAAGATCCAGATAAGGGGCAAAAGGGCTGCGTCTGTCAAACAGCACATCAACTCTTATCCGTGAACCTGATTTCATTTCAACACCCCACAATGGAATTGACAGGTAGTAGGCATAGGTGCCGTCTTTCTCATTGTAGGTATCTTCCATTTTAATTGGTTTCTGACTTGAAATATTATTTCTTATATCACTGTTTTCACCAAATTCCGCCTGAAACCCCGACTCATCATAAACGATTCCAATATCAAGTCGAGCGGCAAGATCATTCTCAAATGTATAATTAGTGGCCTCGTCATCCTTTGCCCTGAAATAAATTCTGACATCAAGTGAATCATATGCCTTTGAGTCCTGATTGATTATATTCATACCCAGTGCCGTCATATCACTCCATTTATAACGCAGTGCACGGATATCAAAATTTACATGTTCAACAGGAGTTGTAAACTTATAGTAGGCCCCGCTGTTGTCATCAATGCTTGTCCCGGACTGCACATAAAAGTAATAGGTAGTCTGTTCTTTCAAGCCGCCGATTTTCATATAATGAAATTTAACCGGTACTCCTGCGACATCTCCGCTCTGAGCTTTTGCCGGCGGTATTTCAGTTCCGTACACTATCTTACTGTCAAATTCACCGTTTGGAGTGTACCAGAATATCTCCGCTGAATCGGAAGTCACCTTGCAGACTTTTACATTTGATATCTCTGCATTTGACGGACAATTCTGAAGTGTTGTAAATGTAAACAGCACAGACTTTCCCTCTTCGTCAACATTCATGACTGTTGAATCCCTGCCGAAAAGATCGCTTACGATTACATTGAAATTATAGACTGTTCCGTTCTTAAGCCCTGTCAATTCAATTCTATGAATGATCGCTGCTGAATCAGACTTTTTAGTCTGATCCGGTGAGGCTCCAGTTCCGTATTGTATAGTTGAATTGCCAAAACGAGACTGCCTTACTTCGATAATTGCACTCTCGCAGCCTACATAAACTGTTCTTACAGTACCAGCCGGTTTACCGATAATTTCTTCTTTAGCAAGTCCGGCGACGGGCAGAAACAGTGCAGAAGTACCGTCAATACCTGTTTCAGAGTGCCTGTAATCATCATAATGTTCAGAGTACAGATTATCCGCGGCAGTCGGCTTATATCCTCCCTGAAGCGCTCCGACAGGGGGGGAATATTTGTAAAAAGCACCTGCAACGTTTTTACCTTCAGGGTTGGCAGCTCTGTGATGCGGATGGTTGAAATTCTTATTTCCCACTCCGTAAACCATACTGATATCCCACGGGTTGACACCAAACATATAATCCATTTGTCTTATGAAAACCTTCTTTACATCTGCTGCTTTCCAGTCAGTAGATGCAGGAGTATTTGGAAGTTCCATGCCCTGGATTTTAGTTGCAATGTCATAGTAACAGTACATCTCTGTTATATTTCCTGCCTGATATCTGTTCCACACCCATTCCTGCTGTGTAAGCATTGTCATCCACGGCAACTCATACTTGATATTATTCGGAGCCCAGCCGCCATGTGACGGAAGAACTATTGTCTGATCTCCTACTCCAACATGACCAAGACTCGCAATCAAATTATACACAGTTTTTTCAATCAGGGATTTACGTTGACTGTCAGAGAGTCCAAGCGTTGTGCAGAAATTCTCATCATTGAGCACAAGCCGGAAAAAACTCCACAGTGCATAAACATGTACTGATGCCCAGTCAGTATTTGCAGGTGATCCGTGGGTGAAATCAACATTCTGATTTGCAAACCAGCCGCCTTCAAATGAGAATTTCGGAAATGTTGTATTTCCCTTTGAACCAATTGTTTTATCAAAACAAAGATCATTCAGATATTTTTTATCACCGGTTGCCCAGATAAGTGCTGATGCCGCAAGTGCAAGTTCATCATTGGTAATTGAACATCCGTTATAAGCAGGTGTCTCTGTACCCTTCTGATTATTTATCGCAAAAGCATAGAGATCTTTAGCTGCTTTAAGACAGCGGTCAGAATAATCCTTATCATAAATTTTAATTACTTTTGATACAAATGCAAGGTTTGTAGCATAATCCCCGATTATATTGCCACCGACTTCATTGCGGGCAGCACGAACCGGACCTCCGCGTTTTTGAGGCATTTTGTCCTGATATTCCGGCCGTCCCCACCACATATGATCTTGACCAAAATCAGCCATGGATGTTATCATTTTTGATACATTTCCGCCTGCATGATCATAAGAATTCAGAATGTAATCCGAGCCATGTTTCGCTTCATAAAGAATATCAGGAATTCCATCAGTTATTAGTGTCACCCCCTGATTTGCACTGTACGCATCCTCATCTCTATCCTGAAAAGCCGCGGCAGACAATCCAAGAACTGCTGCTGTATGTCCTATTGTTATACCCTCTTTAAGATGATCACCGCAGTCATGCCAGCCGCCTGTAATCTCATCTTTCATATGACAGGCCGGATGAAACCATGAATTGTCATTGCCGCACCTGTTGACTCCATAAAACTTGAGCAGCGCATTCCGTACCCAGCTGTAAAGCTTTTCATTAACTGAGAAATCCGCTGAGGTATCAGAACCAACTACAACGCGGTAAATACCCTCTGACAATGTAGGTAATTGACCAAGATAGATAGTCCCGGAAAATTTTTTACTGTCAAGAATGTATCGGGTATCTCCGCCGGTAACAAGCTGAGCATTATTTGATGCCTTGATGTGAAACTGCCCGGATGAAGTATTGGTCGTAGCCGTAAAAGTACCACTGCCTGCTGATTCACCCTGTTTATTTATCACTTTAAAACCAGACGGAGCGCCGGACCCTACATAATAGAAATATTTATCATCCTGTGGTCTGTATCCGGCCTGATTGATTCGTATTGGAGAAATTCTGAGGTTGATGGAATCTCTTTTAAGCTGATCCATCGTATCCGGAATAGGAACCGCAATCTCAGCATACGGAAGCGGATCTGTTACTGCCTGAGCAGAAAGTTGTGATGGAAAAATCAGAAGCGCTAATAGCAAGCAGTGCTTTTGCATAAGAGTATTTCCTGTCATTAACTGAAAATGTTTTACAGTTATATTTTACTTGTTTTAACTATCAATGAAAGCTGACGCTGCAAAGATAGCATTTTATATTACTAAAAGCTATTAATTCAATACATTAGCCGACTTTTCAGGAACAATACTTTTTACAAAATCCGATCCCGAAATAGTTAATCTGCACTTTATTATAAAAAATTTTAATCCATACGTAAGATACCAGCATCGTATTAATATATACACCTGATAGGAAAAATACTTGTTTTCTGAATAAAATGCTTAATACTTGTTATCAGTCGCTACTTTTCCAGGAATTATTTGTATTCTGATGTATTCATATGCAGATATTTATAGGGTACCGCATGCATTGATATTTGAACTGAAAGCCGTTTAAACTGTTATTAACGCGTGGGGCAATTCGTGAATTGCCCCTACGTTTGTATATTTTCAGACTATCTTTGACAGATGATAATGCGGGATAAAATTACCGGATAATAATTTTCAGACTACTGATTCGTATTCTCAAGAGCTTCCTTAAATTTCTCATTTGAAAGCACCTTCATCGCCAATATGTCAAGATTAGACGACGCATTTGCAATTAATGCCGCTTTATCAGCATTTAAAGATGGGGATGGAAATGTAACCCTGACTGTCTCCTTAAGGACTATCCGGCCTTCAATGTAGCCTTCAATTATCATCTCGGCACTGTTTTCGGAATACTTTGGAATATTGATCCTGAAATCAAACATACCTTTTGGTGCGCTGCTTTGTGCCTGATTTACTGATACATTTATTGTGGGAGAAAAGGCTCTCTGCCAGTATGAAGGCGGCTCCTGCATTAATAGGCCGGCATGCTCAAAAGCAGCTTTTACCCAGTTTTCAAAATAATCCTCAAGATCATCGACATTATATTTAACCCTTCCGTCATCACTGCCATAATCCTCTTCGTCAAGAGACTCGATTGAGGAGACAAATATGGCCTTGCCTTTACAATACGCAAGACTGTCAGTTTTAAACTGCGGGGCATAATTTACATCTGCAAGATTGATTTTCATCTTTTTTCTCACAGAATCATTAGCGTTGACTATACATAATCCGATAAATATTATAAAAACAGATCTTGAGATCATCTGAGAAATGCAGTTCATGTTTTACCTCTTAGCTTACGCTTGACACGCAATAAAATGTAATAAACCGCACATTTCTGAGCGGTTTATTAAGTTATCTTATCATATTAAATACAACAGGCTGAACGATCATGGATTCTCACCGTTTTCATCGGTTTTTATAATCCAGTTTTCTCCTCCTGTGATAATGCAGCCTCCATCGCTTGTCAAATTCATCGATGTACAGTATTCATCCCCAGTAGTACCATATGTTGCTTCCTTGATAATTGTACCTGATGAATTGGTTCTTGCTATGTATATGTCGTTTTGACCCTGCCCGATAAGCTGTGTTGAACCGGCAAAAATGTACCCATCACTTTTAGGTTGTGCAGAAATGATACTATATGAATTGGAATATTTTTTAAACATATTTACTGTACCGGTTTGTGATACTTTCAATAAATAGCCTTCACTGGTTGCGCCGCCATATACACTTCCACCGATTATACAGTCACCATCACTCATCAGCTCAACAGAATTTGCATTTGACAAACCATTAGTTCCAAGCTCCGATGAAAAATAACTGCTCCATTTTTTAATTCCCTGATCATCGATTTTTATAGCACATGAATTTGATCCCATATTTGCCTGGCCAATCATCATATACCCGTCATCGGCTGTCTGAATGCAGTCATTTAAATTATCAATTCCCCCTGCATCATATTCATATTCCCATGTAATAGACCTCGATGCATTGAGTTTAACTAAAAAGAAATTATAATTAGTTGACCCGCCAATAATGTACCCATTATCCTTTGTTATTCTGGCACTGGAACCTGTATAAGAATAGCCACTCTTAAAATAGCTGTGGGACCAGGGCTGATTTCCATTTTGTGCATAACATACCAAATCAATATAATTGTCGTCTACTGTACCGGTACCTGTAATGACATACCCTGCAGCAGCTTTCTTAATTGACGATACAGAAACTGCCGAAAATGTTCTTGTCCAGGTTGTATCACCATTCTGATTTAATTTTATCGCTATTCCCATAAGGTTGACACCGGAAATACTGTTAATTGTACCAGCAGCCATATATCCACCATCATCAGTCTGAATAATATCCTTAAGGGACAACTCACTATATTGCTGCATCTGCAGCTGCTTAACAAATGTCAGACAGACAAACACGGCCTGAATTGTCGCATTTCCCTGAGTCAACCTGACAGCAGTACTTGCTGAGGTTGAACTGGTTATTGTCGCGGATCCTGTTGTAACATTCCACTGTTTGAATTTATATCCACTTGATGGTGCCGCAGTAATAGTTGTTACAGCTCCTGAATCAACTGATACATTTCCTGACAGATTGACAGTACCGTTTACAGGAGTGCTTATTGTCAACGTGTACTTTTTAATTACCCACTGTGCATACAAAGTCATATCGGATTTAATTTTAAAGGTTGCTGCTACCGCCAGAACTGTACCGCTGCCGTCGGCTTTAGTGTTCCATCCATTAAAGTCCTGACCCATTTTTTTCATAGCGCCAGTATTACCTGCAACAATTACTACTGCGTTTGAATCAAAAGTTCCTTCATCCGGAGCTGAACCGACAGTACTGCCGTTGCCATCATAGGTCAAGGTGTAGGTTTTAATCCACTTTGCAAATAAAGAAATTTCACCGGTTGTACCCAAGGGAATTGCTGTAACAGCCAAACCACTGAAAGTTGAATTAGAGTACCATCCGCCAAATAAATTCCCTGCTTTGGTCGGTGCACTTAAAGTTATTGTTGGAGTAAGTATTGTATATGTTGCCGGATTGGCTGCATTATTAGTTCCGCCGTTAAGTGTATATACTACTGTGTATGTTGACAATGTCCACTGGGCGTAGAGTGTATCATTGGCAGCACCTATCGCGTATATGCTTCCGGCAGCATGTGCTGTTCCGGTACCTGCAGCTTTAGTATTCCATCCTGTAAATGTACTGCCTGTTTTGACAAGTGTGCCGGCTGCGGCCGCCGTAACTGATGCTCCCGCCGGATAGCTGTTTGCATCAACAGGGAGAGTTCCGCCAGTACTGCCGTTTCCATTATATGTAACTGTAAAGGTCGGATTTGCTGTCCACTGCGCATAGAGTGTATCATTGGCAGCACCTATCGCGTATATGCTTCCGGCAGCATGTGCTGTTCCGGTACCTGCAGCAACAGTATTCCATCCTGTAAATGTACTGCCTGCTTTGACAAGTGTACCGGCCGCTGCCGCTGTAACAGGTGCACCTGCTGCATATTTATTTGCATCAACAGGCACTGTACCGCCGGTACTGCCGTTTCCAATGTAAGTTACTGAAAATTTTGTATACTTTACAATCACAGGAAATGCACTTTTGTTTGCTTTTGCTGAACTGTCTGTTGCGACAAATGTAATTGTATCATCTTTACCAGATGTCAACCCTGTTACAAGTGCACTGTAAAGAGAGTCTGAACTCTTGACAACTGCAACAGGCGTTCCTGCAAATGTACAGGTTACTGACGCAACTCCGCTTTCATCTTTACATGATACAATTACTGTAATTGTATCTTTCAAAACAACCGCACCATTAGTCAGCGGGTTCTTCAGGCTGACCACCGGAGGTACATTATCCGCCATTGCCGGATCATAAATAATGGTCACCGGCATTACGGATACATTTGATGAACTGTCTGTGGCCTTGAATGTGAGTACATTTATACCTGCTGTAAGGCCGCTTACTGATGCAATAAATGAACTGCCTGTACCTTTTGCAACCGGTATCGCAATTGTGCCGAGCATGCAGGTTACTTCACGGATGCCGCTGCTGTCCTTACACGAAACCTCAACACTCAGCGATGACGAACTCACCTTTGAGCTGTCCTTTATCGGATTGACAAGTGTAATGACAGGTTTTACAGTATCAGTGACTGGAGGGTCATACGTAACATATACAGTAATAGAATCACTGTTTTTACCTATTGATTTATCAGTTGCCCTGATCTTTATGGCTGTCCTCTGCCCCTTGACAAGGTTAGTGATGACGCACTGGTAAATGCTGTCTCTGTGTACTGAACTGTCAACAAACAATGCTGATCCGGCTGTGAATGAAACATTCCTTATTCCGGCAGCGGCATCTGAAACTTTGACTTTACAGGTAAATGACGATGTGTATGTTGTCAATACTGAATCAAGCGGAAACACGCGCGTCAGAAGTGGCTTTACTGTATCAGATGCGCTTATGTTAATATATATTTTTATTCTTGACATATCACTGTTTTTCTGAGCAGTGACAGTTACAGTATCCCTTACTGAGCCGAATGGAACCTGAAAAACAAGTTTTTTATTATCAATCATTCCCTTGTTTACACTTAACTGCACAGTTGTATCTGAAAGAAATGATACAACCGACAGATTGATCAGTGCACCTTCAACTGCACTGATTGTCACTGTATCCTGTTTTAAAAGAAGCGCGGTTTCTTTCGCAACTGCTATACTGTATGTAATTGTTTCCTTTTTGTTATTAATAACTGCTTCAACTGAAAAAACATACACCTTTACTTCTGATGGAGTGAAGATAAAACAGAGAGTATCAACCCCTTTATTAATTGACACAATTTCGCCTGTTTTAAATATCTCTGCATTAAGAAGCTTCATACTGTTTACAGTATCAGTCTCTGATGTCTCAACTGTAAACACAAGCGTGTCTATCGTTCCCGATGGCATTGCTTTTACAGATGATGTCTCCTGAAGCCTTATTTTTGGCTCTGATACAACTCTTATTGTTGCTTTTTTCAAATCAGTGCCGCTTTTCGCAGTTAATGTTATATTGTAAACAGTATCACGCGAAGTCGTTACTATTAAAAGTGCCTTTGAACCGGTGCTGATAATTTTCAGTCCTGATTCATCAAGTGCAGGTTGTGATTCAGCAGTAAATACAATTGCACCGCCGGCAGGGCTTGTTGATGCAACAAATGTCATTGTATCAGGTTTACCGATAGTAACAGTATCTGAAAGCTGCGGCATTGTGTCAAATGAGACAGACAGCTGTTTGGGGGCAATTTCGATAATCTGAGAAAATTGCTTGACTGTATTGTTCTCAAGCACCACATCAATGTTGATTGTTTTTTTTCCGAAAGTGGTGAATGTACGAATGGTCTTCAATGTATCGTAAACCTTATCATCCAGAGCTGTAACGGCAAACGTATCTGAAAGTATATTATCCGGGTAGAACACTCTAACCTGCTTTGCCATATTTGGATATTTTATGATGATACCAAATTGTACCGCCTGATCCTGATAATTTATACCGGAACCGTTGACGGTAATTAAAGTAGCGTTTACATTATTATAATCCTCGGATGGATTTGTAGGAATTTCACGGCACATCATCAATAAAAACAGGGATATTATAGATATTGAGCATACAACGTATAACAGACTACGTCTCATACTGACTCCTTCACAATCGGGTTTTATTTCATTTCTGAAATCTTGTTCTAAACGGTTCGCATAATATACATATTTTGGAAGACTGAAGCACTAAAATTTTCACCACATTTTACCTGTATACAAGATTGTCTATTTAGAATACAGTAGAATCAGGTCTTGGGATTTTGTAAGTTGAATTGTAAAAAAGCATCCAAGTACAATTGCAGTACATTTCCTTCTACTGATCTTAATTTCAATTGAACATGTAACATTGTTAATATTGTAGATTTAAGTAGCCGGATAGTTCATTTTTTTCCTTACGGGAAGCATCTGCTTGTGATTGTTATTTTTCTTTCTGATAAAAAAAATTTGAATTAATGTACTTCCAATGAAGTGCCCCAGTTTTTCAGAGCAATGTGCTGTAATAATTTCAAGCGTCCTTAACAAAATAACACTCCTGCGGCACACAGCAGCCACTCATAGACACTTCAACTATTCCCGGCTGCCATATTTCCACCTGTTTACGGACGTATCCTCAGAACCCGTCACAGTACCCGGTGGAAGCGGCACAGGAATCGTACTGCGCGACTGAACAGCCTTGAATAATTGACGCTCAGAGAATCGCACAGGACCTGTCGCAAATTCCTGCACATTATAACACTTTGTAAATGAATCGTAAAACGCAGGGTCACGCTGCGGCAGGATAAATGCCTTGCCGGCATTTCCTGAAGTATCTATATAGCTGATATAAAGACGGGTGAATATTCCGCCGCCTCGCCTTGACGAAAAGAGTATCCAGTGCCCGTTTGCAGACCACGAATGCCAGCTTTCATTGTACTCGCTGTTGATATCCAGTTTACGGTATTGCCGCGTCGCGATATCCATTATATATAAATCACTGCTTGCCTTCGTATATGGATAAGGACCGTAATCCTGCATACAGAAGAGACAGAATTTATTGTCAGGAGAAATTCTCGGCAGCGCGATACTGAGGCCTGTCTGCTCCGAAGAAAGAACAGTGTCAATATCACCCCATCTGTCCTGAATTGAATCATAGGCGATTCGCAGAAGACTGTATTTTGTCCTGTTGAAATTATCCGGAGGTTCTTTACTGTTATCACTCCAGAGAACAGGTGAGCTGCAGAAGTAAAGATGTCGGCCGTCAGGTGACCATGCTGGCCATGTTCCCAGCACCCCCTGCATAGACAGCTGCGGCACAGGTACAATACTGCGTTTTGCAACATCGTAAATGACAATGCAGGAAGTGTTGTCATAGACATCTATGAACTGCCTGCCTACAGCATGAAAATACTGCTGCACCTTGTAAACAGAAAATGCAATGTATCTGCCGGAAGGGTGCCATGATGCATGACCAAGCCTTGACGAAAGTGTAGTTATGCTGTCGCCGTCGGCGATAATTGTTTCAGCACCGCCGGATGCGCTTCGCAGCTGCAGCACAAAGCGGCTGGGGTCGTTGTTCATTGGTGTATGGCAATTGACACATTTAAATGCGTTATTTTCTGTATAATTTCGGGTGTAGTTGTTTGTATTTACAAGTACATTCTCTTTAAAAGAGGTGAGATCCCTCTGGCACTGGCGAAGATCTCTCCAGTAACTGTACTGGAAATTAAGCAGGCGGTATGTGCAATAACTGTCAATCGGTTCAGCGGCAATAGTATTTTCAATTGTCCTATACCTGCGCCACTTTCCTTTGTCACTCAATGAGTAAACCGTAATACGCAGCTTGTTTCCGGCATTCTCTGAAAGAAGCTTTTTCCAAGAAGCGTCATTAATGCAGACAGTGCCTTTTCTGCCCCGTACAATGATCGCGGATCCATTGACAGATGCAATCTCGGCAAAACATGCAGTACAGGAATCACGGAGAGAAAAATTCATCGGGGCGATATTAGGCGGTATTGTGATACCCGCATAGTCTGGCTTGATATCAGGCACACGATTGATATCCATGCTATTCTGCCTGATCATTGAAAGATCCGTACGGCAGCCGATAGTAAATAACGCACAGCAGAAAAGAATGACTCTCAGATAGTTATTCATTATAAACCCCGGCCGTATATTTGAACATTGAATAAAAGAAATACGACTCACCGAAAGCCGGCTTAAGCTTGACTGCTGCATCCGGATCCTTCTGTATACGCACCCAGGCCTTTGTAAAGTTCAGAAATCGTTCTATGGTCTCCTGCCTCAATCCTGAAAATGATAAATCCGACCCCTGCAGCATGTTTACTGACTGGTACAGACACACTGCCTCCTCCCAGTAGCGCGGCAGTGTGGTATACCCGAATGCATAAGCCATAGGTACTAAAGCCGCTGCCTGATCAGGCCGGTCATAAAGAAGGTAATATGTCATAAGATAGTCAAATGCCGCCCTGTTACCGGGATTACTTTGTAAAAGATGCCTGAGAATAAAATCACAGCTGAGATTGTTATCCAGGAAATAATCGGTGGTGTCCATATTCGCAACCATTGATGCAATCCGGGGTTCGGAATTCAGGTTTTCTTTATTACTTATCATATCAAGTATCCGCCCGGCTTCTGCCCGGTAAAAAGGCATATTTGCCAGTTTGTTAAGATACACAGCGCCGGCATCACTGTTGCCTTTAGCTATCTGAACAAGCGCCCTGCGATATAAAATGTCGGGATATGGTCCCATATTTTCCATAATTTCCCCTGCAATCTTCTCGACGGTATTGACCATGCCAAGTTCCATTGCAAGATCAAGTACCACAACCCAGTTGACATAGCCGTGTGTAAACATACTCTGCAAATTAAGAAGCGGATCATTTGAAAATACTGCCTGCGGAAAAGTAAAAAGCTTCTCACCAGATTGACCGGTACGACAAAGCGCATGATCAGCTGCGTGAATCATAAATACCTGAAGTGTGCCCGATTTCAGCGGAAAACCCTTGAAGAACTGCTCTGTCTTCTCTTTAAGTATAGCTTCCCACTGTCCATTCATGACATGATGCACAGTCCGCGCAACAGTCCGGGTATCGCGGTTAACGGGTTCGATTGACAGCCACAAAACAACCGCAGTTGTGACAAATACAAGAAGCAATGTTCTGAAGAGAGCACTCACCCTTGTGGTCTTGCTCACAGGTACGTGCCTGAAGTGGTTTAAAGCCGCAAAGATAATTGAAACTATCGGAAAAAATAATATCACTGCAAGCGGCAGACCGGACATCATTGTAAAATCGCTCCAACGGATTGCCATATTCAGAGGAATAATCGAGGTGTCGACAAAACAGAGGATTGTACAATTGACAATAGACGCAATAAGTACACGTGCAATACTTCGTTCTTTACTGAAAAATTCACTTATAATAATAAAAATCAGCAGTAGTAAACACCCCCACTGCATAAGATACCAGGTGATCCAGAAAAATATTGACAGCCACAGTATGGATTTTAAAAACGAAGCACTCCGGAATCGCTGATATAAAACAGCAACCGCAAGAGCTCCTGCAACAGGAAGCAGAAATGAGCAGTAGCTTAGTTCATACCAGGCGCAGATTGTCAACAATAAAAACGACGGAGCATAGACAAATAAAAAAGGCCGCCGTGTGCTTACTGCTTGTATGTAAAGAACAAAGATCCAGTTGAAAAAAAGAGCCAGTGCAGTAACTGTAAGTGCGCCGGCAACAGGATCGTGACAGGCATAAATACATAATGTTACAGCAAGCCGCGTAAAGCCGCCCGGCGTAACTGCGATTTCCTGCAGATACTCAGGCGTCAGTTCAAGAATAAACAGATGCCGGTACATGAGGTCGGTATATGATGACGCATCCTGTGCATGCATTATTGAAACATAGGTATGGATATTAATTCCGTTGCTTGAAAAAATGACTGATGGATCAATATAGCTCAAAAGAAAAATGAAATAAAAAATGAAAAAAAAGAGAGGAACACAAACGCGCCGAAAATCTACACAATGCAGAATATTTAATACATTGACAGTTAATCGCCCTGCTGATGCGCTTTTTTCTTTTTGAACAGAAGTACTCATCACTTGATCTTTCCTGGCTTCAGGTACAGGCAGATGATTTGGTTTTCAGAAACAAAAGAAACTTGATAATTGACAGACATTTAACTTTTCAGGTCCCGATATGGACTTCATGAATATTACTTGACTTTAAATATATTTTCTGATATGAATTCCAAATTCATACCGATTCCAATTTTCAATTATTATATGCAAAATAGATACCTTCAGATAAAAATGCAAGAATCCGTACTTTTTACAATATTGATCTGAAATTCAGAAACGGGCTTGCCCATGCTATAGTCTCATATTTTATATTCAGAGTATATTGAAACCTGTTTCATATACAATCCGGATGAATCTTTTTACTGCATCTGCCTTATGTGCCTTTAATTGACAGGAGATTGCAGTTTAAACTTTAGTAATATTTTGAATTCAAGCAGGTCTTTTCTGGAAATTTTGAAAACAGGTCAAATTGATTATTTAGTT
>Ga0209373_10001698_pt1 | contig 24675 bp, 19 predicted proteins | sample Higcelweek5metaG_FD_187173 | JGI IMG/M metagenome (GOLD analysis project Ga0209373, IMG submission 187173) | Freshwater pond sediment microbial communities from the University of Edinburgh, under environmental carbon perturbations - High... | ecosystem: Environmental > Aquatic > Freshwater >... | reverse complement strand
TATTGATTCTGTTTTTTATGGTGTAATTTTTAACGATAGTTACAATCAAGTAGCAACAGCATTTTCAAACGACCCATATGGAACTTGGTTTCACGGCGAAGTCGTAGATATGTTTTATTTCCCAATATGGGAAGGAAACTTGCCTTCTTGGTTGCCAATTTGGGGTAACAAACACTTCACTTTCTTCAACGCCATTTTCAATGTAGCCGATGTAGCGATTTCAACTGGTGTTGGAATTTTGATTGTATTTAATAAAAGAGCTTTTGGCGAAAGTCATATTATGGCAAAATATTAAAAACGAAAAACTCCATCAGGCGTCACACAAAAATCCAATTTTACATCACTTTCAGAAACATCATCAATTTTTCCTTCTGGAGGAAAGAACGATAACCCAATTTTAATCGTTTCAGGCTTGCATTTGCTTAGAAAGTTATCGTAGAAACCTTTTCCGTAACCCACACGATTTCCTTGCTTATCGTAGGCTAAAAGCGGTACAAAAACCACATCAATTTTTACATCAGGAACTTCTAAACCATCAACCGGTTCTGGAACGTTGTAACTGTTCTTTTTGATTTTGGTATTATCCGTTAATAAAAAATGCGTCATTCCTAAAGTAGCAAATTCGCACTTCGAAATGACGATTTCTTTATCTTTTCCCGCTAAAATTTGAAGAATATATTCGGTATTGATTTCTTTTTGCTCTTCAATGGTTAAAAACAAATGGTAATACAATTTGTCCCAAATGTTCATTCGCAACAATTGGTTCGCAATCGCCAAACTTTTGTCTTCGATTTCCTCTTGAGAAAGCTGTTTTCTAGCTTCTTTACTCTTTTTTCTAGCTTCTTTCTTATCCATTTACAGACGCTTTCAATTCGTCTATAAATTTAGTCAAATGTTCTACTTCTACGTGATCCATTAACACAATTTTGTACCATTTGTTATTTTCGTTGTGTTGTTGTGGCACCAAATCATATTTTTCAGCAATTTTTTCTGGAATGGATTCCGAATGAATTGTTACGATATTCATAAACGGTTCACGGAAATATTTGATGTTTAAATGGTCTAATTCGTTACATAAAAATTGCGTGCGCATTTGTAAAATACTTACTTTTTCAAACCAACCATAAGCGCCATAAGTAAATAAAATCATCCAAACGGCAACGGCATTCGCACCAGAGCGACTTCCGCAAAGCGTTAAATCCATTCCTTCAACATATTCCGCTTCTTTGGTCAATACGTTTTCGATTAAACCTTTTCGACAAACAAAAACACCTGTTCCATAAGGTGCTTGCAACATTTTGTGCGCATCAATTGTAATTGAACTTATTTTTGGATTACTGAAGTTGATATTCGATTTTTGATTGCTAAACGGATACACAAATCCGCCATAAGCACCATCAATATGTAAGCGATAAGTAACGTTGTGTTGCTCTAATACCGAAATATAATCATTAGGATTGTCGACGGAACCAAACATGGTTGTTCCCATATTTGAAACTGCAATGAAGTATTTTTTACCTTTATTTTTCGCTTCTGAAATGATTTTGTCTAATGCATTCACATCGATTTCACGATTTTCAAAGCCAACCGGAATTTTCAACCAATCAATTTGCAATAAATTAGAAGCTTTTGGAATGGAATAATGTGTGTCTTCCGAAGCTAAAATGGCGATTTCCTCTAATTTTGCATCGAATTTATGCATGAATTCATTTCTAAAAACCCAAATGGCTTGAATATTCGCTTCAGTTCCACCAGGAGCGATGTAACCGTCGAATTCGTTTTCTTTGGCTTTAAAAATATCAACGGCAATTACATTTAAAACTTCGCGTTCAATTTCTTGTGTACCATAAAACGCTTTTTCGGAAGTGCCAAAAGTGTGACAACCAATGTTATTTGGATTCGCAACATAGGTTTGAAGCGTTGGTGCATCTTTCAAAAAAGGTGCATCATCATAAAAAACGCGACTATCTAACTTAGAAGCTGGATAGCCTAAAGAAGCGTCTTTTGAGAAGTTAACATTATCATGCAAAGCCTTATCAATTCGGGCTTTTCTTTCTTCGTGTGTAAGTTTTTTCCAGAAGTTCATACCTAAAAATTTTGACGAAATTACAGGTACTAATTCAATAAAAACATGATAATTGTTAGCTTTCTGATTCTAAGTGAGTAGAAATATGAAAAATTGCATCGCCTTGGTAAATAATAGGCGCATCATTTACATTAATTACATAACCTTCATGTGGCGCTTTCATTTTGTGTTCCACTTTTCCATAAGGGTCAGAAATAGTAGCTAATAATTCGCCTTTTTTTACAAAACTACCAATCGTAGTTAAACCATGAAACATACCGGAATATTTCGCTCTAATCCAACTAGATTTTTCTATATAAATGGTTTTGTTGTCTTTTTTTGTTGCTTTTTTTCTCGGATTTAGCATTTCTAAATGATCTAGAAAACGCTTGGTTCCTTCCACTGCTTCTTCAGTAACGTGAAGATTTAAGTCCAATGACTTTCCGCCTTCAAAAAGCAACATTTTAACGCCTAATTTATCGCAAGAATTTCGGAACGAACCCGAAATATTCTTCGAATACAAGGTAAAAGGCGCATTAAAAACATCGGAAAGTTGCTTTAATTCTGGATTTTCTGGTACAATTCTAATTTGCGGAGCATTAAATCGACTCGCACCACCCGCATGAAAATCGATAGCGTAATCTACGTGCGGAATAATATCTTTTAAAATATAATAGGCAAAACGACTCGCCAAAGAACCTGTTTTACTACCAGGAAAAACTCGATTCAAATCGCGACCATCAGGAAATTCTCGTGTTTGATTTACAAATCCAAAAATATTGATAATCGGAATGCAAATAATAGTTCCACGTTTTGGTTTATTGATTTTTTGAATGATTAACTGACGCACAATTTCAGTTCCGTTGATTTCGTCGCCATGCAAACAAGCTGTGAATAAAACCGTTGGACCATCAATTTTTGAACGCTCCACAATAATCGGAATTTTCAATTTATTCATGGTGTGCAACTTGGCAATTTCCATGTTAATGGTTTTGCTTTCGCCAGCTAAAATGGTTTCTTTAAGGATTACAAGTGGTTTTGTGGCTGTCATTTTTGAAATCTAAAGTGTTAAAAATACAAAAAACAAATCTCATTTAGGAACACAGATTTAAGAAATTTGAGAAATGAAAAGTTTAAACGCAAAGTTCGCAAAGATTTATGCAAAGTTCGCAATTTTTAAAATCCGTTCAATCTGCGTTGCAAAGCATCCGTTTCATCCGCGTGCCAATTAAAACAATTCTATTATCTTTGTTCTTTACTCTTTTCTTAAAAAATGCAAACACCATTAGAACTTCAAATCCAAACCTTGCCTGATAATCCGGGTGTGTATCAATATTATGATAAGGAAGGAAAAATTCTATATGTTGGGAAAGCGAAAAACTTAAAAAAACGCGTTCAGTCGTATTTTACTAAGAACCACGACAATTATAAAACATCGGTTTTAGTTAAGAAAATTGTAACGATAAAACACATTGTTGTTCCTACGGAAACCGATGCGTTATTGTTGGAAAACAATTTGATAAAAAAGCTCCAACCACGTTATAATGTGTTACTTCGCGATGATAAAACGTATCCTTGGATTTGCATCAAAAATGAACGTTTTCCAAGAATATTCTCCACTCGAAAAATGATTAAAGACGGTTCTGAATATTTTGGACCTTACACGAGTTTTAAAACCGTTCACACGATTTTAGATTTGATTAAAGAATTGTATCCACTTCGAACTTGTAATTACGATTTATCGAAAGCTAATATCGATTCAGGAAAATTTAAAGTGTGTTTGGAATATCATATTGGCAATTGTAAAGGTACGTGTGAAGGGTATGAGTCATTGGAGCACTATCAAAGTCAGATCGAAAAAATCCGTCAAATTTTAAAGGGAAATTTCAAAGAAAGTTTGAAAGATTTCAAGAAATTAATGACCGATTTGGCAATGGAAATGAAGTTTGAAGAAGCGCAAAAAATCAAAGAAAAAATCGAGGTTTTAGAAAATTACCAATCGCGTTCCACCATTTTGAATCCGAAAATTTCCAATTTGGATGTGTTTTCGATTATTTCCGATGAAACGATGGCGTATGTGAACTTTTTACAGATTTCACACGGAGCCATTGTACGTTCGCATACGTTGGAATTAAAGAAAAAATTAGACGAAACCAACGAAGAATTGTTAGAATTAGCGGTGGTAGAATTGCGCGAACGTTTCCATTTGAATGCACGAGAAATTGTAGTTCCATTTGCAATTGATTTAGGAGAAAACATCAAAGTCACAGTTCCCCAATTAGGCGATAAAAAGCAAATTTTAGAATTATCAGAACGCAATGCCAAATATTACCGATTAGATCAATTAAAACAAATTCAAATCGTTGATCCAGAGCGACACACCAATCGCATCATGGCACAAATGCAAAAAGATTTGCGTTTATCGGTTGAGCCACGTCATATTGAATGTTTCGATAACTCAAATATTCAAGGAACGAATCCAGTTGCGGCTTGTGTGGTGTTTAAAGACGGAAAACCAAGTAAGAAAGATTACCGTCATTTTAATATCAAAACGGTTGAAGGTCCAAATGATTTCGCATCTATGGAAGAAGTGGTGTATCGAAGATACAAACGCATGTTAGATGAAAATCAACCCTTACCACAACTGATTATTATTGATGGAGGAAAAGGGCAATTATCTTCGGCTTTAAAAAGCATTGATGATTTAGGTTTGCGAGGCAAAATTGCCATTATCGGAATTGCAAAACGTTTGGAAGAATTGTTTTATCCGGGCGATTCAGCTCCGTTATATTTGGATAAAAAATCGGAAACCTTGAAAGTAATTCAGTTTTTAAGAAACGAAGCACACCGATTTGGAATTACCCATCATCGCGATAAGCGAAGTAAATCGGCACTCACCAATAGTTTAGAAAGTATTCCTGGAATTGGAGAAAAAACCATGATTACTTTAATGAAACATTTTAAAAGTGTTAAAAGATTGCAAAATGCCGACGAAAAAGCAATTTCTGAAGTTGTAGGTGTTTCAAAAGCCAAAAAAATTTCCGACTTTTACAAGAACATTACCCAAAAAAATTAAATGAAGCATTTTTTCTTGTTTGTGAGTTTATTCTTTTTAAGCCAAGTTGCCCTCGGACAAGAGAAATCTGTTGAAAACACTCGACCAAAAGTTGGACTTGTTTTAAGTGGTGGTGGTGCAAAAGGTTTGGCTCATATTGGTGTTTTAAAAGTAATCGATTCGCTCGGAATTAAAGTAGATTATATTGGCGGAACCAGTATGGGAGCCGTTGTGGGCGGTTTATACGCTTCAGGTTATACAGCAAATCAATTGGATTCTATTTTTTCTAAGATAGACGTAGATGCATTACTTCAAGATTATACACCGCGTGAATCAAAATCATTTTACGAAAAAAGAAATGATGAAATTTATGCTTTAACGCTTCCTTTTAATAATTTTAAATTAGGATTGCCTTCAGGACTTTCAAAAGGATTATATAATTTTAATTTAATGTCAAGATTAACACAACATGTAAGTGATGTGAGAGATTTTGATAAACTTCCAATTCCTTTTCTATGTATTGCTACCGATGTTGAAACGGGTGAACAAATTGTTTTAGATGAAGGTATTTTAGCGCAAGCTATAATTGCGAGTGGCGCTTTGCCTACATTGTATAGTCCTGTTGAAATTAATGGGCGATTGTTAATTGATGGCGGAGTGGTGAATAATTATCCTATCGAAGAATTAAAAAATAGAGGGATAGATTTTATCATTGGAATTGATGTGCAAGATGGTTTAAAAAACAGAGAACAATTAAAAGATGTTACCGCTGTTTTATCGCAAATTAATAATTTTTCCATGATCGAGAAAATGGAAGGAAAAAGAAGTTTAACTAACATCTACATTAAACCCGATATTAAAGGTTTTTCAGTTGTTTCTTTTGATAAAGGGCAAGAAATTATAAAAAAAGGAAACGAAAAAGCGAATGAATTTATCAAAGAATTATTGCCTTTAAGAAATATAGATGAAAGACCAACAACATTTAAGGTAATTAAAAATGATTCTATCTTTATAAGAGATATTACGTTTAATAAGTTAGAAAATTTCACAAGAGCTTATGTTCTTGGAAAGTTAAAAATCAAGCGAAATACTAAAATTCCAATGACGCAAATTGAAAAAGGAATTTCAAACTTAAATGCAACGCAAAACTTTAGTGCGATAAGTTATTCTTTCGAAAAAACGCAATCTGGAGAAAGATTAGCATTAAATCTTAAAGAAAACAAGAGCAATACTTTTTTAAAGTTTGGAATTCATTATGATGACTTGTATAAAAGTGGTGCTTTAATTAACTACACTCACAAAAAGTTAATTGCAAAGAATGATGTTGCTTCTTTAGATGTTATTTTAGGAGATAATTTCAGATATAATTTTGATTATTACATAGATAATGGTTTTTATTGGAGTTTTGGTTTTAATTCGAAGTTTAATTCCTTTAATAGAAATATCGCAACTGATTTTGCAAACGGAATAATCTTTACCGATTTAGGAATTAATTCTGTAAACATTGATTTTACTGACATTACAAATCAAGCGTATGTACAAACAATTTTTGCTCAAAAATTTTCTTTTGGAGCTGGATTAGAATTTAAATATTTGAATATTAAGTCAGAAACGTTAGAAAATTCAACTCCAATTTTTGACAAGAGTAATTATTTGTCTGCTTTCGGATATTTAAAATACGATTCTTTTAACCAAAAATATTTTCCAAAAAAAGGATGGTCATTTTCGGGCGATTTGAAAACATTTTTATATTCATCAGATTATACTAATCTGTTTGAGCGCTTTTCAATAGCTAGAGCAGATGCGGGAATTGTTTTTGAACCTATAAAAAGAACCACAATTAAATTGCAAACAGAAGGTGGGTTTGCAATTGGTGAAAGAACTATTTCGTTCTTTGATTTTGTTTTAGGAGGTTATGGTTTTGTTTCCGTGAACAATATTAAGCCATTTATGGGATATGACTTTTTGAGTTTAGCTGGCGACAGCTATGTGAAAGGAACAATAATTGCAGATTATGAAATTTATAAAAAACACCACATAAATTTCACAGCTAATTTTGCTAATGTTGGTAATAGAATTTTTGAACATACCGAAGATTGGCTATCAAAACCTAAATACACAGGTTATGGAGTAGGATATGGAATGGAATCTATTATTGGGCCATTAGAAATAAAACATTCTTGGTCGCCAGAAACTAAAGATCACCACACTTGGTTTTCAGTAGGTTTTTGGTTTTAATTGTAGTTTAAAAAAAAATTCCGATATTTGTGATGATGAAACATTGGACAGGTTTACTTGCATATTTAAAATTCCTCATCAAGAGAAATCCTGAATGAGTAATTTTCTTTTTGTTTTAATTAAAAAGTTTTATTAGAAACTCTTTTAAACTTTTAAATCTATAACTTTTAAACTTAAAGAAATGCCAATATATCATAAATTAGGAGAAATTCCTCGTAAACGACATACACAATTCCGTAAACCAAACGGTGATTTGTATTACGAACAATTGTTTGGAACTGTAGGTTTTGACGGAATGTCAACCAATATGTATCACGAACAACGCCCTACTCAAGTTAAAGAAATTAGAAAACAATACAGTGTTGCTCCAAAAATTGCTAACGCCAACAATATTCAATCTTATAAATTAAGAGGTTTTGAAGTGGCTCCACAAGACGATTTTTTAGAAAGTAGAAAAATTGTATTGACTAATTCAGATTGTCACATTGTATTAGCGGCACCAAGAAAATCAACAACCGATTATTTTTATAAAAATACAGATTCAGACGAAGTAATCTTCATCCATAAAGGAACAGGGAAATTAAGAACTATGCTTGGAAATTTAGATTTCAGCTATGGTGATTACTTGGTTGTGCCTCGCGGGATGATTTATAAAATTGACTTTGATACAGAAGATAATAGATTGTTTATTGTAGAATCGCATCGTCCAGTTTATACTCCGAAACAATACAGAAACTGGTTTGGACAATTATTAGAACATTCGCCATTTTGTGAACGCGATATTCGTCGTCCAGAAGAATTAGAAACCAATAACGAAAAAGGAGAATTCATCATCAAAATCAAAAAGAAAGATGAAATTTTTGAAATGGTATATGCTTCACACCCTTTTGATGTTGTAGGTTATGATGGATACAATTATCCTTATGCTTTTTCAATTCACGATTTTGAGCCAATAACAGGTAGAATTCATTTACCACCACCAATTCACCAAACATTTGAAACAGATGCTTTCGTAATTTGTTCATTTGTACCAAGATTATATGATTATCACCCATTAGCTATTCCCGCACCATATAACCATAGTAACATTGATGCCGATGAGGTTTTGTATTATGTAGATGGAGATTTTATGAGTAGAAATGATGTGAAACCCGGAAATATTTCGTTACATCCTGCCGGAATTCCGCACGGGCCACACCCAGGAGCAGCAGAAAGAAGTATTGGTAAAAAAGAAACATTGGAATTAGCCGTAATGGTAGATACTTTCAAACCTTTAATGGTGACTGAAGAAGCTATGAAAATAGCTGATGATACCTATTACCAATCATGGTTAGAAGAATAATTAATTAAACACAACTTAGGTAAATTTTACCAGCAAAATGTAATATTATGTCACAGGAATTAAAATCAGTCGAATACGGCTTAGAAAAAATATTTGAAGGCGCTCAAGATTTCTTGCCTTTATTAGGAACAGATTACGTAGAATTTTACGTTGGAAATGCAAAACAAGCGGCTCATTTTTACAAAACAGCATTTGGTTTTCAATCACATGCATACAAAGGCTTAGAAACAGGCTCAAAAGATTCAGTAAGCTATGTGTTAAAGCAAGACAAAATACGTTTGGTTCTAACTACAGCTTTAACAAGCAATTCACCAATAGGTGAACACGTTAAAAAACATGGTGATGGTGTAAAAATTGTAGCGCTTTGGGTAGAAGATGCAAGAAAATCTTTTGAAGAAACCACAAAACGTGGTGCCAGAGTTTTTATGGAACCAACTGTTGAAACAGATGAATTTGGTGAAGTAGTTCGTGCTGGAATATACACATATGGAGAAACCGTTCATATGTTCGTAGAACGTAAAAATTATACTGGAGTATTTATGCCAGGTTTCGTAGAACATAAATCAGATTATAATCCAACGCCTGTTGGGTTAAAATATATTGACCACATGGTTGGAAATGTAGGTTGGAACGAAATGAATACTTGGGTAAAATGGTACGAAGATGTAATGGGATTTGTAAATTTCTTATCTTTTGACGACAAACAAATTACTACTGAATATTCAGCCTTAATGTCTAAAGTGATGAGTAATGGAAATGGAAGAATTAAATTTCCAATCAACGAACCAGCAGAAGGAAAGAAAAAATCGCAAATTGAAGAATATTTAGATTTTTACGAAGGTCCAGGAGTGCAACATATTGCAGTTGCTACAGATGATATTCTTACAACAGTTGCTGAAATGCGTGCGCGCGGAATTGAATTTTTAAGCACACCACCACAAGCATATTATGATGCTATTCCTGAAAGATTAAAAGATCACATGTCAAAATTTAAAGAAGATATTAATGAACTTCAAAAATTAGGCATTATGATTGATGCTGATGAAGAAGGTTATTTATTACAAATTTTTACAAAGCCAGTAGAAGATCGTCCAACGCTTTTCTTCGAAATTATTCAAAGAATGGGAGCTAGAGGATTCGGTGCAGGTAACTTTAAAGCACTTTTTGAGTCAATTGAAAGAGAGCAAGCATTGCGAGGAACGCTATAAAAACTCAATTTTATTAAACAATCATCAAAATACAACGTTGTAGTAGTGTAAATTTTGATAAAAATATGTTAAAGTTTATTTTTAATTAAGAATAATTCAAAAACACTTATACCTTTGCACTCGCAAAACAAGGAGGTAGTTTGCCTTGTTTTGTAATAAATTTTCATAATTTATAGTTTTTTGGTTGGTTAATAGCATAAAAACTCAGTCATATTTTTGACTGGGTTTTTTTGTTTTAGTATTTTTGGAACAGAAATTGCATTTTCATTTCTAAAATGAATAAACTATGAAAAAAATTATATTACTTCTTGTTCTTTTTGTCTTCACAAATTCATTTGTTCAAAGAGAAAATGCATACACAACTGGCGAATGGATAAAACTTAGAATTCACTACGGATTTGTAAATGCTGGCTACGCTACTTTAGAAATTAAAGACGCTGTAAAAAATAACAAAAAAGTTCACCATGTAGTTGGAAAGGGCTGGACTGTTGGTATGAGCAAACTCTTTTTCAAAGTAGAAGATAATTATGAAAGTTATATTGATAAAGAAACAGGAAAGCCCTATCAATTTGTTAGAAAAATTGACGAAGGTGGCTACACAAAAAATCAAGAAGGATTTTTTAATCAAAATAAAAACACAGTTTTAGTTAAAGATTATAAAAAGAAAACCGAAAAAACATTTAGCGTTCCTGAAGAAGTTCAAGATATTGTTTCTTCTTTCTATTATTTAAGAAATCACCCAAAAATTGATAAACTAAAAGTAGGCGAATCAATTGCAATTGATATGTTTTTTGATGACGAAACAACAAAGTTTAAGTTAAAATTTTTAGGAAGAGAAGATATTAGCACTAAATTTGGAAAAGTTTCTTGTATGATGTTTAGACCTTATGTACAAGCTGGAAGAGTTTTTAAAGAAGAAGAAAGTTTAACCGTTTGGATTTCAGACGACGACAACAAAATTCCAATTCGTTTAAAAGCTAGTTTGGCAGTTGGGTCTTTAAAAGCAGATTTAGAAGCATTTAAAGGTTTAAAACATTCGTTTAAAATAAAAGTAAAATAATCACTAATGGAAGTTACTCCAAAAATCCAAGAGCAATTAAATCAATTGAATGATAAGTTCGAAGCTATTAATCAAAACACATCAACGCATTTAGAAGGTTTGCTTTGGTCAAAACCAATCACATATTGGGATTATATTCAAACCGATGCTTTGTTGAATTTACAAATTCAACGCACTACTTTGCCTGATGAAATGGTTTTTGTAATGTATCATCAAGTAAATGAATTGTTGTTCAAAATGATTCTTTGGGAAATGGATCAGCTTTGTCATACAGAGCAGCCTACAACAGCTTATTTTACTGAAAAATTAGGCAGAATTAGTCGCTATTTCGATATGTTAACCACATCTTTCGATATTATGAAAGATGGAATGGAACCTGAACAATATTTAAAATTCAGAAATACATTAACACCAGCAAGTGGATTTCAATCGGCACAATATCGTTTAATTGAATTCAGTTCAACAGATTTAATCAACTTAATTGATAACCGTTTTAGAGCAACAATTGATAGAAACACACCATACGAACATGCATTTGAACATTTGTATTGGCAAGCTGCAGGAAAGGATTATCACACAGGAGAAAAATCGTATTTAATCTTAGAATTCGAAAGAAAATATAAGAAAGTGTTCTTAGATTGGATGGAAGAATACAATACAATTAACTTGTGGCGAAAATTCAAACAACTTCCAGAAGCAGATCAAAAAAATCCAGAATTAGTAGCAGCAATGCGTCATTATGATGTAACGGTTAACATTACCTGGGTTATGGGACATTTTAATGCGGCAAAAAAATACATAGAAAGTGTACCTGGAAATCATGAAGCAACAGGAGGAAGCGATTGGAAAAAATACATGTTGCCAAAATATCAAAAACGAATTTTCTTTCCAGAATTATGGACAAAAGAAGAATTAGATAACTGGGGAGAATAAAAACATTTGCAAAAACAAACAACATTGAGATATTTAATAACAGCCCTTTTCTTTGTTACTTTTTTTACAGCATGTAATTCAAAAGAGGAGAAAGAAACCAAAAAACAAATAGTAAAAAAAGAACCTATAATCAAAGAATATGGGTTCACTTTTAATGATTATAAAGTAGTAAAAGACACCATTCGTTCGGGTGATACTTTTAGTGCACTATTACAAAAATTTCCTTTAAAAGACAGTCTTAAAATCCACGACATTACTGAAAAAGTAAAAGATTCATTTAACGTTAGAAGAATTAGAGCAGGAAAACCATACATCTTGTTTTTAGACAAAAAAAAACCTAACAAACTCCAAGCTTTAGTTTACATAGAAGACCGAATCAATTATACCGTGATTGATTTTAGAGATTCATTAGTGGTTTCTAACAAACAAAAACCAACAGTTGTAAAAAGAAGAGTAGTTGCGGCAGAAATTGAAGGTTCGCTTTCAGAAACATTGAGCAACGCAGGAGTTAGTCCGGCATTAGCTCCAAAATTAGCTAATATTTATGCTTACACTATTGACTTCTTTAAAATTCAAAAAGGAGATAAATTTGCTGTTACCATAAACGAGCGATACATTGACGATTCTATTTATGTAGGTGTTGAAAGTATTGAAGCTTCTTATTTTGAGCATAAAGGCAAAAAAATATTTGCTTTTCCATACAAACTAAGCGAAAATCAGAAAAAAGAAGATTTTTATGATGAAAATGGAAAAGGCTTAAAAAGTATGTTCTTGAAAGCACCACTAGATTACTTCAGAATTTCATCTCGTTTTTCAGGCAGAAGATTTCATCCAGTTCAAATGCGATTCAAAGCACATAACGGAACAGATTATGCTGCTCCACATGGAACACCAATTAAAACAACTGCTTCTGGCGTGGTAGAGCGAACAGGTTATACCGCAGGAAATGGAAATTTTGTAAAAGTCAGACACAGTTCAACCTATTCTACACAATATTTACACATGTCTAAAATTTTAGTTCGAAACGGACAAAGTGTTTCTCAAGGGCAAACCATTGGAAAAGTTGGAAGCACAGGTTTAGCAACTGGTCCTCATGTGTGTTACCGTTTTTGGAAAAATGGTGTGCAAGTAGATCCATTACGATTAAAATTGCCAAATACCGAACCAATGGGCAAAGCAGATAAGCAAAAATATTTAAAACATATCGAACCGCTAAAAAAAGAATTAGACAGCATCACCGCAATAAAATTTAAAGAATAATGGCACTTCAAAAAATAAATCCTACTCAAACGGAGGCTTGGCAAAAAATTCAGTCGCATTTTGAAACAATGAAAAGCGTTCAAATGCAAGAATTATTCGCAAAAGACACCAACAGAGCAGAAAAAATGCACTTGCAATGGAATGATTTTTTGGTAGATTATTCTAAAAACATTGCAACACAAGAAACGATTGATTTATTGCTTGATTTAGCTAAAAAAGTAGATTTAAAAGATGCTATTTCTAAATATTTTGATGGCGATTTGATCAATCAAACTGAAAACAGAGCTGTTTTGCATACCGCTTTGAGAGCAACAGAAAACGCTGCTGTAATGGTTGACGGTGTAAATGTTATGCCAGAAGTTTTTTCGGTTAAAAATAAAATCAAAAACTTTTCAAATGAAGTAATTTCAGGAGAAAGAAAAGGTTTTTCAGGAAAACAATTTACAGATATTGTAAACATTGGAATTGGGGGTTCAGATTTAGGACCAGCCATGATTGTTGAAGCTTTACAATTTTACAAAAATCATTTAAATGTACATTTTGTTTCTAATGTAGATGGCGATCACGTCAACGAAATCATCAAAAAATTAAATCCAGAAACAACACTTTTTGTAATTGTTTCTAAAACGTTTACCACACAAGAAACTTTGTCAAATGCTGAAACGATTAGAAGTTGGTTTTTAAAATCGGCAAAACAAGAAGATGTGGCTAAGCATTTTGTAGCCGTTTCAACCAATATTCAAAGAGTAACCGAATTTGGAATTAATCCTACCAATGTTTTCCCAATGTGGGATTGGGTTGGCGGTCGTTTTTCGTTATGGAGTGCGGTTGGATTATCAGTTAGTTTAGCGGTTGGATTTGATAATTTCGATAAATTACTAAAAGGCGCCAACCAAATGGATGAGCATTTTAAAAATGAATCTTTCGACAAAAATATTCCGGTAATGTTGGCTTTATTGAGCATTTGGTACAATAACTTTTTTGGAGCCGAAAGCGAAGCATTAATTCCGTATACTCAATATTTACAGAAGTTAGCTCCATACTTACAACAAGGTATCATGGAAAGTAACGGAAAAAGCATTGGTAGAGATGGAAAACCAGTAAATTATCAAACTGGAACTATTATTTGGGGTGAACCTGGAACTAATTCCCAACACGCTTTTTTTCAATTAATTCATCAGGGAACAAAGCTAATACCAACAGATTTTATAGGGTTTAAAGAAGCATTATACGGCAACAAAGATCATCACGATAAGTTGATGTCTAACTTTTTTGCACAGACCGAAGCCCTATTAATGGGAAAAACCGAAGCGCAAGTAAAAGCAGAATTTGAAAAGCAAGGTATTTCAGGTGAAAAAGCTGATTTTCTATTACCTTTTAAAGTGTTTTCAGGTAATAAACCCACAAATACTTTATTAATAGACAAGCTAACACCAGAAAGTTTAGGAGCTTTAGTGGCTTTATATGAACACAAAATATTTGTTCAAGGTGTTATTTGGAACATATTCAGTTATGACCAATGGGGCGTTGAACTTGGAAAACAGTTAGCCAACACGATTTTAGACGAAATCGTGACCAAAAAAGTGCAACTACATGATAGTTCAACTGCATTTTTATTAAAAAATTATCTCAATTAAATCAAAATAAGTAAGAATTATGAAATTCCCTAATTGAAAAATTGGGGAATTTCTTTTTTAATCCATTTTTCATCGATAAAAAACTAAAAAAAACGTTAAAAGGATAAACGATTGTTTTTTAATGGATTGAATACTTTTGTTAACATTAACTTAACATTAGAAATAAATTCTTGTAGGAAATTTGCAGAAAATATTTTAAAAAACACAGCAAATGAAAATTTTTAAAAATGCATTACTTTTTGGGTTTATGTTTATGTCAACCCTAACAGTATTTTCTCAATCAAAAGTTACTGGAACTGTTATTGATGGCGAGTTTAATCAGCCGTTAGCAGGAGCAAGTGTTGTTGTAAAAGGAACTACAACTGGAACAGCAACAGACTTTGACGGAAAATTTGAAATTACAACTTCTCAGAAATCGGGCGAGATTGTGATTTCATTTTTAGGCTATGAAACAAAAACAGTTTCATATACAATTACAGGTAATTCAGTTAACGTAGGAAACGTTGTGGTTTCGCCAGAAGCTGGTCAATTAGAAGAAGTGGTTTTAGTTGGTAAAGGAATTATTGACGTTGCAAAAGAACGTAAAACACCTATTGCTGTTTCTACAATTAAAGCATCAGAAATTCAAGCTAAAGTCGGAACAGCAGACGTTACACAAGCAATGGTTAATACACCATCAGTATATGTAGCTGGTCAAGCCGGAGGTTATGGAGATTCTAGAATTACTGTTCGTGGTTTCCAACAAGATAATACTGCATTTTTATTAAATGGTCAACCAATTAATGGAATGGAAGATGGTAAAATGTATTGGTCAAACTGGTCTGGAATGTCTGACATTGCAAATTTTATTCAAGTACAAAGAGGTTTAGGTTCTTCAAAATTAGCTATTTCTTCAGTTGGAGGAACTGTTAACTTTGTAACTAAAGCAACCGATAAAAAAGAAGGTGGTTTTGTTTCTATGGGCGTTGCAAATAGCGATTATTTTAAATCTACAGCAGCATACAATACAGGTATGAATGCGAAAGGATTTGGTATGAGTATTATGATGTCACACTGGCAAGGAGATGGTTATAACCAAGGGACAAGAGGTGAAGGTCAAAACTATTTTATTTCTTTTGGATACAAACCAAACGATAAACATAATTTCAACTTCTTAATAACAGGTGCACCGCAATCTCATGATCAAAACTTCACAAAAAGAATTTCAGATTATTTGACATATGGTAGAAAATACAATAATAACTGGGGAACTTTAAATGGAGATTATTTATCGTTGCGTACAAATTTTTATCATAAACCTGTAGCAAACTTAAACTGGGATTTTAACATCAACGAAACTACATCATTATCAACAGTATTATATGCATCTTGGGGACGAGGTGGAGGAACTGGAGATTATAAAGCTAGAAGCTATTCAATTCCTTATGCAAATGGACAAATTAATTTTGACCAAATTTATACTAATAATTTAACATCTCCAGGAGGTGTTGGAACACAGCCAGCAAACATGTTAATTCGTTCGTCAATGAATAATCATGCATGGTATGGTTTAGTTACTAATTTCAAAAAAGAACTAAATGAAAACTTGAATTTGAACTTTGGTTTAGATTTAAGAACTTATAATGGAGATCACTACCGCCAAGTAAGTAATTTTTTAGGATTAAATAGTTGGACAGAGACTAGACCATTAAGAGACAATACACACATTGTAACAACTCCAAGTACATTGCCAGTAGGTTCAAATACAGTTAATCAATCTTATAATATTAATCCTTGGTATGCATTTTTTAATACTGCGGATGACTCTCAAAAAATTGATTATGATTATAGTGAAACCATTTCTTATGGAGGAGTTTTTGGTCAATTAGAATATTCAAATGATAATTTTTCAGCTTTTTTCCAAGGAGCAATTTCTAATCAATCGCACCAAAGATTTGATTATTATGATTACCAAGATCAATACCAAGATTCTGAAAAAGTTTCTAACGTAGGGTATAATGTAAAAGGAGGAGCTGCTTATAATTTTGCTGAAAAACATGCTGTTTACGCAAATGCAGGTTACTATTCTCGTCAACCATACCACGATAACATTTACTTAAACTTTACAAATCAAGTAAATCCATTAACTGAAAATGAAAAAGTATTAGGTTTAGAAGCTGGATATACTTTTAAATCAAAGATGTTTACAGCAAGTTTAAACGCTTATAGAACAACTTGGGAAGATAGAGTTGTGACTACTTCAACTGTTCAAGCTACTAATGGAACTATTGGTACAACTCCAGTACTTGCGGGCGATGTGATATTTACTGAAAATCAAGGTGTTAAGCAAATTCATTCAGGTTTAGAATTAGATTTTGTTTTCAAACCAACTTCAAACATAGATGTAAAAGGTTTTGCTTCAATGGGTAATTGGGAATATGCGGATAAAGCAATAAGCACAAAAAGGGATGAAAATTTAAACCCTTTATTAGTAACAGAAACAGATTTAGATGGTGGAAAAGTTGGAGATGCTGCTCAAACTACATGGGGATTAGGAGTTAAATATGAGTTTATTAAAAACTTTTCAATTGATGCTGATTGGAGAAACTATGATAAATTATATGCAAACGTTGCGGCTAAAGATAACTTAGAATTACCAAGCTATGATTTAGTTGATGCAGGTATTTCATATAAAATGTTAGTTGGTAAAGACAAACAAAACTCTGTTAACTTTAGATTTAATATGAATAATGTTTTTGATGAGGTTTATTTATCTGAATTAACGTCTAATATTAAAACGGATGCATTTATTAGCGGAACTTCTGGTCCTACATATCAATCTGCTGGTAGAGTATACAAAGGAATTGCAGATGGTAACCAAGGTTACTTCGGTTTTGGAAGAACTTGGAATTTTACAATTCGTTATAACTTTTAATTCAATTTAGAAAATAGTTTTATAAAACCTCTTACTCATTTTTTTGAGTAAGAGGTTTTTTTATTTCTTATATTTGTAATTCACCAATAAAAAAAACTATGAATCAAGCACTTCTTAACGTTCACTCTTATTTAGCTTATGCTGCATTAGCTTTGTTAGTTTTAGCCTCTATTAATGCTATTTTAGGCCTAACATCAAAAAAATTATTCACTGATAAAGATTTGCGTATTTCGCTTTTCACAATGATTATTTGTCACATTCAGTTGTTAGTTGGTTTAATCGTTTATTTCGTTTCTGAAAAAGGTTTTCAAGCTTTTGCAATTGAAGGCGCAATGAAAAATTCAGATTTAAGATTAACCATGTTAGAACATCCATTAATTAATATCATCGCGTTAGTTTTAATTACAATTGGATGGTCTAAACACAAAAAAGAAGAAAGTAACAATGGTAAATTCAAAAAAATTGCCGTTTTCTATACGTTAGGATTAGTATTAATTTTATCACGTTTGCCTTGGAGTAGTTGGTTAAACTAATCTTTTGGTACACTATTTGGTAATAGGTTAAACAAAAACAGAAAATCATGAAGAAAAATATCATAATAGTATCGTTTGTGTTGCTTATTACAATTCTATTGAGCTTTTCTAATAAGACTAAATCTAGTTTTATTAGAGAAGCTTCTTTATTTGATACCGTAAAGAAAAAAGATTCACTTCGTCTATTAGACTCAATAAAAGTTGTCGATTCTATCAGAATTTCTGATTCTATTGCTAATTTAAAAACCCGTTTTTACAAAAAAAATGTAGAAGCGTCACATTATTCAGATAAATTAAATGGTAGGAGAACCGCAAGCGGAAAAGTATTTCACAACAACAATTACACCGCAGCTCACAAAACATTAAAGTTTGGAACTAAAGTTAAAGTCACCAATATTGCAAACAACAAAAGTGTAATTGTAACCATCACAGATAGAGGTCCGTTTACAAGACACCGTGAAATTGACATGGCTAAAAAACCATTCTTAGAAATTTCTCATAACAAAGGCAGAGCACCTTTGCGAGTTAATATCGAAATCGTAGAATAATTATTTCCAGGAACAAAAAGGATGTTCGCTTAAATGCGAATTGTAATATTTTTTATCGCCAGTAACTTCTTTACCTAACCAATTTGGTTGTTCAAAAAACTCATTTTCAGAAGTAAGTTCTACTTCGGCAATTATTAATCCTTGATTTTCACCCGAAAAAACATCAACTTCAAACGTGTGTTTTCCAAGCGGAATTTCATATCTAATTTTGTCAATAATACCGCTTTCACACAATTGCAGTAAGGCTTCGGCTTCTGAAAGTGAAATTTCTTTTTCCCATTCAAAACGAGTTGTTCCATTTTCGTTTCCTTTGCCTTTTATGGTTAAAAAACCCTTATTTCCTTTGATTCGCACTCGAACAGTTCGTTCAGGATTTGAGTTCAAATAACCTTGTACAATTCTATTATTTACTGTGCTTTCTTTGATAAAATCAGTTGATTCAACTAAAAATTTGCGTTCTATTTCTTCCAAAATTTAGGATTTATTTAGGTAACTAAAGTACGAAAAAAATGTTTCTATTCGTATATTTACAATTATTAGAAGAAAAGTATGAATATAGCCAGAAGAAAAAATACCAATACATTTGAAGAAATTTGTCATACCTATTTTAATGAACTTCAATTATGGAAAAACGAAGAATATAACGAAGACATCGTTGTTGCTTTAGTAAATACCATTAGACCCAAAAAGCCTAAGACAGTTGAAGTTGTAGATATTTCAAATGTGTTACATTTTTTTATCGAAAATCCACAAATAAAAGAAAATTTCGTAGTTTTTTTACAATCAATTTTACAAGGAAGAAACTTTGATTCTATTCTAACTGATGCTGGAATTTTACAAGACACCGATTTTATTTACGAAGTAAAAAAGCGAATTTTTGCAAAAATTTTACCATACCAAGCACCAAAAGAAACGCTACAATATTTACTAAATCAGATTTTCTTTTTAGATTCTGATCCTATTTGGGTGAATAAAATTCCAAAAAAACAACTCGAAGAACTTTTTGAACTATTTGGTTTTTCTGGAATTTATGAAGCAATCGACGAAGGTTCTGTTTTGTTTGAAGTCATGCAAGCCATGAATTTATTATCACAACGTACCAGCGGTAGAGCCTTAGAATCTGAAGTATTAAAAATGGTACCCGAATATGCCAATTTAGAAAGTCCGTTTGCTGCTTTTGAAAAAGAATTATTTGCGATTGAAAATACCATTAAACAAAAAGAAAATAATTTTCATATCACATCTTCAGACATCAATTACAAGCAGTTATTGGTGCTGTATAAACAATGTAACGAATTTGTAGAAAAAGCGTTTCAAAACTCTTCTAAATACGGAATTTCGCTACGTGTAAACCAAAACTTGTTGCGCATCAAACAGCAATTGTATCGTTTAGGTGTTTTATTGCCCCTTTTAGTGATTGATAAACCCGAAGAAAAGAAAACCAAAAGCATCGAATTGGCCATAAAGCTGATTAAATACAATTGTCAAAAAACAAATGTTCGAAAATTAATCAACGAAAGCACGCAATTATTATCCTACGAAATTACGCAACACACCGCAAAAACAGGCGAACATTACATTACTGAAAGTAAAACAGAATATTTCAAAATGTTGTATGCAGCGCTCGGTGGCGGATTAATTGTTGGGTTCTTGTGTATTTTTAAATTGCTTCTTTCAAAGCTAGAAACCAGCGATTTTGGTCATGCGTTTTTTTATAGTTTAAATTATTCGTTTGGATTCATTGTTATTTATTTGTTGGGATTTACCTTGGCAACAAAACAACCTGCCATGACGGCAGCTGCTTTAATCACAGCTTTAGAAGATGGTTTGAAAAAAAATTCCATTTCGGCAGATGAAAAACATAAAAGTTTTGCCAAATTATTTGCACGTTTATTTCGTTCACAGTTTATCGCCTTTGTCGGAAACGTTGCCATGGCTTTTCCGGTTTCGTTGTTAGGAATTTGGTTAATTGACATCACGTTTCATTATAATATTGCCGAAGTCAAATGGAATAAGTTAATTGGCGATTTGAGTCCAATTCATTCCATGGCGATTTTTCATGCCGCAATTGCAGGATTTTTTCTGTTTTTATCAGGAATTATCTCGGGAAGTATTTCTAACAGGGATAAACATTTTGAGGTAAAATACAGAATTGAAGAACATCCGTGGTTAAAAATGACATTCGGAAAAGAGCGAACAAAAAAAATTGCCAACTGGTACGATAAAAAATGGTCGGGTGTTATATCCAATTTTTGGTTTGGGGTATTTTTAGGAAGTACTGCTTCTGTAGGCTTATTTTTAGGTTTAAATTTAGATATTCGACACATCACTTTTGCCAGCGGAAACCTAGCGTTAGGGCTTTATGGTGCGAATTATGTGGTGAGTAGCAGCATATTGTTTTGGGGAATTTTCGGCATAGGAATCATTGGATTAGTTAATTTTTTAGTTAGTTTTGGATTGTCTTTAGGATTGGCTTTTCGCTCTAGAAACATTCCTTTAACAGAATTAAGACCTATTTTTTCATCCATCAAAAGACGATTTTTAAGTAAACCAATGAGTTTCTTTTTTCCAACGGAGTAAAATTTATGGAACAGCAGCCTTTGCAACGGAAAATTATTCACATCGACATGGATGCGTTTTATGCATCGGTAGAGCAAATGGATAATCCTGAGCTTAAAGGAAAACCTTTGGCGGTAGGTGGAAGTGAAGTTCGTGGAGTAGTTTCAGCAGCAAGTTACGAAGCTAGAAAATTTGGTGTTCGAAGTGCAATTAGCGGAATTCAAGCGAAGAAATTGTGTCCCGATTTAATTTTTGTGCGACCAAGATTTGACCGATACAAAGAAATTTCGAAGAAAATCAGAAAGATATTTCACGATTACACCGATTTGGTCGAACCGTTATCGCTCGATGAAGCCTATTTAGACGTTACAGAAAACAAAAAAGGCAATCCCAGTGCTACATTAATTGCACAAGAAATTAGAAAGCGCATTTTTGAAGAAGTTGGACTTACGGCTTCAGCAGGAATTTCCGTAAATAAATTTGTAGCCAAAATTGCTTCCGATTACAACAAACCTAATGGACAAAAAACGGTAAATCCAGATGAGGTAGAAGCCTTTTTAGAAAAATTAGATGTAAAAAAGTTCTATGGTGTGGGCAAAGTTACGGCAGAAAAAATGTATCAATTAGGCATTTTCACCGGTTACGATTTAAAGCAAAAACCGTTAGAATATCTCGAAAAGCATTTTGGGAATAGCGGTTTGCATTATCACCAAATTGTTCGCGGCATTCACAACAGCGTGGTAAAACCCAACCGAAAAATTAAATCAGTAGGAGCGGAGCGCACTTTTGGTGAGAATTTATCTTCTGAAATTTTCATGGAAGAACGCTTGCTAAGTATTGCCAAAGAATTAGAAAAGCGCCTCCAAAAAAGCAAAATTTCAGGAAAAACCATCACCTTAAAAATAAAATATTCCGATTTCATCCTACAAACCCGAAGCAAAACTTTGCCGTATTTTGTAAACGACAAAAACATCATTTTAGACGTTGCCAAAGATTTACTTTACCAAGAACGTCTAAGAAACTCCGTGCGACTACTAGGAATTTCCATCCACAATTTAAACAACGAAGAAAAAACCAAAACCACTTTACCTCAAAAAAGTGTTTCAGTGCAATTGAAGTTTGAGTTTTAGTTACTTAAACAAGCGTTAAAGTTCGTTTTTAATAGCTATTGGTTTGTTTTTATTTTTAGTTTTATCCCAAATTACAATCGTTATGGAGTTCAAAGTTTACGATGCTGCGTTTGCAAAACAGCATGAAAATGGGGCTGTAAAAGCTATGCCGTTGGTGTCTTGGGATATTTATTCTCAGTATTTGTTGCAAACCAATGTGGTGCTTCACGATGTTAATTCGTTACATCAAATTGCTAACAAAAACCAATGGAAATCAGTTTGGGATTTTAAAGAAAGTTTACAAGATGAAACCGTTATTGTAGTTACAGACGCGCACTTAAAAATTGTTTTCGCTAGTAAAAATATCGAAAAAATGAATGGCTACGAAGCAAAAGAAGTCGTTGGAAACTCGCCAAAAATGTTTCAAGGCGCCAAAACGGATTTACAAGTTAGCAACGAAATCAGACTAGCCATTTTAAATAAAGTACCGTTTGATAAAAACGTAATCAATTATTGCAAAGACGGTTCGGTTTACAATTGTCACATCAAAGGATTTCCAATTTTCAATCACAAAGGTGAAGTAACTAATTTTATTGCGTTTGAAAAAATAGCCGCTTAAAACGAACATATATAAAACAAAAACGAGTGCTAAAAATATCTTTAGCACTCGTTTTTTTATGTTGAAATGAGATTATTCTATTTCAGAAACTCTTAATGTGTTTACCATTCCTTTGGCAACAATTGGCATTGCGGCTAAGTTAACGACCATATCGCCTTTTTTCACGTATTTCTTTTCTTGGCAAATCGTGTTGATGTCTTCAATCGTGTCATCTGTACTTACTAATTTGTCATAGAAATACGCTCTTACACCCCATAAAAGGTTCAATTGCGTTAAAATTCTTCGGTTTGAAGTAAATACTAAAATGTGCGATTTTGGGCGCCAAGCCGAAATTTGAAACGCCGTATAACCTGAATTGGTTAACGTTGTAATCGCCTTCGCATTAATAGTATCAGCCATTTGAGCCGCGTGGTAACAAATCGATTTCGTAATATAACGACTGTTTTTTATTTGTGGTTGCGAAATTGGCACTTTAATAAGTGGTGAATCTTCAACGCTTTCAATAATACGAGTCATGGTTTCAATAACTTCCACAGGATAATTTCCTACTGAAGTTTCTCCTGATAACATTACGGCATCCGCTCCGTCCATAACCGAATTGGCTACGTCGTTTACTTCGGCACGTGTTGGAGTTAAAGACGTAATCATGGTTTCCATCATTTGTGTTGCCACAATTACGGGAATACGAGCTGTTTTTGCTCTGTGAATCAATTTTTTCTGAATCAAAGGCACTTCTTCCGCTGGAACTTCCACTCCTAAATCGCCACGAGCAACCATCAAACCATCACAAAACGCTACGATTTTATCAATGTTTTCAACTGCTTCTGGTTTTTCAATTTTGGCAATAATTGGAATTTTATGATCGGAATGTTTTGCAATTAAATCTTGTAAATCTTCTAAGTCTTTTGGCGTTCTCACAAACGATAAAGCAATCCAATCCACTTTATTTTCAATCGCAAAAATAGCATCGCGAATGTCTTTTTCAGTTAAAGCAGGTAACGAAACTTTCGTATTAGGTAAGTTTACTCCTTTTTTTGATCTCAAAGGACCACCTTGTACTACAACTGCTTCAACTTCGGTGTTTTTATCGGTTTTAGTAACTTCAAAAATTAATTTTCCGTCGTCTAATAAAATTCTTTCTCCAGGATTTACATCTTTTGGAAATTCTTTGTAGTTCATGTACACTCTCGAAGCTGTTCCTAAGATATCTTCTGCTGTGGTGAACGTAATAATATCGCCTTTGCTAACTACTACATCTTCTTTCATTACACCTACGCGTAATTTTGGACCTTGTAAATCGCCTAAAATAGAAGTTGTATAGCCAAACTCATCGTTTAGCTCTCTAATCATTTGAATTCGTTCGGTAACATCAGTATAATCGGCGTGCGAAAAGTTAACTCTAAATACGTTAACTCCGGCATCAATCATTTTTTTTATTACTTCTTTTGTACTACAGGCTGGGCCTAGTGTAGCTACAATTTTAGTCTTTTTGTTTGTTGGCATTTTAATTAAAAAATTAAATTATTTTTAGATTTTAAGTTCGTGATATCAATCGCGTAAGCCGTAGTTACATTTTTAATTTCCTGAATTTTCTC
>Ga0209373_10001697_pt1 | contig 24679 bp, 21 predicted proteins | sample Higcelweek5metaG_FD_187173 | JGI IMG/M metagenome (GOLD analysis project Ga0209373, IMG submission 187173) | Freshwater pond sediment microbial communities from the University of Edinburgh, under environmental carbon perturbations - High... | ecosystem: Environmental > Aquatic > Freshwater >... | reverse complement strand
AAGCCTGATGTGGCAGCCCTGCAGGATCACCTGTTGTACGGCCTGAAGTCCCTGGCCTTGTATGCCGATAAAATGGGACGTGATGCAGAGATCGACCGCTTTACCATTGAGGCGCTGTTCAGTACCGTTACCAACGTGGATTTTGATCCGGAAGATATCGGCACGCTGATCCAGAAATGTTATGGCTTGAAGGAGAAGGCCAAGGCCGCCTCCGGCGCTGCAATCGACTGCCCGGTTGCTGACTGGAAGCCTGCTGCAGATCTGGCCGACATGGTGGCTCAGGGTGAGCAGCACGGTATCAACACCCAGCATATTAACGAAGATATCCGTTCCGTGATCGAGATCCTGATGTACGGCCTGAAAGGGATGTCCGCCTATATGGATCATGCCATGATCCTGGGCCGCAGCGATGACGCAGTGATGGCCTTTTTCCAGAAGGCGCTGGCAGCCACCACAGATCCGGCACTTGGCCTGATGGATTTCGTGGGCCTCTGCATGGAATGCGGCAAGCAGAACCTGACCGTAATGGCCCTGTTGGATACCGCCCACAACGAGACCTACGGTGCGCCGACCCCGACATCAGTCAACCTGGGCACCAAGGCAGGCAAAGGGATTCTGGTTACCGGTCACGACCTGAAGATGCTGGAAGAGCTGCTGAAGCAGACCGAAGGCAAGGGGATCAACATCTACACCCATGGCGAGATGCTGCCCGCCCATGGCTACCCAGGCCTGAAGAAGTACCCACATCTGGTGGCAAACTATGGCGGCGCATGGCAGGATCAGGCCAAGGAGTTCCCCAACTTCCCCGGTGCCATCATCTTTAATACCAACTGCATCCAGCGCCCGGCTGATTCCTACACCAGTCGTCTCTATACCTGGGGCATGGTGCAGTGGCCCGGCGTGAAGCATATCGAAGGTTGGGACTTCTCCGAGGTGATCAACAAGGCGCTGGAATGCCCGAGTCTGCCTGAAAATCCGGGCCAGGAGATCCTGACCGGTTTTGGTCACAAGGCGGTTCTGGGTGTGGCGGACAAGGTTATTGCTGCAGTCAAGGCCGGCCAGATCAAGCATTTCTTCTTGGTTGGCGGCTGCGACGGCGCAAAATCAGGCCGTAACTACTACACCGAGTTTGCTGAAAAGGCGCCCAAAGATACCGTTATCCTGACCCTGGCCTGCGGCAAGTATCGCTTTAACAAGCTGGAGTTTGGTGATATCGGCGGTATCCCCCGCCTGCTGGATATCGGTCAGTGTAATGATGCCTACTCTGCCATCCAGATCGCAGTAGCACTGGCCGGTGCCTTTGAATGCGGTGTAAACGACCTGCCGCTGTCCATGATCCTCTCCTGGTACGAGCAAAAGGCAGTGGTAATCCTGCTGACCCTCTTGTCCCTGGGTATCAAGGATATCCGCCTCGGACCTTCACTGCCGGCCTTTATTACGCCCAACGTACTGGCCTTCCTGGTGGAGAACTTCAACATCATGCCGATTACCACGGCTGAGGAAGACCTGAAGGCGATTCTGGGGTAGGAAACGTTTTTAAATACTACCTGGACAACAACGGGCAGTCTCCTTTGGGGGCTGCCTTTTTTTATTAAAATAACATGCTGGTTACTTGTGCAGTAAGAAGAGAGTGATATAGTCCAGATCAGAAACTGGCAACTGACAAGGTTGTGGATACATAATCTACTGGAGCGTTGTATATGTTACTCGCATACACCCATACAGCTGCCGTTCGTGCCGTTCTGTTTTTTGCGCTCTTGCTGATTTTTTTTGCCGCACCGGCTTGGTCAGTCGAGCCTCTCAGGCTTTCAGTGTCAAAAACGCCCTTGTCACTCCCTGTGTATGTTGCCGATAGTCTGGGCTATTTTGCTGCAGAAGGTGTGGCGCTTGATATCCATGAGGTTATTGGTGGACACCGTACGTTACAGGAGCTCCTGGCAGGAACAGCTGATCTTGCAACCTCATCTGAAGCAGTGGTGATGTTTAACAGTTTTCAGCAGAGTAATTATGCGGTAATCGCCACCTTTGTCAGCAGCGATGACGATGTAAAGATCATTACGCGGGCTGATACAGGAATCAGCAATCCCCGGCAGCTTGCGGGAAAGCGGGTTGGAACCGTAGTTGGCGCCGCCAGCCACTACTATCTGGATACCGTACTCCTGCTGCATGGTGTTGACCCGAAGACGGTTCGGCTGAGTAACCTGCAGCCAGAGGTCATGGCCGAGGCGCTCAAAAAGGGGGTAGTCGATGCCATTGCAATCTGGGAACCCTATCCGTTCAAGGCCCTCAAGACAGTACCAGGTGCCAAAGTGCTGCCTAAATCAGACGCTTACCGGTTAACCTTCAATCTTGTTGTACATAAAAAGCATCTGGGAATCCGGGATGAAGATCTGGTCAGGCTTTTGAGAGCCCTGGACCGCGCGGAACAGTTTATTCGTGGCCAGCCATTAAAAGCCATGGCCATACTGCGTGAACGGCTCCAGCTTGACCAGTCGTTTATTGACTGGATCTGGTCACGTTATATCTACCGCCTCACTCTTGATCAGTCTCTGCTGATGACTCTGGAAGGTGAGGCGCGCTGGGCACGCCAGGAAGGGTATGTCAAGGGGAGGCAGTCCCCTAACTATCTCAATTTTATCTATACGGCTCCGTTAAGCAGGGTCCGACCGTCTGCGATCAGCATCGTGCAATAACCAATGTATATCAAGACGCTACTCACGTTATGTATAACGTTCGCCCTTCTGATGGTGATGGGGTTGACTGTAGCTAACTGGCTGATTGGTATTAGAATAAATGGTTTTTCTCAGGTTGAGGAACGGGCACAGGCCGCATCACTCAAGGTCTCTACACTACTGGTGCTGACCCACGAATATGTCTTGTATTCTGAAGTGAGAGCGGCACAGCAATGGAAGTCTCAACAAGCTGCTCTCGTTGGTATACTTGAGGCAGGGACAGTGGATGTCGTGCCGCTGTCGCCGGTGACGCTCGCTGAAGCCAAGTCACTGACTGAACTGTTTCAGACACTTACCACTGTTAGTTCCGGCACAACAGCGTTGCAAATTCGTCAAAAGAACCTGGTAATTGATCAATTGCTGGCAAATACCCAGCGTATCAGTGATTCGGTACATAGCTGGAGTACAACAGCACATAGTCAACGTAAAGAGACCGATAGCCTCCACAATATCTTGGCCATAATTATTCCGATCCTGACGCTTCTTATTCTGGTTGTCCTGTCTCTCATTCTGGTTCGTCGGGTACTGCGTCCTCTTTCAACACTTCACCGGGCAGTGCAGGCGGTTGCAAAGGGTGATTTAACCGTTCGCAGCGCAACCACGGCATCTGATGAGTTTGGCGAATTGTCACGGACCTTTGATGCCATGGCCGTGGATCTGGTCACTGAGTTGCGCCTGGAAATCAGTGAGCGGAAACAGGTTGAAGAGGAGCTGAAGCAGGCAAAAATCAACTCGGAAGCAGCAAATACTGCCAAGAGCCAGTTTCTTGCTAACATGAGCCACGAGATCCGTACTCCAATGAGCGGAGTGATCGGTATGACCCAGCTGCTACGCTTTACGGAGCTGACAGAAGAGCAGCTGGATTACCTGCAAAATATCGAAATGGCTGCAGACAGCCTGCTTTCCATCATTAATGATATTCTCGATCTGTCCAAGATAGAGGCCGGCAAGGTTGAGCTTGAGTATATTAATTTTTCACTGCAACGATGTCTTCAGGATGTTGTTATGCTGCAACAAGCAAAAGCCTTTGAAAAAAGATTGCGGATTAACACGGTATACGCCTCTGACCTGCCGGAACAGCTCTGTGGTGATCAACTGCGGGTCAAACAGATTCTCCTCAATCTGTTAAATAATGCTCTCAAATTTACAGAACAGGGGCAGGTACAGATTGAAGCCACCCTGCTTGAACAGCAGCAGGATAGCGTTATCATACGGATAACCGTTAGTGACAGCGGCATTGGCCTGTCTCCAGAGGCGTTGGAACGCGTATTTGAACCATTTACGCAGGCTGACTCAAGCACCACCCGCAGATTCGGCGGCACCGGGCTTGGTCTGGCTATCTGTCGTCAGCTTGCCGAGTTAATGGGAGGAAGGATCTGGGCAGAAAGCGTGGAGGGACAAGGCAGTCAGTTTCATCTTGAGCTCCCTTTTAAGCTCGCAAGCAAACCTGTTATCAGCTCGGCAGCTGATCTGTACATAAAACCAAAAGCTGCTGACAAGGTTCTGAACGTGCTGGTTGCCGATGACAATCAACTCAACCTGCGGACAACAGTGCTGCTACTTGAAAAAATAGGGCACCATGCCATAGGTGCTGATAACGGTAAAAAAGCTGTCGAATTATGGCAGGCAGGCGGCATTGATCTGATCCTGATGGATCTGCAGATGCCGGTACTGGACGGTGCAGCGGCATTGCGAGCGATCCGGTCAATGGAGCCTTCAGAAACCTATACGCCGGTTATTGCACTCACGGCAGAGGCACTGAAAGGCACTGCAGAACGGTTGAAAGAAGCCGGTTTTGATGGTTATCTAAGCAAGCCGTTGATAATTGAGCAGTTAAAGGAACTGTTGGATCAGGTCAGCACCGGCAGATTGCGCAGAACCGACTTGTAACTGACTCCGATGGTCGCTCATGTTATCGCAACGTCTCTTTAGAGCTTGTTGAGCAGCAGCTTCAGTACCAGACTATTTTTTTGTCTCAGGGGACTGCTGGTTTCTGGTGTAACTGGAACTTTACATATTTGAAACATACCTGTAACATGCATCCGCTTTGTGAGGCCATGTAGTCGTTGCACTATCAAAGGAGATTTGCATGTTTGGACTGAAACCGAAGGAAGAGAAGTTTTTTAAGATGTTTCAGGATATGGGCGTCATCATCACCGAGGGCGCGCTACAGCTGAAGGTGATGCTGGATGATTATGTCGATCCGGTTTCCAGCCAGCGCCAGATCAAGGATACGGAGCATAAAGGTGACAACCAGACCCACCTGATTATCAAGACCCTCAACAAGACCTTTATTACCCCCCTTGACCGGGAAGATATCTACTCCCTGGCATCAAAACTGGATGACATCATTGACCTGATTGACGCCTCGGCCCAACGTTTCGTGATGTATAACGTTGAAAAGCCTACTCCAGAGGCACAGCAGCTGGCTTTTATTATTCTTAAATGCTGTCAGACCGTTGAGCGTGCCCTGAAACATCTGGGGGGTAAGTTTGATGACATCAATGACTGCTGCGTCGAGATCAACGCGCTGGAAAATGAGGCGGACCGGGTCTGTCGTGAGGCGATCAGCCGCCTGTTTGATGAAGAAAAAGATCCGATTAACCTGATCAAGTGGAAAGAGATCTACGAGACGCTGGAAAAGGCCACTGACAAGTGTGAAGATGCCGCCAATATTCTGGAAAGCGTGGTAGTGAAAAATGCCTGAGGTAACGCTGGTCCTGCTGGTGCTGGTGATAGCTGCAGCATTGGCCTTTGACTACATCAACGGCTTTCATGACACGGCCAATGCCATTGCCACGTGTGTTTCTACACGTGCCTTATCGGTCAGATCAGCAATCATCATGGCTGCAGTACTCAACTTTACCGGCGCCATGGTATCAACCAAAGTAGCTTCAACCATTGGCAAGGGGATTGTTGATGCAAACAATGTCACCCAACTGGTGGTCTTGGCCGGTATTCTGGGGGCAATTCTCTGGAACCTGATTACCTGGTACTACGGTATGCCTTCTTCCTCATCCCATGCCATTATCGGCGGCCTGATGGGGGCTGTTATTGCCCACTCAGGAGCGCACACCCTGCATTGGCAGGGATTGAAAAAGATTGTTCTGGCCCTGGTGCTTTCCCCTGTCATCGGCGTCGCAATCGGTTTTCTCTTTATGATGATTATTATGAAGCTGTTTCATGACAGCCATCCCGGCCCGCTGAACAAGAATTTTCGTAAACTGCAGGTTGCCTCTGCTGCTTTCATGTCTTTTTCCCACGGCACTGCCGATGCGCAGAAGTCAATGGGGGTTATCACCATGGCCCTGCTTTCCTATGGGCTGATCCCAAGCTTTGAAGTGCCCACCTGGGTCAAGATCTCCTGTGCTGTTGCCATGGGATTGGGTACCGCCGCCGGAGGCTGGCGGATTATCAAGACCATTGGCAAGGATTTTGTCAAGTTGCAACCGGTGCATGGTTTTTGTGTTGAGACCGCTGCAGCAGGGGTTATTCTTGGGGCTTCTTCAATCGGTATGCCGGTCAGTACCACCCATGTCATTACCTCCACCATATTGGGGGTTGGTGTCTCCAAACGTTTGACGGCGGTCAACTGGAATGTGGCCAAGCGGATTGTCTGGGCCTGGGTTTTGACCATTCCTGCCTCTGCCATGGTTGCTTTTATTGCCTATCAGGTTATGCTGCCGTTGCTTGGCTAAACCGTGCCATCAACAGGTGATGAGTTCTGATAAGGCTGCTTTCTCGATATGAAAGCAGCCTTTTTCTGTAAATGCTACAGAACTTTTTCCTTTGCGTAACAGGTTTGTAACGTTGTCCTGTTACTGTGACAATTGCTAAAAACAGCTACCGGCCAGAACGCTGGCACAGGAGATGAGCCGTATGAAAAAGGTGCTGGTTGTTGAGGATGAACGTGATCTTGCAGAGTTACTGGCTTATAACCTTGAAAAAGAGGGATATCAGGCGCTGGTGACCGGTACCGGGCTGGAAGGACTGGAAACGGCCCGGAGAGAACTGCCGGATCTGATGCTGCTTGACCTGATGTTGCCAGGCATGATGGGCACCGAGGTCTGTTCAGCACTGCGTCACAGTGACAAGACCCGTGGGATACCGGTATTGATGCTGACTGCCCGTGGTGATGAGATTGATCGGGTGGTGGGCTTTGAGATGGGGGCAGACGACTACATTGTCAAGCCGTTTTCCATGCGGGAGTTGATGTTGCGGATCCGGGCGATCCTGCGGCGTAGCAGCAAGGAGCCGGATAGCACCGAACGCCAGATCAGCATGGGGGCCATTACCATCGATTGTGCCAGCCACCGGGTGACCGTGGCAGACAGCGAGATTGAGCTGACGAGCACAGAGTACAAGCTGTTACTGTATCTTGCAGAGCATAGCGGTCGGGTTATGCAGCGGGAGCAGTTACTACAGGATGTCTGGGGTTACAATTTTGTGGGTGATACCCGAACCGTGGATACCCATGTTACCCGTCTGCGGAACAAGCTGGGGGATGCCGGTGAGATGATCAAGACCGTGCGTGGCTTTGGCTACAAGCTGGAGGAATAAACCATGTCATTTCGCTGGAAACTCTTTTTGTCCTATATCGTCCTTTCACTGGTCATTGCCGGTGGAGGCTTCGGGTATGTCAACCACCTGCTGGAACAGCGTCTGCTGGATGAAAGCCGGACCAACCTGCAGCAACAGGCAAAATTGGCCAAACTGCTGGCAGAGTACCAGAAAGAGCAGCTGCCGCAGGTGCTGGCGCATCGGTTGGGGACTGACATCAAGGCCCGTGTTACCCTGATTGCAGCTGACGGCAAGGTGACCGGTGATTCTGATGTGCGCCAGGATCAGGTTGCCGGACTTGAAAATCATCTGCAACGCCCGGAGGTTCAGCAGGCGTTGAAAGAGGGCAGTGGCTGGTCTGTACGACGCTCGGAAACGCTGAGGACCACCATGCTGTATGTGGCGCTTCCGCTCTCAATCAAGCACGCAACGGTACTCCGTCTGGCGCTTCCCCTTGAATCGTTTGATGCAGCAAAACGGGATCTGCATAATCTGCTTGGTGGTGCTGTTGTTCTGTTGTTGATCGCTTCAATCCTGCTCAGCATGCTTCTCTCAAAGATCACGGCAAAACCGTTGCGTGAGATTGCCGATGCCGCAGCCAGAATCGGTGTTGGTGAAAGGGGTGTCCGAATCCCCACCGGCAAGGGGGAGGAGATTGACTACCTTGCCAGGGTTCTGAACGAAATGGCTGCCCGGATAGAAGAACAGATGCAGCGACTAACCTCTGAACAGCAACGTCTGGCAGCAATCCTGCGTGGCATGGGGGAAGGGGTGATGGTCACGGATACCAAGGGAACCATTATCCTGATCAATCCGGCTTTCCGCAAGCAGTTCGGCTTGCCGGGTGAGGTGGAGGGGCGTCCGCTGGTTGAGGTTTGCCGTCACCCTGATCTGCTGTATGCCTTTGAAAAACAGCGTGAAACCGGTACTGAGGTAACCTGCGAAATCAGCATTGCCGCCACCAACTTGGTGTTAATGGCCCACTGGGTTCCGTTGGCCGGAGACAATGTCAAACGGGGTACCGTTGCGGTTTTCCATGATATCAGTGACCTGAAACGGGTGGAAACCATGCGGAGGGATTTTGTGGCCAATGTCTCCCATGAGCTGCGTACCCCGGTGGCGGTGATCAAGGGGTATGGTGAGACCTTGCTGGATGGGGCTCTGGATGAATCAGCCGAGCGTTCGCGGCGCTTTGTGGAGGTGATGGTCAGTCACGCTGAACGTTTGACCAGCCTGATTAATGATATTCTGACCCTTTCCCGGCTTGAATCAAAGGATGCCAGCCTGACCCTGCATCCCCTGGATCTGTGCGGTACGGTACGCAAGGCGCAGATGCTGATGGAGGATCATGCCCGTACCAAAGGAATCCAGCTGACCATCGACTGTCCTGATGATCTTCCCAAGGTGCTTGCGGATCAGGGGCAACTGGAGCAGGTGCTGTTGAACCTGATGGACAACGCCATCAAATACACCACCGACGGAGGCGTGGTCAGTGTGCATGCTGAACAGGCCGGAGAACGGATACAGATCAGTGTCAGCGACACCGGCATCGGAATCCCTTCCAAGGATCTGCCCCGTATCTTTGAACGGTTTTACCGGGTGGATGAAGGGCGCAGCCGCGAACAGGGCGGTACCGGCCTGGGGCTCTCTATTGTAAAGCATATCGTGCAGTTACATGGTGGAGAAATAACAGTGGCAAGCGATGCAGGTAAAGGCAGCACCTTTACGGTCAGGTTGCCGAAGGCGTAAAGGTACCGGGCTTACATCTGTGCAATCCGCGACGCCCCGATGGTAACCAGTTTGCAGCCTGAGGGGACCATTTCGCCAACAGGCGGATTCATGCTGACCTTGCCATCAGGGCAGCTGATTCCCAGGGCGATATGCCCCAGGCTGCGGCAACGGTTGCTCAATTCTTCAAATCGTGCTCCAGTACTGACCGGTACCAGATAGAGCTGTTGCCCCTGTCCGGTGCTGAGCAGATCGCCCAAAACTTCCTGAACACCGGGATTGAGCAGTTCCTGGCTCAGGAAGTGGGCATCAAAACGGCTGGTGCAGACAATCCGGTCGCACCCGGCCTTGCGCAATAGCTCTTCCGAGGCCGGATCAATACACTCCACCACCGTGTTTACCTGTCTGCAGCGTCCTTCAATGGCCAGGGCGATGGTTACATTAAGATTGTCTGAGGCCGGATCAGTCGGGTTGCGGGTCAACACCACTGCGTGTCGGGCCTTGTCGATCCCTGCCCGTTGCAGCGTCTCATCGCGGCATGGATTGCCGCGTACATAATGAACGCCCCGTTTTTGCAGTTCTCCCGGAAGCTCTTCCAGGTGCTCATCCACCAGAATGACCGGCATGCCCGATCCCACCGTTTGATCCATGGCCAACTCCTCCAGAATCCGTTCTACCTTGGCCAGACCGGCAAAGTTGAATACCACCAGATGATCAGACAATTTAAAGGTTGACATCCCTTTGATCTCCTTTGTCTTGGAAGTGACCAGTGCCGCTGCCACCATGGATAGGGCATAGCCTAACAGGCCTATGCCGAACACCATGATCGGCCAGCCCACCAGAAATCGGCCCCCGAAGCTTTTGGGAAAGAAATCACCATACCCCACCGTGGCGATGGTGACGATGGTGTACCAGAGCCCGTCCCACCAGCTCAGATCCGGGTTGGAGGGCAGTTCAAAATAAAGGAATCCGGTGGTACCGTAGAGCAGCACCACCAGCATCAGCATCAATACCCGTGCAAACTCTGTCGGGTTACGAACCATGGTTTTTAAAAAAATCTGGATAACCTGATACATGGGCCCTCCTATTGATTCTGGTTGCGCCATTCACGGATCAACGCCACGGCTCGTTCGGTAACGGCAGCGTTTGACCAGAGCCCGCGACGACCGGCCCGTGCCTGTTCCTGTTCCTGCAGGTAACTCTGCATGGCAGGGAAAGGATAGACGGTATACACCAGCGCCAATCCTTGACGCACCAGCCGGAGTGCCAGATCCTCGTCATCCACATACAGTGTCGCAAGATAACGGCCATGTCTGTCCTTTGGGGTGGCATTCAGCAGCACCCGGGCCGACCGGTCGGCCATACCGCGTTGAATGGACTCCATGGCTGCCTGGGCAAAAGGGCTTACAATATCTTTTTCCACCTTGGCATCAAAGGACTTTATCCCCACCAGTCTGATGGTGACCGGCGTCTGTCCTTCCCGTGCCGCAACAAGACTGTCACCATCAACAACCTTGATCAGGCGTACCAGATCACCGCTTTCGATCTTGCCGCTGGCGCTTTGCACAGTACGACGCTGCTGCTCTGCATTGACGCCATAAAAGACCGACATCCCCACCAGAACCACTATGATGCTCCAGAAAGCAAAGGTTTTTTGATCCATGTACGATTGGCGTCCTTTCGAAGCTGTGCTATACAGACAAAACCTTATATCCTTAAAACAGCAATCAGCCACAGAGAAACACAGAGAACTACAAAAAACTGTTTTAAGCGCTTCACCAAAAAGGAAGCAGGTTGTTTGCTGTATCTTCCTGTTTTTCCTCTGAGACCTCTGTGGACTCTGTGGCAACTGCTTTTAATAGGTATATAGCAGCGCTTACCGAAATGTAAACTCCACCCTGCGAGAAATCTATGCGATTCTGTCTGAACGAACATGTCCGTTCCATCCATCCGCCTCCGATCAGTGAGGTCCAAAGCTGGGCCGCCCAACGTCCGGAAAATGCAGTGCCGCTGATTGATCTTTGCCAGGCAGTGCCTGACTATGCGCCGCCGCCGGAGATGATCAGCCATATCCAGCAGGCGGTGCTTGATCCGCTGACCAGCCGTTACAGCCCTGACGAAGGGCTGCCAGAGGTGCTGGAGTCGGTCTGTAACCGTTACCGCCGCCGCTATGCCGCAAAGATCAACCCAGATCAGGTTTGCCTGACGGTTGGCGCCAGCGCGGCCTTCTGGTTGGCCATGCTGACCCTCTGCCATGCCGGTGATGAAGTGATCGTGCAGCTGCCCTGTTATTTTGACCACCCCATGGCACTCAGCAGCCTGGGAATCAAAGCGGTGTATACGCCATTTATTGAAAAGGAGCGGGGGCTGCCCAACCCGGCAGTGATCAGCAGACTGATCACCCCCAGAACCAGGGCGATCCTGCTGGTTTCCCCCAGTAACCCTACCGGTGTGGTGATCCCGCCCCAACTACTGCGGGAGCTGTACTTTCTGGCAAGGCAGCACCGGGTGGCCCTGATTATTGACGAAACCTACAGTGACTTTATTGAGGGGATGCCCCACGACCTGTTCACCATGGAGGAATGGGGCACGACTCTGTTGCAGGTCATGTCCTTCGGCAAAAGCTATGCCTTAACCGGCTACCGTGCCGGTATGCTGGCGGCATCGCCGGTGGTAATCCGTCAGGCACTGAAGATTCAGGACACCATGACGGTCTGTCAGCCCAGAATCACCCAACTGGCGCTGCAGTACGGGCTTGACCACCTGGAGCAGTGGGTGGAGGTGAACCGTCGTATGATGAACTGGCGTCATAACCTGTTTATTGAAGAGTTCAAGCTACCGGGCAACCGCTTCCGGCTGGCAGCCAGTGGCAGTTTTTTTGCCTGGGTAAAGCATCCGTTTTCCGGCAAGAGCGGGCGAGAGGTGGCCAAACGGCTTGCCATTGAGGCCGGTATCCTGACCCTGCCGGGCGAGGTCTTTGGACCCGGCCTGGAGGATTATCTGCGACTGGCCTTCGGTAATATCAAGGAGAAGAGGATACCGGAGGCGATTCACCGTTTCAGGCGCTTTGCCTGATTGAAGATTGAATGCCGCCATGGTACTATGCAACGCCTGAAATTTACAGCCTTACAGAAAGAAAATACTACTATGCCCTACAATGAATTAACGATACCAGAAATTCTGCCACTCTGTTTTTTAAAGGATATGGTGGCCTTTCCGTACATGGTGTTTCCGCTTTATTTTGATGAGCGTGAAGTGGCTCGTTTCCGTGAAGCCCAGGAGGTCTATGACGGCTTTGTTGCCGTGGTATTTCAACGCAAGGAGTGTCTGGGAGATGACCTGCGTTCCTCTCTGCATGAGATCGGCACGGTCTGTCGGGTTACCCAGATTAAAAAGGTAAGCGGGGGCCGTTACAAGGTAACCCTGGAAGGGATTAACCGGATCAGGCTGGGGGAGCTGGAGCAGACAGCTCCCTTCCCGCTGGTGCAGCTTCAGGTGGTGCGTGAATTTGCTGAAAAAGGGCTGGTATCCGAGGCGTTGGTGCAGTCCCTGATCGGTCTCCTGAAGATCTCCCTCTCCTACGGCAAGCCGTTGCCGGATGATGTGATGAAGATGATTGACTATATCGATAATCCGGCACGACTTTCAGATCTGGTGGCGTTGTACGTTAACCTGCCGCTGGCTGATCTGCAGGAACTGCTGGAGGCGGTTGATCCGCTGGAGCGGTTGAAGAAGGTTTATGTCCATCTGACCAATGAGGTGCAGAAGCTGCAGGTACATTCTGATCTGAAGACCGAATTGAACAAACGGGTGGGCAAGAACCAGAAGGATTACCTGCTGCGGGAGCAGATGAAGCAGATTCAGGAGGAGCTGGGGGAGGATGATCCCCGCAATGCCGATGTGGTTGAACTGCGCAAGCGGATTGACGAGGCAGGACTGCCGGAAGAGGTATTGAAGATCGCCTTGAAGGAGTTGAAGCGACTGGAGAAAATCAATCAGGCCTCGCCGGAGTACAACATCAGTCGCACCTATCTTGATTATCTGGCAGGTATGCCTTGGAACATCTCCACTGAAGACCTGCTGGATATCAGCAAGGCAGAGCAGGTGCTGGATGAGGATCACTACAACCTGAAAAAGGTCAAGGAACGGATTCTTGAATTTTTGGCAGTCCGTTCCCTGAAGGAAACGATGAAGGGGCCGGTTTTGTGTTTTGTGGGGCCGCCAGGGGTGGGTAAGACCTCTCTTGGCCGTTCCATCGCCCGTGCGTTGGGACGCAAGTTTGTGCGGGTATCCCTGGGGGGGGTGCGGGACGAGGCCGAGATCAGGGGCCACCGCCGTACCTACATCGGCGCGTTGCCGGGCCGGATCATCAAGGAGATTTACCGTTGCGGCTCCAACAACCCGGTGTTGATGCTGGACGAGATCGACAAGCTCTCCCATGATTTCCGGGGCGATCCATCCTCAGCCCTGCTGGAGGTGCTGGACCCTGAACAGAATTTCTCCTTTCAGGATCACTACCTGGATGTGCCGTTTGATCTCTCCAAGGTGATGTTTATCACCACGGCCAACCAGATGGACCCGATCCCCGGCCCGCTTAAAGACCGGATGGAGATTATCCGGCTGGCTGGCTACTCCAGCGAAGAAAAACAGCATATCGCCAACCGGTTTATTATCCCCCGCGAGATTGAAGAGAACGGGCTGGCCAAGACCCCGCCCAGCTTTACGCAGGAAGGATTGATCAGGCTGATCCGTGACTATACCCGCGAGGCCGGAGTGCGCACCATGCAGCGTACCATTGCCCAGGTGTTGCGCAAGCTGGCCAAGGAGATTACCCAAGGCAAGGAGTTGCGGGCCGAGATTACCCCCGAGCTGGTGGCAGAGCTTTTGGGTCCCCGCAAGTTTCACGACGAGGTGGCTGCCGAATCTGACCGGGTGGGGGTAGTAACCGGGCTGGCCTGGACCGAAACCGGCGGTGATATCCTGTTTATTGAGGTTACCAGTATGCCGGGCAAATCCGAACTGATCCTGACCGGCTCGCTGGGGGATGTGATGAAGGAGTCTGCCAGGGCTGCTCTTTCCTACATCCAGGCCCATGCAGCAGAGTTTGGTATTGCAGACAGCGCCTTTGAAAACCGCACTATCCATATCCATGTCCCTTCCGGTGCCATTCCCAAAGACGGCCCCTCAGCCGGTGTCACCATGGTCACGGCCCTGGTCTCCCTGTTGACCGGTAAACCGGCCCGCCGTACCGTAGCCATGACCGGCGAGATTACCCTGACCGGGCGGGTGCTGGCCATTGGCGGCCTGAAAGAAAAAGTGCTGGCAGCCCACCGGGCCGGTGTCAAGACCGTACTGGCCCCCAGCCGCAACCGGGACGACCTGGAAGATATCCCGGAAAATGTCCGTCAGGAGCTGGAGTTCCAGTTTATTGACGAGGCATCCCAAGCAGTAGCAGCGGTGTTGTAATATGATCAAGCTGGCTGCCATTGATCGACGGATGCTGAAGTTTCTGGCTGGATTTCAGGCATTCTTCTTTCTGGCATGGCAGGCCTTTGTCCGTATCTTTCACACACCGTATTACTATCGTGATTTTGCAATCCAGTTTGACAAGCTGGGCTTTTCTTCGCTGTTTATCTGTGTGCTGACCGGCCTGTTTACCGGCATGGTCATGGCCCTGCAGGCCCTGATCCAGCTCAAGCCGTTTGCCGCCACCAGCTATGTGGGTGGCATGGTGGCGGTCACCATGATCAAGGAGTTGGGGCCGGTGCTGGCAGCCCTGATGGTGGCGGGCCGGGTCGGGTCCGCCATCACTGCCGAGCTAGGTACCATGGTGGTGACGGAGCAGGTGGATGCCATGCGGGTTGAAGGCACCGATATCATCCAGCGTCTGGTTACCCCCCGCCTGAAGGCGATGCTGCTGGCCCTGCCGCTCTTGACCATCATAACCGATGCAATCTCCATGCTGGGGGGCTATCTGATCGCCTCAGGCTATGGCATCAGTCCGATCATGTACCTCTCCACCTTTACCCAATTCATGGTGCCGCTGGACTATCTGGAAGGGGTCACCAAACCGCTGGTCTTTGCCTTCCTGATCACCATGATCTCCTGTCAGACCGGGCTTAACACCGGCGGCGGTGCCGAAGGGGTCGGGGCAGCTGCCAAGCGGGCCGTGGTACTCTCATCGGTACTGGTGCTGATGTGTGACTTCTTTATTGCCAAGATCTTTGTGGTGTTCAGGTGACTCAGCAAGCGGTTGGCCTAATTGTGCAACATATTACTGCTCACTCTTATTCATCGAGTGCTACTGCTTTTGCCCAGGCAGAGGTGCTGTATGACACCTGAAGACCTTATCCGGCTACGTCACATGCTTGATGCTGTCAGCGAGGCGCTTTCATTCGTTAAAGACAAATGTATGCATGTTTTTGTTGATAACAGAATGCTGACGTTAGCGGTAATCAAGGAGTTGGAAATTATTGCACGACCGGCAAGGCCAGTCAGGCTTTTGGCGTTAGCCAGACTACCCAGGAGTCTCACCAATGAACATATCAGTCATTCTTGCTCACCCCGATGAAACGAGCTTCAACCATGCCATTGCCCATGCCGCAGTAGCGCAGTTGGAGCGTAACGGCCATGTTGTTGCCTTTCACAATTTTCAGAAAGAGGCGTTTGACCCGCTCTTGACGGCTGCAGAGATTCCAAGAGACGCAGTTTTGCCAGAGACTATCAAAATGCATTGCAATGATATAACAGAGGCGGACGGCATCATCATTGTGCATCCAAACTGGTGGGGACAACCTCCGGCACTTATGAAAGGGCGGATAACCCTGCGCCCACGATTACCAGAAGCTCTCGTCTTGGCTATCTGGCACCGGCAGTTTTTGAAGCAGATCACTACCAACTGAAAGAAACTGCTTGAGTTGGAGCTGTCTACTGTTAACAGGGCAGGTCAGCCAACATCCGCAGCTGGGTTATGAGGCTTGTATTATGGAGAATCAACAAATAACCGGTAAGAAGGGGTGGAGCAGATATTCAGTTCCGGTTCTTGATCTTGCCGAAAAGCTGAGCAGACAAGCGTTCTTTCTTTCGATTCAACGAGGATTGGGCCTTGTACTGCCTCTGGTCATGGTTGGTGCATTGACGCTCCTGCTGCGTGAATTCCCCTTTCCTGCCCTACCTGCATTTCTTAATCACCTGTTTGGAAACAGTTGGCGTATCGCCTGCGACAATCTGATTGCCGGTTCCTTCGGAATTGCTTCACTGGTAGTGCTCTGCACATTCAGTGGAGCGCTGACAATGTTTTACAACCAGAACTGTACGAGACCGTTTGTAAGCCCGATCATGTCAGTAGTGGTTATCCTTTCCTGCTTTTTCGTAGTAACGGCCCCAGCGGAATCAAGTTTATGGAAGACCGCCTTTTCTATGGATCATGGACTTATTGTAGCCCTTTGCGTTGCAGGCGTTGGCAGCAGCCTGTTTCTACGTCTTGCCGGGTACAAAGGTTTGCAGTTGAAACTTGGAATGATTGGACACGATCCAATGATGCGCGATATCTTTAGCACAATGCCGGCAGGGGTGCTGACAATCACCATTTTTGGCATTCTTCGCACTGTCCTGGTAATGAATGGCATTACTGATCTGCATGGCAAGGTTAGTGTTCTTTTAACCCAGGTCTTTGCCCATGTCTCAAATGATCTGGGCTTTGGAATTATTTATGCCGGTTTTTCTCAGCTGTTCTGGTTTTTGGGTGCCCACGGCCCCAACATGTTATTTCCTGTGGAAGAGAATGTTCTTGTGCCTGCAGGAGTTGCTAATGCCAAGGCTATGCTGCTAGGATATGCCCCCAGTTATGTATTTACCAAGTCGTTTTTTGATGTGTTTACCCGAATTGGTGGGTCTGGCAGCACGCTGTGCTTAATCTTCGCCATCCTGTTTGGAAGCCGTGACGGCGGTAGTCGCAAGCTCAGCCAGTTCGCCCTGCTCCCCGCTCTGTGCAATGTAAATGAGCCGCTTCTTTTTGGTATTCCCCTAGTATTGAATCCAATCTATCTGATCCCCTTTGTACTGACTCCCCTTTTTCAGACCCTGGCTGCCTATGCAGCAATTGTTCTCGGTTTTGTTCCCTACACGACATCAGATATTGTCTGGACTACCCCGGCCTTGATGGGCGGTTTTGTGGCAACCGGTTCCATAGCCGGAGTTGTTATGCAGGTGGTCAATATCGTTCTGGGAACGGCCCTGTATTATCCCTTCGTGAGGCTGTCCGAACAGCTGCGGGAGCGCCAGAGTAGACAAACTTTAAACGCCCTACTTCATACCGCAACAGGGTGTACTGTGAGGCCAAACAGTAAAAAATGCATTGATCGTCCTGGCGAAGAGGGACGGCTGGCCAAGGCTTTGGCCGCTGATTTATTGGTTGCTCTCAAGTGTGACGATCAACTGTTCCTTGAGTACCAGCCACAGATGGATGTTGCCCAAAACCGTGTTCGAGGAGTAGAAGCCCTGCTACGATGGAATCATCCGGCCTATGGACGTATTCCACCGCCCATAACGGTTGCCCTGGCCGAAGAAACAGGTTGTATTAATCAACTGGGACAGTTTGTTCTTAAGATGGCCTGTCACCAGCGCGCTGAATGGAAAGGAATTGTGACTGACGATCTACTGATGTCAGTGAACGTTTCGCCTCTTCAACTAGAGGATCATGTATTCGACTGTCATGTTGCTGAAATTCTACATGATGCTGGAATACGGGCTGATCAGCTTGAGTTAGAGATTACAGAATCAAGCCTATTGACGCCAGACACTGCGCATCTTGATATATTGCGTCGCCTGAGAATGAGTGGCGCGCACATGGCAATTGATGATTTTGGTATGGGCCATACATCATTACGCTATCTTAATGAATTGCCGGTGGATACAATAAAACTGGATCGATCACTGATTGAGGAAAACCAAGGTGACACTAACGATCATATTGTTTGCAGTATTGTTAAACTAAGTCGGGTCTTGGACATTACGACAATTGCCGAGGGAGTGGAGGCTGAAGAGCAGCTTACCCGGTTTTGTAATCTGGGTTGCAATGTTTTCCAGGGTTATCTGTTTAGCAGACCTCTGTCCGGCAAGAATTGTTTGGCATTTATTCTGTCCAGAATGACTTCTCCCGAACTTTCATTTTTTACAGATCAATCATCTTTAGAGGAGTCAAACATTGATTCCCCAAAATAAAAAGACTGATTATAAACAAGGACATGCACCTGCAATCAGGTGAATACCATCTCAATACAAAGAATGAAAAATATGGGGCAACTCTCCAATTTACATTTTGAAAAGGGATTTTTCAACCACGTAAATACACCGGCCATAAACCGCCAGTGATTTCCGTTCCCGTTGTGAAAGATCACCTACAAATGAAATGGGGCTATGAACAGATTCCCCGAAAATAGCTGATGGGGATGGATTTTTTGATTGGGATGCGGTGACAAATGGACTTCAAGCTGGTAACTGAAAAACTTTCAACTGCCTTTTCACAAAATAAGGTCCAGTATGCCTTGATAGGTGGCTATGCCGTCAGCCTCTGGGGGTTACCGCGCGCAACCGTGGATCTTGATTTTCTGGTCAGGCGTGATGATATGGGTAAGGTGCGGGACGTTGCCGAATCGTTAGGCTATCATTGTATTCATACCTCGGAAAATGTGACCCAGTTTGATGCGGTGGATAATGCACTGGGCGAAGTTGATTTTCTGCATGCCTTTCGCCCGGCCTCACTGGCCATGCTTGAACGGGCGGAATTGAAGACGGTATTTGACGGGCAACAGCCAATTCCGGTGATTCTGCCGGAAGACCTGATAGGGTTGAAGGTGCAGGCAATTGCCAATAAACCATCACGTATGGCAATTGATAAAGCTGACATTGAGGGATTGATGCAGATGTATGGTGACCAGCTTAATTGGCAGCGGGTTGCTGACTACTTTATTCTGTTTGAGATGACAGAGCTGTATCTTGAATTGAAGGAACGCTACCATGCCCGTTAAACCGATCCCCAACCTGTTGACTGACGCTACCGCCGAAGAGATGAACGCTGATTTTGAGATCATGCAGCGCAACCGCGAGCGCCGTTTGAAGGGACATCCGCCGACAGCACAACAGATGGCGGCATTTCAACAGCAGTTTAACGAGTTTATTAACCACCGTCGCCGTCCGTTTGAGCCGATGGTTGAAATGATGATGAAACTTTGAACCATGCATACTGACGAGCAATGCATACGGATGGAGCAGGTCTGCTACTCTGTTGGTGGCCGAACCATTCTGACTGATTTTGATCTGCTGCTGGAGCGAGGGGTGAACCGTACCATCCTGGGAGTGAGCGGCTCGGGCAAGACCACCATCCTGAAGTTGATCCTTGGGTTGATCCATCCGCAGTCAGGCAGGATATCCATCAACGGCATGGAGATCACCAACAGGCCGGAGGCTGCCTACCGGGAACAGCGCAAGAAGATTGCGATTGTGTTTCAGGGGGGGGCGCTGTTTGATTCCATGACCGTGGGGGAGAACGTGGGTTACCGCCTGTTTGAGGAGGGACGGTTGCCCCAGGTCGAGATTGAAGAGATAGTGCGGGAAAAGCTGCGCTTTGTGGGGGTTGAACCGGCCCTTGATCTGTATCCGGCAGAGCTGTCCGGCGGCATGAAGAAGCGGGTGGCCATTGCCCGCGCCCTGGCTGCTGACCCGGAGTACATCTTCTTTGATGAACCCACCACCGGCCTTGATCCGATCGGGGTCTACAATATTGTCTCCCTGATGAACCGGTTGCAGGCGGCTGGTAAAACCACCCTGATGGTGACCCATGATCTGCCGACTGCTTTTGCCACCTCGCAACGTTTTTCCCTGATCCATCAATCCAGACTGGCCTTTGAAGGAACCGAAGCAGAGCTGCGGGCCTGTCCGCTGCCCAATGCGCAAGAGTTTTTGCAACCAACTGAGAAGTCACTGTTTGTGTGAGGAAATATGGCTATGGAACGAAGCAATCAGGTCGGTTGGGCCCAGGTACGGGCCGGGGTATTCATCCTTATAACACTGCTGCTGGCAGCAGGGGCGATCCTGTTGATGGGACAGAAGACCAAGCTGTTTACCCCCACCAGCACCATCAGCATCACCATGAAGAACGTGATGGGGCTGAAGGAGGGGGCGCCGGTCTGGCTGGCAGGGGTTGATGTGGGGGTGGTGCAGCAGATCAGGTTTGAAAATCCCCGTGATACCAATGAGGTGCTGATTGTGGCCGAGGTTGATTCCAAAGCCCACAAGAAGATTGGCCAGGATTCGACCATTACCATCAAGACTCGTGGGCTGATGGGAGAAAAGTATGTCGATATCCTGCCTTCCGCAACCTACCATGATCGTCCGGTTACCCGGTTTAACGGTACGGCAGTGCATACTCTTGATGATGTGGCCCAAAAGGCCGGGGTAACCTTTGAGAAGCTGAACAGCATTGTGGATAATGTGCAATCGGGCAAGGGGACGCTGGGGCTGCTGGCCACCGATACCCGGCTGTACCTCAATGCCGTGCAGCTCTCCAGTGAACTGAATATCCTGGCCGGTACCATCAACCGTGGCGAGGGTACCCTGGGCAAGCTGGCCCGTAGTGGTGAACCATACGATAAATTGATGCAGATTTTGGCCAGAGCTGATAAGACCCTGCAGGAGATCCAGACCGCAGATGGCAGTTTGAACCGGTTGGTTCATGACAAGACCCTCTACACCAAGCTGGTCAGTCTGGCCGACAAGAGCAATCAGGCCGCTGATGATGTGCGGGAACTGAATCGCAGGTTGACCTCAAAGGATAATACGCTGGGGATGTTGCTGAATGATAAGGAGCTGTACAATAAAGGGCTGTCGTTGATGACCAGGGCGGATAACTCAATGAAGGATCTGGAGAGTGCCGCAGCCCGGATCAAGGCTGGCGAAGGCACTGCAGGGAAGCTGATCAATGAGAAGGAGCTGTACGATAAACTGAACCGGGCCGTGGATACTATGGATGCCCTGATGGTGGACATCAAAAAGAATCCGGGCCGGTATGTCAAGCTGTCGCTGTTTTAGAAAGGGATACTGAACCATGGTGTTGTGTGTACGTAACATTGTTGTTGGACTCTGCCTTGTCCTGTTGATGGCCGGTCAGTTACAAGCCTCTAACCTTGAGGACAAGGTGGTTGAGCATACCTTCAGGAACGGACTGAAACTGTTGATGGTGGAGCGTCACAGCTCCCCTACGGTTTCGGCCTGGATCAGGTTTAAAGTGGGCAGCGTCCATGAGCGCAGCGATGAGCGTGGCATTGCCCATCTGCTGGAACATATGTTGTTCAAGGGCACCAAAACCCTGGGAACCAGGGATTACGCTGCCGAGGTGCCGCTGCTGGAAAAGGTTGAGCAGACTGCCCAGCTGATGCTGGCTGAAGAGGCCAGGGGGAGTAGGGCTGACAAGGCAAAGCTGGACTCCCTGCGGGCTGAACTGGGCAGGCTTGAGAAGCAGGCGGGGATGTATGTGGTCAAGGATGAGTTTTTTGACCTGTATGCCCGCAACGGCGGTTCCGGTTACAACGCCTTTACCAGCCGCGATGGCACCACCTACCTGATCTCTTTGCCTGCCAACAAGCTGGAGTTATGGGCAGCCATTGAATCTGACCGGATGAAGAACCCGGTGCTGCGGGAGTTTTATACCGAGCGTTCAGTGGTGATGGAAGAGCGGCGGCGTTCCTACGATGCGGAGCCATCGGCCAAGCTGTGGGAGACCTTTGTTGCTGCTGCCTATCAGACCCACCCTTACGGTCAGCCCACCATCGGCTGGACATCCGACATCAAACAGCTTTCCCGTACCAAGGCGGAATCGTTCCTGCACCGTTATTATGCCCCCAATAATGCGGTGATTGCAGTGGTTGGTGCGATTAAACCGGCAGAGGTTGTTGCGTTGGTGGAACGTTACTTTGGCGCAATACCGTCCGGTACGCCGATACCTGTGGTGGCTGCCAGCGAAGAGCTGCAGCAGGGGGAACGGCGGGTAGAGGTGCTTGGTGATGCCGAGCCGGAGCTGGTGATCGGTTTTCACAAGACCGCTCTGGGTACCGATGACGATATTGTTTTCGATGTTATCAGCGCAATTATGGGGCATGGCCGTACCTCCCGGCTGCACCGTTCGCTGGTGCTTGAGAAGCAGCTGGCAACCAATTGTTCTGCTTTTGAGGCCCCCGGCAATCTCTACCCCAACCTGTTTGTGCTGCATGCATCACCCCGCTCTCCCCATACGGCTGCCGAGGTGGATCAGGCGTTGCTGGCAGAGCTGGAGCGGTTGAAAAAAGAGCCGGTAACCGGACGGGAGTTACAGCAGGTACTGAACCAGCTTGAGTTTGAAGAGGCCCGCCGGATGGGGACCAACGGCGGTTTGGCGCGCAACCTGACCGAGTATGAGGCAACCGCAGGAACCTGGCGCTATCTGACCAGCTACCGTGCCAAGGTAGCAAAAATTACTCCGGCAGATATCCAGCGGGTAGCACAGCAGTATCTCACGCGCCAAAACCGGATTGTGGGAACCCTGGTAACGAATAAGGCAGGAGGTAAGCAGCAATGATGATCCGTTATCTGGTGTTTGCCCTGTTGCTGGCTGTCTGCCCGTTTGCAGTATCTTCTGCAGAGCTGGCCAATCCCCGTACCATGACATTTCCACCGCTTGCTTTCAGCATTCCCAAGGCTGAACGGGTGCTGCTGAATAATGGCACGCCGGTTTACCTGTTGCAGGACCATGAACTCCCGATTGTGACGGTTACCGGTTTGATCCGTACCGGCTCTGTCTATGACCCTGCTGACAAGAGTGGATTGGCCACCCTGACCGGTTTACAGCTACGGGCGGGGGGCACCAGAACGCTTACTCCGGCTCAGCTGGATGCAGAGCTGGAGTTTATGGCGTCATCGGTGGAGAGTTCCTTTGGTGATGATCTGGGCAAGGTGTCAATGACCTGTTTGACGAAAAATCTTGAACGGACTCTGCAGATCTTTCGTGACCTGCTTTTTCAGCCGGGCTTTGATGAAAAACGGCTGGAGATCGCGCGTCGGCAAGCCCTTGAAACGATTCGCCGTCAGAATGATGATCCCAAGGAGCTGGGTGACCGGGAGCTGAAAAAGGCGCTCTATGCCGGTCATCCGTTGGGTGTTGTTCCTACAGCTGCCACTATAACCACTATTAAACGTGCTGACATGGTGGCGTTCCATCAACGATTTGTGCGGCCGGACACTATGATCCTGACGGTGACAGGGGATTTTGACCGTACTGCCATGCTTGCAATGCTGAACCGTCTGATGGGCGCTATCCGTGCAGAAGGGCCGTTGCAGCTGCCTCAAGTTCCACAGGTGGCGTTATCGTTTACACCTGCCGTACTCCTTGCCTCCAAACAGGTCAATCAGTCGGTAATCCGGTTGGGGCATTTGGGGATAACCAAGGATGATCCTGATCTGTACGCCATTCGTGTACTGGATTTTATTCTGGGAGGCAGTTTTACCTCCCGCCTGATGATGGAGATTCGGACCAATCAGGGGCTGGCCTATAACGTAAGCAGTCATTTTGATGTGGGCCGCCGTTTTATCGGCAATTTTACTGCCGAGACAGAGACAAAAGCAGAGAGCACGGCAAAGACCATTACGCTGATGACCTCCATCATTAACAGTGTGCGGACAGCACCGGTGACCGATCAGGAGCTGCAACTGGCTAAAGAGTCAATTATCAATTCATTCCTGTTCGGCTTCACAACACCGGCATCCATTGCGATTCAACAGGCCCGTCTGGAGTTCTATGGCTATCAGCCGGACTATCTGGAACGCTATCGTGAACGGATCGCGGCTGTGACCAATCATGATCTGCTGCAGGCAGCCCGCAAGCATCTGCATTCTGACTCTTTCAAGCTGGTGGTGGTGGGAGATCAGCAGAGGTTTGACAAGCCGCTGTCATCCTTTGGCACGGTTATACCCTTGGATATCAGGTAGCTAATAACCGGAACCGGTCTTGTTTCAGCTGTTTTCAATTCTCAAGAATTTTTTGACGGCTGCCGAAATGAGTAATAATGGAGGTTACGCCATGAGAATAGACAGCGCAACGACAGCAATTTTTGGTGCCCAGCCGGTTATGAAAACGGCTAAAAACGAGGTGACACGTGAGGCTTCAGCAACCAGCGAACTGCAAAGTCCTTTCAGCGTGCAGTTGACCAATATGGTTGAGAAGCTTGCCAGTGTACAGCCATCCAGCGGTGAAGTGCGGCCTGAAAAAGTGCAGAATATCAGTCAGCAGTTAGCTAATGGCAGTTACAACATCAGTGGTCAGGATGTGGCAGCCAAGATGTTACTGGCGTTACAGGGGTAGCCCGTTCGTTCTAACCGTATGAAACAAAAGAAGCCCCACCCTGTACCGGTGGGGCTTCTTTTGTTTCATTGAGCTGAAAAATACTGTTCCAGCTCAATCAGAAGGTCATCAAGGGTCGCCTGTTCAGGCTCCAGGGTGACGGTGAGTCCCAATTCATGGCAGGCCTTTGAGGTGACCGGGCCGATGGAGGCCACCACCGTCAGTATCAGAAGTTGCTGCAACCGGTCAATGCCGCCTGCCAGGGCGGCAAGATTGCGGGCTGTAGAAGGGG
>Ga0209373_10001693_pt1 | contig 24714 bp, 24 predicted proteins | sample Higcelweek5metaG_FD_187173 | JGI IMG/M metagenome (GOLD analysis project Ga0209373, IMG submission 187173) | Freshwater pond sediment microbial communities from the University of Edinburgh, under environmental carbon perturbations - High... | ecosystem: Environmental > Aquatic > Freshwater >... | reverse complement strand
AGAATTAGTTGTAGAATTGGCACATCGACTAATTGTCTAATTGACACATTAAACTACTCCTTCGTAATCACCTGCATCGTTTCTCTCGAAATTTGGCGTAACAATATCGTTTTGTTCGTTTCTACCACTTTTGAAGCGTTTTCGTCAAAATGTCTGATGGTGTACAACGACACATTTTCGTTATAAGAAACTTTGAATTTTTTAGCTAATACTTTTCGTAACTCTTCAAAGTTGTTGTATTTGTCTTCGATACAAACTGAAAAACTAATTGCCGTGTTTTGGATTAAATTCACTTTTACTTTAAATTTCGCAAACAAAGCAAAGATTTCACTGATGTGATTTTCCATGATGAAATCAAAATCAATAGACGATAACGATAACAATAATTGATTTTTCTTTACAATAAAACAAGGTGTGTGTGGTTCTAAATCGGCACCTTTTGAAACGCTGGTTCCAGGTAATGTTGGATTGATAAACGATTTTACAAACAACGGGATTTCTTTTTTCTGTAAAGGTTGTAACGTTTTTGGATGAATTACCGAAGCTCCATAAAAAGCTAACTCAATAGCTTCTCTGTATGAAATTTGGTTCAACAAAACCGCATTTTCAAAATATCTTGGATCGGCATTTAAAACTCCGGGAACGTCTTTCCAAATAGTAACGCTTTCGGCACCTAAACAATATGCAAAAATTGCAGCCGTATAATCTGAACCTTCACGACCTAAAGTAGTCGTAAAATTATTCTCATCTGAACCTAAAAATCCTTGTGTGATGTTCAACGTTTTCTTTTTAACACCTTTTGAAATTAATTTTTGTGTGGTTTCCCAATCTACTTGCGCATCGCGGTAATTATTGTCGGTTTTGATTAATGGGCGAACATCAATCCAATTGTTTTTTAAGCCGCTATAATTGAAATAATGACTTACAATCGTAGTAGAAACTAATTCTCCGATGCTCACCACTTGGTCGTAAACAAAACTATAATTTGGTGATTTGTTACTGCGAATAAAATATTCTAGATCGTCAAAATGTGCGTTTACATCAAAAAACACATCGTGATCTTCGTCTTCAAATAAGTCTAATAAAATTTGGTTGTGGTATTTTCGAACTTCCTGAAGCGATGCATGTAATTCTTTCGATTTATCAAAGTAATTTTTGATTACCACTTCTAAAGCATTTGTGGTTTTTCCCATTGCAGAAATTACCAATAAAACATCCTCGTGTCCTACAGTGTTTAAAACATGTAATACGTTTTTTACGCCTTCGGCATCTTTAACCGATGCACCTCCAAATTTAAAAATTTTCATTTTGAAGAATTATATAGTTGTGTTTAAAAATTGTTCAATTCCTTTGTCGTCCATGTGAACCACACGCCAATCGCCTAAAACTTTGGCACCTGATTTTTCATAGAAATCAATAGCTGGTGTGTTCCAATCCAAAACATTCCATTCGATTCTGCGGACATTTTCTGCTTTTCCTTGTTTGATGATTTCTTTGTAAAGTGCAAATCCAGCACCTGTTCCACGTTTACTTTCTTTTACAATTAAATCTTCTAAATGGATGGTTTTACCTTTCCAAGTCGAATAGCGATAATAATACAAAGCCATTCCTATAATTTCGCCATCAACTTCAGCAACAAAACATTGAAAAAGCGGATTTTCTGAAAAACCATCACGAACTAAATCATCAACAGTTACAACAACAGCATCAGGTTCTTTTTCAAAAGTGGCTAATTCTTGAATCAATTCTAAAACAGATGGCATGTCGTTTTTTGTGGCTTTTCTGATAATCATTTTTCGTAATTTTTTACAAAAGTAAAATTAACTTAAACATCTTTTCAATTTAATTCTATCATTTCACAAATTTACCGATATTTGTGCCTTAAACACAACTACATCGTTTTCGAAATGGAAGAAAGAAATAGAACGTTAGGCGAATTCATTATTGAACATCAAAATTCGTTTCAGTACTCAACAGGAGAATTATCTCGTATTATTAACTCCATTCGTTTGGCAGCTAAAGTAGTAAACTATAAGGTAAACAAAGCCGGATTAGTGGATATTGTTGGCGCAGCTGGAGAACAAAATATTCAAGGAGAAGACCAACAAAAATTAGACGTTTACGCGAATGAAGTTTTTATTCAAACTTTAATTAATCGTGAAATTGTTTGCGGAATTGGTTCGGAAGAAAATGATGATTTCATTACTGTTGCAGGTTCAGATAATTCACACAATAACAAATATGTCGTTTTGATGGATCCGTTAGATGGTTCTTCAAATATTGATGTAAATGTTTCAGTAGGAACGATTTTCTCTGTTTTCAGAAGAATTACACCAGTTGGAACTCCAGTAACTATTGAAGATTTCTTGCAACCAGGAGTAAATCAAGTAGCGGCAGGTTATGTGATTTATGGAACTTCAACTATGTTGGTATACACAACAGGCGATGGCGTAAACGGATTTACTTTAAATCCAGCTATCGGAACATTCTATTTGTCGCATCCAAACATGAAATATTCGGAAGACGGAAAAATTTACTCGATTAACGAAGGAAATTACGTTCATTTTCCACAAGGTGTAAAAGATTACATCAAATATTGTCAGCTAGAAGAAGGAGACAGACCTTACACTTCAAGATATATAGGAAGTTTAGTTTCTGATTTCCATAGAAACATGATTAAAGGCGGAATTTACTTATATCCAACTACTTCAAAAACACCAAATGGTAAATTGCGTTTGTTGTACGAATGTAATCCAATGGCTTTTATTGCTGAACAAGCAGGAGGAAAAGCTTCGGATGGTTTTGGAAGAATTATGGAAATTCAACCTACCGAATTACACCAACGTGTTCCTTTCTTCTGCGGAAGTAAAAACATGGTAGAAAAAGCAGAAGAGTTTATGGCGAAAGCGAAGTAGATTTTTTCAAATAATAAAACAAAAAAAGCACAAACTCATTAGAATTTGTGCTTTTGTATTTTAAAACAGTTTGAATTATCTGTTCATGTGTTGCATTTCGTAAGTAAACGTGTCTAAATCCACATTCATATCTACTAATTTTAACGCTTTATCTACGATATAACCTACGTTTCCTGCTGTAAAGCCTAAAGCTAAAGCAAAACGCGTTAATAAATCTTGTTGTTTTTCACCTAAAATATGATCAGCATACACCATTCTTGCTAAATCGTATAAACGCTCTAAACGGTGCGTGTGCATTAATGGTGGATTGACAGGATATTTTAAAGGGTTTTCTAAAATTTCTTCATATTCTGCTTGAGAAATTTCTAATTTGATAGCTAATTTATCTAAGAATTGTTTCTCTTCTGGAGAAATACTTCCATCAGACATTGCTACTCTTACAATTGCTGAAAAGTGACCTTTGTTTCTATTTCTAAAACCGCTATCGAATAAATCTGAAATTGACATGTTGATTGTTTTAATTTTATGCAAAATTACACAAAAAATCTATTTTTTTGAAACAATTTCACAAGCTTTTCTGAAAGAATTTATTAACTTCTAAAAATAAATTGTAAGTTTGAATTCCCCAATAAATATATTATTATGTCAGAGTTTCTATTGTATTTCAATATTGGTCTCAAGCATGTTTTAGATGTTAATGCTTATGATCATGTGCTTTTTTTAATAGCACTTGTTATTCCTTATGCTTTTAAAGATTGGAAAAACGTCTTGGTATTGGTTTCACTTTTTACCATTGGGCACACATTAGCCTTGTTGCTTTCCGTATATGGTGTAGTACAAATTCAAGCAAGTTTAGTGGAGTTTTTAATTCCAATAACTATTTTAATAACAGCGATTTTTCATCTATTTACAGCTGGGAAATCGTCTAAAAACGAAAGCATCACTTTTGTGGCTATTGTTACTTTGTTTTTCGGAATTATTCATGGACTCGGATTCTCTAATTATTTCAAAACTATTTTACCTGGCAATGCTTCCGATAAATTGTTGCCACTTTTAGAATTCGCATTAGGGATTGAAGCTGCACAGTTAATTGTTGTACTCGTGGTTTTAATTATTTCTTATATTGTTCAAACTTTTTTCCGTTTTTCAAAAAGAGATTGGGCTTTAGTGATGTCGGCATTCATAATTGGTGTAGTTTTGCCAATGCTAATTGAAAGCGAAATTTGGAACCGATAATGAAGAAAGAAAAAAAGGAAAAATACGATAAAGCTTATTTGCGAATTGCTAAGGAATGGGGCAATTTGTCTTATTGTCAGCGAAAAAAAGTTGGTGCAATTATTGTTAAAAACAAAATGATTATTTCTGATGGATATAATGGAACACCATCTGGGTTTGAAAATTGTTGTGAAGATGAAGATAATGTAACAAAGTGGTACGTGCTTCACGCGGAAGCGAATGCAATTTTAAAAGTTGCCCGATCAACACAATCTTGTGAAGATGCTACTTTGTATATTACGCTTTCACCTTGCAAGGATTGTAGTAAGTTAATTCATCAATCAGGAATCAAAAGAGTAGTGTATCATCAAGAATATAAAGATACTTCTGGAGTAGATTTTTTAAGAAAAGCTGGCGTTGAAGTAGAATTAATGGAAGATTTGGGTTAAAAATGCGAATGAATAAAGTATATTTTCCAATTGTTATTGCAGTAGCCATTGCGATAGGAATTCTTATGGGAAGTAAACTAAATCCTTCTACCGAAAACACTTTTTTTAGTAGAAACACCAATAAAAACAAACTGAACAAACTAATTGATTTCATCGAAAAAGAATACGTAGACAGTTTAAATACCGATTCGATTGTGGATTTAACCGTTAACGGAATTTTAGAAAAACTCGATCCACATTCGGTTTATATTCCAAAAAGTGATTTGGCTCAAGTTGAACAAAGTATGCGCGGAGATTTTGTCGGAATTGGCGTTAATTTTTACATGTATAATGATTCACTAGCAGTTATAAAGCCAATTGCTTTTGGTCCATCAGAAAAAGCGGGAATTAAAGCGGGAGACCGCATCCTTTTTGCTGATAAATTGCAGTTGTACAATAAAAAAATCGAAACCGATAGCTTGTTTTCAATTCTAAAAGGTGAGCAAGGTTCAACTATTAAACTAACGGTTTTTAGAAAATCCGAAAATAAAAAATTTGCAGTAAACATTAAACGAGATGTAATTCCTATTAAAAGTGTTGATGTGTCTACGATGGTTTCAAAAACAGCAGGTTATATTAAAATTAATCGCTTTGCGGAAACCACTTACGATGAATTTTTTAAAGGTTTAACCCAATTGAAAAAACAAGGCGCTAATGAAATTATTATCGATTTACGTGACAACGGCGGTGGTTATTTAGAATCGGCGGTTGCTATTGCGGATGAATTCTTAAAAAACAAAGAACTTATCGTTAAAACAAAAAATAAAAAAGGAAAAATAGACCCCACATTTGCTACTGAAAAAGGCATTTTTGAAAACGGGAAAGTCACTATTCTAATCAACGAAAATAGCGCTTCGGCAAGTGAAATTTTAGCGGGTGCTATTCAAGATAACGATAGAGGAACCATTGTGGGAAGACGCTCTTTTGGAAAGGGTTTGGTACAACGCGAAATGCCACTTGGCGATGGTTCAGCGGTGCGATTAACAGTTGCAAGATATTACACACCTTCGGGTCGTTCCATTCAAAAACCATACGAAGACAAAGCAGAAAATTATTTTAACGAATTTGAAAAACGTTTTGAGAGTGGCGAATTATACGAACAAGATAAAACCAAAATCGCAGATAGTTTAAAATTCAAAACCAAAAAAGGACGAACGGTTTATGGTGGTGGTGGTATTATTCCAGATGTTTTTGTGCCTTTTGAAAGTAAACACGGTGAAGAATCGACGACTTTGTTTATGCAATCTGGATTGGTGAATTATTTTGTGTTTGAACAATTGGACAAAAACCGCAAAAAGTTTGAAAAAATCACTCTAGCTGAATTAGAAAAGGAAATCAAAACCAAACCATATTATTTTTCCGAATTTAAAAAACATCTTTCGCAAACCGGATTGATGTTCAATTTAGACGCGCAAAAAGAAAAAACATTACATTATTTACATGCCGAATTTGTGCATCAATTATTTAGCGAAAAACAATATTACGATGTTTTATTGAAGAATGATGTAATGTTAAAAAAGGTACTAAATAAATAATTATTTTCCTAGAGCATCATGAACCATTGAATGGTTTCCTTCATTCCATAAGGTTAAAATGTCGGTTGCAACAGCAGCTCCACTTCCAGCAGCAATAGATAATTGACTTCGGTGACCAGCTAAAACACCAGCTACATAAATTCCTCCAGTAACTAAATGATCGTTATTTTTGAGTTGAATTCTATTTTTAACAGCAGGCATTTTCATGTGTGGCTCTATAAAACTTTCTAATCCTTCAATCGTAAAAGGATTTCCCGCACCTATCGCAATAACTACTATTTTAGCTTGATGTGAATGTTTATTGGTAGTAATAATAAAATTCCCAGCCTCACCAGAAATTGAAAGCACTTTTTCGCCATCAATTTGCTTTACATGCGGATATGTTTTTGATAAATGAGCCAGACTTTCTTCTAATAGTTCGCTTCCTAATTTCCCCGCAGGAATTCCGTATGCATTATTAAAAATAGCATTTTGTAAAGAAGATGCTTTTTGATGTGCTACAATTGCAATTTTTTTATCCATTGCAAATGGTTTGTTTTGAGCTGAACCCAAAATCAAAGCACACGAAACACCTGAAACACCAGCACCAATGATTAAAACATCAAGCATAATTACTCGTTTGTTTTATCTACAATAATTTTAGAAAAGCGCAGTAATAAAAGTAATAAAATAGCGCAAATTCCAGCAATTACACCAATAATTGCAATGGTGCTATCACCTTCAAACGGATTTGAAAAATCGATTTGTAAGATGTTAAAAACAATTAATCCTAAAGCAATAGCAATAGCTATGTAAGTAAAAATTTTCATTTGTATATGTTCTAAATAAATAATCCTTTAACATTTGCTGCAAAAAGTTTTACAGCAATGGCGAGTAAAATTACACCAAATATTTTACGAATTACACCTAATCCGTTATTTCCTAATAAACGTTCAATTTTTCCTGATGATTTTAAAACGCCGTACACCAAAATTACATTAATTAAAATTGCGATAATAATATTTATTTTGTCATAAACCGCTCGTAATGATAGTATTGTAGTCATAGTTCCAGCGCCTGCAATAAGTGGAAATGCAATTGGAACAATCGAAGCCGTACTTGGATTGTCTTCTTTATATAATTGAATTCCTAAAATCATTTCTAAAGCCAAAAAAAACAACACAAACGAACCCGCCACAGCAAACGAATTGGCATCAATTCCAATTAATTTTAATATTTCTTCGCCCACAAACAGAAAAGCTATCATTATAACAGCTGCAACAATAGTAGCTTTTTCCGATTGAATATGTCCCATTTTACTGCGTAAGTCAACAATAATTGGAATACTTCCTACAATATCAATTACTGCAAAAAGTATCATACTTATCGTAAAAATGTCTTTCCAATTGATTCCTAAATCCATAAAACGCTTATTATTTATGCAAATATAAGCATATTGAACCAACAACTTTTTTAATTTAACGATACATTATCAATTGTAATTTCACTTTTCAACTTATAGTTTCTGAATTTTAACTTCAAAATTGTACCTTTGTTAGCTAAATTAGAATTTATGTTTCAGTTAAATAAAACCATCGTTTCCGAAGAAATCTTAGAAAAAGAATTCGTTTGTAATCTATCAGCTTGTCAAGGAGCTTGTTGTGTAGATGGAGATGCTGGTGCGCCTTTAGATGAAGCAGAAACAAAAATTTTAGCAGAAATTTACCCAAAAGTCAAAGCGTTTCTTCGCCCTGAAGGAATAAAAGCCATTGAAGAACAAGGAACTCACGTAGTTTCCGATTTTGGAGAATTAGAAACACCACTTATCGACGGGAAAGATTGCGCTTACGTAATTTTTGATGGAAAAACAGCACTTTGTGGAATTGAACAAGCATATAATGAAGGAATTGTGGATTGGAAAAAACCAGTTTCGTGTCATTTATATCCTATTCGTGTGAAAGAATATTCTGATTTCTCTGCTGTAAATTATCACAAATGGCACATTTGTTCAGATGCTTGTGCTTTAGGTGAAGAATTAGGAGTTCCCGTTTATCAATTTGTTAAAGAAGCACTGATTAGAAAATTCGGACAACAATGGTATGAAGAGTTAGAAAAAGTTGCTAAAGATTTAAAAAAATAAACACTTTTTTATTGCCTAAAAATCGATGTGAATAGCTGATTTTTCAGTTGCTTGCAAGGTTTTAACTTTTGTTTTATGTGTTTTTAAGTAATTGAAAATCAGAAACTTAAAAACCTATATTAATTTACTGACAAAAATCATCTTTGTTAAAAACTTACTCCAATTGTGAATAAGTTTGCCTTTCTTTTTTCATTTCAAATGACAAACTTTGTAAACCTCAAATAAGTCAATTTAACCAATCGTTAACCCTATATAAATTAAACAACTATGCCAGTAGTGGAACCAATTTTGCAAGAAAATAAAGATCGATTTGTGATTTTTCCTATCAAACACCAAGATATTTGGGAATGGTACAAAAAACAAGAAGCCTGTATTTGGACAGCAGAAGAAATCGATTTACATACTGATTTGAATGATTGGAATAATAAATTAAGTGAAGATGAAAAATATTTCATTAAACATATTTTGGCTTTTTTTGCTGCTTCAGACGGAATCGTAAACGAAAACTTAGCTGAAAACTTTGTTAGCGAAGTACAATATCCTGAAGCTAAATTTTTCTACGGATTTCAATTAATGATGGAAAATATCCACAGTGAAACCTATTCATTATTAATTGATACTTATGTAAAAGATGAAGCGGAAAAACACCAATTGTTTCATGCTATTGAAACATTTCCAGCCATTAAAGAAAAAGCTGAATGGGCATTGAAATGGATTGAATCGCCAAGTTTCGCAGAACGTTTAATTGCTTTTGCTGCGGTTGAGGGAATTTTCTTCTCGGGTTCGTTTTGTTCAATTTATTGGTTAAAAAAACGTGGATTAATGCCTGGATTGACTTTCTCAAACGAATTAATTTCGCGTGACGAAGGAATGCATTGTGATTTCGCCGTGCATTTACACACACATCACATCGTTAACAAAGTGCCAAAAGCAAGAATTACCGAAATTTTGACTAACGCTTTAGATATTGAAAGAAAATTCATTACAGAATCACTTCCTGTTAGTTTAATTGGTATGAATGCCACTTTAATGACGCAATATTTAGAATTTGTAACCGATAGATTGTTAGTAGAATTAGGTTGTGAAAGGGTATATAATTCTTCAAACCCGTTTGATTTCATGGACATGATTTCATTACAAGGGAAAACAAATTTCTTTGAAAAACGTGTAGGTGAATACCAAAAAGCAGGAGTAATGAATTCGGATTCCGAATCAAGTAAAATTAGCTTCGACGCTGATTTCTAAAAAATAATAAAATATAGAGCGCTATAAAACGTCGGGAGACTCGCGCTTTAGTTCATTAAATATTAACCGAAAGCAGAGAAGGGATTGTCTGTTTTCAAAAAACTAAAAACGTATGTATGTAGTAAAAAGAGATGGCCATAAGGAGCCAGTAATGTTTGACAAAATCACGGACAGAATTAAAAAACTATGTTATGGATTAAATGACATGGTAGATGCTGTAAAAGTGGCAATGCGTGTAATTGAAGGATTATATGATGGCGTTACCACTTCTGAATTAGATAATTTAGCAGCAGAAACCGCAGCTTCCATGACGGTTACACACCCAGATTATGCTCAATTAGCGGCTCGTATTGCAATTTCTAATCTACACAAAAATACCAATAAATCATTCTCGGAAACGATGAGTGAAATGTACCACTATGTAAATCCAAGAACAAACCAAGAAGCACCTTTGATTTCAGATGAGGTTTACGAAGTAATTAAAGCAAATGCAGAATTTTTAAATTCTCACATCATATACAACCGTGATTTCAACTATGATTATTTTGGTTTTAAAACCTTAGAACGTTCATATTTATTAAGAATCAACGGAAAAATTGTGGAACGCCCACAACAAATGTTAATGCGTGTAGCAGTTGGGATTCACTTAAACGACTTAGAAGCAGTAATTGAAACTTACGAATTAATGTCGAAAAAGTTCTTTACACACGCTACTCCAACTTTATTCAACGCTGGAACTCCAAAACCTCAAATGTCATCATGTTTCTTATTAACAATGAAAGATGATAGTATTGACGGAATTTACGATACCTTAAAACAAACAGCAAAAATCTCGCAATCAGCGGGAGGAATCGGTTTAGCAATTCACAATGTAAGAGCAACAGGTTCATATATTCGTGGCACTAACGGAACTTCAAACGGAATTGTTCCAATGTTGCGTGTTTTCAATGATACCGCTCGTTACGTAGATCAAGGAGGAGGAAAACGTAAAGGAAGTTTCGCTATTTATTTAGAAACTTGGCATGCTGATATTTTCGAATTCTTAGATTTAAAAAAGAATACGGGTAAAGAAGAAATGCGCGCAAGAGATTTATTCTTTGCCATGTGGACTTCTGATTTATTCATGAAACGTGTAGAAGAAGATTCAACTTGGACGTTAATGTGTCCAAACGAATGTCCAGGTTTAGATGAAGTATATGGTGAAGAATTTGAAGCTTTATATATTTCGTACGAAGCACAAGGAAAAGGTAGAAAAACCATCAAAGCACGTGAACTTTGGGAAAAAATTCTTGAATCTCAAATTGAGACAGGAACGCCATACATGTTGTACAAAGATGCAGCGAACAGAAAATCGAACCAAAAGAATTTGGGAACGATTCGTTCGTCTAATTTATGTACCGAAATTATGGAATACACTTCTGCAGATGAAATTGCAGTGTGTAACTTGGCGTCTATTTCGTTACCAATGTTTGTGGAAAACGGAGCATTTAATCACAAATTGTTATATGATGTAACAAAACGTGTAACACGTAACTTAAACAAGGTAATCGATAGAAATTATTATCCTGTTATTGAGGCAGAAAACTCAAACATGCGTCACCGTCCAGTTGGATTAGGTGTGCAAGGTTTAGCTGATGCTTTTATCTTGTTGAGAATGCCTTTTACAAGTGATGAAGCTAAAAAATTAAACCAAGAAATTTTCGAAACCTTATATTTCGCAGCCGTAACCGCTTCTATGGAAATGGCTAAAGAAGAAGGTCCATATTCAACTTTTGAAGGTTCGCCAATTGCTAACGGAGAATTCCAACACAACCTTTGGGGATTAAAAGACGAAGAACTTTCTGGTCGTTGGGATTGGGCAAGTTTACGTAAAGAAGTAATGGCAAACGGAGTTAGAAATTCATTGTTAGTAGCGCCAATGCCAACTGCTTCAACGTCTCAAATTTTAGGAAACAACGAAGCTTTTGAACCATACACTTCTAATATTTATACAAGAAGAGTACTTTCGGGAGAATTCATCGTAGTAAACAAACACTTGTTGAACGATTTAGTAGAAAGAGGATTGTGGAACGAAACCTTGAAGCAAGAAATCATGCGTCACAATGGTTCGGTTCAAAACATTGAAAGAATTCCATCCGATTTAAAAGAATTGTACAAAACGGTTTGGGAAATGTCAATGAAAGATATTATCGATATGAGTCGTCAAAGAGGGTATTTTATTGATCAATCGCAATCGTTGAACTTGTTTATGCAAGATGCAAATTATGCTAAATTAACTTCGATGCATTTTTACGCTTGGAAATCAGGTTTAAAAACGGGGATGTACTATCTAAGAACTAAATCTGCAGTTGATGCGATTAAGTTTACTTTAAATAACGATAAAAAAGCAGAACCAATCGAAGTACAAGAACAAGCAGTTGCTCAAAAATTAGAAGCTATTGCGGTTTTAGAAGAACCAGCAGAAATGACAGCTGAAGAATACAGAGCAATGATTGAACTGGCAAAAAATGCTGGACCAGAAGATTGCGAAATGTGTGGTTCATAAGAAAAAACAATAACTATTTTATTTTTAATAGATTTTACTTATATTTGTTAAATAAAAAAAAATAGAATGGGAAGTATTATAGAAACACGCTTTGTGATTTCTGATTTATATGGTAATAGATTAGAAAGTTATTCCAATAAAGAAGAATTGATAAATGATTGCGTAGGAATTGTTGATTTAGAGTTTGGATGTGAAATTTTTAAGCAAGGAAGTATTTTGAAATGGAAGAACTCAGAGTTTAAAATTAATAGTGTAGAAGTAGAGTTCGAATCAATATTGATTAATGGTGATAGAATAGAAGATGATAACAATAGAATTAAGAAGACTAATATTATTGTATTAATTTATGTTGAAGATTAAAAAGCAAAACAGCCATCACCAAGATGGCTGTTTTTGTTTTAAAAAATTGCGTTTCAATTCGTACATTTGAAAAAAATAAACAGATTATGTCAAAAGATAAAAAAGGGGTTCACACAGGAATCATTGAAAAAGACGCAGACGGAAACTATTTCTGTGGAGAATATTTATTAGATTACCAATACACAGAAAAAAACTTCAAATTAGGAGACGAAATTAACATCAAATCGGTTATCGTAAATCCGAGTGATAAAAGTTACAATCAGTATCCAAAAAAATCGAGAAATTTCTTTTTAGCTAACGAAAAAGAATAGTGTTTTATGGAGTTAAGTAATAAAAGAAAGTTTGTTGTTACGAGTGATTTATTGGCATCACAAGGTCAACGATTTGGTAATTATTTTATTGATTTCATTTTTCAATATGTTTTAATTTTTTTAATTTCTATAATCGTAATAATAATTTCTGAGCTTTTTGATTCAGATTCTTTTGTTATTTGGATAGAAAATATTGGCAGATTTGAGGAATATATATTCGGAATTATCGTTATGGTCTTTTATTATGTAATAGCGGAGTCTTATTTTTCAAGAACAATTGGCAAATTAATTACAAAAACAGTTGTTGTAGATATTAATGGTGAAAAACCAGAAAGTGCAACAATTTTGAAAAGAACTTTATGTAGGTTAATTCCATTTAATCATTTTTCATTTTTTGGTGGAAACGCAAGAGGCTGGCATGATTCTATATCAAATACTTATGTGGTTAGTAAAGAATTATTTGATGCTAAGAAAAAGCAATTTTATGAATTGGATGAAATTGGAATATCACAAGAATAAAAAGTTAATCACAATATGATGCAATGGGAACAATTATTGTCTTTAAAAAGACAAGGCGACACCAGTAAACGTTTACGAAAAGAGCAAGATGACACACGATTAGGCTTTGAAGTAGATTATGATCGAATTATTTTTTCTGCCGCTTTTAGAAGTTTGCAAGATAAAACGCAAGTCATTCCACTTTCAAAAACCGATTTCGTGCATAACCGACTAACACATAGTTTAGAAGTTTCTGTAGTTGGACGCTCGCTTGGACGTTTAGTTGGAAAACAAATCATTGCTAAATATCCGCATTTACAAGAAGTGCACGGCTATCAACCGAATGATTTTGGTGCGATTGTGGCTGCTGCGGCATTATCACATGATATTGGAAATCCACCTTTCGGTCATTCGGGCGAAAAAGCAATTGGTGAATATTTCAAGACCGGAAACGGATTGCAATACAAAGACCAATTAACCGAAAAACAATGGCAAGATTTAATCGATTTTGAAGGAAATGCCAACGGATTTTCAGTTTTAGCGGCTTCTCGTGAAGGAATTGAAGGCGGTTTACGTATTTCGTATGCGACTTTGGGTGCTTTTATGAAATATCCGAAAGAAAGTTTGCCAAAAAAACCAACACAAAAAATTTGCGATAAAAAGTACGGTTTCTTTCAGCAAGACAAAGCGTTTTTTGCTGAGGTTGCTAATGAATTAGGTTTGATTTCGAATAAATCAGGAAATGATATCGGTTTTGAGCGTCATCCACTAGCGTATTTAGTTGAAGCTGCTGATGATATTTGCTACACTATCATCGATTTTGAAGACGGAATCAACTTAGGTTGGATTTCGGAAGAATATGCATTAGAATATCTAATCAAACTAGTTAAAAACGGTATCGATACCAAAAAATACAACGAATTACTTACTAAAGAAGATAGAATCAGTTATTTGCGCGCATTAGCTATTGGAAGTTTAATCAATGATGCAGTAGCTGTTTTTATGGAAAATGAAAAAGCTATTTTGGCTGGAGATTTTCCATTTGCTTTGATGGATAAAAGTCAATACAAAGCCCAAATGAACGACATCATCCAAATCAGTATTAAAAACGTATATCAAAGTAAGGAAGTAATTCATAAAGAAGTGATGGGTTACAAAGTAATTAATAACCTATTAGATAGTTTTTGCACAGCGACCAATAAAAAAGAAAACGGAAGTGCTTCAAATTATGATGAACTTTTATTGAAATTATTGCCAGAGCGTTTTCAGTTTCAAAAAGAAAATTTATACGACAGATTATTACATATATGTCATTTCGTGTCACTATTAACTGATGGGAAAGCTGTTGAATTATATAAAACGATTCAGGCAAACAAAAGTTAAAAACGCAAAATAATTGATAAAAAATTTTGAAAATTAGTATAAAGCGCTAATTTTGTTAGAATTATAGTAAAAATTAACCCATATTGAACCATGAAAAAAATATTACTTTTTTCTTTTTTATTCTTTTTTCTGTTTGGTTTTTCTCAACAAAATGAAAAATCAAACAAATCAGTTTCAAAAGTAAAACCAGACAAAGCTACTAAAGCTTTAAGAAAAAAACATGCTAAAAATTTAGCAAGTAGTCCTTTCAAAGAAGTTACTAAGCTAACAAAAAAAGAAAGAAAGGCATTAGGAATACCGCCTAATAAATATTACGAATCTGAGTGGGAATTGACTATGAATCCAGAGATTGGTAGGCCAAATCCTGAAAACTTGGAAGGCATCAAAAAAAATCTAAAGCAACAAAGAGAGGCTGCTTTACTTTCAGGAAGAACACCAGGGGATGGGAGTGATAATAATTGGATAGAAAGAGGGCCTAATAATGTAGGTGGAAGGGTAAGAGCAATCATGTTTGACCCTAATGACCCTACTTATAAAACGGTGTTTGCTGGTGGAGTAAGTGGAGGTTTATGGAAAAATTCTGATATAACAGCAAATACATTATGGACAAGAGTAAATATTCCTGATAACTTATCTATTTCTACTATTACCTATGATCCAAATAATACTAATGTTTTTTATGTTGGAACAGGAGAATCATATGTAGCTGGTGATGTTAATGGAAGCGGAGTATGGAAATCTGCTGATGGAGGATTAACATGGTCTAAAGTTTTTGGAGGTATAAGTGGAGCAACAACATTTCAGTCTGCAGCATCTTTGACTATTAATTCACCTGCAGGGATTGCAGGAAATTATTCTTGTTATCCAACTACAGCATTCGGGACAGCAGTTTCTACTCCAATAACAGAAAATGTAGTTTTAGTAATTGATGATGTTGCACCAACTTCTGATGGATGTGAAAATATAACTAATGCGGCAGCCTTAAATGGGAAAATTGCACTAATTAGAAGGGGAACTTGTAATTTTGTTATTAAAGTGAAATCGGCACAAGATGCTGGTGCGATAGCCGTAATTATGATGAATAATATTGATGGAACACCTGTGGCTATGGGTGGTGATGATACTACTATTACTATCCCTTCAATTATGATTTCTAAAGCAGATGGTGATTTACTAGAAGCTCAACTTGGATCAGGACCAGTGAGCGCAACTTTAAATCCTGTTGTAGCTGGAGCATTTACTGGTAATTTAGTTCCAGGTCAACAGCACATTAATGATATTAAAGTTAGAAATAATGGTGGTGTTTCAGAAATTTATGTAGCTGCGGGTGACACTTTTTATAGTGCTGCAAACCAAGCGACATATATGGGTGGTCCTGCCTTTGGATTATACAAATCGATAGATGGGGGATTAAACTGGATAGAAGTTAACCTGCCATTAACTAGTAATGGAAATAAACACTGTCCTAATGATATTGAAATTGGTTCAGATGGGAAAATATGGTTATCTACAACTGTAAGTCAAGTTTATGGAGATGGCGGAGGAAAAATATTTTCATCTGTTGATGGTTCAACTTTTACTCAAAGCTATCAAATTACAAATGGAAGAAGAACACAATTAGCTCTTTCTACTACTAATACAAATAAAATATATGTTTTAGTTGAAGATTCAACAAATGGAGAGGCAGACATTTATTTGACTAATAATGCTTTTTCAACTGCTGCAACTAAATTAAATGAACCATTTGCAATACATGGAACAACAGATACAGATTTTTGTAGAGGGCAAGCTTTTTACGATTTAATGATTTCTGTAGATCCAGCTAATGATGCAATTGTTTATATTGGAGGAATTGATTTACATAGATCTACTAATAGTGGTGGTTCGTGGGCAACAATTTCTAAATGGACGGCTGGTTATGGAACTGGAGTTTCTGTTGTTCATGCAGACCAACATGCAATGGTTTTTAGACCAGGAAATTCAAACCAAGCAATATTTGCACATGATGGAGGAGTAAGTTATGCGTCTAGTTTGTCAACGGCAGCTTCATCTACTACAGCAATTTCTACAAGAGTTAACGGGTTAAATATTACTCAATTTTATAGTGTTGGTGTAGCTCCAACTTCAGCAGTAAGTGGTTTGCCAGGTAATGATTATTTCGCGGCTGGAGCACAAGACAACGGTACACAATATTTTGAAAATGCTTCTGCAGGAATTAATGCAAGTGTCCAATCGCAAGGAGGTGATGGTGCATATACATTATTTGATCAAGGTGCTGATAAGTATTACATTTCAAATTATGTATACAATGAAAGCATTAATTATAGATTAATGGTTTCTCCTTTTACAGTTAGAACATTAGATAATGACATTGATGGTAATAATGGAGCATTTATTGCGCCAATGACATTGGATTCTAATTTAGATGTTCTTTTTTCAGACTATTCAAATGGTACTACATATAGAGTAAGAAGATATACAAATCTTAAAGCAGGTGGTGTAGGAAGAACAAATTTGACAAATACACTACTAACTGCGCCAGCAACAGCTTTAAAAGTTTCACCATATACAACAACCTCTTCTACATTATTAGTTGGGACAAGGTTAGGTAAATTATTACGTGTAACAGGTGCTAACAATACCGCTGGAACATGGACAGATATAACAGGTCCTGGTTTTGTTGGAAGTATTTCAGATGTTGAGTTTGGTGCTAACAATAATGAAATATTTGTTACAATGCATAATTACAATGTTGTTAGTGTTTGGTATACCTCAAACGGAGGAACAACATGGCTTAATAAAGAAGGAAATCTCCCTGATTTACCAGTTAAAACAATACAAAGAAATCCATTAAATACTGAAGAAGTAATTATTGGAACTGAATTAGGCGTATGGTATACGAACAATTTTAGTGCAGCTTCACCTACCTGGAATCATTCATATAATGGAATGAGTAATGTAAAAGTTGTTGATTTAGTTTTAAGAAATGATAATACTGTATTTGCCGCAACCTATGGAAGAGGAATTTTTTCTGGGGTATTTACGGCTACATCACTTTCTTCTGATGATGTTACTAAAAATAAAGGAATTAAAATATATCCAAACCCATCTAATGGAGTTGTAAATGTTTCAATTGAAAACTATTCTGGTAATTTGAATGTAGAGATTTATGATATTAACGGAAGAAAAGTATTCTCTAATACTGGAAATTATTCAACTGACAAAGCCATAAGTTTACAAGGTTTACAAGCTGGAGTTTATGTATTAAAATTGGAAGGTGAAGATGGTTTATCGCATTCTGAGAAAATAGTTTTAAATTAGTAAAACTTCAATAAGAATAAAAAAAGGCTCTGAATTTTCAGAGCCTTTTTTTATTTATCTAAAACGCATAAACGATTCCAACTCCAAGAAGTTGTTTTAGCTGCACTTTAGGGCCTTTAGTTACTTGTACACCATTTTCTTCTTCTTTAGATTTAATATCATCATCATAAAGTATATGAGTGCCAATATTTGCTTTTACATATTTATTTACAACCATAGCTAATTGCAACTGCCAATCGAAATCAATGTTGCCAAAATTATTAATGTAATCTGTATATAGACTAATTCTGTGTTCCAAAATAATATTTTGATACACTTCTTTTTTCCATTGATTAGTGATTAAAACACCAACTTCTGTCCTAGTGTTTTTTCCTTCTCTTATTAAATCACCGTTAATGTCATAAACTGCCTTATCAACCCCAAAAGCTCCTTGATTAGCTAATCGTTGATCAAAAACAAGTGTAGTTTTGTTAGTTAGAGGAGAAATATAAACATTTAAATTCAAGTCTTTTCTAGAATATTCAGCTCCAATTCCTAAAAAGATATAGGCTGGAGCAAAAGGTTTTGAAATTGCTAAATCTGTATTTGGATAAGCATAACCATTTGCAAATTGTGTGTTAAAATTGAATTTTCCAGCATAATACCAATTGGAAATAGTGTCTCTTTTATAGCCAAATGTAGAATTTAGCTGTATTTGATCATCTGTTTTTCTAACATCTTGACCTTCTTGCTTGTTTATTCCGTAACGAACAATTAATTCATTGTCCCAGAGAATGTTTGTTCTCTTATAGTTTCTTATGAATTGCCCGTTTATTAGTCCTGAAATCGAATTATTTCCGCCCGCGCTCCAATTTACAAAGGTAATTTGCGAGATATCTAATCCAACTTTATTTGTTTTCTTCCAATATGAAATAGAGTCGGGTAATTCGGTTCTAATAATTTGGGCAAAGTTATCTTGAATAACAAAAAGTAAAAACCCTAGTAGGAAGGCTTTTTTAATCATGGATAAAAGTTTTAAATAAGTGAATTAAATTTTGAACGTCGATTTTACAAATTTGTTGTTGCTCAAAAACCGTACCTTGTTCAATAAATGTATCTGGAATTCCTAAATTAACAATAGGTTTCTTTAAATTTTTAGAGGCAATAATAGAATTAATTTGTTCACCAAAACCACCTAGAATCACTCCATCTTCAATAGTAATTATTTGGTTATGAGAGTTTATAATATTTTGAATGAAAGCAATATCTAATGGTTTTATAAATGAGAAATGATAAAGAGAAAACAATTTTGAATTTTCAACTTCTTTTAAAGCTTTCGTAACATTACTCCCAATGGTTCCCGTAGATAAAATGGCAACTTTACTTCCTTTTTGAAGTTCTTTTATCTTTCCAATTTCAATTTTCTCAAAAGGTTGTTCCCAATTTATATTTTCACCTCTTCCTCTTGGATAACGTATGGCAATCGGATGATTTAAACCTTCTGAAGCAGTAAACATGATATTTCGCAATTCTATTTCGTCTTTTGGAGCAGCAATAATCATATTCGGAATGCAATTTAAATATGCAATATCAAAAACACCATGATGTGTTGCGCCATCTTCACCCACTAATCCAGCTCTGTCTAAACAAAAAATAACAGGTAAATTTTGCAAAGCTACATCATGAATTACTTGATCGTAAGCACGTTGTAAAAAAGTGGAATAAATATTACAAAAAACCACCATACCTTGTGTTGCCATTCCTGCAGCCAACGTAACTGCATGTTGTTCAGCAATTCCAACATCAATAGCACGTTTTGGAAAAGCTTCCATCATATATTTCATGGAACTTCCTGATGGCATTGCCGGAGTTATTCCAATTATTTTTTCGTTTTGTTTTGCTAATTCCACTAATGTATGTCCGAAAACATCCTGAAATTTGGGTGGTAAATGCGATTCATCTTTCGGATGAATTTTTCCTGTTTCGGCATCAAATTTTCCTGGCGCGTGATATTTTACTTGATCTTCTTCTGCCAATTGTAATCCTTTGCCTTTGGTGGTTATAACATGCAAGAATTTCGGGCCTGTTACTGATTTTAATCGTTCTAATTCAGAAATCAGTTTTGGTAAATCATGACCGTCAATCGGACCCGAATAATCAAAATTCAAGGATTTGATAATGTTATTTTGTTTTGGATTTTTGCCTTCTTTAACTGCTGTTAAATAATTTTTCAAGGCGCCAATGCTCGGGTCAATTCCGATAGCGTTATCATTTAAAATGACTAATAAATTCGCATCAGTAACTCCTGCATGATTTAAGCCTTCAAAAGCCATTCCGCTCGCAATGGAAGCGTCTCCAATCACGGCAATGTGTTGTTTGTCAACTTCTCCTTTTAGTTGCGAAGCCAACGCCATTCCTAAAGCAGCCGATATCGAAGTCGAAGAATGTCCAACGCCAAATGTATCATAAACACTTTCACTTCGCTTCGGAAAACCTGAAATTCCGTTTAATTCTCTGTTTGTATGGAAAATATCACGTCTTTCAGTTAAAATTTTGTGTCCGTATGCTTGATGACCCACATCCCAAACCAATAAATCTTCTGGTGTATTAAAAACATAATGAAGTGCAATCGTTAATTCTACAACACCCAAACTCGCGCCCAAATGTCCTTCTTTTTTCGAAACAATATCAATGATAAAATCTCTCAATTCTTTTGCCAATTGAGGTAGTTGATTTTCAGGAAGTTTCCTTAAATCGGTAGGATTGTTAATTTTTGAAAGCAAATTTTTCATCACAGCACAAAAGTAAGAATTGGTTATCGTATTTTTGTACTTATGGAGAATATTTTTACCGATGAATATTTTATGAAGAAAGCCTTACAAGAAGCCGAAGTAGCTTTTGAAAAAGGCGAAATTCCTGTTGGGGCTGTTATTGTTATCGATAATAAAGTAATTGCTCGAACCCATAACTTAACCGAACTATTAAACGATGTTACCGCTCATGCCGAAATGCAAGCCATAACCAGCGCAGCGAATTTCATAGGTGGAAAATATTTAAAAGATTGTACTTTATATGTTACATTAGAACCTTGTCAAATGTGTGCAGGCGCTTTGTATTGGTCTCAAATTTCTAAAATTGTTTTTGGTGCTTCCGATGAAAATCGTGGATTTCAAAAAATGGGAACACAATTACATCCGAAAACCCAAGTAGTTTCAGGCGTTTTAGAAAAAGAATGTGCTGATTTAATGATTGCTTTTTTTAAAAGCAGAAGATAGTTTTCAAAGTGACTTAAAATTTTGTAACTTGGTATGCCTTTTGATGTTGCATTAGAAAACAAACTAATCTTTAAAAAAGTATGGAAAGCAGATTAAAATCAACATTAATTATTGGAATTTCAATAATTATTACAGCATTTATTTTAGGTTCGGCATTTAAAAATCGTAATGAAAATTTAGACACTATTTCCGTAATTGGATTAGGAACAAAAGATTTCGTTTCAGATGAAATTTTATGGTCCGGAAGTTTTACAACCAAAAGTTTTGACATTAAAGAAGCGTACAACAAGATGATTTCTGATCAAAAAATTGTATCCGATTTCTTTTTGAGCAAAGGTTTCAAGAAAGAAGAATTTACGTTTGGAGCGGTGCAATTCAACAAACGTTTTAGAGAAGTTAGAACTGAAAATACAGAAGTTGCTTATCAAGCCAAATATGAACAAGTTTTTGATGGTTATGAAGCTACACAAACCATTACTTTTTCAGCTAAGAAAAACCCTGAATTAATGAAACGAATTGAAGAAGTATCTAGTAAAACATCTGAATTAATTAATTCGGGAATTGAATTGTCTTCTAATTCTATTCAATATACCTATTCCGATTTGCCAAGTTTAAAGCATAGCTTGATTCAAAACGCGTCAAAAGATGCTAGTGAACGTGCACAAAAAATTGTAAAAACGGCGGATGGAAGTTTAGGGAAATTAAAATCGGCAAGCATGGGTGTTTTTCAAATTACAGGGCAAGGTTCTACCGAAGAAGATAGCTACGGAGGAAATAACGACACCTACAGCAAAAATAAAACAGCAAGAATTACTGTGCGATTGGAATATATATTAGATTAAAACTTTAATTTCAAGATACAAAAAAACCGCCAATCTTTCGAAAGGCGGTTTTTATTTTACAGGATACATCCCATATTATTTTACTATAATTTCATTGCCTTCTTTGTCGAAGAAATGAAACTCTAGATACGTGTAAGCGTCACGAGGTATAATTTTCACCCATTTTTTATGTTCAAAAAACCATTTTGAACGTAATGATGGAAAACCTTTGGTAAGGTATGCTGCCACAAACGGATGCACGTTAAGTACAACTTTTTTATGGTCTTTTATAATGCGTTCAAGGTCAGTTGCAATTTTATCAACGATTAAAATTGGAGCTTCAATTTCCCCATGTTCATTATTGGGGTCTTCTTCTCTTGTTTTAATGTTTACTTCTGGTCTGACTCTTTGTCTAGTAATTTGAATTAATCCAAATTTGCTAGGAGGCAAGATTTTGTGCTTGGCCTTATCGTCACTCATTTCTTCTCTTAAGAAATCATATAAAACTTTGCGGTTTTCTGGATTTTGCATGTCAATGAAATCCACCACAATAATTCCGCCCATGTCTCTAAGTCTTAATTGTCGAGCAATTTCTGCTGCGGCAATCATGTTAACTTCAAGAGCAGTATCTTCTTGGCTTAGTGCTTTGCTTGAACGGTTTCCGCTGTTTACATCAATAACGTGTAACGCTTCTGTGTGTTCAATAATTAAATAAGCACCTTTGCTCATGGAAACTGTTTTTCCAAAAGACGTTTTTATTTGTCGTTCAATATGATATTTCTCAAAAAGAGGTAAGTCTTTTGACTGATAGTGTTTTACGATAGACACTTTATCCGGAGCTATTTCTTGCAAATACTCCTTCGTTTCTAAATACAAATCTTCGTCATCTACATGAATACAAGAAAATGTATCGTTAAATACATCTCTCAAAATAGAGGAAGCTTTGTTTAACTCTCCTAGAACTTTTGATGGATGATGTGCAGTTTGTAATCGTCTGCTCATCGATGACCATCTTTCTAAAAGGGTTTGTAGATCTTTATCAAGTTCGGCTACTTTTTTGCCTTCGGCTACTGTTCGCACAATAACGCCGAATCCTTTTGGTTTAATGGATTGAACCAGCCTTTTTAGTCTGTCTTTTTCTTCTTTAGAATCTATTTTTTGAGAAACAGAAACTCGGTCTGAAAAAGGAACTAAAACCACGTATCTTCCTGCTAAAGAAATCTCAGAACTAATTCTGGGACCTTTTGTAGAAATAGGTTCTTTAACCACTTGAACTAAAATCGACTGATTTGGACTTAAAATATCCATAATTGATCCGTCTTTGTTGATTTCAGCTTCAAAAGGAAAATTTTTGAGTGAATAATCTTTTAATTTACCTGCGCTTACAAGTTTAATAAATTTCATCAAAGAAGGAAGATTTGGACCTAAATCATGATAATGCAAAAAAGCATCTTTTTCATAACCTAAGTTTACAAAAGCGGCATTTAAGCCGGCAACGGGTTTACGTATTTTGGCAATAAAAATATCACCAACCGCAAAATCGCTTTGTTTTTCTTCTTCTTTGTGTAATTCAATTAGTTTACCATCTTTTAATAAGGCAAAATCTACAGCGTCTGAACCTGATCGAATAATTAATTCTTTGTTCATGCGGTACATTTTTATCCGTACTAATAAAGTTAGAAGTTAGAAATTAGAAGTTAGAAAAATTCTAAATTCTGAATTCTAAATTCTGAATTTTACCCGTACAGATGGATTAAATAATAATTTTACAGGATTTTTCCCGATAATCAATGTTGAATTGATTAATTTCAATGAACTTTTTTCTAAAAAAGAAAAAGTAGTTTTAAACTACTTTTTCTTTTTATGACGGTTTGCTCTCGCTCTTTTCTTACGTTTGTGAGTTGCTACCTTATGTCTTTTTCTTTTTTTACCACTTGGCATAACATGTTGGTGTTTAGATTAATAATTTATTTTTATACTGTAACTTCTGTTTTTTCTTTAACGCTTTCTACAAACACTTTAGCAGGTTTAAATGCTGGAATGTTGTGTGCAGGGATTTTAATTGTAGTGTTTTTAGAAATGTTTCTTCCTGTTTTTTCAGCTCTTGTTTTGATGATAAAACTACCAAAACCTCTTAAATAAACATTGTCACCAGTTTCTAATGAGTTTTTTACTTCTTCCATAAAAGTCTCAACAGTTGCTTGAACATCTCCTTTTTCAAGACCTAATTTTTCTGAAATTTTCGCTACGATATCTGCTTTCGTCATTTTCTTTCGTATTTAATATATTGTGTATTTTTTTGAGTTTGCAAATATAAGAATTAAAAAAACAATAAATCAATCATAATTGATTAAATTTTAATTACTAAAGATTTATTTTTGTTGACCAATATAAAAATATGCAATTTTCTAACTCTTTAATTAAATGGTATTTACAAAATAAGCGTGATTTACCATGGCGAAACACCACAAATCCATACTTAATTTGGTTGTCAGAAATTATGCTACAACAAACGCGTGTTGCTCAAGGGCTACCTTATTTTAATGCTTTTACAGAAGCATTTCCAACAGTTTTTGATTTGGCAAATGCCAATGAAGAACAAGTTTTAAAATTATGGCAAGGATTAGGTTATTATTCTAGAGCCAGAAATTTACACGCTACTGCAAAATATATTGCTAACGAATTAAATGGGGAATTTCCCAAC